>Ga0187894_10005098_pt1 | contig 13675 bp, 7 predicted proteins | sample GBC1701081metaG_FD_136650 | JGI IMG/M metagenome (GOLD analysis project Ga0187894, IMG submission 136650) | White microbial mat communities from a lava cave in the Kipuka Kanohina Cave System on the Island of Hawaii, USA - GBC170108-1 metaG ...
CCTGATAGTGAACAGGTCGGCTCGCGCCGCAACGGATTGCTCGAACCATGCGAAAAACTCTTGGTCCACCGCTTCAAGCTCCTCGCCCGGCATGCTCTGCCAGTAAAGTTCGATGCGGAGGCTCGTGGGAAGCGTGATCGGCTCTTTCATTCCCCATCCGCCGCCATGAATTTTGGTGACCCAGACGGGAACGGGGTCGTAGCCGCCGGCGTAGAGGGCGTGCGCAGGCGCATTCTCTTTTCTTTGCCTGGCAAAGTCCTTGATCCTACCGAGAAAATAATGAAGTTGGTCCGCGACCGCCGGCGCCGGAGCGCCTTCGGAGAGGATTCCGCCGTTGTCGGCGTGGAGCGTGATGTGCGCGACGCGCCCGCCCATCTGCGCGGGGCAGATCATCTGCTGGCTCGGCTCGGTGATAATCGCCGCATCCGCGTTGTGTCCTCGCAAACGCGCCGCGAGCGTGCCGTTGACGCCGCCGAACTCTTCATCAACGATGGTCTCGACCAGAAGATCGCCGCGAAGTTTTACCCCAATCTCTTTGAGCGCCTCCACGGCCACGAGCATCGCCGCGATCCCGCCCTTCATATCGTTCGAGCCGAGTCCGTAAAGACGATTGCCCTCGATGGCGCCGCCAAAAGGATCGCGGCTCCATCGGGCGGAGCCGCGCGGCACGGTGTCTATATGGCCTGAAAGAAGCAGTGATCTCCCTCCCCCACTTCCCTGCCAAAGGGCGGCGACGTTGGGCCGGTTGGCGTAATCGCGTTTGTGCCGGAAGACGGGATGTTCATCGAGGCCCGGGACGTCCCTGATGTCATACATCTCGGACTTCATCCCCAGGGCGCTCAGCCGTTCGTGAACATATTGCTGACAACCCAACTCGGCGCCGGTGGGCGGCGTGTTCTCTGATGGGATCCGCACCAATTCCGTGAGCGTACTCACCAGACGCTCCCGCAATGCGCCCGCAGTCCTTGACACTCGATCTTCCAATGTCCCACCCCGGAGGGATTCCTCGGTGTTCATTCAGATTTAACCTTTCTGTTTAATTGGCGTTGGTTGATGTCCGACCGGAAGCAATTATAGACAGCCAACCACAAAAGTCAAATATAATAAAATCAAGTTGATACTGCCCTAGTAAAATTTTCACATTAGTCTTGACAGACTTTTGCCAGGCAGGTTACAGTCCGCGCAACATCAACTAACTGACCAAAATTAGCTTTGCTGGGACCAGAAAGATTCACGAATGAAGAAGATCAATTTACATAAAGCTGGTCGAGCCACGCACCAAACCTTGCGAGATATGAACGAGATTCTGGTGCTCAACCAAGTACGCGAGCGCCAGCCGATTTCACGCATTGACATCGCTGAGCACACGGGGTTGGAAGGTTCGACGGTGTCGAAGATCGTGACGCGGTTGTTGGAGAACGAGTTTATTTACGAAGACGGCGTCGGGTCGGCTTCGCCGCAGGGCGGGCGCAAAAAACGCTTTCTGCATTTGAATCCCGAGAAGGCCTATGCGATCGGCGTTGATCTCGGCCCGCGGCGGCACACGGTCGCGGTGAGCGATTTTTCGGGGCGGATTCTGCGCCGGATAAGCGTCGCGAATACTCCCGATCCGCAACAGACGCTGGAGGAGATCGCCCGCGGCGTCAAGAAATTGTTGCAGACCGACCTGTCGCCGAATCTTCATAAAGATCGCGTCAATGGGATCGGGGTCAGCCTGGTGGGTCTGGTGGATATGAAGGAAGGGCGCATGCTGGCGGCTGACAGTCTGGGCTGGGGCGACGACGTGCCTGTAGGTTCGATTCTGCGCAACGCGTTGAATCTGGATTTGCCGCTCTATTTCGATAACGGCTCGCGGTTGGCGGCGCTGGCGGAAATCTGGCTGGGGGCGCACACGTCGCGCCAGCCTCAGGACCTGGTTTTCCTCGAAGTCAGCGACGGGATCGGCGCGGGAATCATGATTCAGGGCCAGCTTTATCACGGCTCGATGAACGGCGCGGGCGAGTTCGGGCACATCTCGCTCGATCAATCAGGCCCGGCGTGCAGTTGCGGCGCGCGGGGATGTCTGGAGGTCCTGGCGTCGGACCAGGCGACCATCTCGCGGTATCGCGAATTATGCCGCGCGGAAGGCCGTCCGGCCGAAGTTGAGGGCGAGATCAGGATCGAGGAATTGATTGCGCGCGCCGCCGCGGACGATCCGCGAGCGATCGAGGCGCTGCGGCAAACGGCCAATTACCTGGGGCGCGGAATGATCCCGATCATCTACTCGATCAATCCGGGAGTGATCGTGCTCGGAGGCGCGATCACCAAGGCCTGGGAGATCATCTATCCCGAAATCCGGCGCGTGTTGGCCGCTCAGGTCTCGCGCTTCTTTTCAAGTCACGTCACGGTCACTCCCTCGACGCTAGGGGACAATCCGAGTCTGGCCGGGGCGATCGCGCTGGTTCTGGCGCGCGCCTTTTCGGCCCCAAGTCTCGGCTGGTAGCGGTTTCGGGACGAGAAGACTTTCCAACACAAAGGGGCGAAGGGTCAAAGGGCCAAAGGATTGAAAGATGCTGCGGCCTTTCGTTCCTTTCAATCCTTTGACCCTTTGACCCTTCGCCCCTTTGTGTTGGAAACACTATAGCGGTTAAACAAATACTCCAACGGAGGTCTGCTATGAAGGATCTGAAGCTGATCAGACGGCTGCAGGCTGTCTGCTCTTTGGTCGCCGTTCTTTTGCTGTTGGCCCCATTCGCTTTCGCTCAAACAGGATTGGGGACGGTGACGGGCACGGTGCGCGACGCGCAGAAGGCGGTGATCCGCGACGCCAACGTCACACTCACCAACACATCCACCAACATCACGCGCAAATCGGTCACGAACGACGAAGGAATATACGTCTTCGGCTCGGTCCCGCTCGGGCCATATACGCTGGTCGTTGAGTCGTCCGGGTTCAAGAGATGGGAAGGCAAGCTCGAGCTTCAGGTCGGGCAGCGCGCCGTCATTGACCCGGTGATGGAGGCGGGCGCGATGAACGAAACCGTCAACGTCACGGGCGCGGCGCCTCTGCTTCAGACCGAGAGTATTGACGTTTCAAACGTGAAGGATTATCAGCGCATCCGCCAGTTGCCGCTCAACGGGCGCAACGTCAGCTCGCTCTTCAATCTGACGCCGGGAGTCGAAGGCGGCGGCAATGCGCGCGTCAACGGACTGAAGGTCGGCTCGTTGGAGATCACCATGGACGGAGTCTCGCTGGTAGACCGTTTCGGCGGCGGCATCAACCGTGTCGAGCCGGGACTGGACACCGTTCAGGAGTTCCGCATCGAAACGGTGGGAAGCGACGCCCGTTACTCGCGCCCCGCCAACGTCACGCTCGCCACGCGCAGCGGAACGAACGAATTTCACGGCGCGCTCTTCGAGACGCATCGCAACAACGCGGGCGGCTTTGTAGCCCGGCGGCGCGAAGACACGGGAGAGAACCTGCCCAAGCTGATCCGCAACGAGTTCGGCGCTTCGGCGGGCGGCCCCGTATGGTTGCCGAAACCGGTCTTCGGCCCCTTTGGTTACGATGGGCGCAACAAGCTCTTCTGGTTCGGCGCGTATGAAGGATTGCGCCAGCGCCAGCGGCGCTTCACGGATTACGACACAACGCCGACCGAGGCGATGTGGAACGGCGATCTGAGCAATTCGATTGACGCGAACGGGAACAAGTATGTCATTTATGACCCGCTGACCTCCGACGCCAGCGGCGGACGCCAGCCCTTCCCCGGCAACATCATTCCGGCCAACCGCATCAGCCCGATCGCCAAATTGCTCAAGACGTTGACGGCCGGGCCGACCAGCAGCAACAACCCGCACCAGGCGCCGAATTTCGAGAAGTTCTTCGGCAACAACCTCGATACCAACAAGCTGACGGTCAAGGTTGACGCGGCGATGACCGCCAAGGATAACCTCTCGGTCAGATGGACGCGCGGCGCGCGCAAAGCCGCCGTCGAGGGCGGAGTCTTCGGAGCGCCGATCAACACCGACGCCGGTGTGGGAACTCAGCGGTCGGAGACGGAGGTCCACAACTTCTCAATTACGCACACACACACTTTCTCGCCGACGTTTCTGAACGAGCTGCTGGTGGGCGTGCAGCGCTCCAATCACGGCCAGGGAACGTTGGCCGACTCGACTCCCTGGGCCGATAGGCTTGGGTTCCCCAATCCATTCGGGGTGACGGGGTGGCCGACGTTTTATACCGATCTGTTGGGCGGCAACGCATTCTTCGGCTGGGATTCGGACAACCGTCACAATCAGGCTCTGACGGGCGGCGTCATCGAGAACCACACTACCTGGGTCAAAGGCCAACACTCGATCCAGTTCGGCGGCAAAATCCGCAAGGAGTGGAACAACGTCCGCGAATTGCAGCAGGCGCAAGGCTCGCACAATTTCGACGGCTCGTGGACTTCGCTCTACAGCGCCAGTGACGACGCAGCCGCGCCTTTCACCGGCTCCGGTTTCGCAGACCTGTTGTTGGGGCTGCCCAACTTCCTCTCCAATCAATACAACCGCGGTTATTTCTACTTCCGCCAGACCGAGGTCGGGCTGTATGCCAACGACCGCTGGAAAGTCACGCCGCGTTTGACGCTCAACCTGGGCGTTCGCTGGGACAAGTGGACGCCTTACAGCGAGAAGTTCAATCGCCTGGTCGTACCTGACATTCAAAACGTCTTCGATCGCTTCGAGGTGGCGACTCCGGGCGATGTCCGCATCGAGACCCTGCCCAACATACCGCCGGCGGTGCTGGCGTCGTGGTCTCTGCGCGGATTGAAATACACGACCGCCAATCAATCGGGAATGCCGGACGGATTGTTCGCGGCGGACAACAACAATTTCGGCCCGCGAATCGGCGCGGCGTTCAAGCTCACCGACAAGATGGTCCTGCGCGGCGGATACGGCGAATACTTCTGGACGATGCCCCTCTCGCAGATCCTGCAATCAACCAGAAACAACGCGCCGCTCAACCTCAGGTTCACCAACGACGTTTACGCCAAGAACGCCACCTTCAACTATCCGCTGGTGGCGCGGCCCACGGGAACCGATTTCATCGGAGGAGCGACGGTTGACACTCAGGGCATAGTTAGAATCTCGCCCAGCCCGTCGCTCGCCACGATCTGGGACGCGCGCAACTGGAGTGACGGACGCTCGCAATCCTGGCACGCGACGCTGGAATACGAACTGCCGTTCAAGACGGCGATGCGGGTCAGCTACATCGGCGAGCGTGGCCGCGACCTGGAGCAACAGTTCGAGTTGAACACCCGCGAGGCCGAATACAACTACGTCGCGCGCACCGGCCAGGCGCCGCCGTCGAACCGCGACCTGCTGCGGCGGAACAAGGACTGGAACTTCATCGCGCTGAATCGCACGGGGTACTCGAACACGCACCTCGGCCAGGTAGAACTTGAGCGCAGGTTCGCGAACGGCCTGGCCTTCCAATGGTTCTACGTCTACACGCGCTCGCTGACCACCACCGACCAGGGCGGATTCACGAGCGGCAATGTCGGGATCAACTCCGGCGGCGGCGGCGGGCGTGTGCCCGAAAACCATCAGATTCTCGGCGCGCCGAATCTGAGCTACGACCAGCGGTTGCGCCTGGTCTACTTCAACTCGACCAACGTTCCGCCGCATCGTATCCGCTACAACGGCATCTACGACCTGCCCTTCGGCCGGGGCAAGGCATTCGGAAAAGACGCGCGCGGCCCGTTGAACTTCCTGATCGGCGGCTGGCAGGCGGCCTTCATCGGAGATTGGCGCAGCGGATTATGGGGCAGCGTCGACCCGTCGCTTTACATCTTCGGCGATCCGACGCTCAGCGCCGACCAGCGATTGGAAATGACGATCTTCGGGCGGCGGCAACGGCTGTGGTTCCGCGGCGATTTCGATCCTCGCCTGGCGACCAACGTCACGGGCGGCGATCTGACGTCGCTTGTGCCGGTGAACAGGGCGCAAAGATTGGTCCGTCCGCTCGGCCCGAACCTCAACAACCAATTGCCGCAGACGCTGGCCAACGGCGCGACGCGCAACACTCCGATCGGAGAACTCTACAATCCCAGCCCCAGGGCTTTCTATCTCGGGCCGGGCGCGTGGAACGTCGATCTGTCGCTCTTCAAGAACTTCAAGTTCAAGGAGCGCGTCGAGACGCGGTTCACAGCCGACTTCTTCAACATCTTCAATCATCCGAACGACGTCGGTCCCGGCCAGCCGGGCTTCAGCGCGACCACGGGGCTGCAAGACCTGAGCCGGCAATGGAACGATCCGCGCATCATTCAATTTTCGTTGCGCATCGAGTGGTGAGGAGGGAGGTCTAATCCGGAAGCGCACACTATTTCGGCGCCAAACATAAGGCGGGATAGTGTGCGCTTCGGAGCCGATGATCTGACCAGCGTAATCTGTTATCTGTCAGTTCCGATGCCACGCGAGCTACATCATCTCATCCTGATCCCGCTGTCATTGATTGCCGGGGCATCCGTCTTCGCCGCTCAATCTCGGAGTTTGTTCGGAAATTATTTGGCTGGCGAATACCACCGACTGCCGTCGGTGGATCGTTCAAGTCCAACCTACACACGACAATCCTATCATCACCAAATACCACCGACGACAGCCGGTGGATCGTTCAAGTCCAACCTTGCAGAAACTACAGCGTTACGCGAGAGTAGCGCAAACTGTCCAGCTAAGGTTTTCACACAAGCTCCCCCCGCTCCGGAGGAGCGCAATGTTTATAGTCTGCGGCGGATTATGCTCCCCAGCTCCGTTAGGAGCGACATCCGGCGCTCGGATGTCGCTCCTAACGGAGCTGGGGCAATAAAAACAATGACAATCTATAAACATTGCGCTCCTCCGGAGCGGGGAAACGCTGACTTGTGTAGAAACTTTAGCTCGACAGTTTGCGCGTCCCCTCTACTCGTCCATTGGTGGAAACTGTGCGAACCCATTGGTTCTACAGCTCTCTTCATGAACTCGGCGCAGGAAGCAACGCAAACTAGACAGTTTGCGCTACTCTCGCCGATGCGCCCACGAAAAATGAAGATCGCATCCAGGCAAACTGCAAAGATTTGGGTAATGATAAGCTTGAACGATCCCCCAACCACCGTTGGGAGGATTGCAACTGATTTCCCAACATCCTCCCAATCTCAGCTCACCGCGCAAACACAACCTCAATTGGACGAAGGCGTCAAGTTGCTCTCGCAAGGCCGTTTCAACGAAGCCATCGCCGTCTTCAACAGTTTCAAGCAAGCGAATCCGCAAGACGCGCGAGCTTACTTCTACGCCGGCATGGCGCTCACGGAAGCCGGACGATTGACCGCCGCCGCGCTCGAACTCGGTGAGGCCGTGCGACTCGATCCGCAACACAAGGAGTATCTGATCCTCCAGGCAAACGTCTTCGCGCGGTTGAAGCAGAGGTCCCACGTGGACGACGCGCTGGCGGTCTTTCAAAAAGCCGGCGCGAGCGAAGGGCTGGACGCCTCGTGGTTGTGGTTGATCGTTGACGCTTACTATCGCGTGGAGCGGTTCGACGACACGCTGCGCGCGCTGGATGTGATGGAGAAGCGGTTTCCCGATGACCCGCGCCCGGATTTGAATCGAGGGCAGGTTTACGCCTTTCAGAACAGGTTCGATCCGGCCCTGGAATCGCTCCGGAAGAGCGTTGCGAAATACCCCGGCAACGCGCTCGCGCACTTCGAACTGGGCAAGCTGCTCTATCAAGGCAACGACTTGACGGCGGCCAAAAAAGCGTTGATCGAGGCGGTCCGCCTTGAGAAGAACAATCCGCAGTACCTCCAGAAACTCGGCGCCGTCTGCCTGGCGTTGAAAGAGGTTGATGAAGCGATTGCCCATCTCGAACGCGCCATCGCTCTCGATCCTAACTCATCGCAGGTCAATTACTCGCTGGGGCAAGCCTGGCGACGCAAAGGCGAGCCGCGGAAGGCCGCGGAATTCATCGGGAAGTTTCAGGAACTGAAGCGGCGGGAAGAGCAAGCCGAAGAGATCGAGAGAGCGCTCGCTCGCGGCGAGCGAATGCTGGACGAAGGGAAAGACCGAGAGGCAAGCGCCACGTTCGAGCAGGTCGTTCAGGCGGACCCGAACAACTGGACAGCTCACGGCTACTTGGCTGAGATATTGCTCGACGCGGCGGACTGGCGGAACGCCTGGCCGCACCTGGCGAAAATGGAAGAGCTGGACGCCGAGTCCGTGGTCGGGAATTATCTCATGGCGCGTCACTGGTATTTGCGCAAAGAGTTTGAGCGGGCGCGCGATTACGCCGAGCGCGTCAAACAGTCGCGCCCCGCCCACGCGGAGCTTCGCAACCTGCTCGGGCAAATCTATCTCGGGCTGAGTGAGCGGGAGCGGGCTATCCGCGAATTTGAAGAGGCCGTACGGCTGGCGCCCGAGCGCGCCGATTTTCGAGAGAACTTACAGAAACTCAAATCCATAAAATAGATGTGGAATAAACCACGGATTTGACAGATCAGGACGGATCAAAGCGGATCAGATCATCCGTGCAAATCCGTCGCATCCGTTTAATCCGTGGTCTATCTCCGTTCCGAAACTGAGGTCAACAGATGAAAACCCGAATCGCATTCTTGTTCAGCCTGCTCTTTTTCGTGATCACGCCTGCCGTTGCGCAACAACCGACGGAGTTGTTCCTGCGCGGCTATTCGGTGATTCCCACGCCGCAGAAGGTGGAATTGCGGGACGGCGAGATCGGGTTCAACGAGTCGTGGGTTTACGATACGCGTGGGATCGCCAAAGCCCACATCGCGGTTCGCTCGCTGCTACGCGACCTTCAAGAGTTTCATCGCATTGAATTGAGGCCCGCTTCGACCCAGGCGAAGAATGTGATCCGGCTCTCGGCGGCGAAAGGCTCCGTCAAGACCGGCGCCGACGCCGAGATCGAAAAACAAGGTTACCGGTTGAAGATCGCGCCAGGCCTGATCGAGATCGCGGGCAACACCGATCAGGGATTGTTTTACGGAGTCCAGACGCTGCTGCAATTGTTGCGACCGGGCGGGCGCGGCCATCTGCTGCTGCCCGTCTCGACCATCGAAGACTGGCCCAAGTTGCAACTGCGTTTCCTGCACTGGGACACCAAGCATCATCAGGATCGGATCGAAACCTTGAAGCGTTACCTCGATTGGTCCGCGCGGTTCAAAGTCAACACGATCGGATTCGAGCTTGAAGACAAGTTCGAATACCCGACCAATCCCGTCATCGGAGCGCCGGGCGCTTTCACCGCCGCCGAATTGCAGGAGATCGTCAACTACGGGCTGGAGCGATTCATTCAGGTCGTGCCGAATATTCAAGCTCCCGCCCACCTGGCTTACGCGCTCAAACATCCGCAGTTCGAGCATCTGCGCGCCGACGGCAACAACTACCAGGCGTGTTTGTGCGATGAAGAGAGCTACAAGCTCATCTTCCAGATGTACGACGACGTGATCAAAGCCACGAAGAGCGTTGATTACCTCTTCGTTTCGACCGACGAGGTTTATTACGCCGACATTTGCGCCAAATGCGATAAGCCGAACACGCCTGAAAACCGCAGCCTGAAGTGGGTCGAGTTCGTGCGGCGCGCGCGCGACTTCGCGGCGAGTCGTGGCCGCAGGATACTGGTCTGGGCTGAATATCCGTTGCTGCCCGAGCACGTGAAGATGATTCCGCCCGACGTTATTGACGGAGTGATGGGCGAAGAAGAATACCTCAATCCCGAGAATGAGCTGGGCATGCGCCAACTGATCTACACCTCGATGCAAGGGGCTGAGTTTCTTTTCCCGAATCACTTGCCCAACCGCCAGAGCGAGGGCGGCGATCAAGGCCCATCCATCGGGCGCTTGAAATCCACTTTCCAGGGCGTGGCCTCAAGCAGGGTCTGGCGAGCGAATCCCATTGGCGTCTTCGGCGCGGCGTGGGGCGACTCCGGATTGCATAACGAGACGTTCTGGCTGGGCTGGGCTGCGGTGGCCGAAATGGGCTGGAGGCCGGACGACTTGCCGGTCGAACAAATGGTGGCCGAGTTCATGAACATTTACTACGGCCCGCGTGTTTCAGAGATGGTCGAAGTCTATCGCGGTTTGCAAGCGCAAGCGCGCTTCTTCGAAAGTTCGTGGGATCGTGTGGTCTCGAAGGCCCGCGAGCCGGGTTACGGTAACTCCTACGGCAAAGGCAGAGGAACGACGCGCTTCGATGAGACGCTGCCGCAGCCCGCAATGCCCGCGGCGCCGGGCTTGAGTTTCACGCCGGTCTACGTGGGTCGTTACGAGAAGCTCGTCGAAGATGCGAGCCGGATGGCGCTCGAAAACGACGCGCTCATTCATCGCATCCACCAGAACATCGCGAAGGCCGATCGCAACCGTTACAACCTCGAAGTGTTGCTCTCGATCGCCGAACTGACCGGCCATCACAACCGGCTGATCTTCGGAATGAAGAGCATCGAAGACAGGCTGAAGGCCGCGCGCGCCGCGGCCGAGAAGAACGATCCGCAACAGGCGGTGGGCCAACTCGTCGCCGCTTACGACCAGGCGCGCGGCGCCGTCGAAGAACGAAGCAAGACGTACCAGCGCTTGAAGACCACCTGGGAGAAGAGCCGTTTCCCGAAGGGGCAAGAGGCGGGCGGCAGGAAATTTTATCACGTCCTGGACGACACCAAAGACCATTGGGCCGACCGCCGTCCGGACCTGAGTTATATGATCGCGCCGGAAGAAAGCATTGAACTCGAAAAGTGGATGAAGCAGCTCGCTTCGGTGATTCAGGAATACGCCAAAAAGAACAACGTCCACGCGCGCGCGCTGGCGGAGCCGAGATTGGAACATTAGTAGAGCATCCGATACCTGCCGAACCCGAATCCCGTCTGTTGCCCGACGTGAACGATCTCGCCTATGCGTAGCAAATCTTCAAAGGGCGCGAAGTCTCCGGCAAAGCGCATCGTCCCGATGAAGCCGTACATCGGCTGCCTCTCGCCCTGCCGATGCGAGAAGCGGCTGACGCCGAAATCGCGCAACTCGCAACTCATCGTCTTCACATCGCGCGATAGTTTCAACAGCTCATTCCGCCAACGGTAAAATCCTCCCTGTCCGGGCCAATCCTCTCCGTACAACTGCCACAGTCCGCCAACACGATTGCACAACTGGTAAACCAGGCCATAGAAATCCCGGAACGGCTCTTTCTCGATCCTCACCGGAGTGATGAATCTGATCTCCATCTCGCGCAGCGGATCCGGGCGCCCGGCGATTGCCCGGTCTTGCGTCCCGCGCTCGCGCGCGACGTCAGTCACATCGCGCGCCGCCACACGATTGATCGCCCCGCCGTAAAAGATCGAACGCCCGCCATCCAGGCTGTCGCGCGCGTCTTCCAACAGAAATCGCGCGCGCCGTCCCTCTCCCGCCTCTATCCCCATCTGCCCGAAGATCGAAAAAGCCGTCACCGGATATTCGATCCGCTCGCACAGGCCGCCGATCAACGTGAATCCGAAATAGAGCCGCTTCTTCTCCAACTGTTCTTTCGTGATAAGGCGCGGGATGTCTATCACGAAGGGGCGCGGCAACGACGTTTGATCACGCAGCGGCGCTTCGGCCCGCCGGCTCTCGTCGACGGTCCGCTGCGGCTCGAACAACCGCGGGTAATCGCATTCGCGAAAACGCGGACAGGCGCGGCAATCCTCGATCTCTTTGTGATCGCACAAATGATCTTTCAACACATGCCCGTACCCGCCGCGCAACCGCGATCCCCAAAATCCGGGCGGCGCGTAGTCATCCAGTAATTTGATCTTCAGTTGCAAACGGGAGATGCGAAACATACGCTTAAACCTGGTAGAAATCCGGATCAACCGTGAATCCGCCTCCGCGAATTACTACCGACTTGCCCAAACACGACTGGCACAGATGGTAAACCCGCAGGTCGTCTTCGTCCTTCGCGATCCGGCGCAGGCGGTCAATCATTACGCCTGCGCCTCGCCTCGCAGCAACTGCGCGTAATGCCCCACCTGAATGTCAATGCACCCCCGCCACGTGGTGTTGATGCCCGCGCGCGGATGTTGGACGACGGTGTTGATCCGCTGCTCGAATTGAGCGATGAACGCCCGCCTCGGCTGATCGTTGTCATCTCCTTGCCGTCGTAAACGAACGCCGCGATCCACTGCTCGATCAGCCCCACAATGCGCTCGTCTTCGATCAACTCGCGGACGCGGCCAAGCAGCAGCCCTGGATCCACGTTCTCGAAATACGAGCTGATGTCCGCGTCGACCACCCATTGATACCCCGCGTCGCGCAACCTTTCCACCTGATCGAGAGCCTGTTTCACCGAACGCCCGCGACGGTACGCGTACGACACGTCCTCGAATTCGGCCTCGATACGCGAACGGATGACGTTAATCGCCGCGTGCTGCGCCACCCGGTCGCGCACCGCCAGCACGCACAGCCGCCGCCGCCCTCCGCCGCGTTTTGGAACGAAGAACTGCGCGGCGGGCAATGGCCGGTAGCTCTCCTCGGCCAGCTCGCGGCCCAGTCGCGCAAGCTCGGCGTCCGGGTTTTCAGCGAACCGTTCGAGCGTCACTCCGTCAATGCCCGCGCACCCGTCCGATTCTTCAACTCGAACCCAGGCCGAGTACAGATTCCCGATTTCATACACGCGATCATAGAGGCCGGAATTGGATTCAGGATTTGTCATGGCTTCGGCTCCACGGGGCAAGAGATTGGTCTACTCAATCAAGTGAAGGAACAACAACGGGCTACGTAATTCCAACGCCCAGCCGGTCTTCCCGGCGCGCCTGTTGAAGAATGATCCAACCAGTTACTCGTAACTTCAATGGGCTACCACCTCAAACGCCCTCAGCTACGCAACTGAAAGAGCGCTTCCCGTCGTTCCCGGAGAGTTTCAATGGGCTGCTACCTCAAACGCCCTCAGCTACCTGTTTACACAGGAGTTACTTATGCCGAACAATCGCGCACTTGGTTTCAATGGGCTGCTACCTCAAACGCCCTCAGCTACCAATCTATTAACCTTCTGAGAATACAGCTACAAGAAGTTTCAATGGGCTGCTACCTCAAACGCCCTCAGCTACGGCGAAATGGTTCAAAGACAATGGGATTGTGATCATGAGTTTCAATGGGCTGCTACCTCAAACGCCCTCAGCTACAGAGTGGGCTTGGTCTCCACCTTCTGTCATCGAAAGTTTCAATGGGCTGCTACCTCAAACGCCCTCAGCTACGGCCGTGCCCAGACCGCCTAAATACGCCACCGACGAAGAGGTTTCAATGGGCTGCTACCTCAAACGCCCTCAGCTACCCTTCAAAACGTGCTTCATTGAAGGATGGAAATTCTAGTTTCAATGGGCTGCTACCTCAAACGCCCTCAGCTACAAAACAGCAGAGTACCAAGAAGCCTTCCTGGTATTAACGTTTCAATGGGCTGCTACCTCAAACGCCCTCAGCTACATCGCAGCGGCAATGGGGCCGCCGATAAACAAGGAGAATAGGTTTCAATGGGCTGCTACCTCAAACGCCCTCAGCTACCGTCAGGAGAATGGCGCAATGAGTTACAGGGAGATGGTTTCAATGGGCTGCTACCTCAAACGCCCTCAGCTACAAGTATTCAATTTATTGGAAGCTACAGGCGACGGGCGGTTTCAATGGGCTGCTACCTCAAACGCCCTCAGCTACCCCCC
>Ga0187894_10005099_pt1 | contig 13669 bp, 6 predicted proteins | sample GBC1701081metaG_FD_136650 | JGI IMG/M metagenome (GOLD analysis project Ga0187894, IMG submission 136650) | White microbial mat communities from a lava cave in the Kipuka Kanohina Cave System on the Island of Hawaii, USA - GBC170108-1 metaG ...
AAGTGGTCAGCCCTTCCAGCACGCTCTATCGCGGCAACGTCTTCAGCAGCGGCTTCTCGACCACGGGCGGCTCGGCCGACGCCAAGAACAACGTCGAGCAGGTGCACATCGCCAGCCCGGCGACCGGCGCATGGACCGTGCGGGTCAAGGGGACGGCGGTCACGACCGGCCTGCAGGGCTATTCGGTGGTCGCGACCGGTGACGTCAGCTCCAAGACGCTCGAAATTTCTCTGCCCGACGGGCCGCCGCAGTACGCGCAGCCCTACGGCGACACGAACTTCAACGTGCTGGTGCAGCCCTTCGGCCAGTCGGTCGTGCCGGGTAGTCCGACGCTTCAATACCGCTATGACGGCGGCGCCTATCAGCCGGTGGCGCTGACGCCGGCGGGCGGAAACAACTATACGGCGGTGCTGCCGGGTGGATTGTGCGGGCAGACGGCGGAGTTCTACGTCACCGCGACCGGGAGCGGCGGCGCCTTCGTGACCGATCCGCCCACCGCGCCGGCCGCGGTCTATTCGGCGCTGGTGACCGAGGCGCAGATCTTTGACGACCACTTCGAGACGAACCTGGGGTGGACGGTCGGCGCGCCGGGCGACACCGCGGACTCGGGCATCTGGACCCGCGTCGATCCGATCCACACGGTGGCCGATCCGGAAGATGACAATACGCCGAATCCGGGCGTGATGTGTTATGTCACCGGGCAGAGCCCCGGCGGCGGTGTCTGGAACCAGGTGGACAACGGCGCGACCACGCTCACCTCGCCGGAGTTCGACCTCACCAACGCCTACAGCGCTCCGATGAGCTTCTGGATCTGGTTCAACAACACGGCGGGCGGCAGTCCGAACCAGGATCCCTTCCGCGTCGACATCACCGGCGACGGCGGCGATACCTGGCAGAACGCGGTGACCGTCGGGCCGGGCGGAACGGGTAGCTGGTGGTTCAACTACCAGATCGATCCGCTGGCGCTGGTCGGCCCCGTCGCTCACGTGCGCGTGCGGTTCGTTGCGCGGGACGATGTCCCCGACTCCTTTGTCGAAGCGGCGGTGGATGACTTCAACCTGCAGATCCTTCGGTGTCCCGGCGCGGACTGCGTGCGCGGCGACATCAATGCCGACGGGCGCGTGGATGGCGAGGACATCGCGCGCTTCAGCCAGATCGTGATCGCGGGCGGCGCCACGGTCGCGGAGCGCTGCGCGGGCGACGTGGCGGCGGTGGCCGACGGCGGCGTGACGACGGCGGACATGCCGAACTTCGTCGATTGCGTGCTCGCCGGAGGCTGCCCCTGATCGCACGTTGAAGCGTGAGCGCGATTTGAAATGTGATTGCGCTTTAATGTGCGCGCATTAAAGCGTGATCGCACGTTGACGTGCACACGATGGCGCCGATCCGCCCATTTCGTCATTCCCGCGAAAGCGGGAATCCAGACATAGACACCCCTCACCCCTTTGGGCTCCCTTAAACCTCTCCTGGCCCCTCCTTGAAAAGGAAGGGAAAAACAGAAGGAGGGGAAAAACAGAATGATTGCCCCCCTTTTCAAGGGGGGACCCAGGGGGGTTCCTAACCCCATTCGTCTCTTCCGGTCGCGGTTCTGATTTCCCGTTCAGTCCTGCAAGGTGCGCACCCCTTCAGCGGCAGGGAGCTCCCAATCCATCAACTCTCCGACGGCTGGAGCTGCGCCTCGAAGAGCGTGCGGTAGAGGCGGCATCGCGGCAGCAGCTCCTCGTGCCGCCCCGAATCGACGATGCGTCCCTGGTCCATGACGATGATCCGGTCGGCCTGAAGTATCGTGCTGAAGCGATGGGCGATGATGAACGCCGTGCGGTCTTTCAGGAATCGCTCGAGCGCGTCGTGGATCTTCTGTTCGCTGTCGGAATCGATCTGGCTGGTGGCCTCGTCGAAGATGAGGATCGGGCAGTTGGCGAGAATCGCGCGGGCGATGGCGAGCCGCTGCCGCTGGCCGCCGCTGAGCGTCGCGCCATGCTCGCCGATGATCGTGTCATACTTCTGCGGCAACTGTGAGATGAACTCGTCGGCGTACGCCGCGCGGGCCGCGGCCGTGATCTGTTCATTCGGGTCGGGACCGCCGAATCGCCGCTCCGGATGGCGCTGCCGCACGTTGAGCTTCCAGAGCAGCCGCGGATTGCCGTAGGCAATGTTGCTCCGCACCGAGTCGCCGAAGACCACGCTTTCCTGCGTCACCAGGCCGATCTGGTCGCGCAGCGACGCCAGCGAACCGCTTCGCACGTCCATCCCGTCGAAGAGGATTGCGCCGGATTGCGGCTCGAAGAACCGCATCAGCAGCGAGACGAGCGTCGTCTTGCCCGAGCCGTTGGGCCCGACGACGGCGACGCGCTCGCCGCGCCGCACCGCGAAGCTCACGCCCGCCACGGCCGGCCGATTCGCTTCCGGATAGGTGAAACTCACGTCGCGGAACTCAATCGCTTCCCTCAGCGCCGGCAGCCGGCGACCGGGCGTACCGCTGGTCTCATCGGGCATGTCGATCACTTCGAAGATGCGTTCGGCCGCCGCGTTGGCCCGCTCGATGCGGTTGTAAAAGCCCGAGAGCTTGCGCACCGGATCGAACATCGCCGCCAGGCAGACAATGATCAGGATGAAGTCGCCGGGATCGAGCCGGTTGGTGATGACCAGGTCGGCAAAATAGAGCGACGCCAGCGCGCCGAGCAGGTATCCGATGCACTCAAAGAGCGGACTGGTCAGCGCCTCGATGCGCTCGATGCCCGCCTGCTGGCGGAACATGTGCCAGTCCGTCTGGTAGAGGTGCCGTCGCTCATAGCTCTCGCTGCCATACGCCTTCACGACGCGGATGCCGATCAGCGCACCTTCCAGCGCGGTAAGCATGCGGCCGTAACCCTGGAGCAGTCGGCGGCTGCGCTTGCGGATCGAGCGGCCGAAGCTGCGAATGACCAGGATCGCCCCCGGCGCGGCGATGACGGTCAGCAGCGTGATGCGCCAATCGACGTAGAGCGCGACGGCGAAGGTTCCCATCGCCTTGAGCGGCTCGCGGATGCTCTGCACGAAGATGTAGGTCAGTCCGCGGTAGATGTCCTGACTGTCCTGGACGAAGCGGCTGATCACGTCGCTCGTGCCGCGCTGCGCGAAGAACGAAACCGGCAGCCGCAGCAGCTTGCGGTACATCTGCCGCCGCATCCCGACCAGCGAGCGCCCCGCCACGAGGGCGATCAGGTATTCGCCGCCGAAGCGTGCCAGTCCACCGACGAGATTGATCGCGAACATCACCCCAAGCACCACCGCCAGCGTGTAGAGCTTCTCCTCGCGCGTGCGCCCCGGCGGCATCAGATCGGCGGCCCATAGCCCCGCGCGCCACAGAACGTCAGGCTTGCGGGTCAGCCGTATCGTTGCGGAGCGCGGTTCTCCGCCCGTGGAGGCGTTCTTGCGCGAGATGATTCCCAGCGTCAGATCGGCATCGACCGGCGCATGGGAGAGCGTCCGCAGGAGCGCCGCTGAGGAAACCGGCGTTCCATCCTGCGAGACGATCAGCAGCGGCAATGAGTCCTTGTCGACGACAGCCGCCAGCGGCGACGTCGCTTCCACCCGCGTGACCATCAGGCAGCGGTCGAATCGCCGCAGCGTCGTATCGCTTTCGTCGCAGATCAGCGTCGTCAGGTCGGCGTTGAGCCGCTTGGCGGTGACGGCCCGATTGGCCCAGGTCGGCAGCCCTTCGTCGGGCGAGACGATGGCCTGCATGACGGGCAGGATTGCGGCGATGCCGGCCGAGAAAGAGATCGCCACGATGACGATGCAGAAGACGGCCGGGATCAGCAGCCGCCGGTGGGGGCGGGTGTAGCCGAGGACGCGCATGAAATGGGGAAAACTGCGCGAGCGGCCGGATCGCGGTGGGGCGTCGTCGGTGTCATCCAGCGGTCGTCGCGGTCCGGATTTCATCGCGAGGCTCGATCGTTACGGAACAGGGCGTCGCGGCTCCGACCCGCATCCGGTCCGCCGTGCGGGATGTTACGAAAAGGGAGGCGTTGAAGCACCTGCGGCGGAAGGACCGGAAACGGGGATTTTGAGAATTTCAGGTCAAGCGTCCTAAGGTGCGTTCCGATCCGGAGATGACAACTGAGTCCCACAACCCCGCTTTGTCATGGCCAAAAAAGGCCGTGGCAAAGTCGGTCTCCCCACCGGGCCGGGGCGTCCAAGGCGCCCCGGCTTTTTTTATCTCTTTGTTGGATTATTAAAGGACCTTCCCCCGGCGATCGGCGAACAGGGTCCGGAAATAAGATTGACTCTCCGCCCGTCGCGACCGTAGCTTATCGGGAGCGGTCGGGACATTTCTCAGCGGACGATTCGAGTCGCAAGTCACAGTCTTGTCGAATTCTCTCTTCGCCCGACCTCCGGGAGGAAGCACATGTGGAATCGATTTATTAACGCGGGATGGGACTTGGCGCGCCGTGCGATGGCACTGGTGTGTACTGCAATGCTGCTGCTGGGCAGCGCGACGGCGCGGGGCGCCAACTTTCGCTGGCTCGGCCCTAACCCCGGCACGGAAACGACGCCTGAGTCGGGGAATTGGAACGTCGGCAACAACTGGATCGGCGGCGCGCCGCAGTCAGTCGCGACCACGACGCTCTCCTTCAAGTCCGGCGCGAACAGTTACACCGCCACGAATAACTTCGCGGCGCCGCCTTTCATTCTCAACGCCATCACGACCTCCGACGGCGATGCGACCAACCGGGACATCAATATCGCCGGCAGTCAACTCCGGATGATGAACAATGGGAACACGCGGCCCAAGATCGGCCACGCCTCGGGCACGCGGCTCTTCATCTCCAACTCGATCGAGATCGAAAACAACGCACAACTGGATCTGGACATCACCGGGCTGATCGCCACCGTGGGCGAAAACAGCGCCGGCGTCGTCAGCGGCACGGGTTCATCCGTCCGAAAGACCGGCGACGGCCAGTTCCGCTTTACCGGGACGGCCTCCAACACCTACACCGGCCTGACGAACGTTGAAGGGGGCTTGCTCGGATTTCAGAAGGACGCGGGAAAGGACTCCGTTGCCGGCGATCTCGTCGTCGGCACGGATACGGGAACCGACTCCTCGGTCAGGGCCTTCTGGTTCACTAACAACCAGGTCAAGGACACTTCCAAGGTAACCCTGCGCAAGACCGGCAAGCTCGATATCTTCGGAAAGACGGAGACATTCGCGACGCTGACGGGGCTGAACCCCGGCAGCACGCTCTCGTTCGATCTGCAGGGGGCGGGCGCGCTGACGCTCACCGGCACGGGCGTCGCCAACGAGCAGACCGGCTTCGGCGGCAAGCTCTCCGCCAACTCCACCAACGCTCAGTTGGAGAACAACGTCACCTTCACGAAGAAGGGGGCGGACTACACCTTCGTCTATACGGGCGACGGCGCGAACTACAAGGGAGCGGTCATCTCCGAACAGGGGGATTTCCGAATCCACGGCTGGATCGGCCGCAATCCCACCGTGCCCAACGACGGCACTGCCTGCACGCAGGCGGTAGCCAGGGCCGGCGCGACCATCTCCGGCAACGGCTGGCTGCTCTGCAAGAGGACCGACGGCAGGGGCGTGCTGATCGAGAACAACGGAAAGCTCAAGCCCAAGAAGAACAGCCCCGGCGTCCTGACGATGGACGAAGTCTATTTCGATCCGGGCGGCCTTCTGGATATGGAGATCGACCCGCTCGGCGGCGAGACGTCGCAGTTGCACGTTCTCGGCGGTGGCGTGGTGATCGACGGGGCGCAGCTCAGCGTCATCCTCGATTCCCCGGCGACCGACTGGGCGGCGACCTATCCGATCATCGTGAATGACGGAAGCTCGGTGATCGGCACCTTCTCGGGTCTGCCGGAAGGCAGCCTGGTGACAGGTTATTACAACGCGATTCCGTATGACTTTTATATCTCCTACATGGGCGGCGACGGGAATGACGTGGTGCTCTACCGGGCGCCGATTCCGGAGCCGGGGACGCTGCTGCTCGGCGCGCTGGCGGCCGGCTGGTTCGCCCGGCGGCGCGGATAAGGAGCGCCTGCAGACGCGCGGCTGGGAAAATCAATGGGTCGCCCTCAGTCTCCCATCGGGAGAGGGGGATTCAACCCCCGGGTCCATCCTTGAAAAAGGGGGAAATCATTCTGTTTTTCCCCTCCTTTTCAAGGAGGGGCCAGGGGAGGTTTAAGGGAGCCCAAAAGGGTGAGGGGTATCTATGTCTGGATTCCCGCTTTCGCGGGAATGACCTGCCAGGAGTGGCGCAGCGTATCACTGTGCGCGATCTGGAAGAATCAATCAATCAGACATCACTCCGCGGGGAGTAGAGAGCGAAGGAGGAATTGAATGTTCGTCGGGGAGGACGTTCGTGCGGATCGGGTGTGTCAAATCCTGCGCGGCAGGGGCTGCTGGATCGCCGGTGCGGCCGCACTGCTGATCGGCGGAGCCGCGGGCGCGGCAGACTTCAAGTGGCGCGGCAACGGCGGCATCGAGGCTAACCCGCTCAGCGGCATGTGGAACACGGCCGGAGACTGGGTGGATGGCAACGTGCCCGCCAACAACGCGGCCACGCGGCTGCTCTTCCAGTCGGGCACCAACAACTACACCGCCGCGAACAATATTCCCGGCGGCCCGCTGACGCTGAACACGCTGAAGTTCTCCAAGGGGAACTCAGAGACAGGCGACATCACGCTGAACGGCAACTCGATCCGCATGTTCGCCAACGGCGCGACCAAGCCGACCATCGAGTCGTCGACCGGCGCGTTTGTCTATATCGATCTGTCGATCGCGGTGCAGGACGGCCGGGAGCTGAACGTCGGGGGAACGAGCGACGGCTTCATCTCCATCGGCACCGACTCCTCCGACGGCGTCATCAGCGGCACCGGCGCCAGCGTGAAGCTCAACGGCGGCGGCTACTACCGGCTGCGCGGCAAGGAGTCCAACACCTACACCGGCACGACGCACATCGAGTTCGGGACGCTCGAACCCGGCAAGGTCGCCGGCAAGAACGCCATTCCCGGCAACCTGATCGTCGGCCAGGACATGGGAACCAACGCGGGGCTGGCCATCTGGGGCCGCTCCAATCAGATGCCGGACAACGCCAAGATCACGATCCTCAAGACCGGCCGCGTCAACATCTTCGGCGAGTCGGAGACAATCGGCACGCTCACCGGGCTGAACCCGGCCACCTCGCTGCAGGTTTCGGCCATCGGCAAGGGGGATCTGACGCTGGCGGGAACCGGCGCGATGAACGAGCAATCGGCCTTCGGCGGCAAGCTCCAGGCTTCCTCGACGGATCTCGACAACGACAACAAGGCGCTGCTGACGGTGAAGGGAGCGAATCACACTTTCGTCTACACCGGCGACGGATCGGAATACAAGGGGACCGTCGTTGCCGACGGCGGCCACTTCAACATCACCGGCTGGATCGGCCGCAATCCCAACATGCCGGACGACGGCACGGCCTGCAAGCAGGCGGTGGCGAAGAACGGCGGCACGATCTCCGGCAGCGGCTGGCTGCTCTGCAAGAAGACCGACGGCAAGGGCGTGCTGATCGAGAACAACGGAAAGCTCAAGCCCAAGAAGAACAGCCCCGGCGTCATGTACATGGATGAAGTCTTCTTCGATCCGGGCGGGATTCTCGACATCGAGATGGACCCGGTGGGGCTGGACACCTCCTGGATCGACGTGCAGGGGGGCGGCGTCGTACTGAGCGGGGCGATGCTGACGCTGACGCTCGATTCGCCGCCGCCGACCTGGGGCGCGACCTACCCGATCGTGATGAACCGCGGCGTGATGTCGGTGGTCGGCCAGTTCGACGGATTGCCCGAGGGGGCTCCGGTGACGGCCTATTACGGTGGCACGCCCTATGACTTCTACATTTCCTACATGGGCGGCGACGGGAATGACGTGGTGCTCTATCACCCGCCGGTTCCGGAGCCGGGGACGCTGCTGCTCGGCGCGCTGGCTGCCGGCTGGTTCACCCGGCGGCGGCGCGGATGAGGAGCGCCTGCTCTCGCGAGCGGCGTCAGGCCGTAGCGGGTTCACACTGTCATGGGTTTACGCCGTTGCGGCGGCGCGCTCGAGCGATTCAAGCGTTGCCAGATGAGCGCCGTGCCGGCTCATGATGCGGGCAACGCGGCGCGACGCGTCGGCGTCGCCGGCGAGCCGCGGCGCGGCCTGCTGATAGGCCGCGATCAGATTGCGCTCGGAGCGCACCCACTGGGGCAGCAGCGAGTCGAGCCGGACGTAATGCTGGCCGGCGGAATGGATGGCGTAACCGGCGGGCGGCGGCGCGGAATCACGTTCGACGAGCATCTCCGCGAGCCATTCGAGGTGTTCGCGGTCATCGGTGGCAAGTCCGCGCAGAGTGACCTCTTCCGCCGCGCCGCGCCAATTGATGAAGGGAGCGGACTGCTCCAGCCGGATCGTGGGGCAGCGATGCTCGGCTTCGTAAAGCGTCTGAAGCGTTCGGATGATCGTCGGATCGGTCATGTCCATCCCGAATGACAATGCCTAAGGTTTGGAGGCCAGCCTGCCCGGTTCCGCGTCGGCCGGCGGCGTGGCCTGCGCCTCGGCGGCGACCGGCTGTCCGAGGAAGAGGCTGCGGGCGTATCCCTCGGCGCGGCGGCGAATCGGATCGATCGCCAGCGTGCCGGTCCAGAGGATCACCGCGGCACAGATGCCGACCAGCGCCTGAGCCGCAAGCGGCGCGCGAATCGCGGGCCCCTCGCCCTCGATGAGCCACATCTGCCGGATCACACGCATGTAGAAGTAGAGCGAAAGCGCTGTGTTGAGCACGGCCACGACGACCAGCCAGATCAGCCCCGCCCCCCAGACGTTGATCAGCAGCCAGTACTTGGCGGTGAACCCGCCGAAAGGCGGCAGCCCCACCAGGCTGACGAGGCAGACGGTCATCACCACGGCGAGAAACGGCTGGCGGCGGCCCAGCGCCGTGTAACCCGAGAGCGATTCCTCGCCGCTGGACCAGTAGACCATCGCGGCAACGCCGAACGCGCCGAGATTCATGAAGAGATAGACGATCAGGTAGATCGTCAGTGCGGTGAAGGCGGGATGAGCCATGTCGGGCGAGACGCCGGCGAGGATCGCGCCGGCCATCAGCATGTAGCCCGCATGGGCGATCGACGAATAGGCCAGCAGCCGCTTGATGTTGGTCTGGTGCAACGCACAGAAATTTCCGACGGTGCAGGTGATGGCGGCAAAGATGCCGACGCCGATCGAGAGGCCGGAGGCGAAACCGCCCTCGATCCCCGCGGCCGCGGCGACGCCCATCACGCGGAGCAGCAGTCCCAGCCCGGCGGCCTTGCTGGCGACGGAGAGCCAAGTGGTGACTTCGATCGCCGCTCCCTGGAACACGTCGGGACACCAGAAATGGAACGGCACGGCCGAGATCTTGAAACCAATGCCGACCATCAGGCCGAACAGGGCGATGGCGGCGAGCGTGCCGCCGCGCGTGCCGTCCGCGAGCTGGTGGGCGATCACCGCAAGGTCGAGCGTCTGGAACTGCCCGTAGAGCAGCGAAACGCCGTAGACCATGATCGCGCTGGTGATGCCGCCGAAAAGGACATATTTGACGGAGGCCTCCGCGCCGAGGCGGCTGCGCTTCTCGAACCCGGCAAGGGCGTAGGAGGGAAGCGACGCCATCTCGACCGCGAGGATGAGCAGCAGCAGGTTGGTCGTGCTGACCATCAGCACCATGCCGACGGCGCTGGCGAGCAGCAGGACGAAAAACTCCGGCGCGCTGGCGTGCATGTCCATGCCAGACTGACCGCCGCGGTAGCCAAACCACCAGAGTCCGATGACGGCGACGAGGAAGAGCGAGACGAGCAGCGTGAAGAAGATGCTGAAACCGTCGACCAGCAGCATCGGCGCCCGGCCGTCGGGCGCCAGTCCGGCCCATCCGCCCGCGACGGCGCGGGCCCGCACGGAGACGCAGGACATCGCGGTCAGGGCCGCGCCGATCAGCGCCACCGCCGCGGTCGGCTGGGCCCGGCGGCCGTAGATCAGAGCGCCGACCAGCACCGCGCAGACCGTACCCGCGAGCACCCAGAGCGGACCGAACCGCGACAGCGCGTCGACGGTCGGAAGCCAGAAGTTTGCGGCGGCAAGTGGACTCATAGCCCGGCCACCTTGGTCACGACCGACGCGGCATGATCGACGATGTGGTCGAGCGTGCCGTTCATGAGGTTGAAGGTCAGGTGCGGCAGCACGCCGAGCAGGATCGCCAGCACCGCCATCGGTGTGAGGATGGCGATTTCACGCGCGTCGGCGTCGGGGAACTCCGCGTATTCCGGCCGCGCCGGACCGAGATAGACGCGCTGGATCATCCAGAGGATGTAGCCGGCGGTGAGCACGACGCCGAAGGCCGCCACGATCGCCATCGGCTTCGCCCAGGTGAAGTCGGAATGGACGCCCGCGGCCTGGAAGGTGCCGATCAGCACCCAGAACTCGCCGATGAAGCCGCACAGGGCGGGCAGGCCGAGCGACGCGAAGAAACCGAGCGTGGCGAGCGAGCCATATTTCGGCATGGTCAGCCAGAGCCCGCCGAACTTGTTGATTTCGCGGTGGTGGGCCCGGTCATAAATGACGCCGACGAGGAAGAAGCACATGGGGCTGGAGATGCCGTGGGCGATCATCTGGAACATCGCGCCCTGGAACCCCGTGGTCGTCATGATCGCCATGCCCAGCAGCACGTAGCCCATGTGGCTGATGGAGCTGTAGGCGACCAGCCGCTTGAAGTCGGTCTGGGCCATGGCGCAGAGCGCGCCGTAGATGATGTTGATGACGCCGAGCAGCGCCAGCGCGTAGGCCGCGGCGTGGGCCGCCTCCGGGAAGAGCGGGAAATTGAACCGCAGCAGGCCGTATCCGCCGAGCTTCAGCAGGACGCCGGCCAGGATCATCGAGATCGGCGTGGGGGCCTCGACATGCGCGTCGGGCAGCCACGTGTGGAAGGGGAAGACCGGCACCTTCACCGCGAATCCGACGTAAAGCATGATGAACATCGCCATGCCGAACTTCATGCCGAAGAACAGGGCGCTGGGCGTGTTGAAGGCCTCCTGCACGCGCGGGTCGGTGGCATATTCGATGATGTTGAAATTGGGGACGCCGGCGCGGGCCGCGGCGAAGTACATGCCGAGCAGGGCGACCAGCATCAGCACCGAGCCGAAGAGGGTGTAGATGAAGAACTTGATCGCCGCGTATTCCTTGCGCGGACCGCCCCAGACGCCGATCAGGAAATACATGGGCAGCAGCATGATTTCCCAGAAGATGTAGAACAGGAAGAAGTCCAGCGCGACAAACGTCCCCAGCATGCCCGTCTCGAGCAGCAGGAAGAGCGCGAAATAACCGCGGATGCCGCGCGTCACTTTCCAGTGGTCGAAGTTCCAACTCGCGCCGCAGGCCAGCAGCGAGATGAGCGTGGTCAGCACGACCATCGGGAAGGAGAGGCCGTCCACTGCGACGAAGTAGTCGATGGAGGCCTTGCCGAATTGAATCCAGGGCATCTTGAAGACGAAGTGCAGCGACTCGGGCGTTCCATAGGCCGAGCCGAAACGCTGTTGCAGGAAGGGGGGGAAGAGGTAGATCGACAGGCCGAAGGTGACGGCGGTCGTCAGCAGGGCGGTCCAGCGGATCAGCCCCTTGGGGACGACCAGCACGGCGACCATGCCGATCAGCGGGAGAAAGACGATCCAGTTCAGCAGCGTCGATTGTGCGTCCACGTTTCCGTTCCATGTTGGGTCCGCGCTGCGGACCCGCTTGTTGGCCGGGCATCGGCTCGCGCCGGGTGCCCGGATTCTCAAATCGCACGGGCGTTCGCCCCGCGCTCGGATACCGCTAGTTCATCGCCGTCGCGGGGGCCGACGACATCCATTTCTGCATCGTGACCAGCGCCGGGCCGCCATAGAGCACGGCCAGCAGGACCACCGCCGCGGCGCCGGCGGCGAACATCAGGTAGCCGCGGATACGGCCGGATTGCGTGCGCCGCACGCCGTTGCCGATCGTCAACGCTCCGCCCGCGACACCGTTGACCAGCGCGTCGACCAGTCCGGCGTCCCCGGGCTCAATGGGCATGTCCATCTGCCGGCCGGTGAAGCGGGCGAACCGCTCGGTCGCCAGCGCGGAGAAGTTGACGATCCCGTCGATGATCATGTCGAAGATGAAGCGGCACAGGTAGGCGATCATCACCGTGCCGCGGATCAGGACATTGTCGTAGAGCGTGTCGAAGAAGAACTTGTTCTCCAGCACGATGTGGGCCGGGCGAATCAACGGATTGGCCGCGAATCGCGACGCCGTCTCCAGTCCGCCGCGGTAGATCAGCCACGCCAGGACGAAACCCGCCAGCCACGAGAAGCCGACGCCCGTATTCAGGAATTCGTGAGCGGTGTGCAGGTTGACCGCCTCGCCCGCGGCGGCGGCGGCCGTCTCAGCCGCGCCATCCAGTCCGACGACGAACGCCGCGTCGGTCGCGACCGGCGCGATGTCCGCCAGCAGCGGGCGGAAGAGCAGGTAGCTCGAGAAAAAGGTGCCGCCCGCCAGCACGATCAGCGGGATGAACATCATCGGGCTTTCGTGGGCGTGGTCATGGACGTGATGGTCGCGCGGGCGGCCCATGAAGGTGAGCCACCAGCAGCGCATCATGTAGAAGGGGGTGATGTAGGCGATGATCAGCGGCAGCCAGAACATCCAGCGCGGCAGCGCGGGAATCGTGCGAAGAATCCCGCCGCGGCGCGACGTCTCATGCACGTTGCCATGGTGACCGTCGGCGGCATGATCAGCCCCCCCTGTCGCGTGATTCGCGGCAGCGGGTTTCGGTGCGGCGGGGGCCGGTGCGGCATGATCCGCCTGAACGCCGGCGACCAGACCGTGTGCGGTGCGTTGAACGGAGTTCGGCGGCGAGAGAACCGCTCCCTCACGGTCGCGGCTCGGAAAAACACCGATCGCCGCGTGGGCGTCGTCATGCGCGTGATCGCTCTGCCACTGAAAGGCGCGGTCATAGGCGACGACGAGGATCTCATCCTTCGAGAAGTAGCCGCCCAGTCCCAGGTGCATGCCGGGGATGCCGAAGCCCGCGATCGCCAGAACGCCGATCAGGAAGGTCCAGCAGGTGACGGGCATCTTGCTCTTCAGGCCGCCCATCTTGCGGATGTCCTGCTCGTGGTGGCAGCCTTCGATCACCTGTCCGGAGCCGAGGAACATCAGCGCCTTGAAGAAGGCGTGCGTGATCAGGTGGAAGAGCGCCGCGGTCCACGCCCCGACCCCCATCCCGAAGACCATGTAGCCGAGCTGCGACAGCGTCGAATAGGCCAGCACCTTCTTGATGTCGGTCTGCACCATGGCGATCAGCGCCGCCATCGTCAGCGTGATGCAGCCGATCACGGCGATGAACATCTGTGCCTGGGGGGTCAACAGTCGGTAGATGCGCGCGACGAGATAAACGCCCGCGGCGACCATCGTGGCGGCGTGGATCAGCGCGGAGACAGGCGTCGGGCCCGCCATCGCGTCCGGCAGCCAGACCTGCAGCGGAACCTGGGCGCTCTTGCCCATCGCCCCGCAGAAGAGTCCGATCCCCAGCAGCGACGCGAGGCCGAAGCCCAGGAGCGTGTAATCGCTCTTCCACAGTTCGGTGGCGTAGTTGGCGCGCTCCTCGACGAAGCGCTG
>Ga0187894_10005100_pt1 | contig 13667 bp, 10 predicted proteins | sample GBC1701081metaG_FD_136650 | JGI IMG/M metagenome (GOLD analysis project Ga0187894, IMG submission 136650) | White microbial mat communities from a lava cave in the Kipuka Kanohina Cave System on the Island of Hawaii, USA - GBC170108-1 metaG ...
ATTTCGACTGGCGATAACGGCGACCCACCAACATGCCAACTACTGACGTCGGACCACGGAAAACTCTTGCGTGTTAATAAGGACGGAACGGTTCCAACCGACAATCCATTTTTTGACGGCAACGGACCTAACATCGATGCGATTTGGGGTCGAGGGCTTCGCAATCCGTATCGGTTCTCGTTCGATCCGCCAAGCGGTCGTTTGTACATAGGAGACGTTGGACAAAACTCAGTCGAAGAAGTCAACCTCGGCTTGGCTGGAGCAAACTATGGGTGGCCGATTTGTGAGGGAGCCTGTGGCAATTCCGGTATGACAAACCCGCTGTTTAGTTATTCGCACGCCGGACGAGACGCTGCAATAACTGGTGGATTCATCTACCGCGGAAATCAGTTTCCCGCAGCTTATCAAGGAGTGTATTTCTATGGCGACTTCGCCCAGAACTGGATTCGGTATCTGACATTCGATACGGGTGGCCAGGTAGTAGGCAGCACGAATTTTTTACCACCCGACGGATCGCTCGATGGTCCATACGATCCGGTAATGCTAAAACCGGGTCCTGACGGCTCGTTGTACTACGTCGATTTTGGCTGGGGCTGGCAGGGAAGCGTTAATCCCGCATCGATTCGCAGGATTCGATATATTGCCGGAAATCAACCCCCAACCGTTGTTGCCTCCGCCAATCCCTTATCAGGCGCTGCCCCGTTGTCGGTTAGTTTTTCGTCTGCCGGGACAACTGATCCTGAAGGTCAGCCGCTCTCGTTCCTGTGGGACTTCGGTGACGGCAGCACCTCGACGTCGCCAAATCCGGCGCACACCTACACTCAAACCGGAGTTTACAGTGCGCAACTAACGGTGTCGGATGGAAATTCTTCTGAGAGTTCGAACGTTATCTCAATAGCAGTTGGTAACTCGCCCCAGGCGACTATTAGCTCACCGGCAAATGGCCAGATCTTTAGAGCGGGCGACGTTATTAACTTCTCCGGACTGGCCACCGATGTGGAAGACGGATCTCTGCCAGCGTCAGCCTATTCGTGGACTATTCTCTTTCATCACGACAGTCACGTTCATCCAACCCTCGGACCAGAATCCGGCTACACTGCGGGTACATTTACGATCCCAATCGCCGGGCACGATTTTGCGGGCACCACGTACTACGAAATTATCCTGACCGCCACCGACTCCAATGGACTGCAAACCAGCACATCGGTGTCTATCTTCCCGCACAAAGTTAACCTGACGTTTACCAGCATTCCGCAAGGGTTAACGCTGAACATCGACGGAATCAGTCACGTCACGCCTTTTGTCATCGACACGTTGACTGGTTTTCGCCACACGATTGAGGCGCCGAACCAGACCTTCAACTCCGTGAACTATGGGTTTTCGTCATGGTCCGACTCTGGAACGCAGACTCATACCATCATCGCGGGAGAAACTAACACCAGCTACACAGCGACCTATCAACCGACTACCGTCAGTGCATCTCCTGCGAGCACAACGATACTGACCGGCACGCTGAACAGCGGTAATGCCGCAGCGCTGGTGAGTGACGACAATGTCTATTTTGCGGTTAACTCGACCACTTCTGGAACTCGCACTGCCGCCTGGTATGGCACGTTCACCGGGGTTTCCAACAACCTCAGCAACCTGCGAGTGAATTACAAAGGAAACAATTCGAGAAATGTTATTCAGACAGTCGCCATCTGGAACTGGACGACGAGTGCCTGGGTTCAACTCGATTCGCGAACAGTTGGCACTACGGAGATCGCCATCAACAATCTCACGCCCACGGGCACGCTTTCGGATTTCGTTAGCGGCACGACTGGAAACGGTGATCTGCGAGTGAGAATACAGTCTCAAACAAACGCCAACTTCATCAATCGCGGCGACTTGATGAGCATTGTCTATGACGTGCCTGTGGGACCTGATACGACAGCACCAGTCAGAAGTAATGGCTTACCAACCGGGACTTTGGCGGCCGGGACCACGCAAGCCACGCTCAGTTTGAATACTGATGAAAATGCGACCTGTCGATATGCCACATCGGCAGGTGTTCTTTATGGCTCAATGCCAAACACGTTTTCTACGACGGGTGGAACGACCCACTCGACTAACGTGACCGGATTAATCAACGGCGGCAGTTATAACTTCTTCGTGCGATGCCAGGATACGGCCGCCAATGCTAATACGAACGACTTCGCAATCAGCTTTTCAGTGGCCCAATCCAACCCAGCCGGATTGGTCGCGGCCTACGGCTTCAATGAAGGCAGCGGCACGATTTTGGGGGATGCCTCCGGTAACGGACATACCGGCGCCATCTCTGGCGCCTCCTGGACCACGTCGGGCAAGTTTGGCAACGCACTGTCGTTTAATGGAACTTCAAACCAGGTCACAATCAATGCCACAAGCTTGCTCAATCTGACGAACGCATTAACGATTGAGGCCTGGGTGTTTCCGACAACGATAACTGGAGTGCGGGACGTTGTTATCAAAGAAGGACCAAACGTTGATATTTACAATCTCTATGCTCGCAACGGCAATGGCCGGCCCGAGGCGAACGTTTTCGTCAACGGCAGCAATCGAACTGCCGAAGGAACATCGCTGCCCGCGAACGTATGGACACACCTGGCGGCAACCTACGATGGCACGACTGTTCGCCTTTACGTTAATGGAGTGCTTGCAGCAAGCACTACGACAAGTGGCGCAGTGTCGACGTCATCAGGTGCATTACGGATTGGCGGAAATAGTCTCTGGGGCGAGTATTTTCAAGGCCTTATTGATGAAGTCCGTATTTACAGTCGTGGGTTAAGTGCGACGGAAGTCCAATCCGATATGGCGACGCCAATTACGCCTTGAACCGGCACGACTAATCTCTTCTCTGTGCAATCTCCGTGTTCTCTGATGTGTCTCTGTGGTGATTTGTTTCTGCGACATTGTTAACAGGGAGATTGCACAGAGAAGAATTGAACCGGTTAAGACCCGTGAATCTCAACTCACCATTTGGTTTTTTTGGCGCCGGTAACATCGGCGACGAATCCACCTTGCAAGGCTTTGCAAAGCTCATTAGTGCTGAAGGGAACGGTTACCACGTTTGGATTGCTTCACGTAATCCGGCTCACACTGCCAAAGTTGAACCCTCGTTTAGATACTACAGATCGCGAGGGCGCGATTGGCGAAGAAGGTGGGCCAGGCTGCGCGCCTCCGCACAGATCGTCGTCGGAGGAACCCCGATCATGGACGTGCTCGGCAAATGGCCGCTGAGTGAGTTGGTACCGATAGTGCGAGATGCCAAAGACCGGCAGGAGCGAGTCGTTTTTGTCGGCTCCGGTGTCGAGGAGCTAAAGAAGCCGGAGTCGCGGAAGGTACTGTCGGAGATGATTGCACCCGGAGTCGCCTATTGGACAGTGAGAAGCGAACGAGACAAATCCAGGCTGATCAGGTACGGAATTCCTGGTGAACGTATCTCTGTCGCGGCCGATCTGGCCTGGACACTAGAACCAGTTGCGGCTGATTTCGGACGCACACTGCTGACAGAGTTGGGCGTCGATATTTCTGATCATCTCGTTGGAGTAAATCTTACGAGCGAACAGTTCGTCGTCGAACAGGAGCCGGAGTTATTTCATAAGCTGGCGCAGTTTCTTGACGCTCAGATTGAATCTAAAAATAGCTGCATACTGTTTTTTGCAAATGAAGTGCGTGAGGAAGACAGTTATGACAAAGCGGCCGCGACCAAGACGGTAGCACTGATGAGACATAAGCAGCGCGCCGTAATAGTTCCGAACGAATACAGAACTCCGCAACAAGCGTTGTCGCTAATCGACTGCTGCGACTTCGTCGTGAGCATGCGCTATCACTTTTGCCTGTTCGCCGCGCTACAGAATGTGCCTTTCATCGGTTTGTTGAGATCAGACAAAGTCGCAGATCTCTGTGCCGATCTAGATTGGCCTTACAAGGCATCGTTACCAGCACTCGATCCGAAAACACTATTAGCTTTGGCTAACCAGTTGGAAGAGGAAGGAGAGGCGTTACAGTTGCGCCTGCAAGTGCAGTCGACTGAAATGCGACGCCGTGCATTAACGAACCGCCTTGCACTCGCTGCGCTTAGTGGCTAGTCGCCGACGTTTTCTCAGCCGTGTCAGCCCGATTAAAAATCGCAATTGATGCTCGCATAACGCCCGGTAAGAGCGGAGGTGTCGGACAGGCACTGGTGAGTCTTGTTGAAGGCTTGGGATCGTTGACCGACGGCGAAGAGGTTTACGACGTAGTTGTCCGCTCCGCTGAACAGGCTGAGTGGTGGCGTCCGTACATGGCGGCAAATCAACGAGTGGTGGTTATGCCTTCTGAACGGCAAAAGAAGTCACTGAGCGTACGCTTACGAGCGAAAGTGTCCAATCTAGTTATCGGCAAACCCGAACCTCGGAGATCTGTATGGCCCGAGGTGCCTGTCTCCAATGGGTTTTACGAGAGTCTCGGAGCGCATGTGATTCACTTCATGAATCAGATGGCCTTCACGGTTTGTGCGCTGCCGACAATCTACAACCCACATGATCTACAGCACCTTCATCTGCCGGAGTTCTTTCGACCATCCGAGATAGCAAAACGCGAAACCCTTTATCAAGCCGGGTGCCATTTTGCGCGGACAGTTGTAGTCGGGGCGCAGTGGATCAAGGACGATGTGGTAACAAAATACCAACTAGACGAAACGAAGGTTCAGGTGATTCCTGAGCATCCGAGAATGCAGCATGCTAGGCCGGTAGCAAATGAAAAGCTTCGCTCGGTCCTGCACAAGCATGAGTTAAATCAACCATTCGTCATCTATCCAGCGGTAACCTGGGAACACAAGAACCACCTTCGCTTGTTGGAAGCACTGGCATTGCTGCGCGATCGCGAAGGCTTGCGAATCAAGTTGGTTTGTACAGGCGCCACATTCTCGTTTTGGCCGCAGATCGAGGCGCGAGTTGCGCAACTAAACCTCGGGTCGCAAGTGAAGTTTCTGGGCTACGTTTCCGACGAAGATCTGAGTGCCCTGTATCAACTTGCGCAGTTTATGATCATGCCAACCCTGTTTGAAGCGAGCAGTCTTCCGATTTTTGAAGCCTGGGCTGCGGGTACTCCAGTTGGCTGTTCAACTGTAACAGCACTTCCAGATCAAGTGTTGGATGCAGCGTTGTTGTTTGATCCCTACGATGTGGAATCCATCGCCGAGGCATTAACACAATTAAATCGAAGCGCAGAACTGCGGTCCAGACTGCGTGAGCTGGGCTATCGCCGTCTGGCCGATTTTGATGCGACGCGAACCGCGAAGACTTATAGAGCCGTTTACCGCCGTGCAGCCAGGCGTAGTCTCGGAGACGAGGAGCGACGCTTGTTGAGTTGGGACTGGATGCGGAATCCGGAACGAAGAATGGAGGTCGCCTAATGGCACAAGAGTTTATACCCGTCGGAGCTCCGGTACTGGCTGGGAATGAGAAGAGCTATGTCCTTGATTGCCTCGACTCGACATGGATCTCTTCACGTGGTTCTTACATACAGAGATTTGAAACGGCCTTTGCTGATTTCTGTGATGCCAAATACGCGCAGTCGTGCAGCAATGGAACAACCGCCCTGCATCTCGCTTTGTTGGCACTCGGTATTGGACCAGGTGACGAAGTGATTGTTCCAACCCTCACCTTCGTGGCCACAGCAAACGCAGTCAATTATTGCGGTGGCACGCCGGTGTTCATCGATTCCGAGCCACGAACATGGAACATGAACCCGTCGTTGATTGAGGCGAAGATCACGCCTCGCACCAGGGCGATTATCGTCGTGCACCTTTATGGTCATCCGGTCGACATGGATGCGATTCAGGATATCGCTCGACGACATGGTTTATTCCTGATTGAGGATGCGGCTGAAGCCCACGGCGCACGCTACAAGGGGAAGGTAGTCGGGTCGATGGGCGACATCTCTACTTTCAGCTTCTTTGGCAATAAAGTTTTATCCACGGGCGAAGGAGGGATGGTTGTTACCAACGATCGCGAGTTATCGCGCAAGGTCCACTTGTTCAAGGAGCAAGGAATGGATCCCGACCGCCGTTACTGGCATCCGGTTGTTGGTTACAACTACCGCATGACAAATATTGTGGCCGCAATCGGTTTAGCACAGGTGGAAAAAGCTGATTGGCACATTCAGCGTCGCTTGGAAATTGCCGGCAGGTACCGCGAAAGGCTGGAAGGCGTTGCTGGACTTAGAACTCAAGTAATTGAGGATTGGGCCTTCCACGTACACCAATTCTTTACAGTCGTGCTCGAGAACGAGCTCGATGTTACTCGTGAAGATGTGATTGCGGACCTGGCACGTTGCGGAATCGAGGGACGCCCAGTGGTGTTCCCGACCCATCTCTTGCCTCCGTACGCGCACCAGGCGAGCAAAGGTCAATACCCGGTTGCGGAGTTGATCGCGAGTCGAGGAATTAACCTGCCGACCTGGGCGGGACTATCAGGAAATGACGTCGATTACATCTGTGATGCTTTCTTACCGGCGATTAGCGAACCGTCGCGCAAGCGAATCGCAGTCTAGCCAGACGTCCATCGTCACACCTTCATAATAAAACTCAAACGACACAGCCAGGAGAATAAGGAATGTCAAATCCAAATCGGGTTCTGGTAACCGGAGCAGGCGGCTTTATAGGCCATCATCTGGTGACATTTCTTAAGCGACAAGGATATTGGGTCCGAGGCGTTGATCTGAAACTCCCGGAATTCTGTTCGACCGACGCCGATGAATTCGAAATTCTCGACCTGCGTCGCTGGGAGAATTGCCTCGAGGCTACCAGAAACGTCGATGAAGTTTATGCGCTGGCAGCCGACATGGGTGGCATGGGGTTCATTTCGTGCCATCACGCTCAGATCCTGCACAACAATTCGCTGATTAACATTCACACCCTTGAAGCCGCGCGCGAGAATGGCGTCAAGCGTTATCTCTACACCTCCTCGGCCTGCATTTATCCCGAGTTCAAACAGACCGAGACTAACGTCGTGCCGCTCAAAGAGGATGATGCCTATCCGGCGCAGCCGCAGGATGCTTACGGCTGGGAAAAGCTCGTTGCGGAACGACTTTGTACCCACTATCGAGAGGATTACGGACTCGAGACGCGCATCGTGCGATTCCACAACATCTTTGGTCCCTTCGGAACGTGGGATGGTGGCCGCGAAAAAGCTCCGGCGGCCATGTGCCGCAAGGTGGCGTTTGCGAAATTGCTGGGACGAGGCGAGATAGAAATCTGGGGCGATGGAGAACAGACGCGCTCGTTCTGCTATATCGACGATTGCGTCGAAGGTCTCTACAAGTTGATGCAGTCGGATTTCGACCAGCCGCTGAACCTTGGTCAGGACCGCATGGTTACGATCAATCAATTGGCAGACATGGTTGCAAAAATAGCGGACTACCCGGTTGCCAAAAAACATATCGCGGGACCGGAGGGAGTTCGCGGACGCAATTCCGACAATACACTTTTGCGTCAGGTGTTGGGTTGGGAACCGGGTATCTCACTCGAAAAAGGACTCGCTCGGACGTATCCCTGGATTGAAGCGCAGGTACGCCTCCAGCTCCAGTCGCGACAGGTAGAGTCCTTTGCTGGATTAGCTGCCGATTAGGGAGTTTGGCACTTTCATGCTTCATAGACCGTTCGCCATTCTGGATCGAGATGGCACTCTGATCGTTGAACGCAACTACCTGTCGATTCCAGAAGAGGTAGAGCTGATCCCGGGAGCGGTCGAAGGTTTGCGCCAATTAAGCGAGTTGGGATTCGGACTGGTCGTAATTACTAATCAATCAGGAATCGGCCGAGGATATTTCGATGAAGCCCAACTGGCGCGTATTCACTGCCGATTGAACGATCTTCTCGCCCGTGAGGGAATCACTTTGGCAGGAATCTACTACTGCCCCCACATACCGGAAAATCACTGTCGTTGTCGCAAGCCTCAGACGAAGCTGTTGGAAATGGCAGCAGCTCAACTCGAGTTTGATCCGCGCCAGAGCTTCGTCATCGGCGATAACGCATGCGACATAGAGCTGGGACGAAACGCCGGCGCCACGACCATTCTGGTCCAAACCGGTTACGGGCTCCAGGTGGCCGCTCAAAATTTGACGAGTCCCGATTACGTCGCCAGGCATGTGCAAGATGCGGCCCGAATTATCGCAGGATTGGTGACCTCAAATGTCTCAAATGGAAAACACGCATCGCCTTCAGCTTACTGTAGCTAACTGTCGCAACCTTGCGCGAAAGCACCTGCTGAAGAGCGCGGAGCTGAAACGTCGGACTTCGGAATTGTGTTTGAGCTCGATAGTGGCCGCTGCGGAAATGATCGCAGAGGCTTTCCGCGGCGGGCACAAACTACTGCTATGTGGAAACGGCGGCAGTGCCGCCGACTGCCAGCATCTCGCAACTGAGTTTGTCAGTCGTCTCACGCAAGAGTTCGAGCGGCCGGGCTTACCGGCTATTGCTCTTACTACCGACACCTCGTTTTTGACCGCCTACGCCAATGATTGCGGTTACGAAGGTGTTTTCGAGCGTCAGGTGCGAGCGTTGGGCAAAGCCGGTGATGTGCTAATCGGCATCAGCACCAGCGGCAATTCAGTCAATGTCATCAATGCAGCTGAGGCGGCCCGCTCGGCTGGTCTGCACACGGTTGCTCTGACCGGAGACTCCGGCCGGCTAAATGAGATGGTTGATATCTGCATCGCCGTCCCAAGCTCTAATACTAATCACATTCAGGAAACGCACCTGGCGATCGAACACACTCTATGTTTTCTGGTCGAGTGGCTTTTGTTCCCGGAGGCCCGGACCCGAGCCACACTTCAGGAAGACGAAGCTGAACTGGTCCTGGTCCTGGCTGGTGAAACTTCCGGAAGCGATCTCGTGTCGTAGGAATTTTCGAGGAGAACACCGTGATAATCAGTAGAACTCCTTTTCGCATCTCTTTCTTTGGCGGAGGCACCGACTATCCAGCCTGGTACCGCAAGCATGGCGGCACCGTGTTGGCTACCACTATCAATAAATACTGCTATATCACTTGTCGCTACCTCCCGCCCTTCTTTGAACACCGCTACTGCGTGATCTACTCCCGGATGGAGTATTGCCAGACCATCGATGAGATCGTTCATCCGGCGGTACGCGAAGTTCTGCGCTTCCTCAACTTCGATCGCGGCCTGGAGATTCACCACGACGGCGATCTGCCGGCGCGCAGCGGCATGGGTTCGAGCTCGGCGTTCACTGTGGGTCTACTGCACGCGCTCTATGCTTTGAAAGGGAACATGGCGAGCAAGAAGCAACTGGCTTCGGAAAGCATTCATATCGAGCAGGACTTATTGCAGGAGACAGTAGGCTCGCAGGACCAGGTGCTCGCTGCCTACGGAGGGTTGAATCAGATTACCTTCCTGCCGGACGGCGAAGTCTCCGTGACGCCGATCACGATTCCGGCAGAGCGAATGCGCGAGCTCAACGATCATCTGATGCTCTTCTACACCGGGATCAAGCGCACTGCTTCGAACATCGCAGGGAGTTACGTCAACGGCATCGAAGAGCGCAAACGCCAGCTTCGCATCATGAAAGACCTCGTCGATGAGAGTATCTCCGTGCTGAACAGCGGCCAGGATATCAAGGGCTTTGGAGAACTGCTGCATGAAGCGTGGCAAGCGAAGCGCAGTTTGAGCTCGAGTGTCTCAAATCCGGAGGTCGATGACTTGTTCGAGCTGGCGATGTCTGCCGGGGCGATCGGTGGCAAGCTCACCGGCGCGGGCGGTGGCGGGTTCCTGTTGCTGTTCGTGCCTCCGGAACATCAGGCACGTGTGAGATTCAAGCTCAACAAGTTGATCCATGTTCCGATTAAGTTTGAATCTTCAGGCAGCCAGATCATCTTCTTCGATCGAGAGGAAGATTACCTGGCGGAAGAAAAGATCCGCGCCTGTCAAACAATCGAAGCATTTCACGAGCTGGAGCCCAGCTTCGTGTAACCATTCAGAGGCAGGCAGCAGCTAATTACTGAGAAAAAACCCTTGAAAGTCCTGATTACTGGAGGAGCAGGTTACATCGGGTCAGTTCTGACGCCGCTCCTTCTTGCTAATGGCCATCGCGTCACGGTGCTCGACAATTTCCTGTACCAGCAGAGCTCTCTGCTTGACTGTTGCCGCGACCAGAAGCTGGCGATCGTTCGCGGCGATGCCCGCGACGAGCGGCTACTTGCAGGGCTGATTCCCAAAGCCGATGCGATCCTGCCGTTGGCCTGTTTGACCGGCGCACCGATTTGCGCTCGTGACCCCGAAACCGCGAAGGCCGTTAACTACGATGCAATCAGATTAGTGGCGGAGCTGGCGAGCCGGGAGCAAATGGTGGTCTATCCGTGCACTAACAGCGGCTACGGCATCGGACAGGCTGATATTCACTGTGACGAGACAACTCCGCTGAAGCCGGTTTCGTTGTACGGCCGCCTCAAAGTTGACGCCGAACATTACCTGCTCGAAAGAGGGTTCCTCACGCTGCGCTTCGCTACTCTGTTTGGAGTGAGTCCGAGAATGCGTCTCGATTTGCTGGTCAACGATTTCACATATCGTGCGGTCGTCGATCGCTTCATCGTACTCTTCGAGCCACATTTCAAGCGCAACTACTTGCACGTTCGAGATGCCGCTCGCAGTTTTCTTCATGCGCTCGGCAACTATGACCGGATGAAGGGCCAGCCCTACAACGTCGGGCTGAGTGATGCCAACCTCAGCAAGTGGGAGCTTTGTGAAGTAATCAGGCGGCACATTCCGGAGTTCTACTTTACCGGCGCCGAAGTCGGAGAAGACCCCGACAAGCGCAACTACATCGTTAGCAACCAGAAGATCGAAGCCACCGGATTCAAACCCGGCATCAGTTTGGACGAAGGCATCCAGGAGTTAATCAAGGGTTACCAGATCGTCCGCCGTACTGACTACGCAAACGCCTGACAGTCTTCATCCGCCAATGAAATGCCCGACTCTGAAAGACTTGCCTCGGCCTCCGGCTGGAAAAACCGGCTGGCCCTGGACCGAAGAGACTCCGCAACTGCCGGAACTGATGAGCGATCGCCGTGAATGGCCCCGGATCAGCATCGTCACTCCCTCATTCAATCACGGACGATTCATTGAAGAAACGATTCGTTCCGTGTTGCTGCAAGGCTATCCGAATCTGGAGTACATCGTTATCGATGGCGGCTCCAGGGATGAAAGCGTGGACGTGATTCGTCGATACAAGCCATGGCTTTCTTATTGGGTCAGCGAGAAAGATCGAGGCCAGACTCATGCGATCAACAAAGGCCTGGCGCGAGCGACGGGAGTTATTCAGGCATATCTCAACTCGGACGATGTTTACCTGCCCGGCGCTTTTTCAAGAGTAGCGGCCTTAACCAACCCGGAGCGCGCTCAACTGCTCTTTGGCGACGTTTGTCTCATCGATGGCAGCGATTGGCAAACACTGCGAAGGCTGCCGAAGGGTCATATAACTCGAGAAGACATGATCTTCGGAGGCACGCCACTCTCGCAGCCGGCTTCGTTTTGGACCAAACCTCTGGCCGACCGTGTCGGGCTCTTCGACGAAACGCTGCATTACGCCATGGACTACGACATGATGTTGAGAATGCTGGCAGCGCGTGGCAAACGGGTTTACCTGGACCAGGCAATTGCGATCGAGCGGCGACACGAGCTACAGAAATCCGCCAACAAGGATTTGCTCTATCAGGAGAAGGCGCGGGTGCGATTTGCAGTTGCAGCGTTGCTGGGCATGAACCGCTGGTGGTACCTGACCAAGAGCCTGCTGCACACAAGGCTGCGGCGGCCGGTTCGCTGGTACAAGTTTCGGACAGCAACGCCACAGGAACGCTTCCTGTTCTCGATCCTCCGCGAACGAACTGTGTTCTCTGTGTCTCTGTGGTGAGTTTTTCCTAAGAATTAGTTAACCACAGAGACACATCAGAAAACACGGAGGTTGCACAGAGAAAATAGAGAAAAGAATTGATGTCTAAAACCATCTCGGTAGTCATTCCGACCTTTCATCGTTACGAAGCGCTGGAGAACACGGTGCGGGATCTGTGCCGGCAGACCGTTCCACCCAAACAGATCATTGTGGTGGACAATACGCGCCGGCCCGCACGAATCCAGCCATCCGGCCTCTCATCCGAGTCGACCGAATGCCTCTACGTCTCGTCAACGTGTGAAGGCAAAGTGAACGTCGCCCGCAATGAGGGCCTGAAACTAGTGACGGCGGATTATGTGATCCTGTTTGACGACGACATGTCGCTGCCGGTTGATTGTCTTGAAAGGTTCCTCGAGATTCACGCGGAAGGCTGGGATGCGGTAACGGGAACCATCATTGAACAGGGAGTCCTTTTAGAGAATCAACGGAATGGAGATCGCCCGCTGTGGTCCGTGCTGAGGCACTGGCACGGAACGTCGCGAGGGCACACGATTGCGGTTCCTTCGTGTTTTGTGTCGATGCGCACCGAGATGATTCGCGAGCTCGGATACCTTGATGAAGCGTTCATCTACAACTACGACGACTACGACCTCGGCTATCGCATCTGGCAGGCGGGCTTCACGCTGATTCACGATCCGAGGGTGAGCTGCCACCACCTCAAGCTGCCCTCGGGCGGAAGTAGAAAAGAGTTAACCGGCACGAGGCGCAGCTTAAACAAATACACGGCGAAATATTATTTCCTGGCGAAGCATTTCAGCCGCCGCGCTGTGGTGGTCGAGTTTGTCAGCGATCTGCTTCTGGCTGCCTGGGACCTCAAATGGAATGTTCCCAAAGCGGTCAAAGAACTGGTCCTGGCGGTGCGCGGCTTGAAGCGTAGCGCGACGTATTCGCAAGCGCTGGATCACTGAACAAGCCTAAAGACTATGACACCCGTGAGTGTGCGACAAATGGTGCGGGCGGCCCGCCATTATGGTCCAACGTGGCGTTACGTGTTCAATTTTTCTCCTACGCTCTCATACCGGTGGCGCCGTCACACACTTCAGGGCGAAGCGGCAAGAATTCTCGATCTGCTCAACCGCGATGGCGTCGCCATGACTTCCGCACAAGCGCTGCTCGACTCCAGCTCCTGCTATGGCGAATTGTGTGGCACAGTTGAGAGCTTTCAAGCCTCATCGAAGGACGAGATTGCCAAGGCCCGGCTTGGAGTTGACGACCCAAACGCCATCGGCCAGAAGACCTTCATTCTTGAGTACCTCGGACGCAACCCGAAGTTCGATCACACAAGCGTTTACGCGCGATTCGCTTTGGAAAGGAACATCCTCGGAGTCGCCAACGCCTATCTGGAAATGCGTTCGCGACTGCGCTATTACAACGTGTGGCATGCCTTTCCCACCAGCTTGGAGGCGCGGGAATCACAACTCTGGCATCGCGATCGGGAAGACTACTTGATCGTCAAAGTTTTTCTCTATCTCTCTGATGTAGATGAAGGCTCCGGACCTTTCAATTACGCGCGGGGCAGCCATCCAAAGGGAAACTTGCACAGCGAAGCAGACTATTTTCTCGAAGGCGAGGTGAGACGAAGCACCGACGCCCAGATGGCTGAAGTCGTACCGCGCGAAAGATGGTTCAAGGGAATTGGCCCAAAAGGCTCAATCATCTTTGCGGACACGCGAGGTTATCACTGTGGCGGCCTGGCACGTTC
>Ga0187894_10005102_pt1 | contig 13663 bp, 6 predicted proteins | sample GBC1701081metaG_FD_136650 | JGI IMG/M metagenome (GOLD analysis project Ga0187894, IMG submission 136650) | White microbial mat communities from a lava cave in the Kipuka Kanohina Cave System on the Island of Hawaii, USA - GBC170108-1 metaG ...
ATGGACATCGAAGCGTATCCGAAAGCGGGCGCGCCCAATCCGATCGCCGACCTGTTCATCTACGACATCGAGACGAAGAAGACGGTTCAGGTTGATGTCCGCGACGGGAAGCCGTTCGATAATTCCGTCGTCGGCCATTACGCCTATCGCGTCTCGTGGTCGCCCGACGGCGGCGAATTGCTCTGCAACCGGACCAACCGGCGACAGAACATTATGGAATTCACCGCCTGCAATCCCGAGACCGGCAAATGCCGCGTCATCATACGGGAGGAGTGGCTGCCGAGTTGGACCGAAAACTCCCCGACGATGCAGTTGCTGAAGGACGGCAAACGGTTCATCTGGGCTTCCGAGCGCACGGGCTGGAGCAACTTCTACCTCTACGATCTGAGCGGCAAGCTGCTCACCGACCTGACCAATCATCCTTTCGAGGTCGCCAACATCGTGCGCGTGGACGAAGAGACCGGGATGCTCTATTACCTGGCGCGCAGCGGCGACAACCACATGAAGCTGCAATTGCACCGCGTCGGTCTGGACGGACGTGGCGACAAACGGCTCACCGATCCGGCTTTCAATCATCTGGTGGATGTCGCGCCGGATGGCAAACATTTTATTGACGTGGCGCAGACGCACGACTCACCGCCCGTGACGCGACTGATGGACACTGACGGCCGTGTCGTTGAAGAGTTGGCGAAGAGCGATCTGACCAAATTCGACCAACTCGGACTGAAGCGGGTGGAACTGATCAAGTATAAAGCCGCGGACGGCGTTACTGACCTGCACGGACTGCTGCATTTCCCATCCAACTTCGATCCGAACAAAAAATACCCTCTGCTGGTCAGCGTCTACGCAGGCCCTGACACCAACGGAGCGCGCGAGACATTCACGCTGCCGAATGCGATTACCGAGTACGGCTTTCTGGTGGCGACGCTCGATTCGCGCAGCGCGGGCGGACGCGGCAAACGATTCCTCGACGCCATTTACATGAAGCTGGGCGTGGTTGAAATGGATGATCAGGCGGCGGGCGTGAAGTCGCTTTGGAGCCGCGCCTACGTTGACAAGAACCGCGTGGGTATCTTCGGCACGTCTTACGGCGGTTACGCCTCGGCAATGTGTCTGCTGCGCCATCCCGACGTTTTTCAGGCGGCGTCGGCTTCTTCCGCCGTGACCGCCTGGGATCACTACGACACCATCTACACCGAGCGTTATATGTGGATCCCGCAGGAGAACAAGGAAGGTTACGAAGCGGGCAATGCGATGAACTACGCCGATAAGCTGAAAGGCCGTTTGATGATCTATTACGGCACCGCGGACAACAACGTGCATCCGAACAACTCGATGCAACTCATCCAGGCGTTGCAAAAAACGGGCAAGAGCTTTGAAGTGCAGGTCGGCCCCGATGCGGGACATTCCGGCATCCGGCAGGAACGGATGATGGAGTTTTTCATCGAGAATCTGGTGTTGAACGGCGCTAAGCCGTAGTGGGCTTAGCGCAAACGATCAAAGGGATCAAAGGATCAAAGGGACGAAGAGGATTTCGATTCTCTTCATCCCTTTGATCCTTTGATCCCTTTGTATTGAACACCAGAGCCGTACTTATTTGGCTGGCGCGCCGGTCGCGATGTGAGGCTGGTTGCTCATCTGGTCGTTGATCTTCCTGATCGAGCCGTTGATGATCGAGTTGAGCTCTTCAACGACTTTGGCCGTCTCCTCGGTCATCTCGCGCAGTCGCAGTTTCTGGCCTTCGGTTGGCGGGGCGATTCCGTTGCTGATTGACCCAACCAACGATTGCGCTTCCTCGCGCAGCATGGCCGGGCAGCGGTAGTTCATAGCGCATTCGCGCACGAGCTTCGACCGCAGCTTCTTCAACTGATTGAGCGCGATTCCGATCTCGCCCGGCGCGCCGCTGGCCCGGCCGCCTTCGCTCCGCGCCGCGCTGTTGCCGTCGTTCTCGCCGCCGGCGTTGGCAGGCGCTGCCGCCATCGAACCGCGCGTCGTCGTTTCGCCGAGCGCCGTCAATTGGCGCGTCAGATCGTCAATCCGTGAAACAACGCCGTTGAGCGACGCTGAGAGCGCCGCGGATTCCTGCGCGGCGGCCAGTTGCGCGGCCAGGTCCTCGTCGGAAATCTTGACGCGTGGATCGAGTTTCACCTGGACGGTCTTCGACAATTCTTTGCCGCCGGCTCTGAGCCTGATCGTGTACTCGCCCGGAATCGCAGCCGGTCCGAACGCCCCGCCGAAGCGACCTCCGAAGCCGCCGCCTTCCGCCCCAGCTTCACCCTCGCCAGCTGCGGCGCCGCCTTGCGCGCCTCTACCCTGCCCGCCGCTCGCCCCGCCTCCACCGCCTCCGCCAAAACCTCGACCGCCTCCGGGACCGCCTGCGCCGCCCGCCCCCGCCGCCATTCCCGGCGTTTCAGGCGTCAATGACAATTGGCGCGGGCCGTCGTGACGCAAATCCCAGATCACGCGGTTGACCCCTGCTTTGGCCGCGGCGCTGCGAATCGTGCGGATGGTTTTGCCCGATTTGTCGGCGACGCTGATGATGATTGGGCCTCTCGCATCTTCCTTCAGGTAAAAGTCAATCATCGCGCCGTTGGGCGGGTTCTGCGCGGTGAAGGTCTTCGAGCCGAGAGCGGCGTCCCTGCCCCAGGTTTGGAATCGCACCGCCGGGCGCGTGTCGAACAGATGAGCGTCGCCGGCCATCGCCGCGGCGAGCTGTTGCAACGGAGTGATGTTATCCAACACCCAGGCGCCTCGCCCGTGCGTGCCGACGATCAGATCGTTGTCGCGCGGATGGACGGCCAGGTCATTGACCGCCACCGGCGGCAGGTTGTTGCGAATCGAAATCCAGCGGCCGCCGCCGTCCCAGGAAGCGAACACGCCAAGTTCAGTTCCGGCGTAAAGCAGGTTCTTCACCTTCGGGTCTTCGCGGACGACGTGCAGATAACCTTTCGCGGGCAGATTGCCTTTGATCGGCTTCCACGTCTGGCCGAAGTCCGTCGTGACGAAAGCGTGCGGCGAATAATCGTCGTTGCGGTGGCGATCCACCGCGGCGTAGGCCGTGCCCGCGTCGAAGCGCGAGGCCTCAATCGCCGCAATCCACGAATTGGCGGGCAGTCCCTTTACGTTGGCGACGACGTTCTTCCACGTCCTGCCGCCGTCTTGCGTCACCTGGATATTACCGTCGTCCGTGCCGGCCCAGATCACGCCTGCTTTCACGGGTGATTCGGCGATGGTCAGAATCGTGCAGTGGAACTCGGCGGCCGTGTTATCCACCGTCACCGGGCCGCCCGACGATTGCTGCTTGCTCTTGTCGTTGGTCGTCAGGTCAGGGCTGATGATCTCCCACGATTGGCCGCGATTGGTCGTTTTGAAAACGACGTTGCCGCCGAAATAGATCGCCTTCGGGTTGTGCGGCGACGCGACAATCGGCGGGTTCCAGTTGAAGCGATACCGGTAATCGGCGATCGGCCCGCCGGTCGAGCCGACGTTGCGTGGATACGGGTTGATGTTCCGCGATACGCCGGAGTTGGTGTCAATCACCGAGATCGTCCCGCCCTGCGAATCGGAGTAAACGATGTTCGGCTCGTCCAATTCGGGCTGAACGAAGAAGCCGTCGCCGCCGCTGACGTTGTACCAATCGTCTTTGCGAACGCCTTCGCGGAAAGTGGAGCCGATGGGGCCGACCCAGTTGCCGTTGTCTTGCAAGCCGCCGTAAACGTAATAGAACGGCTGCCGCATGTCGTACGTGATGTGGTAGTACTGGCTGAGCACCACGTTGTTGATGATCTCGAACGTGCGGCCACCGTCGAGCGAAACCTGCCATCCGCCGTCGCTGGCGCTCAGGATGCGGTTGGAGTTTGCCGGATCGATCCACAGTCCTTGATGATCGCCGTGGACGTTGTTGGCGATGCGGCCAAACGTCCGCCCGCCGTCGCGCGAAACGCTCAAGCCGCCGCTCAAGCTGTAGACGACATCCGCGTTGTTCGGGTCGACGCGGATGTCGCTGTAATAAAAAGGCCGGAAGTTGATGTTCGGGTCGAAATAGACCGCGCGCCAATTTTCACCGCGATCATCCGAACGGAACAGCACGCCGTCGGTTTTGGTTTCCGTGATCAGATAAACAATGCTGGGATTACTGCGCGCGACGGCGACGCCTATGCGATCCATCGGCGAGCGAGGCAAACCGTTCGTGATTTTCTGCCAGGTATCGCCGCCGTCTTTCGACCGGTAAAGAGCGGTCTGGCCGCCGCCGCTGCTGAAGCTCCACGGCTTGCGCTGGTTCGTCCACATCCCGGCATACAGGATGCGCGGGTTTTGCGGATCAATGTCTATGTCGGAGCAGCTCGTCGTGTTGTCAACGTACAAAACTTTCTTCCACGACTTTCCGCCGTCGGCGGTTTTGAAGACGCCGCGTTCTTCATTCGGCCCCCACTCGTGGCCGAGCGCGCAGACCCAGGCCGTGTCGGGGTCGTTCGGATGCGCGCGGATGCGTTTGATCTTTTCGGTATCGATCAGGCCCAGATGCTTCCAGGTTTCGCCCGCGTCGGTCGAACGATAAACGCCGGCGCCGAAAGATGCGCTGTTGCGCGGATCGCCTTCGCCGGTCCCAACCCAGAGCACGTTGTTGTCCGAAGGGGCAATGGTCAGAGCGCCGATGGAGTAGACCTCCTGGTTCTCGAAGATGGCCCTGAACGTTACACCGCCGTTGGTTGTCTTGTGAATGCCGCCGTTCGCGCCGGCAATGTAGTAAGTCGTCGGGTCGCCGGAAAGACCCACTATATCCGTCACACGACCACCCATATTGGCCGGGCCAATCGAACGCCAGCGCAGATTAGCCAGAGCCTTCGCTTCGGGAGCATCGCCGGACTCCGCTTCGGCGTTGCGGGCGGAGCAGGAAAAGATTGCGGCGCCAACGATAAGCGCCGTCAGCAGAGAAACACACGCGAGCTTTTTCATTTGAGCCTCCTGAAACCGGGTTGTTGTGAAACCACAAGAAACTGAAAATATGAAGTCGCGATTGAATATCCGGTCTTCCACTAGGCCCTCAGAAGATTTTGGGCGTAGTAGAACACTGACGTGAGCGATCTGTCTTGAACGTCTTTTAGGTCGGTTGAATGTTCTTTATCTTGACGCTGTCGCGCCACTCGGCTTCAGCCACTGATCGAACCAATCCAGCACAGTCTTGTACCAAAGCTCGCTGTTCTGCGGCTTCAGAATCCAGTGGCCTTCGTCCGGGTAATAGAGCAGCTTCGACGGGACGCCTTTGCGCTGCAAGGTCGAAAACAGTTGCAGCCCTTCGCCAATCGGCACGCGGTAATCCAGCTCGCCATGAACGACCAGCGTCGGAGTTTTGAAATTTTTGGCGCGCAGGTGCGGCGACCATCTTGTATATAGCTCAGGGTTGTCCCAGGGCGTGCCTTTGAACTCCCAATCGGTGAACCACAATTCTTCGGTCGCGTACATGCTGGTCAGGTTGTAGACGCCCGCGTGCGAGACCAACGCCTTGAAACGGTTCGTGTGGCCCAGAATCCAGTTGACCATGTACCCGCCATAGGAGCCGCCCGCGGCGCCCAGACGGTTCGGGTCAACGTAACCGAGCTTGATCACGTGGTCCACGCCTTTCATCAGGTCTTCGTACACGGCCCCGCCCCACTCGCCGCTGATCTGTTCGGTGAACGCCTGGCCGTATCCGGTCGAGCCGTGTGGGTTGATCAAGACGGTGACGTAACCGCGCGCCGCCCACATCTGGGCGTTCCAGCGATAGCCCCAATTGTCCAACCACGCGCCCTGCGGGCCACCGTGGATGAGCAGGATCATCGGATATTTTTTCGATTTGTCGAATTGCGGCGGTTTGACGATGAAGCCGTGAATCTTCGAGGCCTGGCCGGGGCCAAGGTCGGTCGAAGCTTTGAGCTTGCCGAGCTTCACCGCGCGGACGACGGGCGTCTTTGCGCCTTCGTATTCGAAATCCTCCGCCGGATTGAGATCGAGCTGTGACATCAACGCCGCGTTGGTCTGCGTAAGCTGGCGAGCGTTGCTCCCGTCGTTATTTGAGGTGAAGACTTCAGCGGGCATTGCCAAACTTGATCGTGTGAAGGCCAGCGTTTTGCCATCGCTCGAAAGCGTGACGCCGTTGCTGGTGGTGTTGGTGATGAGGGGCTTGATCCCGCCATCAATCGAAGCGGCGCCGATCATTTCGCGCCCGCGATCTTCGGCGACGATGAAGATATTCCGGCTGTCCGGCGCCCAAACCAACTCTCCCACCCAGCGGTCGAAATTGATCGAAAGTTCTTTCGAGGTTCCCGTCTTGCGGTCATGCAACATCAACCGAAAACGATCCGATTCATAACCGTTGCGCGATTGCGAGCGGTAGGCGATGTACTTGCCGTCAGGCGAATAACGCGGAGTCGTATCCGATCCGGGGTTGGAGCCCGTGACGCGTTTGGCCTCGCCGCCGCCGACCGGGACGATGAAGAGGTCGTTGTTCGTGCTGGTGGCCTCGACCTTATCGGTGTTGCGCGCGAAGACAATCTCGCTCGAATCGGGCGCGAAGTCGAACGCCGTCGGATCGCCCAGACTGAACGGCGGGACATCGAAATCGCCCGGCGTTAAATCACGCGGCTCGCCGCCATCGCTCGAGACGACAAACAGGTGCGAGCGCTTGCCGCGTTTGAACGAATCCCAATGGCGATAGAGCAACCGGTCGGCGGTGACGGCTTTGACCTTGCTCTGGGTTTCGGCCTCGCTGCGTTTGGCGACGCAATCCAGCGTCTGGCATTCCGGATAAACGTCCGTGACAAACGCGAACATCTTCCCGTTCGGCGACCAGATGAATTCGCTGACGCCTTCGGGGACGCTGGTGATCTTGCGCGGATTCGATCCGTCCGCATTTGCCGCGAAGATCTGCGGCGCGCCTTCGCGCGTTGAAAGAAAGGCAAGCGATTTGCCGTCCGCCGACCACCGGGGCGAGAAATCGTTTTTGTCAGAGATGATCAGTTGTTGCGGCGAGCCTCCGGAAGTCGGAACACCCCAGACGCTGCGTTTGCCACGATTCAGGCTCTTATCAACATCCGTAACGACGTATGCGACGCGCGAACCGTCAGGCGAAATCTGGGCGTCACCCAGGCGTTTGATCGCCGTCAGGTCGTCAAATGTGATTGGGCGCTTCGTTTGCGCGAATGCCGGCAAACTCAGGAATACGGCGACAAATAGCGTCAACCCGGCTTTGAGCGAAGGTTTCATAAACTCCTCCATTTTTTTCGAAAATGTCATCCGTGCGGTTGCGCGATTATAGCACTCGCCCCAATAATTCAGCCGCTGCGACAACGGAATCAAGCGAGTTTCTCAATCAAACCAGACAACCTAATCCGAAAGGAGAAGTGCGCGGCATCGCGGTCTTCAGGCTGGAGCGCGGATCGGCTGAAGTCATTTGGCTTGCCGTTGCGCGCGCAATTCTTTGTTGAGTTCGTCGAGATTTCGCTCGACGCGCTCCATTCTTTTTTCCAGTTGTTCGATGTTCCGATTGATGGCGTTTGTCTGAAAGTACAAACCACCGGCGATGGTGAGACACAGACTGATAACGATGGCGGCGATTTGCAGTGTGGATTGGCGATTTGTCGCTGAGACAAATTTATCCATCTGCTGCATGTTGCCGCGCAATTCGGCAACCTCTCTGGCTTGAGCTTCGACTTGTTGCCGCAATTGGGCCAAGTCGGGATTGATCATTGCGTTCATAAATAATTCTCCCTTTTTCACCTGCCTGGCTGAAATGGTAGCCAGTATCTTGATCAATCGCAATCGAATCTTCAACCCGCGCGAATATTGTCGCGGAGGAACAAACAAATGAAAACATCTCCGATTCTTCGATCATTATTGTTGTTCTGTACGCTGACCATCGTTGCGACCGTCGTATCAACGAATGACGCAAGCTCGGCTTTGAACGAAATCAGAATCCTGCGTTACCAGCCCGTGCCGATGCGCGACGGCGTGAAGCTTTACGCCGATGTCTACCTGCCGCGAGCCGAAGGCCGTTATCCCACGCTGGTGGTGCGCACACCTTACGGAGTGCAACGCGACGGAGTTCACGAGACGATGATCAAATTCGCCCAACGCGGTTACGCCGTCGTGATGAACGACACGCGTGGGCGTTACGAATCGGAAGGCCGGTGGGAACCGTTCCGCGCCGAGGCGAAGGACGGTTACGACACGATCCAGTGGGCCTCGAAGCAGCCTTGGTCGAACGGCAAGGTCGCCACGCAGGGCGGTTCGTACCTGGGCCACGTGCAGTGGCGCGCGGCGAGTCTGCAACCGCCAAACCTAGTCGCGATGTTTCCCGCCGTCGCTTCGACCAACATATACGCCAACTGGATCACACACGGCGGCGCGTTCCGCCTGTCGTTCAACTATGGCTGGGGAGTCGTGCGGATGCCGAACCGGATTATGCTGCCGCAATACTGGCACACCGAAAATTACACCCCGCCGGAGCTGAAATACGAGACGATCCTGAAACACCTGCCGCTCAAAGACGGCGATCTGCAAAGCGCCGGTTACGCGGTCAAACATTACCGCGATTGGGTCGCGCATCCCGGTTACGACGATTACTGGCGCGAGATCAGCGACGAGGAGCATTTCCCGAAGATCAATGTGCCCGTACACACCAGCGGCGGATGGTTCGACATCTTCGTGCAGGGCACGATCAACGGCTTCGCCGGCGTGCGCAAATACGGCGCGAATGAAAAGACGCGGCGTGAAACCAAAATGATCATCGGAGCGTGGGGCCACGGCCCGTCGCAAAAATTCGGCGACGTGGATTTCGGCCCTCAGAATATGCGTTCGCAATTCGACCGCGAACTGCGTTGGTTCGATCATTACCTGAAAGGCGTTGATAACGGCATCGACCGCGAACCGCCCGTCGAGATTTTTTACATGGGCGTCAACCTGTGGCGTCACGAGCAGGATTGGCCGATACCGGGAACCAAATTCACGCCGTTCTACATCGCCAGCGGAGGCGCGGCCAACAGTGACAAGGGCGACGGCGGTTTGAGCGCGAACCAGCCCACGGGCGCCGCAAGCGATCAATATGATTACGATCCCAACGATCCCGCGCCCACGGTCGGCGGCAACAACTGCTGCGGTACGCCCACGCTGGCCGGGCCGAAAGACCAGCGCGTGATCGAAAGCCGCAAGGATATCCTGGTCTACACCACCGCCCCGCTCGATCAACCACTGGCCATCGCCGGCCCGGTCAAGATGAAGCTCTTCGCCTCGACCGACGGCCCTGACACAGATTGGGTTGTGAAGCTGATTGACGTCCATCCGAACGGATTTTCGATGAACATCGCCGAGGGGATTCTGCGCGCGCGTTACCGCAAGGGCGCGGACAAGATGGAATTGCTGAAGCCAAATGAGGTTTATGAATTCGAGGTTGATCTGGCGGGGACGGCCAACGTCTTTCTGCCCGGCCATCGCATCCGCGTAAATGTTACCAGCAGCCACTACCCGCAATTCGACCGCAATCCGAATACGGGCGAAGCCTTCGGCGTTTCAAGCAAACTGCGCGTGGCGAAACAGACGATCTATCACACCGCCGCGCGCCCTTCGCACATCGTGCTGCCAGTCGTGACGGCGCCGAACGGGAAATGAGACAAGGAGACAAGGAGACAAGGAGACAGGGAGACAGAGAGACAAGGAGACAAGGAGACAAGGAGATGATGCGTTATGCGCCGCCCTTCTCCCACTCCCCTTGTCCCCTTGTCCCCTTGTCTCCTTGTCCCCTTGTCTCCCCCTCTCCTTGTCCCCTTGTCTTCCTCTCACTTCTCCATCAGTAAGCGCCCGAACGCTTCAGGCACGTGGTAGTTGTCGCTGTTGGTCGGCTGCCACGCGATGCGTTTGCGGTTGGGCGGCGGGCCCTGGAAGCGATAGAAATTGATCCGCAGTTCCTGACCGGCCTGCGGCTTTCGTTTATCAATCTTGTCAATCGGGATGCGCATCTCGCCATACCAGGTTTTCTTGTCCGCGGCGATGTGAGCCTTCACTTCAAAGCCCGAATCCCACTGCACATTGTGCTTGGGCGGATCGGGGTTGCGGTCGATGTCCAGGTCAACCCATTCGCCATGCGGTGAGACCTGGTATTCGGTGTAGTGTTTGATGTTCTGGAAATCGCCGCCGATGAAGACTTCGGCTACATCCCATTCCCATAATTTGTTAGTCTCGGTCGTGGTTGACGGGTTCGGTTTCGAGTAGAGTTCTTCGTATGGACAGATGAAGAGCACGTAAAGATTCTTGTCCGTCCAGCGCGAGCGGATCTCGGTGCGATGACCCGGCGTCAAGTCGCCGCGCGGCCCGTTGGTGGCGGTCACTCCTTTGACCGCCTTCCACTGGCTCGAATTCGGATCGGCGGTCAGCGCGAAATCGGATTTTGAGTGGAAGCTTTTGATCGTCTTTGAATCGTCTTGGGCGGCCGCTCTGATCGAGCAGACGCAGAGCAGAGCCGTTGCCGTCGAAAGCAGTATCTTGTTCATAGTTTTTCCCCGAAGTTGAAAGCCCAATGTTGAGATGTTGATTTGCGAGCGCATCATGCCTTTATCAATTCGATTTGTCATCATCCTGGCGGTGTCGTCTATTGTTGCGCTGATCGCCTACACAGGGAGCCGGACTTCCGGAATCCCCCCAACGGCAGTTGGGGGATCGTTAAAGTCCAGCCTACAGGCGGCTGCGGCCCTTCCCAATCTCCCCAACGGCAGTTGGGGGATCGTTAAAGTCCAGCCTTTGTTGGCTGGCGCGTCCGCCACTTCGGTTGACCTATCACGGCGCCTCATCAATGGCCTCATCAATGGCCTTATCAATGAAGGACCGGCTTTGGTCAAAAACTTGTTGAGCACGCGCAAGGAAGGCTGGACTTTAACCATCCCCCAACTGCCGTTGGGGGGATTCGAGAAAGATATAAGCCTCGGATGTAGGCTGGACTTTAACCATCCCCCAACTGCCGTTGGGGGAATTGAGGAGCTTCGTTACGAAGACAGCCGCGTCTCGATGGGCTGCGTCTACACGATTGTCGTTTACGGCCGCGATATGACGCCGCTTCGACGGGCCGCGGGCGCCGCTCTCGATGAGGTTGACCGCATTGACCGGTTGATGAGCCACTACAAAAAAGAGAGCGAGCTTTCGCGGGTCAATCGGGAGGCCGCGAAAGCTCCCGTCAAAGTTGATCCTGAACTGTTCGACTTCATCGCCGAATGTCTGCGTTACAGCCGCGAATCGGACGGCGCGTTTGACGTCACGGTCGGCCCGCTAATGAAAGCCTGGGGATTTTTTCGAGGCGAAGGGCGGGCGCCGGGCGAAACCGAGTTGGCCGAAGCGCGTAACCGCATCGGCTATCAGCGCGTCATCTTGAATAAGAAAGACAGGACGATCTTTTTCGACAAACCGGGCGTCGAGCTTGACCTGGGCGGCATCGCGAAAGGTTATGCGGTGGATCGCGCCGTGTCCATACTGACACAACACGGTGTCACGAGCGCATTGGTGAGCGCTGGCGGCAGCACGATCTACGCGCTCGGAGCGCCGCCCGGCAAATCCACGTGGGAGGTCGAGGTTCAAGACCCGGTTGATCACAATAAGATTGCGACAACAGTTCGGTTGAAAGACCAGGCGCTGTCAGTATCGGGAAGTTACGAGAAGTTTTTCGAACTCGGAGGCGTCCGCTATTCGCACGTGATGGACCCACGGACGGGCAGACCCGTCCAGGGCGTTTTGAGCGTCGCAATCATAGCCAATGACGGAACGAGCGGTGACGCGCTCGACAATGTTTTTTATGTGCTCGGAGCTGAACGCAGCGGAGCCTGGTTGAAAAAGTTTTCAGCGAGTGAGGTAATCTTCTTCCTGCCCGAATCGAGCAGGAGATGGAAAATGGACCGTATGATAAAGGTGATCGAGAGATGAACAAACAAGGAAAACATCAAGCAATCAAAACTTTGATTTTGATATGCCCCGCGCTGGTAGCGATTGCGTTTAACCTGGATCGCAAAGCCTCGGCGGAGGACAGGATGACGGTCAGTTACAACCGCGACATCCGCCCGATCTTTTCCGACACCTGCTACCGCTGCCACGGCCCTGACAGGAACGCGCGCAAGGCCGGGTTGCGTCTGGACATCCGAGAAGAGGCGACGAAGAAGACCAAATCCGGCGTGATCCCGATTGTTCCTGGCAAGCCGGAAGAGAGCGAGATCGTCAGGCGCATCTTCTCGAACGACGAATACGAGCTGATGCCGCCGAAAGAGGCTCACAAGGTTCTCACGCCGCGGCAGAAAGAGACGATCAAACGATGGGTCGCCGAGGGCGCGAATTACGAAGGCCATTGGGCGTACAAGGCTCTGCGCCGCCCCGCAATTCCGGACGTGTCGAACTCTCGCGCTCCGATCCGCAACCCAATTGACGCGTTCATTCAGGAGCGGCTGGCGCGCGAAGGATTGCAGACGGCGCCCGAAGCCGACCGCCGGACATTGATCCGGCGGGTTTCGCTAGATCTGACGGGCCTGCCGCCGACGCCGCAGGAGGTCCATGCGTTCCTGAACGACAAATCGCCGGACGCCTATGAGAAAGTCGTTGATCGTCTGCTCTCGTCGCCGCGTTACGCCGAAAAGCAGGCGATGCATTGGCTTGACGCCGTGCGTTACGCCGACACCAGCGGGTTTCACGGCGACAATGCGTTGCCCGCCTGGCCTTACCGCGATTACGTGCTGCGGAGTTTCCGCGACAACAAACCTTTCGATGAATTCACGCGCGAACAGATCGCCGGCGATCTGGCGCCGAGCGCGACCGTGGAGCAGAAGATCGCTTCGGCCTACAACCGCATGAACCGCACGTCGGCCGAAGGCGGGTTGCAGCCCAAAGAGTATCTGGCCAAATACGCCGCCGACCGCGTGCGCACGACGAGCGCTGTCTGGATGGGCGTGACGATGGGCTGCGCCGAGTGCCACGATCACAAATTCGATCCCATCCTGACCAGGGATTTCTACTCGATGAAAGCGTTCTTCGCCGACATCAAAGAGACGGGATTCGTGCCTGACCGCGGACGCAATACGTTCGGATCGAAGCTGGCGATGCCGACTGAGGAACAGAAGAGGCGGTCTGATGAATTGAGCCGCCAGATTGCTTGGCTGAAGAGCGAGCTTGACGAGAAAGCCAGCCAGTTGATGACCCGGCGCCCGGAATGGGAAAAACAGATCTTGCAATCGCACGAGGAGGGCAAGCTGGCGTGGCAATTCCAACGCCCGATGTCGGTCGCCGCTATGCGCGGGACGGCGCTGAAGATTTACAACGACGAGCCACTCCTCGTCACGGTCTATCGCGGCGGCAACCTGCTCACCGAACAGATCAAAGGCGAGGGCCTGGTCGTGGCCAGCGGCGCGAATCCCGACAATGAAACCTACACAGTCAAGTTCAAACCCGGAGCGGGAGCCTGGACGGCGCTCGGAATCGAGGTCGTGCAGGACGAAAGCCTGCCCGCCAATCGTCTGGCGCGCGGCGCTGACCGTTTCGCGCTGACCGAGGTGGAGGCCGAACTGGGACAGGGCGACGGGGCGACGGGGGGATGGGGGGACAGAGGGACAGAGGGACAGGGAGACAAGGCAACCCAACGTTCGCCCCGTCGCCCCGTCGCCCCGTC
>Ga0187894_10005103_pt1 | contig 13659 bp, 8 predicted proteins | sample GBC1701081metaG_FD_136650 | JGI IMG/M metagenome (GOLD analysis project Ga0187894, IMG submission 136650) | White microbial mat communities from a lava cave in the Kipuka Kanohina Cave System on the Island of Hawaii, USA - GBC170108-1 metaG ...
GCCTTTTCTGGATTACATCGTTGACCAGGCGATCAGTTCCAATGATCAGACACGTCCCACTGGCAAAGTCGAAACGATCAACGCAATTTTGCCGTATCTGCGTTTGGTCAAAGATCGCATCGAGCGGGCCGAGCATTTCGAGCGTATCGCCGACCGTCTGAAAATTGACAGTCGCTTGATCCGGGAAGAGTTCAAGAAGGCTGCCGAAACCCGTTCCGAACGAGTCAGCGAACGAGCAGTCAAGGCGGCGCTGGTTGTCAAGCCCGCGGAGCGAAAATTGCTAGAAATTTTAATCAACCAGGCTGCTGTTCGACGGCTCATGATATTTCAGATGGCGGAAGAAGATTATGACGGGCTTAGAACAGCCCGGATATTCCGTCTGATCTTTGAGTTTGAGCGACAGGGCGTGGAGATGAGCTATCACAACCTGAGCCAGGCGCTGGATGATGAGGATTTGGCGCGTGACTTGCTGCCGGGCTTGGTGCTGGGCAGCGCCGATCCCAGCCCGCCCAGCTCTGTGTGCCACAATTTACCCGAACGCGCCGAGCGTGAAGCCGCTGAGAGCCTGCATTCCCTGCGCTGCGCAAAATTGGCTGAAAAACAGGCGGCGTTACAGGTTGAAATCAATCAGGCGCAACGCAACAACGACGCGGTTCGGCTCGGCGAATTGATGATGCTCAAGTTTGAATTGGCTAAACAGGAGCTTGAACTGGCTAAACAGGAGCGGGCGCTGGCGCAATGGAACGGCCAGTGAAATCGGTAGGACAGGCTATCAACCTGTCCTACCGATTTTCGGAGACTGATAAAGCCGTTAGGAATCATAAAGACACCAATACGCCAAAACTTTTGCCCGCCCCACATACGTAACAATGAAGTGAAGTGATGAATTGAGTAAATCAGGGAGTGAAATTTTCTTACGCTGCGCCTGCGATACGAGAATGGTCGCTAGCCCGACCGTGAGGGAGGACTTGGCAAAACCGAGCCTTCCCTCACGGTCGGGCTAGCGACCACAGGCGGAGTGAAAAGGGGTGATTAAATTGGACGAGAAATACACAGACGATGTTCAGAAACTTCTGGATATGGGCAAGGAGAAGGCCTTCTTGACCTACGACGACATAAACCAGGAGTTGCCGGAGGGATTGGTCTCTCCTGACGACATCGAGGACATCTTCGCCACATTGAGTGGCGAAGGTATAACGATTAGCGATTCGGAAGAGAAGTTTCTGGAAACCGCCGCGGCAGTGGCCACGGCCGACAAGAAGTTCGAGGAGACACAGGAAGAGGAGCTTGAACTCGACCTCTCTCCGGGGGCGTTGGACAAAACGAACGACCCGGTCCGTCTCTACCTGCGCGAGATGGGCGTGGTGCCGTTGCTGACGCGCGAAGGCGAAGTCGCCATCGCAAAACGCATCGAGCGCGGCAAGATCAGAATGCAGAAAGCGATTTCCCGCTCGCCTGTAGCCATCGGCGAATTGCTCAGAATCGGCGACGAACTGTCGAACGGCGAGCTTTCGATCCGTGAGGTCGTGACTTTCAACGAACAGGAAGGCATCACGGAGGAGAAGATCGAGGAGTACCACAACTACACCCTCGAAACCATCGCCGAGATCGGCAAGACGCTCAAGAAAACAAACACGCTTTACGAAAAATTCCTGGCTGAGCCGAAGCGTTCGCCGAAGCTGGCCAAGATGCGGCGTAAACTCGCGCGGCAGCGCGTCGAGCTTTCACAGCTCGTCCGCCTGCTCGATTTCACGCCGAAGATCCAGGACCGGCTCGTCTACTCGATGAAGCAGGCCAGGGTCGAAGTCCTCTCGACCGAAAAGGATATCGACAAACTCTCAAGGTCGCTGGAGCGCAAACGCAACGCTGAGGAGATCAAAGAGACTGAGAGGAAGCTGCGCGCCGCCAAGCGCCATCTCACTCAGTTCGAAGATCAGCACAAACAACCTGGGGTCGAGATCAAACGCGCGGTGCAGACCGTGATGATGGGCGACGCCGAAGCGCAGCAGGCCAAGAAGGAGTTAGTCGAAGCCAACCTGCGGCTGGTCGTCTCGATCGCGAAGAAATACACCAATCGCGGCTTGCAGTTCCTAGATCTGATCCAGGAAGGCAACATCGGTCTGATGAAGGCCGTTGACAAATTCGAGTACCGGCGCGGTTACAAGTTCTCGACCTACGCGACGTGGTGGATCCGCCAGGCGATCACGCGAGCAATCGCCGATCAGGCCCGCACCATCCGCATCCCGGTGCACATGATCGAAACGATCAACAAACTGATCCGCACCTCGCGCGCGCTGGTCCAGGAGCTTGGCCGCGAACCGACCTCGGAAGAGATCGCCAAGAAGATGGACATCCCAGCCTCGAAGGTCCGGAAAGTCCTCAAGATCGCCCAGGAGCCGATCTCGTTGGAGACTCCGATAGGTGAAGAGGAAGATTCGCACCTCGGCGATTTCATCGAGGACAAGACCATCCAGAACCCGGCCGAGGCCGTCATCAACATCAACCTTCGCGAAATCACCGAAGAGGTGTTGAAGACCCTCACGCCGCGCGAGGAGAAGGTCATCAAGATGCGCTTCGGTTTGGGTCCGAACGGCAGCGAGCACACGCTCGAAGAGGTCGGCCAGCATTTCGCCGTCACTCGCGAACGCATCCGCCAGATCGAAGCGAAGGCGCTCCGCAAACTGCGCCATCCGTCGAGATCGCGGAAGCTGAAGGCGTTCTTGGAAAGTGGGCGGCCATAAGGGGCTGGCGGCTCGGCTTAAAACACAAAAGGCCAGTCATCGGCTAATGACTGGCCTTTTGTTTGTGCAGCCTTTCCGGGATCTAGTAGGCCTATGTCAGCGGGAGCGTCAACGGTTCGAGTGGGCGTCAGCGACGTATCAATGACGGTGGAAATTTCCGATCCACGGATTTCTTCGCGACAAGCACTACTGCGATTATGGCCCCTGCGCCCACAGCCGCCGTGCTTGCCCATAACCACATTCTCCGGCTGCGGTCCTTATCTACTTTATCCACTTTTTTCACATCACCGTATCGAATAGAGAAAGTTACTTGATTGGGGATGTCGGTAATTTCGAAATCGGAATCGCCGACTACGGTGATAAGCCCGGAAAACTTCCGCCCTTCGATATGAGAAATCCTGACGAATGCGCCTATGCCCAGACTGGTGATCTGCAACTTCACGGCTTCAGCCCGTGAATCCAATATCGACGCTGTCTGTGGCGATCGGTCGGCGCCGACCTGAATTTTCTTGAACCCAGGGTCAAAGCCTTTACCGATCTGTATCACTTCTTTCACATCGCTGTATCGAATATGGAAAGTTACTTCATTGGTGAAGTCAGTAATCTCGAAATCGTAATCGCCGACTCGGGTGATGAGTCCGTAAACTTTCTTCCCTTCGATGTGAGAAACCCTGACGAATGCGCCTGTGCCCAGGCTGGTGATCTGCGACTTCACGGCTTCAGCCGGTGAATCCGACGCCGGCGTTGTTTGGGGCGCCCGGTCATCGCCAACTTGAATTTTCTTGAATCCAAGGTCAATGCCCTTTTCGATCTTTACCACTTCCTCATATCTAAACGTGAAATTCGTCTCCCGAATGCCGTCCGTAAGTTCGAAATCGGAATTGCCAATTTGAGCCAGGAATCCGCGGGCCTTCCTACCACCAATAAGAGATATCGTGACAGCCTCGCCGACACCCAGCTTCTTGATCTGCGATCTGACCTCTTCGATCCTTGAGTCCTGCGTTGTTTGCGACGCCGGCGACTCGCCGGCTGAATAGACGGGCAGACGAGCCGACAAAGAGAGCGCAATTAGACCTGTGACGACCATTCTGGTGACCATAATCAACCCTCCGCGAGAAAGTGGCTACTCTCACGTAACACGGGAGAGCCCTTAACACTACAGCCTCTTGACCAATTTGCTTGCAAGGTGGTTTATTGCAGCCTCCCTTGTGCTTCCCAACCCCGCCTCCGTGAATTGAAGCTTCCCTTCCGGCGTTAACCCCACCGCGCCAACAAAGTTGATTGTTATAGTGACACTACACGACGATGAAGTCACTATGCATGACGCATCAGATGAAGTACATGATCCGGTGCACGATCCCGTATCGCTTCCCACGTCTGATGTTAATAATATCCGCAAATCATATGGTTTATCTTTCTCCACGAATCCTATGGATATTCCTTTCCTTTGGGATCTCTCTATCAGTTCTTTTCTCAGCATCTGAGCTACTGAAAAATATCCCTCTATGGAGATATGTAACTTCCTCTGGGGAGGTACAGAGTTCGGCGGTTGAACAGGAATTTGAGGCGCCGGTGATATGAACACCAGAGATAACATTACTGACGCAAGTTTACTGAGCATAGCCGCCTCCTTTCATTAGCTACTTGATCCTGAATTTAACTGTATTGCTTGTCTTGCCGTCCAGGGTTAAGACTAAATCCACCTCGCCTTTGCCCGCCAATGACTGGGGAATTTGCAGGTTGACTTGATCGACCCCTTCCAAAGAACCTTGTGGACCGAAGTATAACGGGTCAATCTCCACGCCGCCGATGGTGATCTTCATTGGGGTGGAGGAGAATCGCATTCCCGCGCCGAAGAGCGCGGCATAATCGCCCGCGTCAATCGGGACGGGTGAGCCATCAGCGTTGCTCAACATAATGTCGAAGTTCTGACCATCCCTTGACGCAACGCCCGCCGGAGCGCCTGAGCCGTTACCCAAAGCTGTAAAGATCGCTGGCGAGGTCGCCGCGACGATAATCTTTCCTCGCGACACTGTCCCATCTTTTGCGACAACCACGACATCAGCCGGGCCAAAGGATGTGCTCGATGGAATCACGTAGTTGACCTGTTGCGCCGAAACGTAAAGGAGACCCGCGGCGACGCCGTTGACATAAACAGTCGTGCCGTCAAGTTGGGTGGGCAGTGGCAGGGTTGTCGCCGGAACTACTCGTGACGCCAGCCTGGAGCCGAACGCGGCGACGATTGATTCGGGGGCCGCTAGATTTCCAAATTTCGCCGCATCCACCGTCGTCACGGGTGTTGAATTGATCCTCTCTGCTGGAGCTACTACGATAATAGAAGGCGTTGACCGCCGCCTGACCAGGGGGCAGCAGGAGCTTGTACTGGCCTGGACAAAAAGTGTCCCACTGTTGGCCAGCAGTTCGGAGGGGACATCCATGACCCACCTGCCAGTGGGGTAGAAATTTTCCAAAACCCAGCCGGTTTGGCGCTCTCCCCGGCCATTAATCGCTCCGGAAACGAATCTGTCTTCTCTTCCACCGCCGCTGAAAAATAGGTCAATGCGAGCAGGGGCGCTGCCAGTAGTCATGAGGAAGGGAGTATCCGACAAACTCATTACTGGCGACTTGGTGAAGGATGTAAGCTGGCCACGAATCAAGCCGCCTCCATGAGTTCTCGTCTGGAGGTTGACATAGAAGCCCGTTGGATCGTTGATCAGTTGCTTCAGCGTCTCAAGCTCGCTGCTTGGCGCCCGGACGGTAAGAGAGAGTGATCCTTTGCTGGTTGGCGTGATGATTGAATTCGAACTGCTGAGGCCGCTGCTGATCACCGGATCTCCGATAGCTCCAACCGCCCCTTTATGAATGCTCAATCCAGTGATCTCCGTGTTTGCGGGCATTTCATAAAGAACCGAGAAGGTCACCTCTCCGCCCGACATCTCCCCCTTGCTGTTGCGAATCTGATTGATCGTTATCGTCGCCGTGCCGATGGCTGTAACATCTATGATCGGCGGAACTTCATTCACCGGACTCATAGTGATCGTATTGCCCAGATCCTCGGTAAATTTATGGAATTGTCCCCGCAGCGCGCCATTCGGGTGCGCAGATGTGCGAAGGTCGAAATAAAAGCTGGCCGGATTCGCCAACATCCTACGAACCATCTCGGCGCTAATAGCCCATGACCTGCTGGACAACGATGTGCTGAGCTCCCGTGGGGGGTTAACCGGGAAACCATTGAATTCCTCCATGTCGATATGAAGCGGGCCGTTGGCGTTTGCCGCGCCCTCACGAAGAAAGAGACCGGTAACAACTACCGGCTCCGTGGAAGTGAGAAAAGTGGAGATATAGATTGCGCTCATGAGGGTGTTACCCGAGGCGTCACGATTCACGTCGACTGTTACTACCAGGTTGGCGCTGAGATTGGTTGGTAGAGGCGACGGCGGAGGAACTACAGCTTCAGGAACCAATCGCACAATCGTCTTGACGGTCTCCGCGCGAAGCGACGAAGTCAGCGCCAGCAATAACAGAGCGCAAAGTGAGGCAATAGATCCAAGTCTGTTTTTCATCTTATCCTTCCTCTAGCAATCTGATTGATGCCTGTGAAAATCTATCTCGAATTAACCTTCCAACTTGTGAGACGACATCCAATGATCGGGCAATAACCGTGCCCGCCGAGTTGCATATATAACCATTGGAGTTATCGTTATGAATCTTAGCGAGGGGTGGCAAATTGCCTCCGGCGACATTACATTCGTTGTCGTTCTCGGCCCGCCTACCTTCACTTCTCTCTCTTCCGTCCAATATCGTAACGAAACATCAAGGTATGACTGGGCAAGCTGACTCCAAAATCACTGGAATAGACGTACTGCGCAATCCAGTTCGGCTTAATACGCCAGCCGGCGCTCAGATTGAGATATTTGCCTGGCAGATCTTTTTCAAGCCGTAGACGATTAGCGAAAGAATTTAAGGAAAGGCAGCAACCGCTCGTAAAGAGATAAGAGGCGCCTACCAGGAGACGCTTCCGTATTTCCGTCTGTCCTCCCGCGTGTACGGTGATGAAATTTATTCTGGGGAACTTCGGTAGATCTAGACCGGCGTCATTGACATTGAGTTTGACATTGTAACGTTCGGTCCCGCCCGAGAGGTCAACACTCAAAACTGTGTCGGCGCCGAGCGCATAACCGACCCCGCCGCCGCCACGGATAGACTTGCCGGCTATATCCAGCCGCGCCCGAATGTCGGCCCCCTTGAACCCACGGATAACATCCGACTCTATCTGGTCTTCTACAAATCTCAGAATATCTTCCGGGCCAAGATGTGATCGCCTCCTGGTGAGAAATCCGCCATCCAACCCATAAAATAACTTGTTATTTATCGAGCCGCGAAATAACAGTCCTACCTCCGAGGATGTTTGATCCAGCGAATTTACGTCGGACGGAAATCTATCACCCGAACATTCAAATAACTTGCAGGTATCGGAATATTCCTTCGGAGTAATACTCTCTGATAACATCCCGTAGCGATAAAAAACGCCGATCCTTTTATCCTCCGCGAGTTTTCGCGCGACGCCAACGGTCAGGCGGGCGCGTTCAAGATGTCTCTGGGAAGTTTCAGTCCGAATTCGTGAGTAGTTGTTGAGCGCTGCGTCGAAATTGCCCCGGGACTCGGATTCGTATGAAGTCCGCTGAGTAAGGTAGTCCAATTTGATCCCCAAACCGAATCGTTCTCCGGAACCAAATCGCCGCGCGGCCACAAGGGAGACGTCGGACGTCGTCAACTTCGAGTCAACCTCCTCATGCTCACGATATTGGGAATGGACGTCCGGTGAACCTGAAAACCGGTAGGACCATCCCCAATCATTGGCTGCTTTGAGTCTGGTCTTCGCCAAAGCAAAACTGCCGCCGATGACGTTCCGCGAATTCCCGACGGGAATGAAGAACGAAGATTGCCCCGAAGCGGTGTGATTCAAAAAGCCCGCCGGCTCTGTCTGGAAGCCAGGCCCATCTGTCTGGCGCGTTAACGATGGGCGACTCAAGGAAGAAAGGAAATAGAGCCGAGCCTCAGCGTTGGTAAAATCAGCGGCAAAAGCCGGATTCTGCAGGCTATCGAAATGCGAATCGGAAAAGGCTGTGAAGCGCAGGGGAAAGAAAGTAACCTGATCGTTAAGGCGATAGGAAGCGAATTCATTACTGTAAAACCTCACGTCATACGTAAATCCCAATCTAGGCACATTGGAAACTCCATAGAGCTGGCTACCCGGCCCTGAAGAAACAAGTCCAATATCGCCGCCGGGTCGCACCACAACATTGCGCCCTGGCCTGGCGAGAACCGTCTGTTGCGGGTTAACAAGGCTACTAACTTCAACCAGTCCTTCATATACCACCACGCGCGTTTCCGTGCTCCGTTCGACGATGACTAAAAAATCAGTTCCGCGCACGGCGATCGAAGCGATGGGACTGTAGACGCGATACGGATTGGGACGCTTGCTGTGGTTAATCGTGGCTCGAACCCGTCCTACCGCGACATTAAGCAAGTCACGCCATGTGCCAACGCCAGTGAAGTTTTTCAGTTCGACTCGCGATCTCGGAAAGATGATCACTTGGCTGCCGTCCTCAAAAGCTATTACGACTCGTCCACTTCTTCCGGTATCAATCATATCGCCCTGCTGCAGAATTTCGCCCTGCCTGAGTACGGATGGGGTAAGACCGCCGCGGTAATATGTCACGCCAAGCGTTACGCGCGTGACCTTAGCCTGCAGGTTACTAATCTGCGCTGTAGCCGTGGCATGATTCATCCCCCAGCAGAAGATGACGGCCGCAGCCAACCACAAGCTTGAGTAGACTGTTTGACGAGGATCCGTGTTGATGAAGGTACTTCGTATAATCAACATTTTGTCATTCACCTTTGATTGTGGGGTTTTGGCGGGGCGTCTGCGACCTATTTGCCGCCGTCTACATATCATCTCCGTTCGCCGAACCGGTTTCCGCCTCGGGGTCCGCCAATTCCGTAAGCTGATATTTAGCGATCAAACGTTGGATTGTGCGACGATCCAGAGCGAGCACAGCCGCGGCGCGGCGACGGTTGCCGCCCGATTCAGTGAGGACAAGTTGTAGATAGCGACGTTGCAACTCGTCCATCGTCGGACGGTCCGCCGCAATGTCACGCGATGATTCTGCCGATCCGGATGAGGCGCTCTGGACGATATGCGAGGGCAGGCAATCGAGTGTTATTAGGTGGTCGGTCGCCAGCGCGACAGCGCGAATCAAGGCATTCTCCAATTCGCGCACATTGCCCGGGAATTGATAGCGACGTAACGCTTCGGCGGCTTCTCTTGTTAGATGATACGGGCGATCGCCGGCCTGGCGACGTAAGAAATGTTGGAACAGCAACTCGACATCGCTGAGGCGTTCACGCAACGGCGGCATATCTATCGTGAGCACGCTCAGCCGGTAGAAGAGATCGGCGCGAAACTTCCCGGCGGCGACCAATTCGCGCAGAGGAGCATTGCTCGCGCCGAGGATGCGAACATTGACGTGGCGCGTCTGTGTCGAGCCTACGCGCCTTACTTCGCCCGATTGCAAGACCCTCAACAGACCGGCTTGAAACGTCGCGCTGGTCGAGGCCAGTTCGTCCAGAAACAGCGTGCCTCCTTCAGCCGCTTCGAAAAGTCCCGCGCGGTCGCTCGTCGCGCCCGTGAACGCTCCTCTGGTGTGGCCGAACAATTCGGCTTCCAGCAATGTATCAGTCAGTCCTGAACAGTTGAGCGCAATGAAGGGGTGACCCGCGCGCGCGCTTAAGCTGTGTACGGCGCGCGCCGCCAATTCTTTGCCTGTTCCCGATTCACCCGTGATCAGGACAGTCGCGTCACTGCGCGCCGCGTGGGCTATCAGTTTATAGACGGTGACCATCGCTGGGCTGCGTCCCACTAGGCCTGACCGCGAGAAATCATTCAAGAGCGCGTCCGTTTCAGCCTCGGCGGCGCCCGCTTCGCGACGCGCATTGATCGAGCGGCGGAGCAATTCGGCCAGGGCGCCGACCTCAAACGGCTTGGCGATGAAATCGGTAGCGCCGTCGGTAATGGCCTGCATCGCCAATTCGAGCGAACCTTGCGCGGTGATGAGGATGATGGGCGTATGAGCGTCGTGAGCGCGGAGTTCCCGCACGAAGTCCAGGCCGTCGCCGTCAGGCATGAAAATGTCACAGACAACGACATCAAACTTTTGCGAGCGCGCCGCGGAAATGGCCTCATGCCCGCTGCGGGCGCTACTCACATTAAAGCCGTCCAGCGATAAGCCAGTCTCCAATGCAAGGCGAATGGATTTCTCATCGTCAACGATTAGAACGTGCGGTTTCGACATCTTGATTTTCGACTACCAGTTTTTCGATCTGAGTGTCCTGCGGAACGCCTTATTAATCCCTTTGGTTTTGAGCGAACGGCAAGCGCAGAGTGAAGACGGAACCCACCCCGACTTCGCTCTCCACCAGAATACGGCCTCCATGCAGTTCAGCGATATCACGTACAAAAGCCAGCCCCATGCCAGTACCCGGCGCATCGGCGTTTTCCAGGCGCGGCACGCGATAAAACTTCTCGAAGATAAAGGGGATCGCCTCGGGCGGAATCCCGCAGCCCTGATCTTTCACCTCGATTCTAAGAAAATCGTTTTCGGCGAACGTTTCCACAATCACGTCATGCCGCGGATGGCTGAACTTCACGGCATTGGCCAGAAGATTGGTTACGGCGCGCGCGATCAGGTCGGCGTCAGCCGTCAGCGCGGGAAGGTTCGGCGCAAAGCGGCGAACTATGTGAATTTCGCGCTGCGCGGCCACAGGCTCCAACAGCAACAAGGTGCGCTCCAACAATTGCGCCACGCGCAGAGGCTCCAGTCGTAACGGGCGAGCGCCTGTTTCAAGCCGGGTCAGATCCAAATATTCGTCAATCATCCGCGCCAGACGTTTCGACTCGTCATTGATCGCCAGATGCATTTCATAACGGCGTTGGGGTTCGACCTCGTATCTTGTCAACACTTCGCTGATGCCCTGAATGGCGGTCAGCGGCGTACGCAGTTCATGAGACACCAGCGCCATCACGTCATTCTTCGCCTTCTGCAACTCGTATTGCCTGGTCACGTCGGAGAATGTCGCGACTATCCCGAGCGCTGGCCCCTGCGCCCCGGCGCCGGGAAGGCCCTGACCGACCGCCGACATGCGCAAGACATAATGACGCGGACGCCCATGCCCCAACGCAGTATGGATCGTGATCTCACGCTCCACCGGAGAACGCTCGACCAACAGGCGAAAGAGCGTCTCGTGAACCGTGGGGGCTGGGTCCGCTCCGTTGTGAGGCTGCTCGACCTCTCCCAGGCGTTCAAAGAGGTTGCCGCCGATGAGGCCGCGCTCGGATATGCCGAGAATCGCGGCGGCGCGCGGGTTGGCGAAGGTGATGCAGCCATCCGCGGTGGCGATGAGCAATCCATCTTCGATCGAACGCAAGGCGCGCTCGACGAAAAGCGAGCGCGTAATCATCCGTTGTTGCAACCAAGCCAATAGGCGCCCCTTCCATGCGGCGCCGCGCGGCCACCAATTCAAGTGGCTCAAATGTCGCAATGCCGATTTCGACCCATCCCAGGGCATTGTTTGGGCGCTGGTGGCGAGAGAGCTTGCGGCGATCTCCCTGCAAAGCATGAGGGTTTCGTTCGCCGGTCGCGTGACGGCTTCATAAGCGAGAATCAGCTCGCCCGCCGCGCCCTCATCGTCGCCAGCCCGCCCGCCCAGCCATAAGATCAGGGCGCGCCTGACGGAATGATCTTCCCGATTGAAATCGAAATAGTCGGACGCCGATTCATCTCGCGACAACGCCTGAGAGACCGAGTATGCGGCCTTTTGATCTATCACCTGCCGTTTAAGGCTCTCGGCGCGAAGCGCGGCGCCGTAGCGCGCCACCTGGCGCCGTTCGCCGTCGCGATGACGAGCGATGATGACCACGGCCTCCGCCCCGCTCAACCGCGCGATCACACGCGTCGGATCGTTTGGAAGCGGCGATGATAATGCCCCCGATGATAAGGCCTCCGATGACTTCCCCAGCGGGCTGTCCCAAAAAGCCAATTCGGAAATGCGCGCATCCAATCCCGCGCTCACCGCCAGCGAACGTCGCAACAACAACAGCAATGCCGCCGTCACACTCGCCGTGATGATCGGCGCGACGGGCAGGATGACCAACCAACGCGTAAAAGCGAAGTAGGCGATCGGCCACAAGATCAACGCTGGCCCAACCATTGCGGCAATCTGCTTGACTCCTTCCCGCCGCCCTTGCAAGACGGTCAACAACAAATAAACGCTCATTGCCGCCAGCGCGGTCAGCGCGATCATCAGCCAATCCGGAACCTCTCTATAAAAACGCTCGCGCAAAATTGTGTGCAGCGAATTGGCCAGAATCTCGACTCCCGGTGTCAATTCGTCGGAGCGCAAGTCCAGATCGTTTTCGGTATAGGCAAAAGGAGTGGCCAATCTGTCTCCCAGCGCCGCCGCCGTCGCCCCGATCAGCACATACTTGTCCCGCAACTTGTGCTGTTCGATCTTTCCTTCAAGCAGATCGCAGAAGCTATGGGTTTGCCCCGCAAATGGTCCTCCAGGTCCGGCAGGTCCGACATAATCGAGATGCAATCGCGCAGGCCGTAATCTCTCGAAATGCGCGCCGTTATTTTGCGCGCCCAGGACGATCTCATCGCCATTGGGATAGATGGGAACTCTGTGGATGCCAATCTGCGCCGCTCCCGGCAATTCTCGCAGCGCGCCGCCTTTCTCACGCTCGGCCACTCGTATCGTCTCCGCGGCCATCGCCCAAAGCGCCGCTCCCTCGTCATCAGCCTGGCGCAAGAGCAATGCGCGCACGATTCCGTCATGGCCAGGGACGACGTTGACATGCCCTACGCCGGCCGCCGCGCTCTCTATCTCGGGCAACGGGCGTAGCCAGACCACACGGCTTTCGCCTTTGTCGCCAACCGTCTTCGTCAGTTGTGAAGCCACAACGACATTGCCCGCGCGAGCAATTGCGGCCGCGAGCGCTCGATCATCGGCTGGCGCGGTCGGCTCGCTGTAGAGGACATCGAGCGCGATCACCTTCGGCCGCGCCGCGCTGATTCGTTCCAAACCGCGAGCCATCAACGCGCGCGGCCACGGAAAGCGCCCCAACCGGGCGATACTGGTCTCATCAATCGTAATGATGACGATCTCGGATGGAGGAGCTATCTTCCCCCGGCTGCGCAACAACCAGTCGCGAGCGGCCAAATCCAACTCCGGCATTCGCCATGACAAACCAGCGCCAATGGAGACGGAGGCGAGAACGATCGCGATCAGCCACACGGCGCGGCGCGCTCCTTCAATCCAGCCCTTTTTTCCTCTATTGCCGTTCTCCATCTCGTCTCGTCTTTTATTCGTTGAACTGGTCGGAGCTTATCCACAGGCCCATCCGTGCGCCATCGAAGGGGGCGAGGGGTGGCAATTCGCCGCCCTTGACATTGATTTTGTAACTCAATCACAAACAGGAAGCCACTGGTCCTGAGGCCCGGTTTGAGCGTTCGGGAAGTCGAGTATTAATCATTCTCCTTCGATGGCTTGATGAGCCAAACACAAAATGGACAACACTTACCAAAGCTCGTCCCACCGAAGCGGATGGTGAATACCACGTTGTTTTTATCCCCAAATATCGCCGCGAGGCGCTCAATGAGGAGATCCTGGCCTGATCTCTCACGAACTGGCTAAGCAGGAAGGGCGCCAGATCGAAGAACTATACGACCTGAGTAATCGTACCAAAGCCAAAGGGGATAATTGATATGTTCTGCCAATTTTGCGGAGTGGCTCTGCCGAAGCAGATGAAGTATTGCAATCAGTGCGGGGCCCAATTGATCGCCACAAAAGAAGCCGC
>Ga0187894_10005104_pt1 | contig 13656 bp, 13 predicted proteins | sample GBC1701081metaG_FD_136650 | JGI IMG/M metagenome (GOLD analysis project Ga0187894, IMG submission 136650) | White microbial mat communities from a lava cave in the Kipuka Kanohina Cave System on the Island of Hawaii, USA - GBC170108-1 metaG ...
ACGCCAACACGGCGACGCCGAGGTCGTTGCAGGCACGCAGCAGTCCGGTCGTCTCCGGGCGCGTGCGCAGCAGCGAGTACTCGATCTGGTTCGTCGCCAGCAGGAGGCCTCGGCGCGCCAGCGCGGCGTGGATCGCGCGCACCTCGCCCTCGTTGTAGTTCGAGACGCCGACGGCCTTCACCAATCCTTCGGCGTGCACGGCGACGAGCGCATCGGCGACCGTCTGCGCCGAGCGCAGGCTGATCGGCCCGTGAATCTGGTAGAGGTCGACGCAGGGCAAGCGCAGCCGTTCGAGCGAGGCGCACAGCGAGTCGCGCAGGGCGTGATGGAACGGGATTCGCCAGGGGTACGGCATGAACTTGGTGGCGAGCTGAATTCGCGCCGCGTTGTCGCGGTCTTCCTCGAGCAAGCGCCCGATGATGCGCTCGCTCTCGCCGTCGCCGTAGACTTCGGCGGTGTCGAGGAGCGTGATCCCGGCCGCGAGCGAGTGCTGGTAGGCGTCGCGAATCGTCCCGAGATCGAAGCTGCGGTCGTAGCCGTCCATGCCCCAGGTGGACTTGTCGCCCCACGCCCAGGCACCGAGGCCCAGCGCCGGCAGCGCCACCGCACCGCCGGCGACGGCGATGCTGGTGGACGCACTCGGAATCTCAGTTTCGGCGAGCATTGGGGCGAAGGATATCAGCGCCGGCGCGCAACTCCACCCCGACCGGGCAATGATCCGACCCGCGCACATCGGGCCAGATGAAGGCGTTCTTCACGAAGCGCATGGCCGACGGAGAAGCGAGAACGTAGTCGATGCGCCATCCGATGTTGCGCTTGCGCGTGCCGAGCCGCTGGCTCCACCAGGTATAGTGGCCGCCGGCGGGCTCGAAATGGCGGAAAGTGTCGACCCAACCGGAGCGAATCCAGCGATCGAACTCGGCGCGCTCCTCGGGGAGGAAGCCGCTGTTCTCGACATTCTGTCGCGGCCGGGCCAGGTCGATCTCGCGGTGCGCGGTATTGAAGTCGCCGACGACCAGGATGCGCATGCCGGCGCGGCGCAGGCGCTGCAATCGGGCGAACACTTTGCGATAGAAGTCGAGCTTGTAGGGAACACGGCTATTGTCGCGCAGTCTGCCGCTGCCCTTCGGGAAGTAGCCGTTGGCGACCACGAGACGGCCGAAGCGCGCGACGATCAAGCGCCCCTCGCTGTCGAAGCGCGGTTCGACGAGCGAGTGCCACACGGCGTCCGGGCGGCGGCGCGCATAGATCGCCACGCCGCTGTAGCCGCGGCGATCGGCGGCGCTGAAGAAGGCGCTCCAGCCGCGCGGTTCGCACAGGTCGCTGCCGAGGTCCTCGGGAAGCGCGCGCACCTCCTGCAGGGCGACGATGTCGGCTCCACACTCGCGCAGCCAGCCGGTGAAACCCTTGCGCGCACACGCGCGCAAGCCGTTCACATTCCAGGAGACCACCCGCACGGCCGGGCGGAGTCAACCGATCACGTTCTTGAAGATGAACGCCTTACCGCTCTGCAGAGTCGGCTGGTCGATGCCCCAGACCCACTTCACACGCGGGCGAATGCGCAGGAAGAGCGGGCTACCGTGATCGTTGCGGCGCTCGACGACATCGGCGTCGCCGTGGATCTTGATGCCGCGGGGCATCCACGGTTGCACCGACTCGAGGTCGTCGATGACGAAGGCGACTTTCGGATTGCTCGTGGCGTTGATGAACTTGAGCGTCTTCTCCTGCTCGAGGCCGCCGACGTAGAAGTACTCGCCGTCGAACTGGTAGACGACCGCAGCCACGTCCGGCTGCAAGGTGCGGCGCGACGACGTCGCCATCCGCGCCAGACGCTGCGATTTGATGTAAGCCAACTCGGACTCGGAGAACATGCCGTTGACTCCCATTCAATGGGTTTACACCCCGCGCCTCGGCGCGTACAAGGCGGTCGGCACCCTATGCCGAAGCGAGAGCGCCAGCCTTACGTCGCGACCTTCTCCATTGTCGCCTTCGAGCCGCGATCGGAGTCCTGGGGCGTGGCGGTGCAGTCGCGATTTCTCGCGGCGGGTGCAGTCGTGCCGTGGTCACGCGCCGGGGTCGGCGCCGTGGCGACGCAAGCGTTTGCGAACCCGCGTTTCGGCCCGCTCGGCCTCTCGCTACTGGCGCAGGGGCTGGCCGCCGACGAGGTGGTCGCGTCGTTGATCGCAGGCGACGGCGGGCGCGCCATGCGGCAACTGGCGGTCGTCGACGCCCGCGGCGGCGCCGCCGCCTTCACCGGCGAGGAGTGTCTGCCGTGGGCCGGGCATTTGACGCGCGACGGCTTCACCTGCCAGGGCAACATCCTTGCCGGCCCGGCCGTCGTCGCCGAGATGGCCGGCGCGTTCGAGAGCAACGCCTCGCTCGAGCTCCCCGAGCGACTCGCCGCCGTTCTCGAAGCGGGCCAAGCCGCCGGAGGCGACGCGCGCGGCCAGCAATCCGCCGGGCTCCTGGTCGTGCGCGCGGGCGGAGGCTTCGCCGGCTACAGCGATCGCGTCGTCGATCTGCGCGTCGACGACCACACCGCGCCGATCGCCGAACTGGCGCGCCTGCTGCGCCTGCACCGCGAGCTACACGGTGGTTGAAGGAAGTGGAGCCGAGCTGCGGGCAGCTCGCCGCCTAACCCTTTGCCGGGTGCTTCGGGTGCGCATGCTCGCTGGCCGCGCGGCTCGACAAGAGCGAGAATGCAGCCCATTGACCACGACCAGACGGAGTCATAGCAGCGTCTGGGGCGGCTTCGTATGAGCAGCGAGAACCACGCGGTGGCCGAGCAAGCGAACCGACGACCACACGTGCCCACGCGATTGACGAGCTACGAAATCGAGTATCGCAGAGCGCGGGAGCAGTTCCTGACTCGAGCGCGCGCCGTCTCGGCCGACATCTCGAGTTGCTAAATTTCCGCTGCACGCGGTCCGCACCCTGTCGCGGGAGATCGGTGGCCTCTTCGGCGGTGGCGACGGGCAGCCAGTAGCGCCGCATGAGCTCCCCCATCGGCGTGCCGCGGCCCACTTCGGTCAGATCTGCGTCATGGCGTCCGGGCTCTCGCTCGTACGCGGTTCCCGTATCCATCTCACGCCTCCTGCGCCGCCGGCGGAACGATGGCGCTCTCGGCACGCACGCGGATAAGCACGTCCTCGCAACCGAAGGCGAGCGGCGGGTTCTCGCCTTTCTGCACCGAGCGCAACGCCTGGCGCCAAATCTTGCGGAAGAGGGCCACGCCGCGGTCGCTCGCGGCGAGACACTCCTCCGAGTGGAAGGTGATCGCGCCTTGGCCGACCTGCGCCTCGAAGTCACCAGGCACCCGCTGATGTCCCTCGAGATCGAGCTCGAACCACGTCTTGCCGGCGTAGGCCGGTGCCTTGCCGATATCGATGAGGGCTGGCTGGAAATCCTCCGGCGCTACGAAGACGGTGAAGATACGCGTGTTGGTCTCGTCGATCGGTAGCGTCCAGCCGACGCTGTTGCTCCGGCCGAGGCCGCCGAGCGTCGGATCGGGAATGATGCGCACGGTGGGTAGGATCACCTCCGCCGAGAAGCGCAGCTCGCCACCGTCGGGAAGGAAGATGCGGGACCAGCCGTACACGCCCGCATCCGATGCTTCCCAGCCGAGCTCATCGAAGCCGTTGGTGAAAACGTCGGGGAACTGACCCTTGTGAAGGATCGGCACGTGCTGCGGGTCCATGCTGTTCTCGTGCGTCTGGAACCAGTTGCACGGCATGCGCGGCGGCCCGCCGGCAGGAATGGAGTTGCCGTCGGCGAAGAGTCGATGGCCGACAGGAACCTCTTCGAGAACATCGTAGCGGGGCAGCGGCGGTTTGCGAGCGAGGGGCCCCAGGTAGGCGAAGACGAGGCCGTAGCGCTCCTCGACCGGATACCAGGGCTGGCGGTAGTTCTCCCGCTTGCTGCCGCGGTTGGGCTCGCAGGGTTGATCGAGGCAGTGGCCCTCGGGGTCGAAGAGCCAGCCGTGATAGCAACAGCGGATGCCCTGCTCCTCGACCTTGCCGTAGAGCAAGGTCGTGCCGCGATGACAGCAGCGCGGATAGACGAGGCCGAAGCGCCCAGGCGAAGTCTTGAAGAGGATCAGATCCTCGCCGAGGGCGCGCACGGCGACGGGCAGGTCGCCGATCTCGTCGGCGACCGCGACCGGGTGCCAGTAGCGGCGGAGCAACTCGCCAGCGGCCGTGCCGCGCCGCACTTCGACCAGCTCGACATCCCACGTAGGCTTGGGCAGATCATAGGCCGAGCCGCTCTTCACCTCGATTCGCTCTGTCGTCATGGGCTGGTCTCCTCGTCGATCCACGGCGCTTCGTCAGCTTTTGTCGCGTGTCCAGTCGGAGCCGAGCGCGACGCGGCGGACGGAGTCGGTGTCGGTGGGCTGATGGCCGACGGCGTGTGCCGGAGCCGGTGTCTCTACGACACGGTTCGAGAGCCGACCAAGGCCGCTCACTTCCACTTCGACCACGTCGCCGATGTTCATCGGCCGCGAGTTCTTCGGCGTCCCGGAGAGAATCACGTCGCCGGGCAGAAGGGTGATGAAGCGACAGAGGTCGGCGAGGATGTAGTCGATAGGGAAGATCATTTCGCCGACCGCACCCTCCTGCACCACGGCGCCATTGATGTACGTGCGAATGGTGGAGCGGCGCACGTCGACGCCGCTGACAATGCCGGGCCCGAGCGGGCAGAACCCGTCCATGCCCTTGACGCGCAGCATCGAGCCGGCATCGGTGTCTCGGTAGTCCTGACAGCCTACGTCGTTTGCCGGCGCGAAACCGGCGATGTGCCCCCACGTCTGCTCGCGTCCGACGTTGCGCATCGGCCTGCCGATGATCACGGCCACCTCGCCTTCGTAGTTGAGGTACTTATGTCCGGCAGGGCGGGTCAGCTCGCCGCGATGCGCGTTGAGTGCCGTTGTCGGTTTCTGGAAGTAGGTCGGCGTGTCGAGCGGCGGGGCCTTGAACTCGATGCGGCGCGATTCATAGTTGAGATGGATGCAGACAATTTTCGTCGGGTCGCACGGCGGCATGTAGATCGCGTCGACTTCCTTCACCCGCCGTCCGTCGCCGAGGACGAGATCGTCGCCCTCGGGCGTCACCCAGCTCGGCGCGCCGCGATGCAGGATGCGCCGCAACTCGCGGCGCGGACCTTCGAGCACGCTCACCGCCCACCTCCTGGGATCGCCAGGCTCTTCCCGCCGACGACGCTGAAGGCGGTCGAATAGACCCATCCCGAGCCCACCGAGCGCGGTGCGAGAAGGTCGACCTCCTCGAACTCAGAGGCGCCGAATTCGAGCGTGGCGTCGCCGCGCCACATGCGGCCGTTCTCGACGTCGCGCACGGAGACGAGCGAAAGCTCGTGCACCGCCGGGGCGTTGTCTCCGAGGGACGGCCAGAGGCGGGTGTGAATCAGCGGCCCGGCGCCGCCGTCGGACGGACCGCTGTCGTGTGCTTCCTCACGGATCGTCACCGCGGTGGTGGCGAGGCGGCGCCCGAGGCTCGAGACGTGCGCCGCGAAGCGCTCGCCCGGGGCCTTGCGCGCGCCGCCGCGGCCGATGTCGACCGGGCGCGTCATGTGCACCTGACCGAGCTTCTTGGGGAAGCCCTGGATCAGGCCGCGGAGCAGCGACAGCTCCGAGTCGACCCAGATGTAGGGGACACGCCCAGCGCGACGGCCGTCGAAGCTGCCGAGCAACGTGATGAACGCCTCTTTGTACTGCCCCTTGGCGGGGTCGTCCTTGACGCGCTGATCGAGGTCGGCGGCTGAGGCCCAGTCGCAAAAGGTGATCGTGCAGCCGCCGTCGCCGCGCGGGGTGAAGCCTGGCGGCGCCAACTCGGCGACGCGCTTCGGATCGGCGGTGAAGTCGACGGCGATGACCTCGCCCGAGTAATGCCATGGCGGCGGCGGCACCGTCGCCGATCGGCCGCTCGGCGTCTGTGGCAGGGTCCAACCCGCGAGTGTCGTCATCTCTCTCCTCCGCGGCTAGAAGCCGCCCTCTTCGAACTTGTGACCGTGAATGTCGCCGTCGTAGTACTCCGACTGATGGGTCGCCGGCCGCGCGCCACAGCCGTACTCGATCATCCAGCCGGACGGGTTGCGAAAGTAGAACGAGTACATGTGATCGTTGGAATGCTTGCCGAGCTGAATGTGCACCGGAATCTCGGCCGCGCGTACGAGGTCGTGCGTCAGCCCGACATCGTCGAGATTGTCGACTTCGAGCATGAGATGATTGATGCGCTTCGCGGGCGAGCCGATGCCCCAGGCGACGGTATGATCGCGAACGTTGGTGTGCATGAAGTAGAGCTGAAGTGCGCGCGGCCCGAGGCCGAGCTTGTACTCGACGCCGCCGCGCATCCCGAGGGCCTGGTAGAACCTCACGCCGGCCGCCGCGTCGCGCTGGCGGATGATGCAATGGCCGAGGCCGCCGCTGCCGGTGACGAACTTGCCGTGCATGCCCCGCCCCGGGTGGAACGGGCGGTTGAAGCGGATCAACGGGCCGTGGAAGATTTCGATCGGGTTGCCCTCGGGATCCGCTAGCTTCAGCACCTCGAGCACACGGCGCTCTTCCGCTTCCTCGAGCGAGCCCAGGCGAAACGCGATGCCCGCGTGGCCGAGGTGCGCTTGCATGCCGGCGAACTCGTCCGGCCCGGCAACGCGGAAGCCGAGATAGGCGAGGTCGTCGCTGCCGTCCTCGTGCAAGGTCAGGCGATGATGCCAGTAATCCATGCGCACAAAGGCGCAGCCGGAGTCCTCCGCCTCGACCACCTCGAGCGCGAGGATCTCGGCGGCGAATTTTTTCCAATCCGCCAAGCTCTTCACCCCGAGCCCGATGTACCCAAGCTCGGTGACGGCGACGGGTGTGTTCTGCATCGATCTCTCTCCCTCAGGCGAACGAACCCTTGAGCACCGCGACGTTCTTCACGTCGCAGAAGAAGTCGAAGCTCCATGTGCCGCCCTCGCGGCCGATGCCGGAATCGCGGCTGCCGCCGAAAGGCGCAGCGAGCTCGCGCACGAAGAAGCAGTTGACCCATACCGTGCCGGCGACGAGCCGTCGTGCCAGGCGCTCGGCGCGCGCCTCGTCGCGGCTGAAGAGCATGGCCGCCAGACCGTAGCGCGTGCCGTTGGCGAGGCGGACGAGCTCGTCTTCATCCCCGAACGTCTGCCAAGTGAGCACAGGTCCGAAGACCTCGCGCTGAACGATCTCCGCATCGGGTGCGCCCTCGAAGAGGGTGGGCTCGAAGTAGAGCTCGCCGGCCGAGTGCGGGTTGCCGCCCCAGAGCACGCGGCGGCCTTCGCGCTTGGCACGCTCGACGAAGCCGGCGACGCGCTCGAAATGCTCGCGCGTGATCAGCGGACCGACACGAGTGGATTTGTCGCGCGGGTCGCCGACGGTCATGTGCGACACCGCGGCGCGCAGCTTCGACTGAAACTCGCCGGCGATGCGCTCTTCGACCAGCAGGCGCGTGCCGGCGAGGCATACCTGGCCGGCGTTCATGTACTGCGCCGCGGCGGTGTGTGCGGCGTTGTCGATGTCGGCGTCGGCACACACGATGAACGGCGACTTGCCGCCGAGCTCGAAACTGACTGGAGTGAGTGAGCGCGCCGTCGCCTGACCGATCAGCTTGGCGGTGTCCGTCGAACCGGTGAAGCTCAGGCGATCGATGTGGCCGTGCTGCGACAGCGCCGCGCCCGCCTCCTCGCCGATGCCCTGCACGACGTTGAGCACTCCGGGCGGTATGCCGGCGTCGGTTGCCAGGTCAGCGAGCAGCGAACAGGTGAGCGGCGCCCACTCGGGCGGCTTCACCACCACCGTGTTGCCGGCGGCGAGCGCCGGGCCGACCTTCCAGGTGGTCAGCATGAGCGGTGCATTCCACGGCGTGATCAGCGCCGCCACGCCGGCGGGATCGAAGCAGACGCGGTTGGTCACCTCCGGCGAGTCGATCGTCTCCCGGCCGAGCTTCGTCGCCCACTCGGCGAAGAACTCGATGTTCTGCGCCGCCCGCGGCACGACACGCGCGACGTTACCCATGAGCAGAGAGCCGTTGTCGGCGGTCTCGACCGCGGCGAGGTCGCGTGCCCGGGAGCGGATGAGCTCGGCGAGGCGTGTCAGAATGGATTGTCGGCCGGTGGGGCCGAGGTCGGCCCAAGCGGGGAAGGCGCGGCGCGCCGCCGCGACCGCGGCATCGACCTCGGCCACTCCCCCGGCGGCGACGTCCGCAAGATGAGAGCCGTCGATCGGGGAGCGCACCTCGAACGTGTTTCTCGAGGCGACGCGCTTGCCGCCGATGAAGTGCGAAAGCGCAACCTCGACGCCGGCGATCCTTGCTGTGCTCATCGCCGTGCCCCCGCGGCCCGGGTCGTCGCCGTGGTCGACCCCAGAGCAGCCTCGAGGTCTTCGGTCAGGAAGCGATCGACCAGACGCGCGCCGCGCTCGCGCGGCGCGCTCCAGTGGGCGATCTGCTGACAGCGCGCGCCGGAGGCCAGATAGAAGCGCTCGTAGAGAAGATTGCGGCCGGCGAGGCCACTGCCGACGAAATCCCAAGCGAGGCGAAAGAGGCGGGCGCGCGTCTCCGCTGCGGCGCCCTTGGCGCCGCGAAGGTAATGGTCGATGAGCGGCCGCAACTTGACATCGCCGAACTGCGCGCTGGTAGGTGCTGCGAGCAGGTTGTGCGAGCCGATGAGGGTGATGATCTCCGCGACCCGCGGGAACCAGGTCGGAAGAGTGGCGCGCAGGGCTGCCAACGGTCCGTTCTTGGGAAACCACACCCCGGGACAGAACTCCTCCGCTTCGACTTCCGCCGTCTCGATGGCGGCGCGCGCGAGCTCGACGTAGGTCCAGATCTCGCCGAGCATCTGTTGCGTTGCCGGCGAGACGTCGTTGATCGCCTCCGCCATGCGCGTGGCGAGACCGTAGGCGAACTCGAGCTTGGTCTGCGCGCGGATCATCGTCTGGTGCATCGGATTCTGGAAGCCGGCGCCCATGGCGGCGTTGTAGACACCGCGATGGCCGTCGATGAAGACGCGCTCGTGCGGTACCTCGACGTCGTCGAAGATCACGAATGCGTCCTGCTCGTCGAAGCGACTCGAGAGCGGGTGATCGAAGAGGTTGCGGGGCGCGGAGCAACTATCGCGGCAGACGAACTTGAGCCCCGGGGTCGTCAGCGGGATGCAGAACGTCAGGGCGTAGGCCTCGGCGCCCTCCGGCAGCGGATGTGCCGGGTAGACGGCGATCTCGTCGGCGAACGGCGCCAAGGTGGCGAGAATGCGAGCGCCGCGGACGATGATGCCGTGCTCCGTGTCGGCGATCTTGCGCAGCGCGACGTCGTTTCCCGCGACCGGCGCGTCGCCGAGCGCCTTGTCGATCGTCGGATGGATGATCGTATGCGTGAGCGACAGGTCCTCGCGCGCCATCTTCCTCTGATAAGCGACGAGGCGCTCGGCGCCAGCTTCGTTGCCGCCTTCGCCCCACTCGACACGACGGCCGGCGAAGCCGGCGAAGGTGACGTTCATGTAATCGGGGGTGCGCCCCATGAGGCCGACGGTGAATTCTGCGGTGCGCTGCAACCCCGCGTGGCGGCGACGGAGGTCGGTGGCCGAGCCCGGGATCATGTGGCTGACGTTGACGGCCTCGCCCGTTTTCGGGTCCGGCATGAGACAGACGCCCGACTCCTCGTGCTGCAGATCGAAGAGCTCTGCCATCGTCGCGGCGGCGCCGGCAAAGGCTGGGTGCGCAGCGACATCGTCCACCTTCTCGTCGCCGACCCAGATCTCGCGCGGCCTCGTCAAGCCGCAGAGAAACTCGCTTCCCGTTCTCGCTGCCATCTCATTCTCCTCGGTCTTTGTTGAGCGCGATCCGCCGCGCTCAACGGCGTTTTCGTGTCGGAACGCCGCGCTTCGGCGCCAGTCGCAAGCCGCGCAGCTGGAGCTCGAGCGCTCGTCGCAGCTCAGCTTCGTCGAGATCGTCCGTTTGGCCGCCCAGCCAGATCTGCATGTGCTGAAAGAAGATCCCGAACAGGTTGCGCACCAGCGCGGTGGCGGGAACGTCGGCAGCGATTTCACCCCGCTTCTGCGCCATCTCGACCAGCTCCGCGAGGCCGGTGAACAGAAGCCGCATGAAGTCGGTGATGCCGTGCCGGCTGTCGTTGATGAACGGCGTCTCCTTGACGAAGACGCGGGCCAGACCGGGACTGCCGCGATGGTGCTTGACGATGGCGCCGAGCACGTGCAGCACGCGGTCGAGCAGGGGCCGGTCGGGGACGCTGGCGAACGCCCTTTCGACCGCCCGCCCGACTTCGTCCTGGAAGATCAGCACGAGCAGGTCGTTCTTGTTGGCGGTGTAGGAGAAGACCGTTCCCAAGCCGATGTCGGCGCGCTCGGCGATCTGCCGGATCGTCGTCGCTTCGAACCCTTGGCGGCTGAACAGCTCGCGCGCCGCCTGTTCGATGCGCTCCATCTTGTCGCGCTTGTTGCGCTCGCGACGGCCGAGCGGGGCTGCCGCGACGTTCGCCCCTCTTTTCAGGAGCGGCACGACGGCGGTCTCCAATGAACACGATCAATTTCGAACATATTCGGTTTTACCCGCCGTACCGTCGCAGGTCAATAAGGATTCACCTCGGTTAGGTGGTGTTGGTGCGCGGCCAGACACGGGGGAAGAGCGGGCAATCCATCGGGTCGCCGTGGCGCAGGCCGGGGTCGGAGGTCGGGATCGCCACCTCGCCACGGCGGACGCAGTACCGCGCATCGTCGCCGGTCCAACGCGTCGCCAGGGCGCGCCGGCGGTGCGGCGCGCCGGCGGTACCCGGAGCGCCGTGAACGATCATCGCCTGGAACACCAGACAGTCACCCGGATCGAGGCGCCAGGTGAGGATCCGATGGCGCTCGCGTTCGGCGTCGATGTCGGGCATCTCGTCGAGTCCCGTGCCGGCGTACGGCGAGCCGTCACTGAAGTGATGCGGGTTGAAGCAGCGGTTCCAATGGTGACTGCCGGCGACGTACTCGACGCAGTGCTCTGCCGCCACCGCGTCGAGTGCCAGCCACACGGTGCACACCTGCTCGCCGTCGACGGCCCAGTACGGCTGGTCCTGGTGCCACGGCGTGCGCTCGCGCGTGCCCGGCTCCTTCACCAAGAGCTGATCGTAGAAGAAATTCACCCGGCGCGAGCGCATCACTCGCGCCGCCACGGGCGCGGCCGGCGACTCGAAGACGAAACGACGGAAGCGCCTACAGCGCTGCCACAGGTCGAGATCGCCCCAGAACCGCCCCGGCTGCCCGGCTGGCGTGTACACTTCGGCGTTCGGTCCGGGCATCGCCGCGGCGTCCTCGATCGCCGCATACAAGAGATCGATCCAGTTCTGGTCGAAGACGCGGCGCAGGCACACCACACCGTCACGCGCATAGGCGGCGACGTCCTCATCGCGGATCTGCGTCAGCGGCAGCGCGTTCACGGATCCTCGTCGAGCTTCACTGTCGCAGGCTACCTCGCAGAGTCAACGACGAGGGCCGTATCGCCGCCGCCCTGCGCCGTCTGGAAGCCGGCAGCGCTTCTGAAGGGTGGGATCGGCAACGGCGGTGCGCTCGCGGCTGCGCCGCTCAATCCCCGGGCACATCAGGATCGACCGTCTTCGGTACGCCGCGGTAGATGCTGGCGACCAGTTTCCCCGCAATTGTTTCGGCCGGCCCCATACTGTCGACCGACACGGGCAGGCTAGTCCACACCACCAGGGTCACCCGGTTGACGGGGTCGTAGCCTGCGAACGTGTTGTAGCCGGGCAACTCTCCGTTGTGAAAAAAAATTCTGTTCGGTCCGACGCGCACCTGCACGATGCCGTACCCGTACTGCAGGCCGTTGGGATCGCTCGGGTTGGTCGGCTCCAGGCTCCCGCGCCACGTGCGCTGATACGCGGCGTCGAGCAGCTGGCCGCCGACCAGGGCCTCGATCCACGTGGCAAGATCGGTCGCCGTGGAGATCACGCCCCCGGCGGCCCAGGCCCAGGACGGGTTCAGGTCGGTGAAGTCTGTCGGGATCAGCGTGCCGGCCTTGGCCGCGGCCCGGATCTCGGGCGGGTACGGCACATCGAGAAAGACGTAGAGGAGGCTGTCGTATACGTAGCCGCGCGCGCGCGGAGCGGGGATGGCGGCCGAGTGGCCGTCGGGGAGCATCGTGTCGGTCATTCCCAGCGGGATGAAGAAACGGTCCCGAAAGACCTCCGACAGTGGCTTGTGGTCGAGCTGTTCGGCAATGAGGCCCAGCAGCACCGTGTTGGTGTTGCAGTACGCGAAGGACCCGGAGCCGCGGTGCTCGTGGGCGAACGCGATCGCCAGCAATTCTTCCGGCGTCCACTGCTTGGTCGGCTCGCGCTCGAGCGCCGGCCAGAAAGCAGCGTCTGCGGTGTAGTTGTAGAGGCCGCTGCGCATGTTGAGCAGTTGGCCGATGGTGATGTCAGCGCCGCCGGCCACGTCGGGTCGGTACTTCGCCACCGAATCGTCGAGGCGGAGCGCCCCGTCCTGGGCCAACTGCAGGATCACGGCGGCGGTCATCGTCTTGGTGACCGAGCCGATCCGGAAGTGGCTATCGGGGCCGGGCGAGGTTGTGCTGCCCAGCTCCGTGGTGCCATACGTCACGGTGAACTCGCCCTGCGGTGTGCGCAGGATTACCAGGGCGCCGGGAACCATCAGCACCTCGGCCGTCGCGTCGACGGTGGCCCGGAGGGCGGCCTGGTCGATCGGCTCGAGCGCGGACTGGCCGACCGTCGATGTCCCACACCCTGTGATCAGGAGCGCCGCAGATGCAATGAAGCTCGCGATCCGGAAGGGCAGCGCATCGAGCGCTTCGTAGACCCTCTGCTCGCTGGCTCCATGTTCCATAGGTGCTCTCCGTATCGGAGCGACTTCCCAGGAGCAAATGAGAAACCCCGGCGAGTGCACTGTCAGTCGGACAGCCTCGGCTCTGCGTTGCGGACTGCGTCGACGACTTCACGAATCGAGTCGGTCACCATGGCACAGTGCGACAGCAATGGAGCCGAGGAGGTCCGTCTTGCCCTCGCCGTCGATGCCGCTGACGAGCGCCAGCAGCGGCTTGCTCTCACCGTGCCCACCGAGAGTCAGGCCTGCGGCCCGTCAGCGACGAGAGATTGTCTGAACTGCCGTCTCGGGGAAGGCGTTGGCGAGGCCGCACCATTCCTGTGCGCACGCCTGGCTCTGCGGATCATTCAGGTAGGCGGAGATCACGGCGAACGCCGCCTGAAAGGCGGGGTCGCTCGGCGGTAGAGCCTGCAACACCGGCATGAAGTCGAAGAAGTTGAAACAGGGGGGTTCACTTCGATGGGGCGCTCGAGGTCGCCGAGCCCATGGGCACGCGGGGCGGCGTTGTCCTGCACCACTCCGAAGAGATACTTGGCGGAAGGGGCGAAACCGGGAACCGGGCCCTTGTCGACCTCGATGACTGCATCGAGTCTCCGATCGCATCAAGGAAGAATGCAATGGCGGACCATTCGGCAAGAACTTGTTGAGAACCGTGAGTACCGCGTCACCCTCCTCGCGGCGATCGGAACGGATCATTCTTGCGCTCAGCCCCACAACCGTTTCGATAAGACGCACGGCCGCGTGGAGTCAAGCGCCTGAAACGGGTGGTCGGGGACTGGCGGGGGC
>Ga0187894_10005105_pt1 | contig 13649 bp, 8 predicted proteins | sample GBC1701081metaG_FD_136650 | JGI IMG/M metagenome (GOLD analysis project Ga0187894, IMG submission 136650) | White microbial mat communities from a lava cave in the Kipuka Kanohina Cave System on the Island of Hawaii, USA - GBC170108-1 metaG ...
AATCCCAGTGCGCGTCCCAGCTCGGTTCGAAGTTGCCGCCGCCGGAGAAGATCTGCACGAAGCGCACGCCGCGTTCGACCAGCCGCCGCGCCATCAAGACCTGCCGGCCAAAATAATCCGTAGGCTTCTCTCCCACACCATAAAGCTTCTGCGTCGCCGCTGACTCCTTGCTGATGTCGATGGCGTCGCCGGCATGCGTTTGCATGCGATAAGCAAGCTCGTAGGAATGAATCCGCGCCGCCAGTTCGCTGTCTTCGGGATTGTGATCGAGGTGTTTTTCATTCAACTCGCGCAGCAACCGCAGCCACTTCTGTTGTTGTTCTGGCGTGCGGTTCTTGGGCGGATGCAGATCGACAATCGGGTCGCCGCTGTCGCGGAACGGCGTGCCCTGATAGGCCGCGGGCATATAGCCGTTGCCCCAGTTCGGCGCGCCGTTGATCGGGCCGCCGCGATAGTCGGTGAAAACGATGAAGCCCGGCAGATTTTCGTTTTCGCTGCCCAGGCCGTACGTCACCCAACTGCCGACGCTCGGATGCCCCGCCAGGATGCTGCCCGTGCTCATCTGAAAGATGGCCGGGCCGTGCGCGGGGCTTTGCGCGTACATCGATCGGATCAGCGCCAGGTCGTCGGCGTGTTCGGCGACGTGCGGGAAAAGCTCCGAAATCTCCATCCCGCATTGCCCGCGCTTGCGGAACTGCCACGGCGAAGGCATCAACCCGCCGGGCGTGCCCATCGTCGGACGCACTTCGCCGACGCCAGTCATCGTCTCGCCCTGCCGTTTCAATAGCTCGGGCTTCGGATCGAAAGTGTCTACATGACTGACGCCGCCATAGCAGAAGATGGAAATTACCGCTTTTGCCTTGGCAGGAAAGTGTTGGGCCTTCGGCGCAAGCGGCGATTTGGTTTGCGCCTGCGTCTGCGCAAGCAGACCTTCGTGATTCAGCAGATCGGCGAAGGCGACGCCCGCAATGCCGCCGCCCAGCCTTTGGAGAAGCTCTCTGCGTGAATAGTAAAGTGAACTCATATTGGTCGAAGATCAGTACCGCGAGCGGTAGCGAGCGAGCCCTCATCAATCGGCGCATTGCGGGAGCCACGCTCGCTACCGCTCGCGGTACTGACTCATTGCTGATACCGCTCGCGGCAGCGGACTCATTGCCTATAAACAAATTCGTTGAGGTTGAAGATCGCCTGGCAGAATTCGGCCAGACCATCCGGATTGCCGCGGATGAACGCCACGGCCTTCGCCCGCTCGAACTCATCCGGCGAGCGTCCCAGCGCCAGCCGGAAGGCGCGATCCACTTGCGCCCGCGCGTCGTCGCCCGCCTCGCGCCGCAGTCGTTCGGCGAAGAACTTCGCTTCGGTGATGACGAAGTTATTGTTCATCAGCAGCAGCGCCTGCGGGGCGATGGTCGAGCGGTTGCGGCGTTCGCAGGAATTGATCAGGTTCGGCTGATCGAAGGTCTCGAACAACGGATAGCGGATGCTTCGTTTGGAATAGACATACAGGCTGCGCCGCCAAGTCGAAGGATCGTCGTCGGGCTTACCCGGCCACGTGCGCTTGGTGCTCGACTGGAAGAGCTTCGGATCGATGTAGGGATAGATCGCCGGGCCGCCCAGCATCCGATCCAAATTGCCCGTGACGGCCAGAATGGCGTCCCGAATGATCTCGGCTTCCAGCCGCACGCGCGGCATGCGCCAGAACAGGCGATTCTCCGGATCAATTGCGACGTTGGCTGCAATGTCGTCGCTGGCCATCTGATACGCCTGCGAAGTCATCATCAGACGATGCATCCGCTTCACGCTCCAGCCTTTTGATTGCGGATTGCGGATTGCGGATTGCGGATTATTTGCCCCTCCCCTTGTCTCCTTGTCCCCTTGTCCCCTTGTCTCCCTGTCTCCCTGTCTCCCTGTCTCCCTGTCTCCCGCTCTCCCGCTCATAAACTCCACGGCCAACCAGTCGAGCAATTCGGGGTGCGACGGCGGATCGCCCATCTTTCCGAAATTGCTTGGGGTGCGGACGATGCCTTCTCCGAAATGATGCTGCCAGAGGCGATTGACCATCACGCGGCTGGTGAGCGGATTGCCCGGCGAGACTAGCCATTCGGCAAAGCCTCGCCGCCGCCAGCTCGATTTCACGTTCGCGGGCGGCGCTGGATACTGGTATTCGGTTTCGCTGGCGACCGAAAGCGCGCCCGGCGTCATCAACGAGCCTTTCGTATCGATGCTGCCGCGATGCAGGAAGTAGGATGGGCGCGGCGTGGCGCTGTCTTCGCCGATGGCGCGCGCCGTCGGATACGGTTTCGGCTTCTGGCGATCCAATGCTTTGATCTGTTTGACCAGCTCTTGATGCTTGCGCAGGTCATCGGCGCCCATGCGCGCCACGATGTCTTTCTCGGTCAGCTTCTGCGAGAGCGTGTCGTCTTCCAGGGTCTTCTTGATCTGTTGGACGTTGAGCCGCTGGCCCGGCGTGCGCTGCTCTGCGGGCGTGCGCCAGGCGGCCTGCATATATTCGGGCAATCGGCTGACGGCCTCTTCCACCAGCGCCTTCAGGTACGGCGCTTCAAGTTCATCCTTGGCCTTCTTCAACGGCCTCTGCAAATTCTCGACGCGTTGCGTCTCGGCCCTGTGCGCCGCGACCACATCCGCGCCGACCAACGGATAGCTGACCGGCCGGGTGGAATAGAAGACCGCCTGAATGCGGTAATAATCCTTTTGCGGGATGGGATCGAACTTGTGGTCGTGGCAGCGCGCGCAGCCGACTGTCATTCCCATGAACGTCAGCGTGCTGGTCGTGATGATGTCGTCGAGCGAATCCTGCCGCCCACGCTCGCCGCCTCCGCCGCCTTCCGGCCCCAAGCGCAAAAAACCCGTCGCGATCATTTTGTCTTGGGAGCCTTGGGAATCCTGGGAATCGGGCGCGTGTTCATCCCCGGCGAGTTGTTCCTTGACGAATTGATCGTAGGGCTTGTCGTCGTTGAACGATTTCACCACGTAATCGCGGTAGCGCCAGGCGTCGAGCCGATCGACATCGAATTCAAAGCCGCCGGAATCGGCGAAGCGCGCCAGGTCGAGCCAATGCCGCGCCCAACGCTCGCCGTAATGCGGACTGGCCAACAACCTGTCCACAAGGCGCTCCCACGCGTCGGGCGCGGTGTCTTTCTCGAACGCGGCGACCTCTTCGGGATTCGGCGGCAGCCCCAGCAGGTCCAGGTAAGCGCGGCGGATCAGCGTCCGGCGATCAGCGCGCGGAGACGGCTTCAAGCCTTTGGCTTTCATCGCTGAAAACAGAAAAGCGTCTATCGGATTTTTGTTCCAGGATGGTTGAGAGACGCGCGGCGGCGTCACGCCTTTCGGCGGCTGAAACGCCCAGTAGCGGCGCTCTTCCGTTGTGATGGGCCGCTCTTCAAGTTTGGCGAGTTCGGTCTTCTGGTTCCCTGTTGAAGCGGCGGCGGCGATTTTCTCAAACCCGTCGAACGACGCGCCCGCCTCGATCCAGCGGCGCAGCGTCTCGATGTCGGCCTCCGCCAGCTTCTTGCCCGGCGGCATCGTCGGCTTCTGTTCGTGCGTGATGAGCTGGAAAAGTTTGCTCGCGTTCGCGTCGGAAGGCGCGATGACCGGCCCGTGCTCGCCGCCGGCCATCACCCCTTCCCCCGTGCGCAGATCCAAGCCGGAGGTCTTGGCCGCGCCGTGGCAGCCCGCGCAGTTCTTCTTCAGGACGGCGTACGCCTGTCGTGAAAGGTCCTGCGCTTCATTCCGCCGAAACTCCGCCTCCGCGTGCGGCAAGTAAGGAATGAAGGCGAGCAAACAGGATGCGCTCGCCAGGCAAACAAGCTTCGCGTATCTGCGGATGATCATAATTGCCTTCTCCCTAAATCGGGTTGCGATTGCGAAAAAGCAACGCAACCTCCGGTACAGTACCGGGAGTCATATGCGCCAGGATAAGAGTGAAGAGCGTAGGCTGAATCCCCCCAACGGCAGTTGGGGGATCGTTCAAGTCCAGCCTACCAACGACTGACTAACTTTTCTTGAATCCCCCCAACGGGAGTTGGGGGATAGTTAAAGCCCGGCCTTCAATCTACGGCAATGGGCGATTGAGGTTGGACTTTAACCATCCCCCAACTGCCGTTGGGGGGATTCGGGCGCAGACAGCGCTTTGTGTAGGTTGGACTTTAACCATCCCCCAACTGCCGTTGAGGGGATTGGCAGAACTGTCCAGCCCCATCCTGGCGCACACCGCTCCCGGTACCGTATCTCATTCTTATCGGATCACTTTCCCTTTGATCAGCGCCTGCGCCGCGACCAGGTTATTGCCGAAATTCTGAAAGTCATTGAAAGTCCAGACGACCTTCTTGTCGCGTGTGACTTCGATGAGCTGCGGATTTTCCGGCCCGGCATGCGTGTTGCCGATGATCAGGTTGCCGTTGGGCAACAGCTCCAACGTCGTCACCCACGCGAGAGTGACGCCGGGCAATTCTTTTTGATCGATGCTCCAAACGATCTTCCCGGCGGGCGTGACTTCGATGACGCGGTTGTTATTGCCGCCCGCAATCATCGTGTTGCCGTTCGGCAGCCGGATCGCGCCGAAGACCGCTGTGCCGTGGCCTTCGGGGCCGTGGCCCGGCGAAACAGGACGGCCATTCAAATCCACTTCGTACGTCCAGACGACCTTGCCCGACGGGTCGTATTCGCGCAGCTTGCCGTCGCCCTCGTGGCAGACCAGGTAATGGCCGTTGTCGAGCTTGCGGACCATGCGCGTGTCGCGATGCGCGTTGGGCTTGTCAACGGTCAATGCAAGCGTTTTGACGATTGCGCCCTTCTTGTCCACTTCGACGATGCGGGCGTTGCCGCTTTCGGCGACCATCGTCAGCCCGTTCTTCAGACGCTGATACGAGTGAATTTCAATGCGGCCGGTGTAGCCCTCTTTCGGCTTGGCTTCGTACTGCCAGACGACCTGCTTGTCGCGATTCACCTCGACGACGGTCGTATAGCTGGTTTGGAAGAGCACATTGCCGTTGGGCAGCATCTGGATGTCGTGCGTCTCGCGCGCCGCGTTGGGAATCTCCCACTCGATTTCGCCCTTCGCGTTGACGATGGCGACTCGTTTTTTATCCGCGCCGAGCACGCGGTAGTTGCGGGCGTTATCTACAGTCTTCGGGGCCTTTTCTTGCGCCGAAAGATCGGCCGGCGCAAACAACGCGCAGAGCAGCGCGCAGCCGATAGCAATTTTGGACAACAGTATTTTCAATGAAACCTCCCTGGCAAATAAGCGTGTAGGCAAAATTTCCGAAGCGGCTACAACAAGAAGCCAATAAACGCCTCGATAAGTAAACCGGTTGATGAGACTAGAGTCTTGTACGCCTGTAAGAGGGGTTGAACTGAATTAGGGGCGCTCAAGGACGGCCTTGCACTACGGATTCACCGTTCGAGGCTTTCTTCCGCGCGAAATGGCGGAACGAACAGAAACTTGAGCGTCTCGAACGAGAGCCACCATCGGCTCAAACGCTGAGCGTTCGCGCCGTCGGCGTTCATGACGTAAATGACTTTGGGGCCGCCCGGCTGCCGGCCATGCGGCGCGTGAACGAAGACGATTCGCCGTCCGTCGGGCGACCAGCGCGGATCGATCAGGGCCCCGGCCGAGGTCTGCGTCAAACGCCGCTGCTTTGTTCCGTCGGCGCAGAATGCCGCGCGTTCAGGAGCGCTGGTCAAGTCGGTCAGGTCCCTCGTCTTGTTAGCCTGCCATCGAACGGCCGCCAAAGCAGATGATGTAGCCGTCAGGATCCTCTACATAGAAGTCCTTCGTACCCCACGCGGTAGGCGTGAGCGGCTTCAGAATCGTTGCGCCGTTGGCGACGCACTGACTGAAGAAGGCTTCGATGCCATCCACGCCGGCTGCAGCGTCGAGGTGCTCATTGTCCCGCCGGTGTCGACGCTCGTCTTGGTTCTTCGGCGCTTCCTTCAGGTGTAATTCCAGTCCGTCTAGATGGCCGATGGCGTAGAAGCCATCCCACGGCTCGCCGAATGTGAAGCCAAGCTTCTCGTAGTACCCGATTGAGCGCTTAAGGTCGTCGACAAGAAATTGTGGAGCGAAGGACGTGACGCGCGGATTCATCGCGGTTGTAGTCATCGACGCCTCCTTTCATCAGGCTAATGTTTGCCGCTCAGCCGCCGCGTTTTTCAGCGGTCGGCTGCAGCGGCGGGTTAGGCGTTTTTTTCGCGTTCGGGAGTGGCAAAATCATAAAAGATCCGAAACAGGTTGCCGTCCATATCCGCGACCGTGAACTCATGCAACCCCCATGGCGTTGACTCCGGCGGTGAAACAATCTTCGCTTGGCTGGCGCTCCAAAGCGCGTACAGCTCGTTGACACGTTCCTTGTGATCGTTCACATTGCTTTGATTTGTCATTCGGCAAGCGCCTCATTGACCAGCTCTTCAAACAATGGAACCAGATCACCAGCGTATTGCCTGAGGTAGTCCCGCACCCGCGTCAAATCCGCTCCGGCTTTGACCAGCTCGATAACATCCACCATGTCTTTGCGCCGTTTCGCCACGAGTTTCATGTAAATTAGCGCTTCGATAGGAACGACGGCCAAGCCTTCACTCATCGGAGGGTGATCGAGAACCTCTTCCATTTGCGGACCGAGCGAGGCGGGCGCCAAGTAATCTATGCGTATCCCATCCACTTCAATGGGGACGCCGGCTTTGAAGGCCACCAGCAATCCCTGATGATCGAACGCTTCTTCTCCCACCAAAAAATCCACGTCGGTTGTGGCTCGAATGTACCCATGCGCGCCGACCGCTAGTCCACCGGCCAACGCATAGCGAATACCCAGACGATTCAACTGGGCGGCAGTGTTGATCGCCGCATCACGCACTCTGGGCGCAACGAAGCGAAACGTCTCTTTGAGATCCATGAGATTTACCCGACGACGAGGAATTTGCGCATACGACATTTGCATGGCCAACCCGATGCTTTCATTTCCATTGAATGCGAGTCAGGGTGGAGTATAGGACTCCTCTTGTTGAAGGCGCAATGGCGCCGGATGAGCGTCAAACCGGCCCAACAGGAGCTTTCTGTCACTATCGCTATTGCTCAATTCGCGCCGCTCGGCATCGGATCAGGCCGCAGGGTGATTGCGCCGGCGTAGGTCTTGCCATTGACGGTCATGTTCACGCGATAGGTTCCCGGCTCTACGGCGGGAGGGCCGCCGAACCCGCCAAAGGCGCCGCCGCCAAAGCCGCCCCCACGCCCGCCCTGACCGGGCTGACCGCCCCCGGCCGCGCCACTGCCGGGCGCGCCCTGCCCGCCTTGACCTTGAGTTGGTTGACCTCCTCTGGCCGCGGCCTCAGCCGCAGCGCCAGTGATGAACCGCAGGTCCCATTCCAGTTTGCCGACGCCGGGCCTGGCCTGGAACGTATAGCGGCGCGTGCGCTGTCCCTTGACGTCCGAGATTTCAATCGCGACCTCGCCCTGGGACGAGGGGCCAAGATAGTAGTTGATGATGGCGTTCTTCGTCGGATTCTCGCCCGCGAAGCCGTAATCCCCCGCCCCGTGCATCGGCTCAAGCGTGAGCCAGCGGGTCGCGACCTTGTTCTGGAACAGATGCGCTTCAGCGGCCATCGTCTCGGGCGTCAATTGCTGCAGCGCCGAGATGTCGTCCATGATCCAGATGCCGCGCCCGTGCGTGCCGATGATCAGGTCAGGCTCGCGCGGATGGATGAGGATGTCGTGCACAGCGACGGTCGGCAGATTCCGGTTGAACTTCGTCCATCGTTGGCCGCCGTTGATCGAGTAATAGATTGCAAACTCGGTCCCGACGAAGAGCAGGTCGGGATTCTTATTATCCTGCTCGATGACATAGACAGACCCGCCGTCGGGAAGGTTGCCGGTGATGTTCGTCCACGTCGCGCCTCCATTGACCGACTTGAAGACGCCACCCGAGGCTGTGCCGACGACCACGTGTGTCCAGTCTTTATCCAGCGCATCAATCGCCGAAATACGGCCTTTCTGGTTGGCGTTGCCGAGATTGCGCCAACGCAGGTCTTTGATCAGGCTCTCTTCCAACTGTTGCGCTGGCTGTTGCGCTGGCTGTTGCGCTGGCTGTTGCGCTGGCTGTTGCGCTGGCTGTTGCGCTGGCTGTTGCGCTGGCTGTTGAGCCGGCTGTTGGGTCGGCGCCGCGCCAACCAACCCCAGCAGGCACATTGCCGCAGCCGCCCAACGCAGGGCGAATATCTGTTGCGTCATCCGGACTCTCATCGCTCTTCTTCCTTTCGGGTGTGGTTCCTGAGCGGGAAATTCGATTCCGCCAAAATTCCTCACCTTAGTAGGTCACTTGATGACGCGCGCGTCTTGTATGCTCGTAAGGCGCCTTGAATCGGGTTAAGTACCGAATTTGGCGCTCAGCCAATCGGTCACGGTTTGCGCCAGCCAGGGACGGCAGGCGCTAAATCGGCGCGCAGCGCTTTTCATCGTTTCAGGGCGCCGCAACGCGGCATGAAGGCTCCTCAGAAGCGTACCGTCAGTAGATTGCGCCCCGTGTTTTCATTATTTCAATTGCCGGCGGAAGTAACAGCCCGCGCTTTGAGAATCGGATATTGAACTTCAGTGACGCCGAAACCGTCATCCTGCGCAATGCCGCCTTGCCAGTACAGTTCGCGGAGCGGGCCGCCAACCGCATAGCCGCGCGCCTCGATCCACGAGCGCGCCGCGAGGTAAGCCTGCGTGATCGTCTCATCGCTCCCTTGATGAATGACGCAGGCGCTGGTGATGGCCGGGAGCCTGTACACTTTCACGCGCTTGCTCTCCGGCGCGGGTTCGTCGAGGAACACGACCGCTTCGCAATCTATGCGCTCCGCTCGATCCGCGCAGGTGTGCCAGATCGCGGCTGATTGCCCCGTGGCGCGGCTCTTTTTCAGATGACGGGTGAGTTCGGCGAAAAGATCGGCGGCGTCCTCGTAGCAAGTCATGGAGCCACGCGCCGAAGCGACCAGTTGTGGCGGGACGTGGACGAGCCTGACTTCGTAATCGGGCGCGCGGCCATCCCGATCGATCTGTTGGAGCAATGTTTCGAGCTGCGCCAGCCGCGATTGCTCATGGGCAATCCTGTACGCAAGCTCCGCGCGCTTGCTTTGAAGCGCCGCGCGCGCCTGGCTTGCAGAAAGGTCTTCCCGCAACAACAACGCGATCTCTTCCAGCGAAAACCCCAGCTCCTTGAAGAGGAGAATGCGGCTGAGACGGGACAACAAACCCGCCGCGTAATAGCGATAACCGGTGACGCGATCCACGTGAGTCGGTTTGAGCAGCCCGATCTCATCGTAGAAGCGGAGCGCCTTCACGGACACCTGGCTTATTCTGGCAAAATCTCCAATCCTGAACATCGCTCTCCTCCTTGTTTCAGGCGACACGACATAATTCTTTCAAAGGGAGTTTACTGTCTCCTGTAACGGGAGAGTCAAGAGGGGCGGGCTTTCTTCTCGTGTACGGATCAGTACCGCGAGCGGTAGCGAGCGAGACTTGTGGAAGCGGCCTCTTGATGGAGCCACGCTCGCTACCGCTCGCGGTACTGATCCGTACACGCAATCGCAAATTGAGAATCACGTCATCGCGCGTAAGGCGATCATAGATCTTCGATCTTCAATCCTAGATCCGCGACACTTCCCTAAAAAGTGAATCGAACCCTGAACTGGACCTGCCGGGGAAGAGTCGTTGCGGTCGTCGTCCGGCCAAAGTTGGTAGCCGTAATACTGATCGGGGTGACGCCGAACGTTCCGCCGGTCGGCACTTCGAAGATCGGGTGATTGAACGCATTGACCATCTCCGCCCGAATCTCCATCCGCAGCCTCTCCTTGATCAGCGGCATCGCCTTGGCCAGCGACAGGTCAGTGGTCACAAACCTGGGGCCATACAGATAGACGAACGCCCCGAACTGGCCGGGCGTGGTCGGCGGTAAGAGAAAACTGCCGCTGGCCCGGCCGTCGCTGCCCACCAGCTTCGGATCTAGGAAGAAGACATCCGGGCCGGATGACTTGAACACCCCCACCAGCTTTTGGAGATCGGAGGTTGTCACGCCGTTCAGGATAACGCCCGAATCCGATTGATTGGTTAACGCTACGCCGGGTACCGGTTGGTTGACCGTCGCGCGACCGCTGCTCAACTTGAACGGGAGGCCGGATTGGATGCGGAAGATCGCGCCGATGGTCCAACCGCCGATCACGCCGTTGAGGATAGGATTTGGCGCCGAGAATTTACGCCCCTGCCCCACCGGCAGATCGTAGGTTCCAAAGGCCTGGAGCACATGCCGGATGTCGAAGGTCGAAGGTCCATAATCCAACCGCCGATTCCGCAAGGTGGCGAAATTGCCGATGTTATCCACGTTCTTGTTGTAGCGGTCATTCATCGCGTGGGCAAAGGCGTAGTTCACGTTCATCGTCAGACCGTGCGCGAGCCGCTGGCGGAACTCGATCTGCAGCCCATTGTAGTTGGAGAACGAGTTGTCGCTCAGAACATTGGCCGTTCCCAGGAAGGGGTTGAGCCGGAACAGATTGATCGGATACTGCCCCGGCGTATTGAACCCGAGGCTGGCGCAGGGGCCGAACCCATTGCCCACCAGGCGGCAGAAATAGGTCGAGGTCGAGGCGAAGGTGTTGGCCAGGGCTCCGGCCTGCCCCGTCTGAAGCTGGGTGATGAAGGCGCTGTTGCCAAACCCTTGCCCCGCTGTCAGTCCCGCGAAAGCCGCCTCGAAGAGCGGGATCGCCGTTTGACCTGACAGTCCCGTATTGGCAAAGCCGGTTCTTCCATTCGCCGTGTTGATCGCAAGATTCCTCTGGGCGTCCTGGAACTGCTTCAGGAAGCCGTTCTCGAAGATGTTCACCTCATTGATATTGAACGTATGCCACAACCTCACTCCACGGTTGCCCACGTACCGAGCCTCCAGCACGCGCCCTTGTCCCAGTTCGCGCTGGATACTGGCCGACCAAGTCTGCACGTAAGGCGCCCTGATGTTCGGATCGATTGTGGAAATGGCGGTGTTCGTGAAGGCGAAATTCGACAGCGCCAGCGGGAAACTGAAGCTGCGGGGGAAAAGATTGAAAGCGGGCAGCGGGTCGCCCAGGCTTAAAGAGCCTGCGCGGAAATCGACATCGGGAACGAGATTGCCGGATTGCGTACGGCCCGGATTGTTGCCCGCGTTGTTCGTGAAGTTGAGCAGCCCTTCGGAGTAATAGTTGACCGAGTAGCCGCCACGGAAGACCGTCTGGCGGTCGCCGAACATTCGCCCCAGCCAACCATGCTGGAAGCTCGGATTCCAGGCCACTCCCAGGTGCGGGCCGGGATTGAGGTAATCGCGGCGGTAGGCATGCGAGCGTTGATAAATGCCGGGATTGGCGATTCCCAGGAGCGATCCCGGATTGAAGAGATTGGGCGAGTTGTCGCCGCCGCCCGGCGCGAGGCCAGAAGGCCCGAAAAGATCCAGCAGCGTCGGGCTGGTGTAGATGTCGTTGGTGTTGAAGTTGTCTCCCTGGAAATCCCATCGCAGACCGTAATTGAGCGTCAGCGAGCGAGTGGCGCGCCAGGAGTCCTGGAAGTAAAGGCCGAAGGAGGTCTGGCGCTCGCGAATAGTCACTGGTTGATCTTCCACAAACTGTTTGGTCTTCTCGTCCACGTTGACGGATTTGGCCACGTTCGAGATACGGCCCGTCAACAACGCGTAGAGAGCCAACGCGTCGTTGCGCGCGTCGTTGGTGATGTTGGGGAGCGTCGTGGTATTGAAGATCGCGTTGACCGGATCGCTGCTGACGACTCCGAAAGTGAAGCGCGGGATGCCGGCGTCGCCGAGCGTGTCCTGATGTACGATCGAGCGGATGTAATTGCCGCCGAAACTGAACGAATGGGCCCCGCGCTGGTAATAGAAGTTGTTCGCCAGGTTGTAGACCGGATTATTCCGCGGCTGGAACGTGATCCCAAAGCCCGGGTTATTCGTCGCCTCCAGCCCGCTCGGCAGTGTCAGAGGAAAATTCATCAGCCGGGGTTTGAAGAGGTTCCGGTCGTAGCCGATGTTGAAAATTTCCTGGTTGCTCTGAATGCCGAAATTGAACTCGTTGACCATGTTCGGACGAAGAGTCCAGGTGGCGCTGGCGTTGGCGATGTAGGGGTTCGAAATCTGCCCGACCGATTGCTCCTGGGTAAAAACGCCTGGCAACACCGTCCCGCGAAACCCGCGGTCGTTCACGTTGTGGTTATAGGTGTCGGAGAAACTGAGGCGCAGCTTTTCCGTCACCTGGTAATCAATGCGCGCCGTCGGGAATTGATTGGTGACGGGAGACGGGGCGACCCACCGCAGCCGGTTCCGAAACAGATCCAATGGCGAGAGCGCGCCCGCCGAAGTTGACGATTGAATCTTCTGAAGCTGCGCGCCGATGATCGGATTGACGACGCTCGGGAAATTGCCAATCGTGGAATTCTTGGCAATATCGAGCAGGTTCACCGTGTAGGTCTTCTGGTCGCTTCCCACATAGGTGAAGACGCCCGTCTGCGCCGCCGGCGTCAGGACGCGGGCTTCGAAGTCCGGCGATTGCGGGGTCTTCACGTGCGCATAACTCACAAAGAAGAAGAGTTTATTTTTGATGATCGGCCCGCCGAGCGCCCCGCCTTGATCATTGCGAATGAAGACGGGCCGCTTGATCCTGCGAGCGTTAAGGAACCAGTTGTTGGCGTTGAGCGCCGAATTTTCGTGCTGCCAGAAGACCTCGCCGTGCCAGGCGTTCGTTCCCGACTTGGTGACGAACTGAATCTGTATGGCGCCCTGCCCGGTGCTGTTGGCGCCTAGGTTCGAGGTTGCGATCGTGACCTCCTGTACGGCCTCCAGCCGTGGCGCGACGAAGCCAAAGAAGCTCGTGCCGCCGCTCTTGAATCGCTGGGCGTTGTTCGCGATGCCGTTGAGCGTGATGTTGATCGAACCGCCGGGCAAGCCGTTGAAGGTGCTGTCGCGCGCTGTTACGCCTTGCTGGGCGCCGGCCACCAACAGCGTAAAGGGCAGCGCGTTGCGGCCAGGCAGTGGCAGGTCCTGCAGATACTTCTGATCCACCATGCCTGAGATGGTCGTCGTCGTCGTGTGCAAGACTTGAGCTTCGCCCTGCACCTCAACGGTCTGGGTGACGGCCCCGATCTTCAGGATCACCGTTTGATTGGTAGTGCGCGCCGCGTTGACGACAAGCCCCTTGTAAACCGTGGTCTCAAATCCCTGCTTTGTAACGATGAGTGAGTAATTCCCCGGCGTCACGGTCGGAAAGACAAACCCACCGTCTGCGCTGGCGGTAGCGGTTTGGATGGCCTTCGTATCCTCATTTTGTAACTGCAGCTCGACACCCGGGATGACTGAGCCCGACTGATCCTGCACCGTGCCGACAATCTGTCCCGTCGTCGCAATCTGCGCCAAGGTTAACGAATTGGATGAATGTATGGCTGCTTGAACCGGATTAGCGGGCCGCTTATTCATTCTTGAATTCGATGGCGTTGAATTAAGCCATTGGGGCGAACCCTGATAGGGGTAGGAGGAACTGATTGGCTTCAGTTCCCCCTCCCTCCGAACCGGACGGGCGGTTCTCCCGCATCCGGCTCTCCGGTTAGTAGTTTTACCTCTTTGAGGGTTGACCCT
>Ga0187894_10005106_pt1 | contig 13647 bp, 9 predicted proteins | sample GBC1701081metaG_FD_136650 | JGI IMG/M metagenome (GOLD analysis project Ga0187894, IMG submission 136650) | White microbial mat communities from a lava cave in the Kipuka Kanohina Cave System on the Island of Hawaii, USA - GBC170108-1 metaG ...
GCCAGCAGAGCGACAAGACGATTCGCGTGATCAAGATGAGCTCGGGCGAAGCGGTGCGCGCGCGCGCGCAGGACACTCAGGTCGCCGGCCGCACGCCGCCGCCGAATTCGCACAGCGACAACGGTTCGCAGCCGACGCGCGATGGTTCCGCCGGCACCGGCTCCGGTGCCACGCCGGGCAGCGGCAACGACAATCGCGGTGGCGGTAACGGTGGCCAGCCCGGTGGCAACGGCGGCGGTCGCGTCGTGGTGTCAGGCGGGAACAGTCAGCTCAACGGCAGCGCACAGCTCGACGTAGTTGCTGCGAATGCCACTCTCGACCTTTCCAACGGCGCACTGAAGCCCGCGGTGGACGTCGGAGTCGCCGTTGGTTCGGAAACCTCGTCGGTCGGCGTGGGCGTTTCGGTTGGTGTCGATGCCGGATCCGGCGTGTCCGCAGACGTGGGCGTGAGTACCGGTGTCGATATCGGCGCGGGAACCGTTGACGTCAGCGCTGATGTGGGCGTGGACGTCGGTCTTGCGGGAACCGGCGCAAGTGTGGATGTCGGAGCCGACGTTGGTGTCGATCTCGGTAGCGGCAGCGTCGACCTGGGCGGCGATGCGTCGGTCGGTCTCGGCGGCACGCCGGTTGCGGATGTTGGCGTCGATCTTGGCGCAGGCGATATCGCCGTCGACGCAGGTGTCGACATCGGAACGCCGGTCGCGGACGTCGGCGCAGATCTCGGGCTCGATGCGGGCGCCGGCGGCCTCGACGTAGACCTCGGTGCGGATGTTGGAACGCCTGTCGCGGATGCTGGCATTGACGTTGGCGCGGGAACGGGCGGCATCGATCTCGGCCTGGACCTCGATGTCGGCGGTACCGACCTCGGGCTCGATCTCGGACTCGGCGGCGACGGCGGTCTCGACCTCGGCCTGGACCTGGGCGGAGGTGGCGACACGGCTCCCGCTGCCGCACCGCTGCCTCCGGCGCCGGAACCGCCCAGTGACGGCGGTCTGCTGGGCGGCCTGATCGGTCGTCTACGCGGCGGAAGGTGAGAAGCTCGCACCGGTTCGGTTGGCCTCTCGTTGCGCTCGCGATCTTCGCAGCGGTAGCGCTGCTGCGCTCGGCCGGGCTGTTCACCACCCTTGAATACAGCGCCGCTGACGCACGTTCGCGCCTGCTGCGATACGAAGTTGCCTCCGACATCGTCATCGTCGGCATCGACGCGCGCAGCCTCGCTGCGCTGAGCGACTGGCCCTGGCCGCGGCGCCAGCACGCAGCGGTAATCCGCGAGCTGAACCAGGGAGCCCCGCGGCAGCTCTTCATCGATATCGACTTCAGCTCTCACCAGAGTCCGCAGGACGACGCGGAGCTCGAAGCGGCGCTGGCCGGCTGGCAGGGTCGCAACGTGGTGCTGCCTGCGTTCTTCCAGCACGCGAGCGGAGCCGACAGCGAGCTGGTGCGCACGCAACCCTTCGATCGGCTGGTGCCACACGTCGACCTCGCTGCCGTCAACCTCTCGACGGAGCGCGACGGGCGCGTGCGTCGCGTGCGCACGGTGTGGGGTAGCGGCAAGGAGCAGGTCGTCTCCGTTCCCGCGCTGGCCGCGCATGCCGTCCTCGAGGCCGGTCAGGATCCGCTGATCGATTACACGATCTCGCCGTCCTCGTTCGGCTACGTGTCGTACATCGACGTATTGCGGGGGCGTGTCGATCCTGCCGAATTCACTGGCAAGACGGTTTTCCTAGGCGCCACAGCCGTCGAGCTGGGCGACATGGTCTCGGTGCCGGTATACAAGTCGCTGCCCGGCGTGGTGGTGCTCGCCCTGGCAACGGAAACCCTGCGTACCGCGCCCGTGACCGAACTACCCGCATGGGTCGGCATGCTGCTGCTTGCCTGCGTGACGCTCGCCTGCGTGTTGCTGCTGCGTGCACGCGACTGGCGCCGCAACGCCCTGATGTTCGCGGCGTGCGCGCTCGCCGCAATCGGCCTGTGGCTGGCCTCCTACACGGTTCTCGGAACGGCGATGGAAATCGTTCCGGTCCTCGCCATCGCTTTCGCGACCTTCCTGGTGATGACGCTGCGGACGCTGGACCGGCAGACGTGGCGCGCGCTCGTGTACGCGATCGGCGCCCGGCGGCGCGGCGCGCTGCTCAAGAGCGTCGTCGAGTCATCGCACGACTGCATCCTGTGTCTCGACGCCGCCGGCACGGTGCAGACCGCCAATCCCGCGGCCGCGCGTCTCTTCGGTTGCCGACACGACGCACTCATCGGTGCGCCGATCGGCCGGTTCATCCCCACGCTGCCCGTGGATCTCGGCGATCTCGCCGGTGACTCGTTCGAGGTACTGGCAGGCGCCATTTCCGAGTGGGAGGTGCGCACCGAGGCCGGCAAGGTTTTCCCGGTGGAGCTCTCGGTGAGCCGCGTCCACCTGCAGGAGCGCCTGTATACCGCCATCGTGCGCGACATCAGCGAGCGCAAGGCGCACGAGCGCAAGCTCGAGTACCAGGCGACGCACGATCCGCTGACCTCGTTGCCGAATCGTGCCGCCCTCAATACGCAACTCAATCGCACGCTGGCAGGCAAGGCAGCGGCTGAAAATGCCGCGCTGCTCATGCTCGACCTGTCGCGCTTCAAGGAAGTCAACGACACGCTCGGGCACAACGTCGGCGACAAGGTGCTGTGCGAGGTCGCGCAGCGTTTCCAGCGTGCGATCGGTGCCGGCGGTTTCCTGGCGCGCATCGGCGGCGACGAGTTCACCGTGGTCCTGGCCCCGGCCACCGAGCGGGCCGCGATCGAGCGCGTGGCGCATGCTCTGAGCGACAGCCTGCGCGCGCCGATCCAGGCCGGCGGCGTCGCGATCGACATCGGCGTCAGCGTCGGCATCGCGCGCTTCCCGCTCGATTCGCGCGACGGGGACACGCTGCTCAAGTACGCCGACGTTGCAATGTACGTCGCCAAGCGCCGCGGCGCCGTGTGCGAGCACTACGACGCCGCGCTCGACGAATACACGCTGCGCAAGCTGACGATGGTCAGCGAGCTGCGGTCGGCGATCGGCACGCCCGCTCTCTCGCTGCACTATCAGCCGCAGGTCAACCTGCACACCGGCAAGTGCGAGAGCGCCGAGGCGCTGCTGCGCTGGAAACACCCGACGCTCGGCGCGGTGAGCCCGGGCGAGTTCATGAGCGTGGCGGAGACCACGGACCTGATCCAGCCGCTCACCGAGTGGACGGTGATCGAGTCGCTCGCGCAGGTTCGCCGCTGGCGCCAGCGCGGCCTGGACGTGCGCGTGGCCGTGAATCTGTCCGCGCGCATCCTGCAGGACACCGGGTTCCCGGCGCGCCTGCGCGCGCTGCTCGAATCCTCGGGCGTGCGTCCGGCGCAGCTCGAGCTCGAGATCACGGAGAGCGCGATGATGCAGGACACTACGCGCGCGCTCGCCGTCATCCGCCAGATCCACGACCTGGGTGTGGCGATCGCGATCGACGACTACGGCACCGGCTTCTCCTCGCTTGCCTACCTGCGCGACCTGCCGGTGCACGCGCTCAAGCTCGACAAGTCCTTCGTGATGAACATGCGTGCGCGCGAGGACGATCGCGTGATCGTGCAGTCCACGGCGCAGCTTGCGCACGCCCTCGGCCTGCAGGTGGTCGCGGAAGGCGTCGAGACCGAGTGGGAGGCGGCTTTCCTGCGTGATGCAGGCTATGACGTCGGGCAGGGGTATCACTACAATCGCGCGCTGCCCCCGGCCGAGTGCTTCACCTGGATGCAGAAGTTCAACTCGGGGATTTCCGGCGCCGCACCGGCACCGGCAGCGGCATCGCGGCAAACAGCGGCCTGAGCTTCCTCGCGGGCGGCGCGGCCGGCGGGATGCCGACCGGCGCGATTGTGTGTCAAGATCCGGCCCGCCCGCCGCTGCGACCCGCATCAGTCGGGGCGCCGCTCCAGGCCTCTGCAACTCCCGCCTCAGAGGACACGGCCATGAAAACCCGCGCCGCAGTCGCCCATGCCGCCGGCAAACCGCTCGAAGTCATCACGGTAGAGCTCGACGGCCCGCGGGCGGGCGAGGTCCTGGTGGAGATCAAGGCGAGCGGGGTGTGCCATACCGATGAGTTCACGCGCTCGGGCGCGGATCCCGAGGGTCTCTTTCCGGTGATCTTCGGCCACGAGGGCGCGGGTGTGGTGGTGGACGTCGGCAGCGGCGTCACCTCCGTGAAGAAGGGCGACCATGTCATCCCGCTCTACACACCGGAATGTCGGCAGTGCAAGTCGTGCCTGTCGGGCAAGACCAATCTGTGCACGGCGATCCGCGCCACGCAAGGCAAGGGCGTGATGCCCGACGGTACCAGCCGGTTCTCGCTCGGCGGCCAGAAGGTCCACCACTACATGGGCTGCTCGACGTTCGCGAACTTCACGGTGCTGCCCGAGATCGCGGTCGCGAAAGTCCGCGAGGACGCCCCGTTCGACAAGATCTGCTACATCGGTTGCGGCGTCACCACCGGCATCGGTGCCGTGATCAACACCGCGAAAGTCGAGTCCGGAGCCAACGTCGTGGTCTTCGGTCTCGGCGGGATCGGCCTGAACGTGATCCAGGGCGCGCGCCTGGTCGGCGCCAACAAGATCGTGGGCGTGGACATCAATCCCCGGCGGCGTGCGCTCGCCGAATCGTTCGGCATGACTCACTTCGTCGATCCGCGCGAGGTCGAAGGCGACATCGTCCAGCATCTCGTGGCGCTCACGGACGGTGGAGCGGATTACAGCTTCGAATGCGTCGGCAACGTCGACCTGATGCGCCAGGCGCTCGAGTGCTGTCACCGCGGCTGGGGCGTTTCGGTGATCATCGGCGTAGCGGGGGCGGGGCAGGAGATCCGCACGCGGCCGTTTCAGCTGGTCACCGGGCGTGTCTGGAAGGGCACTGCCTTCGGCGGGGCGCGCGGCCGGCGCGACGTGCCGAAGATCGTCGACTGGTACATGGACGGGCGCATCCGCATCGACGAGCTCATCACGCACACCATGCCGCTCGCCGACATCAACCGCGCGTTCGACCTGATGCACGAAGGCGAATCGATCCGCAGCGTCGTCACGTACTGACGCGCGCCGCACCCGCCCCGTTTCGTCGTCCGGTTTCGCCACCCGTTTCGCCACGATGAGCCTGCGCCTGCTCTCCCGGCACGCCTGCTTCGGCGGCTCGCAGCGCTTCTACGCTCACGATTCGGGCGAATGCCGCACCGAGATGCGCTTCTCCGTGTACGTGCCGCCCCAGGCGAAAGCGGGCCGGGTGCCGGTGCTCTACTACCTGGCCGGGCTCACCTGCAGCGAAGAAACGTTCATGGTCAAGGCGGGCGCGCAGCGTCTCGCCTCGCGCCTCGGCCTGATGCTGGTCGCCCCCGACACCAGCCCGCGGCAGGTGCGATTCGCGGGCGACGACGCCAGCTGGGACTTCGGTCTCGGCGCCGGTTTCTACGTCGATGCCGGGGAAGCGCCGTGGTCGGCGAACTACCGCATGTATTCCTACGTCACTGCGGAACTGCCGCGGATCGTGACCGCGGAATTGCCGGCGGACGTGGCGCGCCAGGGAATCTTCGGTCACTCGATGGGCGGGCACGGCGCACTCGTGTGCGCACTGCGCAATCCCGAGCAATACCGCTCCGTCTCGGCGTTCGCTCCCGTCGTGGCACCCAGTCAGGTTCCCTGGGGCCTCAAGGCCTTCACGGGTTACCTCGGCGCCGACCGCGCCGCGTGGCAGGAATACGACGCGAGCGCGCTGGTGGCGCGGCGACGCTACCCGCGCCCGATCCTCATCGATCAGGGCACGGACGACAAATTCCTGGCTGAACAGCTCCGCCCCGGGATCTTCGCGGCTGCGTGCCGCGAATCCGGGACGGAACTGGAGCTAAGGACGCAGCCGGGCTACGACCACGGCTACTACTTCATCGCCAGCTTCGTGGACGACCACCTGCGCCATCACGCGCGTCAGCTGGCGGCCTCGCCAGGCAACTGAATTGCAATAGTTACAGCCAGCGGGGCTGCAACTGCGGCCGCTCAGCGCCCTCCGGAGCGACGCGAACGCGTTCCGGAACGCAGCGACAGGCGCATCTGGTGCGCCTTCGAGCGTATGGCCTGCGGGGTGCGTCTGAGCCTGGAAGCAATAGCGCGCGTCGACGTGCTCTGCTTCACCATCTGACGAAACTGTGACTCGTCTCGGGACGACCACGCGCGTCGTCGCATGCGTTTTGTTGCCATTGCCTTGAACCTCCAGCGCGGACTCTATCGAACTCGACCGTCAATGTGAGTCGGTGTTTGTCCGACAACTGACAGCGCGCGCGCGCCGGAGTTTCGTGGCATGGAAACTGCAACGCGGCGCGCTCCGTTCCAAGGCCTTCGTTTCAGTGCAATGGAAAGAACTGCGGCAGGATCCAGCTCAGCGTCAGCCACATGACGATCGTCAGGGGTACGCCGACGCGCACGAAGTCGCGGAAGGTGTAACCGCCGGCACCGTAGACGAGCAGGTTGCAATTGTCGGCAACCGGCGTTGCGAAGCCCATGTTCACTCCGAACAGCACGGCGAGCACGAACGGCTCGGGCGCTGCGCCGAGCTGGCGCGCCAGTTCGACGGCGATGGGCGTGCCGATCACGGCGGCGGCGGTGTTGGACACCAGGTTGCTGAGCACAGCCATGGTCAGCATCAGCAGGCTCATCACCACCACGGACGGAACGCTGGCACTCGCCTGCGTCAGCAGCGTTGCCAGGAACGAGGCGGCACCGGTCTGTACCAGCGCGTAGCTCAGCGCGAGACTCGCAACCGTGAGCATGATCATGGAGGAATCGAGGGCCCGCACGCCGTCGCGCCAGCGCAGGCAGCCGCTCACCAGCATCAGCAGGACGCCGGCGACTGCCGCGATCGCAATGGGCGCGATACGCAGCGCTGCCACCACGACGATCGCCAGCATGATGGCGAGCGCGAGCGGGGCGCGCGCGGTCTGCGGCACGTCGGAAGTGGCGTCGAGGACCAGCAGGTCGCCGCTGCGCTTGAGGGCACTGATCTGTTCCGCGGCACCCTGTACCAGCAGCACGTCGCCCGTGCGCAGCCGCTCGTCGCGCAACTGCGCGCGCTGCTCGGTTTCGAGCGGCTGCCCCGGCCGGTGCAGCGCGAGCGGCGTGAATTCGTAGCGCTCGTCGTAGTCGACCTGCGCCAGCGTGCGCTGGTTGAGCGGCGAAGTCTGCGTGACCACGATCTCCGCGGTCTGCTGGTCCGGCGCGCTCAGCGGGTGCTCGGCGTCCACCGCAACGTCTCCGCTGTAGAGTTGCGCATCCAGCAGCCGTGCGAACTCCATCAGGCGCTCCGGAGTGTCGCGAGTGAGCAGCTGGTCGTCGGCCTGGACGATCATGTCCGGGAGGGGTGCCAGGGCGAGTGCCGGTCCGCGCAGGATGCGGCGCACGGTCATGCGGTTGTCGGTGCGGCGCAGTAGTTCGCTGAGCGCGGCGCCTGCCACCGGCGAGCCGGCGGGTATGCGCATCTGCGCGGTGAAAACGCGCGGCGAGACGTCGAGCTGGGCGGCGGCGCGCGCCGGTAGCAGGCGCGGTGCGACCAGCCAGAGGTAGAGGAGACCGACGCAACCGGCGATTACCGCCGGCTCGATGAAGTCGAACATGCCGAAGCGCGGCACACCCAGGCTGGCGGCGCTGGCGATGACCAGCAGGTTGAGCGACGTGCCGATCGGCGTGGCCATGCCGCCGATCTGCGACGCGAACGTCATCGGCATCAGCGTCGAGGAGACGGCGGTGGCGGAGCGCAGCGCCGCGCTCATGAGGATCGGGATCATGAGGACGACCTGCGGCGTGTTGTTCATGAACGCGCTGACGGCCGCGGTCACGACCAGCACCACGCCCAGCGCCAGCAGCGGGCTCACCGTCCAGACACGCGCGACGATGCGGCCGATCGGCGCCAGTGCGCCGGTGCGCACCAGTCCCTGGCTCGCCATCAGCAGCGCGCAGATGGCGACCAGCGCTTCGTTGCCGAAGCCCTGGAAGAATTCGAGGGGATCGAGCGGGCCGCGGGGCGTGCGGTACGGGAAAGCGCTGAAGCCGATCGCCAGCAGGGCGAGCACCAGCAGGCTCGCTGCCTCGACGGGAAAGCGCTCGCGCGAGAACAGGTACAGCGCGCCGATCGTGAGCAGCATCGCCCCGAGGGCGTGCGGGTCGGACAACGTCATCCCTGCGTCGGCCGCTGTCATGCGAGAAGAGTTGGGGTGCGGGCTCCAGGAAGCGGAACGGGCCGGGGCTCCACGCATCCTTGCGCTGCATCCTGCAGCCGGAGCCCCTGACCGGCCGAACCATGTCCGCATCGAGTGTTCAGCGGCAGCGAGTATTTCACGCACTCCGCCACGCGCGAGTAGGTCCGCGTCGCGTCGATCTGTAGGAGGAGGCCGATCGCGCGACTCGGCGCTTCCCTGAATGAATGCCTCGCAATGTGGTCAGAACCCGGCATGCCGGGCGAGGGATCGCACATATGTGTCACCGTAGGGCCGAACGCTGCAGTGCCGAACGCCGCAGTGCCGAGAGCGGGAACGTCAGTTGAACGGGAGACCGCACTGGCTGAGCGCGAAATCGCACTGGTTGCGATGGCCTCCGCCGCGCTGGGCAATCGTGTTGGCATCGTTCGCGCTGGCATTGGGCGTGCTCGTCGCGCTCTTCGACTGGAACTGGATCAAGGGGCCGATCGAACGTCGCGTCACGGCGACAACGGGACGCGAATTCGGCATGGGCGATCTCGACGGCGACCTCGGCCGCGTGATCCATCTGCGGGTCCGGGACCTGCGGCTCGCGAACGCATTGTGGGCGAAAGAGCAGCAGATGATGACCGTCGAACATGCCGATATCGGCATTGCGCTCTGGCCCCTGCTGCGCGGCGAGATATTTCTCCCGCAAGTGTACCTGCAGCGCCCGCGAGTGCGGCTGGAACGGCATGCGAACGGTGCCGCGAACTGGGAAATGGGGAGCGGAGCAGCGCGCGGCCGCCAGAACGATGCGCGAGTCCCGAACGTCGGGCACCTGATCGTCGCGGACGGACAGGTCGTGCTCGACGAGCCGCGGCTGAAAACGCATCTGCGCGTCGGCGTCAACAGCGGCGAGGCGGCACCGGGCAAGCCCTCGCCGCTGGTCATCGAAGGAAGCGGCAGATATCGCGACGGCGACTTCGATGTGCGCGGCAAGATCGACTCTCCGTTGCAGTTCCTGCAGCGCGACGAACCCTACCGCATCGACCTGCGCGCACGCGCAGGTTCGACCCTCGCATACGTGCGGGGTGCGCTGCGCACGGCCGTGCAACTCATGGATTTCGAAGTCGATCTCGCGCTCAGCGGCGAAGATCTGGCCGATCTCTATCCGCTCGCCGGCCTGGCACTGCCAGAGACTCCGCCCTACGAGCTGGAGGGCCGGCTCACCCGCACCGGCGACGTGGTGAGCTATCGCGATTTTCGCGGCACCATGGGTGACAGCGACCTGTCGGGCGACGTAGCCTTCGATTTCCGCGGTGCGCGCCCGATGATGCGCGCCGCCCTGGAATCCCGCCGGCTGGACCTGGACGACCTCGGAGCCATGATCGGCGGCACGCCGCAAACGGCCGAGGGCGAGCGCGCCTCGGACGAGCAGCGCGCCCGCGCCGCCGCGCGAGCCGCATCGCCCACGATTCTGCCCGACCGGCCGTTCAACCTGGAAAAGCTGCGCGCCATGGACGCGGACGTGACACTGCGTGCCCGGGCGATCAACGCGCCTAAGCTGCCGCTGGACTCGATGGATGCGCACGTGCGGCTCGATGACGGCGAACTGGTGGTCGATCCGCTGCGCTTCGGAGTCGCCGGCGGCACGCTCAGCGGCCTGATCACGCTCGATGCGGGCAGCAACCCAATCGCGGCCACCACGGATCTGCACGTGCGCGGCCTGAACCTGCAGCGCGTGTTCCCGAAGATCAGGCAGGACAGCACCGGGCACATTGCCGGCGAGATCAAGCTGGCGGGGAAGGGCAACACGGTGGCCAGCATGCTCGACACCGCTGACGGCAACGTGGATCTCGTGATGGGGCCGGGGCGCGTGAGCAGCCTGCTGGTGGAACTGGCCGGCCTCGACGTCGCTGAGGCGCTGCGCTACGCCGTCGGGAAGGACAAGATGATCGGTATGCGTTGCGCGTACGCGCAGTTCGCACTGGACGAGGGTACGATGACCAGCCGGTCGCTGGTGTTCGACACGACCGATACGGCGTTCATCGGCGAGGGAAAGATCGATCTCGGCAAGGAGAGACTCGACCTGGACCTGCGGCCGCAACCCAAGGATCCCAGCCCGCTGGCGCTGCGTGTGCCGCTCGAGGTGAGCGGCACGTTCAAAGACCCCTCAGTACAGCCGAAAGCTGGCCCGCTTGCTGCGCGTGCCGCCGCTGCAGCCGCACTCTTTGCCATCGCTCCGCCCGCAGCGCTGCTCGCGCTCATCGAAACCGGTCCTGGCGAGAACGTGCGTTGCGGCGAAGCGCTGGCCTTGGCGCGCAAGGAATCCGCGGGAGCTTCACGCGCGGAGCGGCCGAATACCGTAACCCGCTGATCCCGATCCAGTCAGGTGTGCCTGCCGTTCGTCGGCCGAGCGTTGACGTTCTCGTCTGAACAAGCTGTAATTTCTGTCATGACAGAAACAACAGGCATTTACGACAAGCTGCCCGACGCGGTCCGTCGCTTCGTACTCCACTGGGGGAATCTCGCCGATCGCTGGGGCGTCACGCGTTCCGTGAGCCAGGTTCACGCTCTGCTGTATGCGGCCGAGAGGCCTCTGACCGCCGATGAGATTTCCGAGCTCCTCGGCATGGCGCGCTCGAACGTTTCCACGTCGCTGCGCGAGCTCGCGGGCTGGAACCTGATTCGTCGTGTGCCGGTGCTCGGGGACCGGCGCGAGCACTTCGCGGCCGAGACCGATCTGTGGACCATGATTCAGCGCATTGCGGCGGGCCGCAAACAGCGCGAGCTGGATCCGGCTGCCGCCGCCTTGCGCGAATGCCTGGCCGAAGCGCGTGCCGACGGCGATCTCAGTCCCGTCGTGCGCCTCCGCCTCGAGGAAATGCTCGAGTTCGTCGAACGGGCCGGCACGTGGTACGACCAGATGCTGGCGCTACCGAAGAACCAGGTAATGGCACTGATGAAACTGGGAGCCGGAGTCGTGCGCGTGCTGGAGCGAGCGCGCGGCAAGCGCGCCGCGGGCTGAACCGGACCGCGGGGGCGGCACTGCGGCGGCGGTACGAGGTCGGCGGGAGACGAGGAGGGCGAGCGTGACCAATGCCCGGCATGTGAAGAGCGCACCACGGCCGATGCCGGTCGCGGACGAGCCGCGGTTTCGCGCGCTCATCGATCCGCAGCTCTGGCAGCAGCTGCCAGGCCCGGTCCAGCGGCGCTTCTCAGCAAAGCTCGCACATGCGCAGTCCCTGGTGTTCGTCGGCGAGGTGGCCGAGACGCGAATGACCGTCGTGGGGCGTCTGTTCGGCTTCCTGGGGCGCCTCATCGGGTCGCCTCTGCCGCTCGCCCCGGGCGGCCGCGCGGCTGCGGCTGTGATGGTGACCGAAGACGAGGCCATCGGCGGTCAGTTGTGGACCCGGGCCTACAGTCGGCCGGGCGCGTTCCCGCAAGTCATCCATTCCGCGAAGCGCTTCGCTGGAATCACCGGCCTCGAAGAATGCGTCGGCTGCGGTATCGGCATGAACCTCACCCTGCACGTTGCGCACCGCGCCCTGGTATTTCGCAGCGCCGGGTACTTTCTGCGCTGCGGACGCTGGCGCGTGCCGCTGCCGGGCTTTCTCATGCCGGGACGCATCGAGGTGGCGCATCGTGAAGAGCGTGACGGGCGCTTCAGTTTCACCTTGAGCGTACGGCACTCCGTGTTCGGCGAAATCATTCGCCAGGTGGCATTCTTCAGCGACCCGCCGGTGCTATGCACGACGTGAGCAGCGGGGCGGACGATTCATCGCCACGTCCTTCTCACGGCGTCTTCGCGAGCCTGCTGGGCGCCTCTTTCGCTCGTCTGAACGCGCAGGTTCGCGAGGTGCACGACGGCCGGTCGCGGCGCCTGCAAGGTGTCGCGACCGTGACTCGCGGCTCGTCGCTCGCCGCGCGCGCGATCTGCCGGCTGGCCTCCCTGCCGCCAGCGCAGACCGACGGTTCGGTACGAGTGGCACTCGAGGTCACGACCAACGGCGAAGTATGGACGCGCTGGTTCGGCAACAGCGCGCCGATGCGCTCGTCCCTGCGGGCTGCGGACGGCCTGCTCGTCGAGCGTCTCGGGCCGCTGCGATTGCGGTTTCGGCTGGCTGAAGCCGGCGGCGACCTCGATTGGCTGCTCGAGTCGGTATCGTTCCTCGGCATTCCGGCGCCGCGCAGCTGGCTGAGGCACACGACGGCGCGCTGCACGCAGCGCGACGGCCGCTATGCCTTCGAAGTGAATGCCGCGCTGCCGCTCGTCGGACATCTCGTCGGCTATCGCGGCTGCGTCGATGCTAGCGACGTCGATTCCGCCTGCGCGACGGTCGTGTTCGACGGCGACTGCGTGCTGTGCTCCGCATGGACGCGATTCCTGATCCGTCGCGATCGTTTTCGCCGGCTCCGCTTCGCCACGGCACAAAGCGAGTACGGACGGCGAATGATGCAGGCGCACGGCATCGACCCCGGCGATCCCGCGAGTTTCCTGCTGGTCGTGACGCAAGGCTCCGGGACGAATGCCCACGTCGCGTCCGCAGGCGTCCTGCGCACGCTGGCGCAGCTCGGAGGCGCGTGGCGACTCATGGGAGCGCTGCGCGTGGTGCCACGATTCGTGCGCGACGCCGCATATCGATTGCTTGCGCGGCACCGCTACGCGTGGTTCGGCCGCAGGAGCGAGTGCTACGTCCCCGGTGCGGCCGAACGCGAGCGCTTTCCCGGCTGAGTCAGCTCTTCTTCGCGCAACTGTGTGCAGATCGCGTAGCCCTGAAGTTCTGCCAGGATTTCGGCGGCGGACGACAGGCCCATGCAGGGCAGCGCGCCCCGTACCGTCAGCGGCGAGTAGCCGGGCACGCCGGCGATGCGTTTGGCCAGCGTAATGGCCGCTGCCACGGGAATTCTCGGGCCGTCGCCGCGCTCGGCCACGATGGACCAGGTGCGCCGCAGGCGGACGCCATCGTCGTCAGGTCCTTCGACAGTCACGTGCATCGCGCCGTTTGCCGACCCGCGGCGCTCGAAGCGCCGCGAGACGCGCAGGAGCCGCTCGGCATGCGGAGCCAGTGAGCTCACGAGCCGCATGCGTACCAGCCAGCTCAGGCCGACGAGGCCGAAGTGCAGGGGCGCAGGCTCGATACCGGCCCGCGATTCGATGCGCGCAAGCGATCGGTAGCGGTCCGGCCAGAGGGCCTGCTCGGGGAGATCGACGCGCGACAACCAGCGACGACCGACCGGTGCGGGAAAGTCGTGAGGCGCCGCAGTGCTCCATGCTGCGCGATGCTGGCTGATGCCGGCCACGAGCGCCGGGACCGGTTTGCCGCAGTAACCTAGCCCGCATTATTCATGAACGGTGCGACGCCGCCCATATTTTGGCTGAGCCTGCGCGATGAGGTGTTTTCAACGCGTTTTGGACGCGCTTTCTGGAGCGCATAAGCCAACGAACCGATGA
>Ga0187894_10005107_pt1 | contig 13647 bp, 15 predicted proteins | sample GBC1701081metaG_FD_136650 | JGI IMG/M metagenome (GOLD analysis project Ga0187894, IMG submission 136650) | White microbial mat communities from a lava cave in the Kipuka Kanohina Cave System on the Island of Hawaii, USA - GBC170108-1 metaG ...
CTTCCGCTTCTTCGACTCGTACGCCAGCTCCGCAAACGTCCGCTGCGCCATCCCCTCACCCCCCCAAAGGCTCGTGACGACGCGAATTGTATCATGAACAGTTATTAATCAGAGGTTCCCTAGAATCGATACCGTGGTCTACGCCCGTCTCACCTGCGGCGCGCTGATCGGCGAGAACCCGCTGCCGATGACCAAGGCGCCGGTGGTGCGAGTGCAGCGCCTGCGCGCGCCGGCGCGACGGAGGCGCGCCGCGCAGTAGCGGCGCGCGATGGCGCAGGTCGCGATCGAACACGAGCTCGCGCGAGCGCACTCGCAGGCTGACTGGTTCCGCAAACTGGTCGGCGACGACGTCGCCGAGTACGACCGCCCGCGCGGCGTGCTCGCGGCCCGGCGGCTTGTGCCGCGCCTGTCCGGCTCTATCGTCGCGCGCTCGAGGCGTCACTCGTGACCCACCCGCTCGCCGACATCGTCCGCCTCACCGCCACGCGGCAAGGCGCGCCCGAACCACTCCAGCGCCTGGCGCGTGTGCTCGCCGACGCGCGGCTGGTCCGGCTCACAACAGACGAACTGCGCCGAATCAACAGCGACGCCGGAGACGGCCAGGAACTGCACGAGCTACTGCCCGGCGTGCTTCCGCTCCCACGGGCGACGTGGTACGAGGCCGCGATTACAGCCCCGGACGGCACCAATACGATCCTCGGCTACCTCGCCGAGCCCGATCAGGCTGGCATCCAAATCAGCTATCTCGGCTACTCGCGCGACCGCGAGGAAATCATCGGACCGATCGGACCCGCGCTGGCAACGGAGTTGACTCTCCGCATGCCGCCTGCCTTCGCAACTTCTGCAACCGATCACGGTTGGGGCCACCAGCTGCGCACGGCAACGGGCATCGTGCTGCGGGCGCTGCTGCTCCGAGTCGGAGAGCCGCATGCCCCACTATCGCTGGGGACCGAGGCGCCCTGCTGACCGCGCGCGACGCGATCGCGGCCGCGCTGCTGAAGTCGTTCACACGGCGGCAAGCGCCCTTGCTCTGACGCACGAGTCCGCAACGTGGTTTGCTGCGGCCGGCGTCCCCGAGCCCCCTGGTGCCGCGGGTCCGGTGTCGACCTGCGGCTCGGGGCGCCAGATGATCTCGGGAGCGAGCGTGACGACGGACAGAGCGCTCGCAATCCTCGAGCAGCTGATCGCCGCGTTCGATGACATCGGCGATCGCGAAGTCGCGCGCGTGCTGCGTGCAGCGTGGGCGCACATCGACGAGCACGGCGTGCCGCCGCTGCTGGACACGCGCTCGAAGCTCCGCGGCCGGATCGCTCCGCGGGCGTGACCACGGCGGCCCGAAACGGGCGTAGGCTCTCGCCCGCGCGCGGAGCCCGGCTATCACGATCGACCCGCACTTCGACTACTCGGAGCCGAATTTGCTGAAGCGAGTGAGCCGCGAGAACGCTGACCTGAGAACGCTCTGCGCTGGTGTCGCCGAGGAGCTCGAGCGGCTCTACACCGCGCAGCCCGAGCTGTTCGGCGTGCTGGCGCCGCGCGCGATGCGGATCCGGAAGCGGCTTTTCGAAGCGGGCTCGAAAAAGTGAAGCAGGGGGGACTGATCGTGTGTGGGCCCTGGTCTTACGATGCCCGTCGCGAGCCGTGTCCCGTGCGCCACGAATGCTGTCGGCCGGGGCAAATGTCCGCGCCGCTGACGATGCTCGACGACTTCTACTGCCGGTTTTGTCACAAGAAGGCGCCGCCCGAATTTTTGGCATTGGTAGCCGCAGACAGAGACACCCGATGACGCTCGGCAATGTCGTGTCTGGCGCGCTGCTCGTCTCGATCAGCTCGGGTTCGCGCTCTACGGCGTGTTCACGACGACTCAGCGCACGCCCGCGGCGGCCTTGCATCCGTCGGCCGTCTCGCCCGAGAAGTCCGTGAAGTAGGCGTAGCTCGCCCTGTGCCTCCACTCCCACGGCGCGATGTGCCGAGACGCGGGAATAGACCGAGGCCGGGTAGAAGTCCGAAGCAGACCCAGAGCGCGAACACGCCGAGTTTGCCGTCGTCGTCGTCGCGAAAGCGGTTCCTTCGCTTCGCTCATGGCGCGACGTAGAGCGGTGTGGCCACGGGCAAGCTGAATCCGAGCGCCGAGATTGGAACCTCGAGCAGCGGCACTACGGGATTGTTGGTGTATTGGATTACGCCGAACGTTACGCAAGCCGAGTTCCCGGACTGCGACCAGTTAGGAACCGTCGTGTACGGCGTGTTGACCGCGACGAAGAATCGCGTCGGAGGTAGACCTTGGCTTTGAATCAGTCGCCCGCTAGGCGACGCGAATGCGTTGCCGGTGCAGCCCGGCTGGTCGTAGTACACGTCGCGCGGTTCTGAGATGAGCGCGCCCGTCGCTGGATCGAGACGGATCGTCGCGCCGACCTCGGGCACAAAGACCTGCCACTCGCCGCCCTCGTTGATGTCTGAGGCGTAGATGAGAATGCCCAACTGCTGCCCAGAGGCGTCATAGACGTGGAGTGACGGCCCGGGCGGCCCCGCCGCTCCCTGCGCGCCAGCGGGTCCAGGCGGCCCCTGAATCCCCTCCGGTCCGGCAGCACCCTGAGAACCCGTGGCGCCCGGTGCTCCATCGGCACCTGTCGGACCTTGTACGCCAACAGATCCTTGAGGACCGATCGCCCCCTGCGGCCCCGCGATTAGGGCGATCGTCTGGAGCTTCTCCTTTCCGACGCATTGCGGCGTCGGAACCTGCCGCACATTGCCCTTGCGTGCGCAGAGGTAGATGACGGACTGCGCGCTCGCGGCATGAGAGACGAGCAGCCCAAGCACCGGAAGCACGAGTCGTAGCAGCATCCGAGAGCCTCTCGGCTCTCACCCCACATCGCTCAGTATGCCTCGGTGGCGATTAGGGCGTCCAGCGCGAACCCGAGCACGATCGCCACGAGCAGCGCGGCCGCGATCGCGTCACGGGCGGCCAACGCTCTCGAGCGAACGTGGTGAGAAAAGTGAGATGGGAGAAGGGCGCTCGGGCACTCGGACGTCGCGACGACGGCGCGCCACTGCGCGCGCTGGGCAGGCGGAGTGCATACCGGCGACCGCTGGAGATCGCCGAGGGCGAGGTGCCGGCGGACCGAGTCGCTCGTGTCGAGGCGATCGAGTCCCACCAACACTCCCACCAAGTGCCCGAAGCGGAGGAGCGTTCATGAGGCGTGCCCGTTCGCAACTCCGCGAGAGCGTGTAGGTTTTCGCCCCGCGCCCCCGTAGCTCAGACGGATAGAGCAGCGGTTTCCTAAACCGCGTGTCGTCGGTTCGACTCCGGCCGGGGGCGCCAGCCGAACTTTGCGAGTTCCTTCGGGAATTCGGCGCGGTCCGCTCGGTGCACTCGCCGCGATCGCGAGGGCAGGGGCCGCCAGCGAAGCGATCCGGCCGAGCCCGCCGGGCTTCAGAGCGCCTGCTCGAGTGAGGACATCGCAGTCCAGCGCATAGCAGTCTTCGATCAGCGGGCGGCCGACGACTTGAGGTCCAGATCCAACTCCGCCCATGGCACGATTATCCGAAGTCGTGCCCGAATCGCACCTACCGGTAGGACCCCGGAGCGCTCGGCAATGCGCTCCTAACAGCCATTTCGGCGAAGCGGACCAAGTAGCACGGGAAAGACGCCGGATTCTCTCCCATGGCGAGCCCCGTCTCGGCTCGTCTAGGGGTCCCGCGCGCCTACCTTGGCGCGCCGCGCATGCGCGCGTACCTGAGCGCGCTGGATGTAGAGTCGCAGGGGCCGATTGGGCGCCGAGCGTGACCGACGACCTCGAAGACCTGATCAGGAGGTCCGCGTCGCCCGCGTGAGTCCCAACGAAAAATGGCGATCCTGGTCGCGCCCCTCGATAGAGTGCGTCGATGGCCTCCGGCTCCAACGGCAAGCTCCGCTTCACGCGCATTCGCATCGAGAACTGGCGGAACTTCTCGCGCGCCGAGGTCGAGCTTCGTCATCGCGCGTTCCTGGTCGGGCCGAACGCTTCCGGCAAATCGAACTTCCTCGACGCGTTCCGTTTCCTCCGCGACCTCGTGTCCGTAGGAGGAGGTTTCCAGGAGGCCGTGCGGCGGCGCGGTGGCGTGTCCTCAATGCGGTGCCTTGCCGCGCGCCGAAATCCCGACGTCGTACTCGACGTTTCGGTCGGCAGCTACTCGCACCCTGCGCTTTGGGAGTACCGGATCACGATCCGGCAGGACAATCAGCGGCGCCCCTTCCTGGGGCAGGAGCGCGTGATCTCCGAGGGGCAGAGCGTCTTCGAGTACACCACTGATGCCACCCGGAAGGACCCGGCACTCAGTTTCCAAACGGCGATCGAGCAGCTTCATGTAAGCCAGAACTTCCGCGAACTCGCCGAGTTCTTCGCCTCGGTTCGTTACCTGCACCTCGTGCCTCAGCTGGTTCGTGAGCCCGATCGCTCCGTTGGACGGCGCAACGATCCCTTCGGCGGGGACTTCCTAGAGCAGGTCGGCGCGACTCAGGAGCGCGTGCGGAACGCTCGCCTTCGCAGCATGGTGGATGCGCTGAGGGTCGCAGTTCCGCAGCTCTCAGAGCTGGTGTTCGAGCGCGACGAGCGGAGCACGCCCCGACTCAAGGGCCGTTACGAGCACTGGCGGCCGCAGGGGGCTTGGCAGGATCAGGATCAGCTCTCGGACGGAACCCTCCGGCTCCTCGGTCTGCTCTGGGCAGCGCTCGATGGGAGCGGGCCACTCCTGTTAGAAGAACCGGAGCTCTCGTTGCACCCTGAGGTTGTTCGGCACCTGCCGCAGCTCTTCGCGCGGATCCAACGGAAGCGAGGGCGACAGATCCTTCTGAGCACACATTCGCCAGACCTTCTAAGCGACGAAGGCATTGGGCTCGACGAGGTGATCCTCTTGCGACCGGGGAAAGAAGGCACGGAAGTCGAACTCGCGGAGAAGATCGCGGACGCGCAGGCTCTCCTAGAAGGCGGCTCGACGCTCGCGGAGCTGGTGTTGCCACAGACGCGGCCTTCCGGCGCCGAGCAGCTCGCGCTGTTCGAGGGTCCATAACAGATGACCGCGAGCGCCTTCATCTCGCTAGCGCTCGAGGGCGACACCGACGAGCCCGTGGCCCTCAAGCTTCTCGCCCATGCGGGCGCCGCACCGGGGCCGGTCCACGGGCGCACCGGCAAGGCAGATTTGAAGCGCCGAATCCGCGGTTTCGCGGCCGCGGCGCAGCATTCGCCCTGGCTCGTGCTCGTGGACCTCGATCATGAGTTCGGGTGCGCGGCGAACCTGCGCGCTGCATGGTTGCCCACGTCTCCGCCGCATCTCCCCTTTCGCGTGGCTGTGCGCGCGATCGAGGCTTGGCTATTGGCAGACGCACAGGCAATTGCTCGGTTTCTTCGCGTGAGCCATAAGGTCGTGCCGGCCGACCCTGAGCACCTACCGCAACCGAAACGCGTCCTCGTCGACCTCGCAGGCCGGTCCAGCTCGCGAGAAGTTCGCGATGCGATGCAACCTCGGGCGGGAAGCGGCCGTGCAGTCGGTCCGCTCTACGCCTCGAAGATCATCGAGTTCGCGCGCGACCACTGGTCCGTGGCGCGAGCGGCGACGCGCTCGGACAGCCTTGCGCGCGCTGTGCGCTGCCTCGAGCGCCTTGTCTCCTCCGGGGCAGCGCTGTGAGGGCAATGCGATGAGAGCGTGTGGTGGTGCCTTCCTCTATCGCTCACAGAGGCAACCAGAGGAGGACTCGCCAGCGTTCACGAGCGCGCTGAAGCAGGGGAATGAAGTGCTGCTACGCGCGCTCAAGACGCCGCGCGAGGGAAACACGCGCTTCATGGCGATGCGGCTCGCGGGGGAATCGCCGAATGGCGAGAGGCCGACGGAGCGGGACGCGCTCGCCGTGCATCTCGTGGCTTGGGATGCGGCGCAGGGCGGCATGACGAAGCTGCGCGACGTCGCAAAAAAGGCTCGAGGCGAGGGACCTCCGGCCGGACGAGGCGGAGAAAGAGCGGAGAAACCTGCACGCAGCTGCGTCCGAAGAGATCAAAGCCCGTGGCGGGCAAGAATCGGTTGAACAGCTCGGCGCCGCGATCGTTAAGTGCGAGGAGCTCACCGCTGGGCTGAGGCTGAGGCCCGGGAGATGAGGCCGCGCCCGCCCCGGCGCCAGGCTCACCGCGAAGCGCCCCTCGGTGCCGCCTTCCGAACCTCGGCCTGGCGGTGTGCGTCTGCAAAGTCGGCCGCCGACGCGAACTGAGATGGCGTCTCTCGACCCTGCCTCCCGCTCGCCGAAAAGCTCCGCCCCGCGGAGAGCGTGAGGGTGCATTCACCGCAGGACGAGCGACGCCAACGCCCAAGCGCGCCATCGACGTGGAGCTCGCCGATCGGCGAGGTACCCGCGGAGAGCGAGGGCGCGAGTCGCTCCAGCGCGATCATCTGGAACGCACGGGTGGAGCCGGCAGGGGCCGGCGAGCCGTGACCGTTGCCGCTCTCCGCACGCGCTCGCCGCCCGTTGCAGCGCTGCACGTGCAAGCTCGCGCCGCTAATCACTCTCCGGCTCGATTCCTAAACCGCGTGTCGTCGGTTCGACTCCGGCCGGGGGCGCCAGCGCGACGGTCAGCCGCTCTGCCCCAGCATCGCCGCGCGGCGCGCGAGGCTCTCGGCGGGCCAGACGCTCTCCCTCTCGTAGAACTCGGCGAATGCACGCGCGCCGAGCGGGAGCACGACCCAGCGCTGCTTGGTCGACGTGTAGATGTGGACGTCGGGCGGGCAGCGCTCGGGCGCGTCGAGCGTGCCGACGCGGATGAACGAGGCTCTCGCGCCGGCGCCGGCGTAATGACTCCAGAGCGCGACCTGACAGCTCGCGCAGCGCGCGATTTGCTGGCCGCGTCCGCTCGCGCTCGGCGTGTGGACCAGCCGCGGCGCGGCGCCCAGCAGCTGCACGCGCTCGGTCTCGATCAGCGCGTTCAACGCGAACGCGGTACCGGTCTCGCGCTGACACCAGCTGCAGTGGCAACAGTGCACGATCAGCGGCGCGCTCAGCAGCCGGTAACGCACCGCGCGGCAGGTGCAGCCGCCCTCGAGGATCGCGTCGCTGTCACCCACCTCGCTTCTCCGTTTCGCGCGGCCAAGCGATAGCGCGCGCGAGAGGGCTCGCATTCGGTTGCCGCCGCCGCGCGCGCTCACTAACAACGGGCGATGTCGCTCCTTCCGGCGGGCAGCGCGGCGTACGTCGCCCCGTATGCAGCGTTCCTGCTGCTCGTCGAGCTGCAAGGGCGCAGCGCGGGCGCGGCGCCGCTGCTGTTCGTCGCGCGCGTCGCGCTGCCCGCGCTGCTACTCGTGTGGTTCTGGCGGCGCGGCGCGTATCCGGAGCTGCGCAGCTACCGCGCCGATCGGCGGACGCTGCTCGACCTCGCGGCCGGCGCGGCGATCGCGGCGCTTTGGGCCGCGCCGTATCTGCTCTGGCCTTCGCTCCCGCGCGGCGCGGCGTTCGACCAGGAGCTGCTCGGTGAGGGCGAGCGCGTGCTCACGCTCGGCGTGCGGCTGATCGGCTTCGCGCTCGTCACGCCGTTCGTCGAGGAGCTGTTCGTACGCAGCTTCCTGCTGCGCTTCGCGGAAGTCTTCGACCGCGGCGATTTCCGCAGCGAGCCGATCGCGCGCTTCACGCTGCGCAGCTTCGTCGTGACGGTGCTGTGGTTCACGTTCACGCACGCGCCGTGGGAATGGTGGGTCGCGCTTCCGACCGGGGTCGCGTTCAACGCGTGGCTCTACTGGCGGCGCGAGATTGGCGCGTGCGTCGTCGCGCATGCCGCGGCGAACGCGCTGATCTGGGCGTTCGTCGTGTTCGGACCGCTGCCACTCTGGGAGTTCCTGTAGGCCGTCGTGGGCACGCCGCTCCGCGGCGCTCGCGTCAACTCGCCGCGCTGCGGTGTCCCCGGCGCACGCGAGACGCGACCTCGGTGAGGTCCTCCACCGACTTGCGCAGCGCCTCGGGATTGCGCTCGCCGCATGCGCCGCGCACGCGCTGCGCGCAGCGCGCGACCGGCTCGTAGCCGAGCTCGAGCGCGCGCACGTCGAGGCGCGCCGCGAGCTGCTCGAGCGTCGCGAGCGCGCCCGCCGCCTCGGCGTCCTGGAACGAGTCGACGAGCTCGCCGAGGCTGAGCACGAACGCGTCGATCTCGGGCTCGAGATCGGGCTCTTGCTCGCGGGTCGAGCGGATCGGCGGCAGCGCGCGGTCGTTCATGCGCGCGTTTATCGGCGCGTGTCCGCTGCCGCTGAACGGCTCGCTGCCGGCCTGCCCGAGCGCCGCTCAGCGCGAGAGAAGGAGCGCGAGCGCGCTGCCCGCGAGCAACGCTGCGGCGACCGTGAGCGCGATCCAGAGCGGGCGGCGCCGGCTCGGGGCGCTGATTGCGGCGGCGCCCGGCGTCGGGGCTGCCGGCGCGCTGCGGGGGCGGGGCGCGCTCGGAGCGCCGGCGCGTGCCTCGGCGTCGTGCGCGCGCTCGGCGCGGGTTCGCCACGCGTGCGCCGCGAGCTCGGCGTCTGCGAGGCGCTGGATCGCGCGCGGATTCCCGCCGCTCGCGAGCGCGATGCGCTCGAGCGTCTGGCCCGAGAGCACCGCGCGCTCGCTCGATCCGGCGCCGGCGCGCGCCAGCTGCGATTCGACGTAGCCGGCGACTTCGCCGAGCCCGAACGGATCGAGGAACGTGCGCGTCGGGCAGCGGGCGAGCGGCGCGGGCGTCGGCTCGCCCTCGATTTGCGTCCACGCGACGGCCGCGCGCGCGGAGCACGCGGGCGTGCAGAGCGCCTCCCAGCGCGCGACGAGCTCGGGGCTCGCGAGCTGGCCCTCGTCGATCGCGAGCAGCAGCGGGCGACCCTCGCCCGCGAGCCGCTGCGCGAGCGCGTCGCAGGATTCGCTCTCGCCCGCGGCGAGCCCGGCGCGGATCCAGCGCTCGAGGTCGCTCGCCTCGAGCGCGGCGCTCGGCACGTAGAGCGGGGTGAACGCGGCCGCGAGCCGCCGCAGCAGCAGCCGTAACAACAGCGTCTTCCCGACACCGGGAGGCCCGCACACGCCGACCCAGAGCGGCGCCTCGACGAGCCGCGCCGCGAGATAGGCTGCGGCCTGATCGATCTCCGGTCGCGCGACGTACGCGTCGACCCGCGCGCCGGCGGGGAAGGGATCTCCAGGCCGGTCCGCCACTACGGAGTGCTGTGCCGGCGAGCGGCGCGCGCCGGGCCGAGCCGCGCGAGCAGCCGCAGGTGGCCGAAGATCGTGGACGCGGTTCGCATCTTCGACTCCCCGAACAGCCGGACCTCGAGGCGCGCGGGCTGCTCGGCGATCCGCTCCCCGCGCCGGTCGAGCAGAACGAGCGTCTCCGCGATCCCGAGGAAGCCCCCGTGCTGCACCTCGACATCGGCCACTCGCGCGCGCCGGTACACCCGAAAGCAGCTCGTGTAGGTCGCGAAGCGCTGGCGCGTCGTCAGCCGGTAGAGCAGCGAGAGGCCGCGCGAAAGGAACAGGCGCCAGCCCGGCACGCCGCGCACCGCGCCTTCGCGGTGATACGGCGAGGCGGTCACCATCGCGACGTCGTCCGTCAGCCGCGGCAGCAGCTGGCCGAGCTGTGACGGGTCGTACGTGCAGTCGCAATCGATCGACGCGACGATGCTCGTGGTCGCCCCGCGAATGCCGGTCAGGATCGCGGCCGCGACGCCGCGGTTCTCCGGATGGCGGATCAGCACCGCGTCGCGGCGCGAAGCGACCACCTTCGCGAGCGCAACCGCGGTGCCGTCGCGGCTCGCGTCGTCGACGAACAGGAAGCGCAGCCGCCAGCGCGGCAGCAGCTCGGCCTTCACCGCGTCGAGCGCGTTCACGAGGTACGAGAGCGTCTGCTCCTCGTTGTAACAGGGGACGATCACCGTCACGTCCTCGGCCGGGCCGTCGCTGACGATTGCGGCGGCCGCCGTGCGCTGCCCGGCGAGCGCCTCGCGCGCGGGCTCGGGCGCGAGCTTCAGGTGCTCGCGAATCGGCTGGAAGCGGTAGCGCGAGAAGTAGCGGCGCAGGCGCTCCGCCACGTCGCCGACGTTGCGGTACTGGCGGAGCCGCGCGAGCCAATCGGCCGCGGAAATGCGCGGCAGCTCGGGGTCGAGCTCCCAGACGTTGAAGTACAGGTTGAACGGCGCGTCGTGCTTGCGCTGCCAGCGCGCGAGCAGGTGCGAGTGCACCGCGTACGGGAGCTGGCGCATGTAGTTCCCGCCGGCGATCGGCACCATCGCGAAGCGCGGCCCCGCGCTCGACAGCGGCATTTCCCAGAGCTGGCGGCCCTCGAAATCGAGCCGATGCGGAAGCCGGCGCCACGGCTCGTGCAGCAGCGACGCGCCGCGCGGGAAGAAGCTCGAGTCGTACCGGAAGCCTTCGCGCGCGAGCAGCTCGAGCGCCCAGGCGTCTTCGGGGCCCATGTGCCCGCGCGCAACGCGGTGGCCGAGCACCGCGAGGCCGCTCGCGCGCTCGAGCGCGTCGCGCGTCCGTAACAGGTCCTCGCGGAACTCGTCGCGCGACATCGTGCGGAAGTAGCGGGGCAGATAGCCCTTGCTCGCGATCTCGTGTCCGCGCGCCGAGATCTCGCGCACGAGGCCCGGCGCGCGCTCGGCGACCCAGCCGAGCACGAAGAACGTCGCGCGGATTCCGAACTCGTCGAGCAGGTCGAGCGTGCGCCGCGTGCCCACCTCGACGCGCGATTCGAGCCGCGCCCAGCGGTCGACGCCGATCCACGGTGCGAGGCCAGCGGTCTGGAAGTAGTCCTCGACGGCGACCGTCAGCAGGTGGTGCGGGCTCGTCATCGCGCGGCCTGCGAGAGCGCGAGCAGCGCGGCGGCGATGCGCGGGCCTGCGTCGCCGCGGCCGAACGGGTTCTCGCCCGAGCGCGCGCGCTCGAACCACGCGAGGCTGTGCAGCGCCTCCTCGAGCATCTCGCGCAGCGTGTCCGCGGATTCGCCGACGAGCCGCGCGAAGCCCGCGCGCAGCACCTCGGGCCGCTCGGTGCGATCGCGGATCACGAGCAACGGGCGCCCGACGCTCGGCGCCTCCTCCTGAACGCCGCCCGAGTCCGACACGATCAGCCACGCCGCGCGCATCAGGTGCACGAAATCCGCGTAGCCGAGCGGCTCGATCAGGTGCACGCGCGGCTGCTCGGCGAGGAAGCGCGCCGCGCTGCGGCGCACCTCCGGATTCGGGTGCACCGGAAACACCAGCGCGACGTCTTCGTGGCGCGCGACGAACTCGCCGAGCACGCGCAGCCGGCTCGCCATCACCTCGCCGAAGCTCTCGCGCCGGTGCGTCGAGAGCAGCAGCAGCTTGCGCTCGCCGATCGCGGCGAGCAGCGAGCGCACGCGCTCGGTCGGCGCGCCGTTGCGAAGAATCTGCTGCACCGCGTCGACGACCGGGTTGCCCGTCACCACGATCGATTCAGGGTCCACGCCTTCGGCGACGAGCGCGGCACGATTCTCGGGCGTCGCCGCGAAGTGGTGGCGCGCGGCGAGCGTGATCAGCCGTCGGTTCAGCTCTTCGGGAAACGGACTGTCGACCGAGCCCGAGCGCAGACCCGCCTCGACGTGGCCGACCGGGATGCGCAGGTACGCGCCGACCAGCGCGCCGGCGAGCGCGGTCGTCGTGTCGCCTTGCACGAGCAGCGCATCGGCCGGGATGCACCGAACGAGCGCGGACAGCGCATCGATCGCGCGGTGCAGCACGTCGAGCGGAGTGCGGGCGCCGTCTCCGACGCCGAGCGCGTGGTCGATGCGGATGCCGAGCTCGCGCGCGAACGGGTCGACGAGATCGAGGTGTTGGCCCGACGCGACGTTGATCGTCGCGAAATCGCTCGGGCGCTGGTCGAGCGCAGCGATCACCGGAGCGAGCTTGATCACTTCGGGGCGCGTGCCGAACAGCGTGAGCACTCGAATCGCCAACGGAACCCTCTCGCTTCGGACGGTACGGAGCGGCCCGCGCATCAGCCGCGGATCGTCACTGAACGCCTCGCCAATCGCGAGGGCCGACTACTGGTTAGGCTGCCCTCTTCGGCCGGAGGCGAGAGTGCGCGGAGGCTGTTCGAGCGGGATCGCGGCGGCGTTGCTCTTCCTGCCGTTCGCCGCGCTCGCCGCGCCACCAGCGGGTGCGCCAGCGCTCGGGATCAACCTCTTCAAGGTGAGGCCGTACAGCCGCGAGCTCCCGTTCGCCGACCTGCTGCAGATGCGCGGCGGCTGGCGCACGGGCGGATCGAAAGCGCAGGTGTCGCTCGACTCGGACGGCTGGCCGCGTGCTCTCGCGCCGGGTCAGTGGGTCGAGACGCAGCTAATGGCCGGTTTCGGCGAGCACGTGCCGCGTGGCGAGCTGCGCGCGAGCTGGGAGGGCGAGGGCACGCTCGAATGGCTCGGTGCGAGCGTGCGCAGCGATGGGCCGGGGCGTGCGCACGTCGTGCTCGATCCGCGCGCGGCGCGGCATGGCCTGCGCATCCGAGCGACGAGCCCGACGAGGCCGATTCGGCGCATCGCGCTGAAGCTTCCCGATGCGGGCGCGGCCGGCGCGGGCGCGTTCAACCCGCGCTTCCTCGCGCGCTGGAAGGGCGTGCGCGTCGTGCGCTTCATGGATTGGGGCCAGACCAACGATTCGCCGCTGCGCCGCTGGTCCGAGCGCACGCTGCCGGATGGGCCGCAGGGCACGGAGCGCGGCGTCGCCGTCGAGTGGATGATCGAGCTCGGCAATCGCCTGAACGCGGATCCGTGGCTCTGCATTCCGCACGCGGCAGACGACGCATACGTCGAGGCGATGGCGCAGCTGGTGAAGGCGCGCCTCGCGCCCGGCCGCAGGCCGTGGATCGAATACTCGAACGAGGTGTGGAACGGGCAGTTCGAGCAGGCGCGCTACGCGCGCGGCGAAGGGCTGCGCCGCCAGCTCGCGCCGCGCGACGGCGTCGCGGCGCAGCGGTTCTATGCACAGCGCGCGCTCGAGATCTTCGCGATCTGGGAGCGCGTGTTCGGCGGCGAGCAGCGCATCGTGCGCGTGCTCGCCGGACAGTTCGGGAACGAGCGCGGTGCGCGCGAGATCCTCGGCTGGCAGGACGCAGCGAAGCGCGCGGACGCGTACGCGATCGGCGCGTACTTCGGCCTCCGCCACGCGAGCCTCTCGGGCGCCGAGATCGCCGCGGCGGACGACGCTCGGCTCGCCGGCCTGCTCGAGGGCGCGATCGACGAAAGTCGGGAGCGGCTGCGCGGCTCGGTCACGATCGCGCGCTCGTTCGGGCTGCCGCTCGTCGCGTACGAAGGCGGGCAGCATCTGCGCGACGATCCGCGCATCCCCGGACTCAGCGAGCGGCTCGTCGCGATGAATCGCTCGCCGGCGATGAAGCGCCTCTACCAGCTCGCGCTGAAGCAGTGGCGCGAGGAAGGCGGCGCGACGTTCGTTCACTTCTCGTCGACGAGCGGCTACGGAGAGAACGGGAGCTGGGGGGCGCTCGAGTGGTGGGATCAGGCGACCAGCCCGAAGTACGAGGCGCTGCGCGAGGCGATCGACGGGAAGCGCGCTCCGCTCGCTGGCGCGGAGTGACCGCGCTAGGGAACCTCTGATTAATAACTGTTCATGATACAATTCGCGTCGTCACGAGCCTTTGGGGGGGTGAGGGGA
>Ga0187894_10005108_pt1 | contig 13643 bp, 7 predicted proteins | sample GBC1701081metaG_FD_136650 | JGI IMG/M metagenome (GOLD analysis project Ga0187894, IMG submission 136650) | White microbial mat communities from a lava cave in the Kipuka Kanohina Cave System on the Island of Hawaii, USA - GBC170108-1 metaG ...
GAGTTTGCCGATCTCGTCGGTTTCCTTTTGCAAATCGGTCATCGGCAGCCCGGCGATCCACAGGTCGCCGATCTGCTGCGAGATGCGCCCGTATGATTCGAACTGCTGCGCGTAGCCGCGAATTTTCGTCAATCTTGCATTCGAAAATTCCTCAGCGGTGATCGGTTTTTCACCGGCGATGTTTCGCAGCTCCTTCATAAATTCGACCGCGGATTCTTTCGTCTTATTCGTCTGCACGCCGCCGGAGGCGATCCACGCCCCGGCTTTCGAATAAAAGTTGGGAAACGCAAAAACGCCGTAGGAATAGCCTTTGTCCTCGCGAAGATTCAGATTTAGGCGCGTGCCGAAGCCGCCGCCGTAAACGGCATTGGCGAGATTGAGCGTGTAGTAATCGGGCGATTTGCGCTCGATGCCTTTCAGCACGTGGGCGATCACCGTCTGCGCCGCGCCGGGCCGGTCGATCAGGTAAACTTTGCCGGTCGGCATCGGCGTTACCGCGGCGACGTTCATCGCGGGAGCCGCGCCGCCCGACCACGAGCCGAAATGCTTGCGTGCGGCGGCGGTCGCTTCTTCGAGCGTGACGTCGCCGACGAAGATCAGCGCCGAGCTTCCCGGCTTCCAGTTCGCAGCGTGGAAACGCGCAAGGTCTTCGCGTGTGACCGCTGAGACGGTTTCGGGCAGACCGCCGGACGGCCGTCCGTATGCGTGATCGGCGCCGAAGGCGACCATCGTGGCGACGCGGTTGGCGACGGCGTTCGGGTTGTTCGCGGCTTGCGACAGATTGTCGAGAACGAGTTTCTTGTCACGATCGAATTCCTCCTGCGTAAAGGAAGGATTCAGCACGACATCGGACATCACATTGAGCGCCGGGTCGAGATTTCGTTTTAGGACTTCGAACGAAACGCCGGAGCTTTCGCGGCCCGCACCGCCGCCCAAACCGGAGCCGAGATCGCCCATCGCTTCGTCGATCTGTATCGCCGTGCGCGATTTCGTTCCGCGACGCATCAGCCGCGCGGTGAGGTTTGCCGTGCCGCCTTTTCCTGCCGGATCGGCAACGCTGCCGGCACGCGTGACGAGCGAGACGCCGACCTTCGGAAGCTCCGATTTTTCGACAACGAAAATCTCCATTCCGTTTTCGAGCTTCGCTGACTTCACGGCCGGCGCGATGAACGGACGGTCGGCACCGAGATCAGGTTCCTTCGTCCGGTCAATGGCGACGGTCGAAGCACGGCTGGATTTTTCGGGACGGAAGCGAACGACGACACGGTTCTTCGTATTCAGGTATTTATCGACCGCAGCACGAACGCTCTCGGCTGTCGCGTTTCGGCGACGTGCAAGATCAGCCTCAAACTTGCCGGGATCGCCGAGGTATGTGTTGTATTGATTAAGCAGATCGGATTTGCCGCCGAAACCGCCGATGCCTTCGAGACCGGAAATGAAACCGGCTTCCCATTTCGTTTTCGCACGCTCAAGCTCGGCAGCGGTCGGACCGTCCTTACCAAGCCGCGCGATCTCGCTGCCGACAATCTGCTCGATCTGGTTGAGATCGGAGCCGGGACGCGCCGTCACCCACATCGCGAAAAATCCGGAAAGCGGCTGGCCTGATTGAAACGCAACAACGTCCGAAGCAAGCTGGCGATCGTAGATCAGCACCTTGTTCAAACGCGCCGAGATGCCGTCGGTCATGATCGTTCCGGCAAGCTCAAGCTCGGCGTCGCCCGGATCGAAATACGCCGGCGAGTGAAAACCGAAATACGTCCGCTCCTGCGGCACGCGGTCGGCAACCTCGATCACCTTTTCGCTCGACAGCGATGCAACCGCTTTTGCCGGACGTTCGAGCGCCGGGCCGGGCGGTATCGGGCCGAAATATTTTTCGACCAAGCGTTTCGTCTCCGCCGGATCGAAATCGCCGGCAATTACCAGCGATAGATTATTCGTAGAGTAATACGTGCGGAAAAAATCTTTGACATCGTCGAGTGTCGAAGACGTTAGATCCGAGTGCTCGCCGATCACGTCGGTGTGATACGGATGTCCGATGGGAAACAAATTTTGCAGCATTAGCTTGAACCAACGTCCGTACGGCTGATTTTCCAGTCCCTGCCGACGCTCGTTTTGCACGACCATCACCTGATTGTCAAATTTTGCCTTATCAACTGCTTCGCTCAGCGTCGCCAGACGATCGGACTCGAGCCACAGAACTTTTTCGAGATTGCCAGAGGGAACAGTTATGAAATAGTTGGTGCGGTCCTGATTTGTCGTGCCGTTCACGCCGCCTTCGAGCAGGTTGGCACCGGCAGATTCGGCGTAGGAGAAATACTCCTTGTTGGCGTTTTTCGAGCCTTGGAACATCATGTGCTCGAACAGATGCGCAAAACCGCTCCGGCCGAGCCGTTCATTTGCCGAGCCAACGCGAAACCATTGGTTGACGTGCACGACCGGTAGCTTTGGATCACGGTGCAAAATGACCTGCAGGCCGTTCGGCAGAGTATATTTTTCAAATAGGATCTTCGGCGCCGAGATCTGCGCAGTCTGAGCCGATACACTTGAATACGGCACTGTTAAGAACGACAAAAATAGGGACAACGATACAAATTTACGGGCAACCATGTTCATATATAGCTCCTAAAGATCGTTTTGCAGAGACTTTGAGGTATCGATAAATACGGCAAGGACGTGAAATAGTTTCACGCGGCCGCCTAAAACCGATACCGGAACTGGCCGGTGAAGCTTCGACCGGCGCCGTCGATTCCCCAGCTTGGGTTGCGGTAAAAGCTGTCGAAGATATTTTCAAATGCCCAAAACACGCTTGCCTTATCATTCAGCGTGAAGCCGCCGCGAAGATTGGCCGTGGCGTAGCCCGGCAGCCGCGGGAAGAGTGTTGACGACGGAAACCCGGGCCCAAGAACGCGAGTCAGAACCTGCGTGATGTTCTCGCCAGTTGCGATGAGCGTGTATGTGTTTACATTTGCGTTGCACGTGCCGGCGGCGTTTTGAGTTAATCCGCGAACGCAGGCGCCGCGGCGGAAAAAGTTTTCGATCTGAGCGCGGGAACGCGGTGCTCCGGTTCGACGGTCACCGAGGTCAAGGCTCGACAGCCTTTCCTGCCGGGCAGCAAGCGTGGAGTATGTCTCGATCCACCAACGCGGTTTCGAATATCGGACGCTTAAAAATGCGGTCGGCGGCGGCGTCCCGCCTTCTATATTTGGCGGCAGACCGGTCTGCTTATCCGCCGCATGAACGTAAGTGAAGTTTCCTCGTGCCGAAAGCTCTGTCGTAATTCTCCCTTCCGCCTCATATTCGAACCCGTAAAGACGTGCCGCGGTAAAGTTAGCGCGGACGAGCACCGGTGCCGTCGAAGCCGCAACAAAAACCACGCCATTCGGAAGCTGGCTGATAATCTGCTCACTGCCCAGAAATTGCCCGACCGCGCCCGGCGGCAAAATGAGGGCTTGTTTTGTGATCGCGTCGTCGATATCGAGGCGAAAAACTGTAAACTCCGTGTCGAATTTTTTGTTGTTGTAACGAAGGCTGAAATCGAGGTTGTGACTGAACTCCGAAGCCTGTTTCGCCACGGGCAAGCCGGTCGAAACTGCGTCGGCCCCAGCGGTTGTGCCGATGGTACCGCCCAAACTTGTCGAAGCCAAATAGTCGACCTCGAATCCGTCGCCGGTCAGCCCGAGTGTTCCGAGATCTGTCATGCTCGGGTAACGAAACCCGCGGCTGTAATTGAAGGCTACCCGGAAATTATCGATCAGCCGCGCGACCGCGCCGATGCGTCCCGAAAACGCTCCGGTGCGTAACGAATCGTCGTTCCACAAACGGCGGCCGTTAACGACCGGCGAGTCTTCATCTCGCACCTTGTATAAAACTGCGCCGTACCGGAGCGCGCCCGTTATACGCAAACGGTCGCGAACCGCCTGCCACGCATCCTGAACGAAAAGGCCGGCAGATAAAAATCGGGCTTCGTCCGGCACGCGCGGACGCGACAAGGTAACGGCGTTCGTCACGGGATTATTAATGTAGGCAGGCGAGTTTATCTTTTCATTGTAAATATCGCCTCCGACAAGAAACGTGTTGTTCGCGGGAAGCTGCTTATCGAGAAAAAAGCTGAAGCCGAAAACGTTGGTGCGTTCGTATTGGTGCGTGATGTCGCCGAACGGATTTCCCTGACCACCCTGATTGACCCGTTCCTCGCGCTGGCTGTTAAATGAACCGGTGAACGACGCGCTGTCGAAGCCGAGAAAATCCTGCTTCACGTAACGCAGGTAGCTGAAATCGAGCATCAGGTTTCTGAGGTCGGCTATCAGGTTGCCATCGCCGCCGACAAGCTGATCGAAACGCTTGCCGCCGTCCTGCTGGCTGCGCTGATAATAATAAACGATCTGTTGGTCACCGCGCGGCGAGTAATTTACGCGAAAAGCGCCGCCGTACTGTGCGAATGCGGTGTCGGGATTGCGGTCGTAAAGAACGGATGACGGAAGACCAAGAAAGCGCGTGATCGCGGAGTGCGAATCGCGTCCGTCCGCCGTGCGCAAAGTGTTGATCCGGCGGCCAGCCAGATTAATATATCCGCCCAGTTTCTGCGTGCCGTAGCTTAAAAATGCAGAGCTTCCAAAACCGGCGTCGGCTGTGCTGAAGCTCGGAATAATTTCTCCGTGAAATTCCGGCGTGTCGGTTCCGTAAACCGGCGAACGCGTCAGTAGATTGACGGTTCCGCCGAGCGAATCGGAGCCGTATTGGGCACTGTTCGGGCCGCGGAGCACCTCAACGGTCTGCAGATTCGACGGCTCGTTTAGATTGAAAAAAGTGTTGATGCCGCCGCGCTGTGCTCCGCTTGTAAAGCGTACGCCGTCCACGTAATTGACGACATTTTTTCCGGTTAGCCCGCGAACGACTACGGCGCCAATGGTCGGGCTGGTTTTCTGCACGTTAAGCCCGACTTCTTCCTCGCCGACCTGAGCCAGAACGGAAGTGACGCGCTCTAGAATCTTTGCGGAACCGATCAGGTTTACGGCTTGCGGAATGTTTACCACTTCTTCAATTTGCCCGGTTTCGGCCGTAACGGTCACTTTTGCCTCACCGACTGCGAGAGTAAATCTTAGGTCACTCTTTCCTGTTTCAACGACGGTTATCGTTTGGGCCTGCGGCTCGAATCCGGTTGCGGAAATTCTTATCTCATATTCGCCCGACAATAGTTTTTCAAATCGGAATGTTCCGTCAAAAGCGGTTGTGGTTTCCGTCTCAGCCTGCGTTTGTTTACTGGTCGCCAAAACGCGTGCGCCCGCCACGACGGCGCCGTTTTGATCGGTGACCGTACCCGAAAGCGAAGCCGAAGCTTGAGCAAAAACGGAAATTGCCGTGTAAAAAATAAGTAAAAGAAGTGCCGTTGTTTTCATATAGTGTTTTACTCCACCTGATACGTGGCTACACTCGTCGGCGTTTCAAAACAGCGAACTTTGTAAACCCTTACGCGTTCGTCTCCGATGCGCGTGTTCAGATATTCGAGAAAATAGCGTGCGAGGTTTTCGGCGGACGGGTTTAGTTCTTCATCGAATGGCGGCAGATCATTGAGATTGCGGTGATCGAGATATTTTACAATCTCGTCCGCCGCTTTTTTCAGATCAACGAAATCGATGAGCAGGCCGATGTTGTTTAGCTCAAGCCCACGTGCGTAAATTTCAACTTTGTAGTTATGCCCGTGCAGATTTTCACACTTGCCCTTATACCCGCGCAGCTGGTGCGCGGACGAAAAATCGCGTTCGATCATTACTTCGAAAAATGCGGGCATATCAAAACTCAAATTATAGCGTATGCTCGTCCGATCGTGATAAATGACTACTGCATTTCTTATCTATTATCTGCGGTCATACAAATCGGTTATTGACAGTAAAGCTGTCGGCAGCAAACTACGACTATTAGTTAACTGTTTTAGCGCTTTTTGAGTGTTTGCACGTGCTATGTTTTCACATGTTGCCTTCAGGTTTATCTGCCTCGCGGTTTTTGCCTTGATGCTGATAGGATTGTGGTTATTTCCTGGTGCGCTGACGGCGAATATGCCGTGGTAAGCCAAATCTCCGATTTTCGAACATTGAGCCCGACGGCGGCAAATGTCTCGGTATCAGGCCGTGTCGCAAACGCGGGCCGACGAGCGGTCAGAAACGCTATCTTCATGCTGACCGCACCGACCGGAGATATATTTTCCGCCCGCTCGAGCTCGTTCGGGTATTTTCAGCTTTTTGATATTCCGGCGGAAATCACATACACCCTGGAAGCCAAGCCGAAGGGTCTTACGTTCCGGGCCAGGGTCATCTCGGTCGAGGATAACCTTGAGGGACTTGAGGTTATCGCGGAACCAAACAGCGCCCGATGGAAGTGACATTAACGGATGAGAATGAAAGCGTTTTCCAATACTCGCGACTTCTTCCGGTCACTCGCTCCCATGAGGTTTCAGATACAGTTCGCCATCGTAGTCGTTTATACCGACAATCATTCGGTCGAGCCAACCGAACCGGCCAAGGACATTGCGACCGATGCTGTCGTCCGCCGCAAAGCAGATCAAGGAATCGAATTCGAATCCCATTGAAATCAGCGTCACCTACCGTTAAAGATATGCCCGGATGACCTCGGTCGTAAGCGACCTGGCGATCAAAAGAAAGGAGAAAGGCCATAGGTTACCAACCGGCGTAGAAAGCCTCTTCCCCCTCGGCAAGAATGTAGTGCAGTAAAGGTCTGTCAACGCCTTTGGCTTTGGCCGTCTGATCGGTCTCTTTAATCGTGCGAGCGTAAGCGATCAATTTACCATCTTGGAGTGCGACGTAGTTGCCCGCATATTTATGTTTGTTCTCTTTGATCCAGGTAATGTTGGGATCGACGTGCCTTTTCTTGCCGTTCGCTTTTATGGCGAGGCTTTCGGCATTTTTTTGCGGCGATTCATTCAACCGCCGAAGCAGCTCGTCACGGTCGGCTTTCGGAAGTTGGTTAATTTTTGTGACGAACTCGTCGATTGTTTTGGTCGCCATAGTCTGACCTCGTAACAGTTATTTTGTCACGAATCCTGCACGGTGGGTTCGAGGATCTTTTGTGTGTCTTCGAGGTCGGACGTGATCCGCATTCTTGGCAGACTTTGTAGAAAGTTGCGGCCGTAGGGTTTCGTGCGTAATCGTGGATCGAGGATGGCGATGACGCCGCGGTCGGTGCGGCTGCGGATTAGGCGGCCGATGCCCTGCTTGAGCGTGATGACGGCTTGCGGGACGCTGTAATCGGTGAATGAGCGTCCGCCGTTTTCTTCGATAAAACGCGAGCGTGCGGCGACGATCGGGTCGGTCGGGACAGCGAAGGGCAGCTTGTCGATGATCACGCACGAAAGCTGCTCGCCCTGCACATCGACGCCCTGCCAGAAACTTGCGGTGGCGAAGAGAACGGCGTTCGGCGTTGAGCGAAATTTATCGAGTAACGCGGCCTTCGCCATCGAGCCCTGAACGAAACAGGGAAAATTTACACGCGCGGAAACGAGCTCGTAAAGAGCCGACATGGATTGGTTACTCGTGCAGAGGACGAACGCGTGACCGTTCGTTACCTGAACGATGCGCACTATCTCGCTCGCGGCGAGATGCGTAAATTCGGGAGCGCGCGGGTCGGGCATCGCCTTTGGTAAATATAAGATCGCCTGTTCTTCGAAATCGAATGACGATTCGGCTGTGAAGCCGGAAGTTTTCTTCGTGTCCAAACCGAGACGCTCGCGGACGAAATTGAACGAGCCGCTGCTGGAAAGCGTAGCAGACGTGAGAATGCACGATTCGACTTTGTCGAAAAGTTTTTCGCGAAGCAGCTCGGACACATCAACCGGCGATGCCCGCAGGAAAATTCCCTTTCCGCGCCGTTCGAGCCAATAGACGTAATTTCGCTCGGCCTGCGTAACGACGAAATCCAGATCGAACCTTGTCTGCCGCGTGCGGCGAAGCATGCTTTCGGCCTCGGGCATTTCGGCGGCAAATTTCGAGATCTTCGTTTCGAGACCGGCGAGCGCGTTGTCGAGCGCGAAATAAGCGTCGCCGAGCGGCGTCGGTTTGTTCTCACCCTTTGTCGTGCGGTGCGAAAACGTGTCAGGCAAAAGCGGAAATCTACCTTCGGTTTTTGCTGCGCGAAACCGATGCCAGAATTGCTCGGCGAGCCCCGCGATCTTTGCGGCAAGCTTCATCAATTCCATATTCACGACCGCATCCTTAATCGGCAAATTGTCGGTGTCGCGGACGAGCTCGTCGATCTGAAAGTTCGATACCTGAAATCCGAAATAATCTGCGGCGATGTCTTCTATCAGATGAGCTTCGTCGAAGATCACCGCGCCGTAATCCGGAATGACTTTGCCGAACTGATTTCCCCGCACGTTCAGATCGGCGAAGAAGAGATGATGGTTCACGACTATGATGTCGGCGTTGTCAGCTCGCGTCCGCATCTGAGTGATAAAGCACGGCTCGAAATCGGGGCACTTCTGACCGATGCAAATGTCCGAACGCGCGTTGATGCGGTTCCAAAGCGGAAGATTTTCGGGCAGATCGGTCAGCTCGCGGCGGTCGCCGGTTTTTGTTTCGTTTACCCAATGGCCGATCTCTCGAAAATGGTCGAGCTCGTTCAGCCCTTCGAGTATCGGTTGGTGCTCGGCCTTTTTTACGCGGTAAAGGCACGCATAATTAGAGCGGCCCTTCATGTATTCGGCGGTGAATTTTCGCGGCAGAATCTTTTGCAGAAACGGAATGTCTTTTTCCATTAACTGCTCCTGCAGATTTTTCGTGCCCGTGGAAATGACGACGCGTTTCTTTTGCGCCAGCGACGCGGCGATCGCCGGGACGAGATAGGCAAGCGTCTTGCCCGTGCCGGTTCCCGCCTCGACGATCAAATGCCGCTTTTCGGCGAAGGCCTTTTCGATCTCGCCTGCCATTTTGATCTGTCCCTCGCGGTACTCGTAATTCTCGTGAAAACGCGCGACAAGGCCGCCTTCGCCGAAGACCTTCTGGATCAAACTCTCGCCCGGTTTCGCTTCCATTTTATTGACTTTTTCGGCTCTTGCTGCTATCGTTTGCAATTCGCCCTTCGCATGTTAATTGAACCGGAGCGGCCCCGCACCCTTTGGTCATTTCTTAATTGTAGTTCAAAATCAACAGGTGTCGAAAAGCGGATTTTTCTTAAATATCGGGTTTAATCTGCGTTTTGTACCTTAATATCTCTCGATCTTTCGGAGGAAGTTTTTTAATGAGTTCGTCGCACGTTTCCAACCGAGGTATCTATATTACCTTGTCACTGATCGCGTTCGTTATCGCCGCGATCGTTTTTGTTCCTGCGTATTTCCCGACCTCGGCGACACGCAACACGAACGTCACGGACGCGAAGGTGGAACGGTTAGCGAATTACGACATTCGAACGGACAAGAATGCCTTTCAAAAGCTGACTGAGTTTCGGCAGGCCGCGTCAAAAAATGCCGTCGAGGTCGCAGACCTGCGTGACGATTTTGTTCGCGGCGAGAAAGCACTGCGACAGCGCGTGCCGGCGCTGAAGGTCGAGTATAACGACGACATCAAAATTCCCGAAATCATCGGATCTGACGTAATGCAGGGCAAGGCATTTCTAACCGAAAGGTCCTCAGTAAAACGCAGCGACATTCTGATCGATTTTTTGCAGGACATCACGGAGCTTACCGGCGTAAGCACCGAGCAGGTGTCGCAGTTGAAGGTTGTTGCGGATTACAAAAATCCCGAGGGCGAATTGGCGTTCGTCGAACTTAATCAGGAGATCAACGGCGTTCCCGTATTCCGTGGCGAAGTGAAGGCCGGTTTTACAAAAAATAACGAGATTATCCGCGTCATCAACAATCTGGCTCCCGGTCTGGAATACGCAAGTCTTTCGAAGGATTTCGGCGATCCGCAAAATGCGGTGATCGCAGCTGCTGTTTCGATAGATTACGAAATAGACACTCAGGAAACCGCCCTCAATAAGCGCGAATCAACAGAGATCAAAGCCGTCTTCGGCACGGGCGATTGGACCACGACGGCCGAGAAAATGTATTTCCCCATCGAGCCGGGCGTTGCGGTTCCGGCGTGGCGCGTTCTGATCTGGGAAAGCGTCGGCGCGTATTACGTTATCGTCGATGCCAGAACCGGCACGATGCTTTGGCGGAAAAATCTTACTGAAGACCAGACACAGAGCGCAACCTACAATGTCTATGCAAACGCCGGCTCGATGTTAAACGTCGCCGACAGCCCATTTCCGATGACGCCGGGCCCGCCGACACCGAACGGCGAACAGGCGACCAGCATCGCGCGAACGCTTTTGACGCTGATCGGAAACGAAGCTCCGTACACGTTTAACAACAACGGCTGGATCACCGACGGCAACAACACGACCGACGGCAACAACGTGCAGGCCGGGCTCGACCGCGAGCTTCCCAATTCGGGAAGCCCCGCGAATCCGGGCGATATCGACCCGAACGGAATGGCTGTCGGCAGCCCGAACCGCACCTTCGATTTTCCTTTTAACCCTGGAATTCCGACAAACCCGGCGCTTAACACCGGCGACGCGCCGCTTCCCGCAGCACAAACCACTTCGTGCCAGGCGCAAGGAACCGCGACCGCGCCAAGCGATTATCAAAAGGCCGTCGTTACGCAGCTTTTCTACATAACAAACCGCTACCATGACGAAATGTACCGGCTCGGCTTCACCGAGCAGGCGAGAAACTTTCAGAACGATAACTTCGGACGCGGCGGCAACGCCGGCGACCGCGTTTCGGCACAGGCGCAGGATTGCTCGGGAACGAATAACGCCAATTTCACGACACCATCGGACGGCACGCGCGGAACGATGCAGATGTACCTGTTCACCGCCCCGACGCCTGATTATGACGGCTCGCTGGATGCCGATATTGTCATTCACGAGCTTACGCACGGGCTTTCAAACCGTCTGCACGGAAACGGAGGCGGTCTGTCGCTAAATCTTTCGCGAGGAATGGGCGAAGGCTGGTCAGACTTTTACGCGCACGCGATGCTGAGCGAGCCGACGGACCCGATCAACGGAATTTACGTCACCGGCGGCTACGCGACATACCGTCTTCGCGGTGCCCCGAACACTTTCAATAATTATTATTACGGCATTCGGCGATTTCCGAAGGCCGTAAAGGCGTTCACCGGACCAAACGGACTGCCGCATAACCCGATGACTTTCAAGGACATCGACAGCACGCAGGCAAATGTCACAGATGGAGCTTTTCCGGCGGCGTTTTCCGCAACGGCTGATCAGGTCCACGCGGCCGGCGAAGTTTGGAGCACTGCGCTTTGGGAAGTTCGGGCCCGGTATATTCAAAATCAGGGCGCCGGTGTGGACGGCAACCGAAAAGTACTCCAACTCGTCACTGACGGGATGAAGCTTTCACCGCTCGGGCCGACATTTCTGACGGCACGCGATGCGATTCTCGCGGCGGCTCTCGCCGGCGGATCGTCACAGGATGTAGCTGACGTGTGGGCGGGATTCGCTTCGCGCGGCATGGGATTTAGCGCGAGCATACAGACGCCCGGCAGCGGCGGCGGCACGGCACGAGTCACTGAAGCTTTCGACCTGCCGAATTTGCAGCAGGCTCCGACATTCAGCGTTTCAGACTCGGCCGGTGACAACGACGGTTTCTTCGAGCCCGGCGAGCCGTTGAACCTCACCGTGCCGCTGACCAACACCACCGGCTCGACCGCCACCGGCGTCACGCTCCAGCTTATAGGCGGCACGTCGGCTAACTACGGCACGATCAATCACAACACAACGGCGGCCCAAGTGATCCAGTACGTCGTTCCGGCGAACGCGCCGTGCGGCTCGACGCTGACGTTAACCTTCAATGTAAACAGCAATATTGGCCCGACATCCTTTCAGCGAAGCCTTCAGATCGGCCAGCTCTTTACGACGGCCGCAGAAAATTTCGACGGCATAACCGCACCGGCGTTTCCAGCAGGTTGGACGGCGGTCGCGGTGCAGAACGGCATAAATTTCGTCACGACTACGAACAATGCTGACAGCGCGCCGAACGCGGCGTTTGCGGCCGACCCGACTACTGTCGGCGGCGGCACCGACCTTACGATGGCCGCTGTTGCCGTGACCGCGCCTGCGGCGGTTCTGAGTTTCCGCAACCGTTACGACACCGAACCCGGGTGGGACGGCGGTGTTGTCGAGATCAGCATTAACGGCGGCACTTTCCAGGACATCATTACTGCGGGCGGCTCGTTCATCGAAAACGGCTACAACGGAGCGCTTGGTGCGGGAGCCAATAATCCGCTCGCCAATCGAGCCGCGTGGAACGGCAATTCCAACGGTTACGTCACCACGAGACTCAGGCTGCCGGCATCGGCGGCGGGCCAGAACGTTCAGTTCAGATTCCGTTTCGGAGCCGACGACAACACTACAGGCACCGGACCGAATCCGGGCTGGTATATCGACAATATACAGTTCTCAGGCCAGGCCTCATGCTCTTTCACCACGTCGCAGACTGCCAGGGCAGATTTTGACGGTGACGGCAAGACCGACCTTTCGATCTATCGGCCCGCGGACAACGGCTGGTACGTAAATAGATCGAACGGCGGCATAGACGTCATTCAATGGGGACTGGCGGGTGACCGCGTCGTTCCCGGCCGTTACGACAACGATAACAAGACGGATTTTGCCGTTTTCCGTCCGTCGGAAAATCGCTGGTACGTCCTCGGCTCCAACGGCTATACGGTTTCGATTTATCAATGGGGATTGGCGGGCGACCTGCCGGTTCCGGGCGACTACGACAACGACGGCATGAACGACCCAGCCATCTTCCGCCCGTCGGAAAATAGATGGTATGTCCAAAACAGCAATGGCGGCATACAGGTTTTGGAATGGGGTATTATCGGCGACGTTCCGGTGCCCGGCGATTATAACGGCGACGGAGCGACCGATTTTGCCGTGTACCGCAACGGCCAATGGCTGATCGCGTTTGTCGGCGGCGGCATCGCGGTATCAGATTGGGGACTGGCGGGCGACAAGCCGGTACCGGCAGATTACGACGGCGATAACAAGGACGATCTGGCTATTTTCCGTCCGTCAAATAACACCTGGCACATTCAGCGAAGCTCGAACGGCGCGATCGACGTTTACGGCTGGGGCATTGCAGGCGACGTGCCGTCACCCGGCGATTACGACGGCGACGGGCGCGACGAGCCGGCAGTGTTCCGCAACGGAACCTGGTACCTGTTTCGCTCTACGGCGGGCATATTGGTCGTCGATTGGGGATTATCAGGTGATAAACCGATACCTTCAGCTTACGTTCCTGAATAGGGATAAACGCGGATGTCCGCGGCGGCTAGAGAGAATGTCTAAAAGTCTCATTCTGCCGTGAAGCGGCCAGAAGACATTGGAATTTGCGGGTGAAGAGCAGGCTTTAGCCAAATTTAAGAAGAGATTTTTTCCGAATGGCTTTAGCCCAATGTTTACAAGCAGATGAGGCTAAAGCCATAAGGAATTTATTACTTGAGTTCTTTGAAAAACCTCGATATATTTTACTAAGGAAAATAGTAAAATGGGGAGCATGGAAAGCAAACAGTTAAGTTTAATGGATGCGGTTTTGAGTATGAGTCGTCGGAAGAAAACGAGCA
>Ga0187894_10005109_pt1 | contig 13642 bp, 9 predicted proteins | sample GBC1701081metaG_FD_136650 | JGI IMG/M metagenome (GOLD analysis project Ga0187894, IMG submission 136650) | White microbial mat communities from a lava cave in the Kipuka Kanohina Cave System on the Island of Hawaii, USA - GBC170108-1 metaG ...
AACCCGAGCGCGAGCAGCGCAAGGGCCGTACCCGCGACCGCCGCGTAGGGGAACCGCGCGGGGCCGAGGACGACGAGCCGGACCGCCGCGGGCGGATCCTCCGCGTTGCCGAACCGGTCGATCGCCTGCACCTCGATCGTGTGCGTGCCGGCGGGCAGCGACAGGTTTGCGGCAGTCGTCGCGCCGGCCAGCGACCAGCCCCCGCCGTCGAGCCGCACGCGGTAGCGCAGCTCCGACGCGACCGTGTCGTACCAGGCGTCCGTCCCCGACCAGGAGATCTTTGCGGCACTCCCCTCGCGCGCCTCGTACGCCTCGGCCGCGAACCGGGTCCTCGGCGGCGCCGTGTCGCGCGGGTCCAGGTGCACGAGACCCGCGCCCAAGGTCCCGATCCACAGCGTGCCGTCGTCCATGGGCAGGAGCGGCCAGATCGCCTCCTCCCCGAGCCCCTCCTCGTTCCTGAAGCAGGACCAGACGAGACCGTCATACCTGCTGAGCCCGGACCCGGTCGCGAACCAGAGGACGCCCGGTTCGCCCTCCGCGATCGACCAGACGCTCCCGTCGCAAAGGCCGTCGTCCACGTCGAAGTGCTCGATCGAGCCCTGGAGGAGGCGCGAGACACCCGGCGTGTGCTGGTAGCCGATCCAGAGCGCGCCGTCGTGCGCCGCGCACAGGCACCAGACCTTCTGGGCGAGCAGCAGGCGTTCCGACGGCCGCGACGGGGTGCCGCGGTCGTTGGGCGTCCCGTGCGCCGACGGGAGATAGTGGGTCACGTGGCCCGGCCCCTCGTACGCCGCGAGCCCCTTGAGCGTCGCGAACCACAGCGTCCCGCGCCGGTCGCGCGCGACCACGTCGTAGACGCGCCCCGACGGGAGGTCGAGGTCCTCGGGCGCCGGGCGGAACTCGCCCTCCGAGAAGCACCAGGCGCCGTGGACCCCCGAAGCCCCCTCCGCATTCAGCACCGCGAACCAGAGCGCGCCCGACGGATCGACGGTGATCCGGTGGACGCAGCCGTCGATCGCATCGAGATGCCGCCACGTCCCGTCCGCGAAACGGTAGACGCCGGTGAACGAGGATCCGCTGCCGATCCACACGCGGCCCTCCCGGTCCACGGCGCATGCGGTGACGACGCCCAGCGGCTTCCCGTCGATCGAGGGGATCTCCTCGGTCGTGCCGTCGGGACGGACCGCGGCGAGCCCGTCGCCCGTGCCGCACCAGATCGTGCCGTCGGGGCCGCGGGCGAGCGCGTGCACGCGCGAGCCGCGCGGGAGCGGGCGGGGCCGGAAGTAGGGCGCGTGGCGCCGCCGCAGGATCCCGCGCCCGCGCGTCGGGGTCCACGTCTCCCCTTGGCACTCGACGCTCGCGCGCGGCCCGGGGCCCGCGCCCTCCTGCCGCCACGCGCCGCCGGGCGGGCGCACGTACCCCGCGCCGCCGACGCGGAGGAGCAGCGTTCCGTCCGCCGTCGCGTCCATCGCGTCCGCCTGCGCGCGCGCCGGGTCCACGGGGAGATCGATTCGCTCCTCGACCGCCTCCCCGACCCGGAGGATCGCCGTCGCGTAGAGCGCGAACACGGCGCCGGCCGGCGCGGGCGCGAGGAGCCGCGCGACGCCGGCCGGCGGCGCCCGCCGCATCCCGAGAGCCTCGATCCGGACGAGACCGGCCGAGGTCGCCGCCCAGACGCGCGGGCCCGACGCGACGAGGTCGAAGACGTCGTCGCTCGGGAGGCCCTCGCGGTGGTCGAGCGGCCGCGAGAAGCGGTCGTCGTCCCCGGCGGCCGCGACCGCCGCCAACAAGATCAGGTGAAGGGGCACGGGGAAGCGGATGGGGGACCGATTCTAGGCCCCGGCGGAAGGCTCGGCGCCGGTTGCACTGCTTCGGTGCACGTCGGAGCTTACTTGTCGGGTCCGGACTGCCGATGGAAGATGGCGTAGTCGTCCCATGTGCGGGATCGTGGCAGTCCTCTCGCGGCCGGACAAGCGGCCGCTTCCGGACGTCAAGGCCGGCGCGTCGCGCCTTGCCGAGGCGGCCGAGCGGATTCGCGGATGGGGCACCGACGGGGGCGACAACGACGCCGCGCTCGGCGACGCGGTCGCCGTCGCGGAGCAGGTGTCGGCGGACCTTCTCGGCCTCCGCGGCGTCGAGGCGCTCCTCGCGGGCGCGCCCGCGCTCGTCCCTCACGTCGCACGGCTCTCCGACGCGGTGGCGCGGTTCGAGCACCTGCTCGACCAGCGCGCGTCCGGACTCGGCACCGCGCGCGTCGAGGCGCTCAACGCGGTCCTCGTCCGGGCGAAGGATGTCGCCTTCTCGCTCGAGCGCGACCGTCTGGGCAACGTCGCGAGGGTCCGCGCGCTCTGCGGCGGGAGCCCGACGCCCGGGCGGCTGCGCGCGGCGTGCGACATCAACGCGGCGCTCAACAGCCTCGACCGCCTCGAGGTCCGGGGGCGCGACTCGGCCGGCGTCCACCTCTTCGTCCGGGGCGACTTCTCGCGGCTGCCGACGGACGTCACGCGCCAGATCGAGGAGCGCGAGGTGATCCCGCACTTCACGCACCGCGCGGTCCGGCGCGTGCGGACGAGGAACGGCGGCTTCGTCCTGAGCTTCGTCTACAAGGTCGCGGCCGAGGTGGGGGAGCTGGGCGACAACGTGCGGGCGATCCGGGGGGCCATCGGGGGCGACACGCTCCTGCACACGCTCCTCGACGAGCCGGGGGCGACCGCCGAGATCGTGGGCCACACGCGGTGGGCCAGCGTCGGCGTGATCAGCGAGGCGAACGCGCACCCGCTCAACCACGAGCAGACGAACGGCACGACGCCCTGCTACTCGATCGGCGCGCTCAACGGCGACGTGGACAACTACCAGGAGCTGATCCGCGGCGAGGAGCTGCTGATCGCGCCCGAGATCACGACCGACGCGAAGGTGATCCCGGTGCTCGTCTCGAAGCTCGTCGCGCGCGGCGAGAGCGTGGCGGAGGCGTTCCGGAAGAGCGTCTCCCGGTTCGACGGCTCGGTCGCGATCGCCATCCAGTCGGCCGAGGAGCCGGGCCGCGTCTACCTCGCGCTCCGCGGGAGCGGGCAGGCGCTCTACGTCGGCGTAACGCGCGACTCGTTCATCGTCGCGTCCGAACCGTACGGCGTCGTCGAGGAAACCAACCGCTACCTCCGGCTCGACGGGGAGTCGCCCGCGGATCCGGACCGCCCCCAGAGCCGCGGGCAGATCGTGATCCTCGACCGCGCGCGCGCCGGGCAGCGCGAGGGGATCGAGCGGATCGCCTACGACGGCACGCCGCTCCCGGTGGCCGAGAAGGACCTGAAGAAGATCGAGATCACGACCCGCGACATCGACCGCGGCGCGAACAGCCACTACCTCAAGAAGGAGATCGCGGAGGCCCCGGAGTCGATCCGCAAGACGCTGCGAGGCCGCCTGACGGAGGAGTACGGCCTCGCCCGCGTCACGCTCGGCGAGGAAAGCCTCCCCCGCGCGGTCTGCGAGAAGCTCAAGAGCGGGCGCTTCAAGCGGATCTGGATCATCGGGCAGGGGACCGCCGCGGTGGCCGGCCAAGGGGTCGCCGAGGCGTTCCGCGATGCGCTCCAGGGGCTCCCGGTCGCGATCGTGGCGATGCCCGCGACCGAGGTGAGCGGCTTCCACCTGCGCGACGACATGAGCGACACGCTCTTCGTCGCGATCAGCCAGAGCGGCACGACGACCGACACGAACCGCACGGTGGACCTGCTTCGCGCCCGCGGCGCGTCGGTCTTGGGCATCGTCAACCGCCGCCACAGCGACCTCACGGAGCGCGTGGACGGCGTCCTCTACACGAGCGACGGGCGCGACGTCGAGATGTCGGTCGCGTCCACGAAGGCCTTCTACAGCCAGATCGCCGCCGGGACGCTGCTTGCCGAGGCGCTCGCCCACGCGTGCGGCGTCGGCGACCCCGCCCGCCGGAGCCGGATCCTGCGCGCGCTCCAGGGGCTTCCCGAGAAGATGCGCGCGCTCCTCGGCCGCGAGGAGCAGATCGCCGAGGCCGCCCGGGCGACCGCGCCGCCGCGACGCCACTGGGCGATCGTCGGCAACGGGCGGAACCGGATCGCGGCGCAGGAGATCCGGATCAAGCTCTCGGAGCTCTGCTACAAGTCGATCGCCTGCGACGCGACCGAGGACAAGAAGCACATCGACCTCTCCTCCGAGCCGCTCATCCTCGTCTGCGCGGCCGGCCTTGAGGGGGGCACCGCCGCGGACGTCGCCAAGGAAGTCGAGATCTACAAGGCCCACAAGGCCTGCCCGGTCGTGGTCGCGACCGACGGCAGCGACGGGTGGCGCGCGGCGGCGGCGATCGTGCGCGTGCCCGAGGCCGAGCCCGAGCTGGCCTTCGTCCTCTCCACGATGGCGGGCCACCTCTTCGGCTACCACGCCGCGATGTCGATCGACGCCCTCGCCCTGCCGCTGCGCGAGGCGCGGGGCGCGATCGAGATCGGCGCGCTCGCCCCGAACGGCGGCGACCTGCGCGACGGGTTGCGCCCCGGGCTGCAGGACCCCTTCCGGCGGTTCACCGAGGGGCTCCGCGCGGGCCGGTACGACGGCGCGCTCGAGGCGCGCACCGCGTCGCGGCTCTCGCTCCTCTTCCGTTACGCCATGCGCGCGATGCCGCTCGAGTACTTCCCCGACGACTTCGGGCGCGTCGGGACGCCCGGCGCCGCGGTCGAGGAGCTGACCTCCGCGCTGACGCGCGGCATCGAGGAGCTGTCGCGGCCGATCGACGCGATCAAGCATCAGGCGAAGACGGTCACCGTGGGCATCAGCCGCGGGGACGAGGCGCTCTTCAACGTGCCGCTCGTGCGCGCCGTGCTCGACACCGGGACGGCCAAGGAGAACCTCGCCTACAAGGACATGAAGGCCCTCCAGGCGCTCGACGCGGCCATCGAACAGGTCACGGGCTTCACCCGGTACGCGATCGAGGGCGCCGACAGCGGCGGGCGCATTCGCGTGGTCGCGCAGGGCGGGGTGTCGAAGGGCATCCCGTCGCGCACGAGCGGGAACGCGACGCTCCGCGGCACGAAGAACACGGTCGCGATGGAGCGCGTGGTCCTCGTGGCCGTCGGCCGCAGCGACGGGCGCCCGATCATCCTCGTGCCCCTGACCTCGAAGGATGTCGCGGTCGGCATCGCGCTGCTCCACGTCCGGTTCAAGCCGCAGCTCGACGCGGGGACGGTCCGGAGCGTGCTCACCGGCTACAGGAACCGCTACCAGCTCATCCGCGACGCGGTGGCGGAGACCAACTCGGAGTTCAAAGAGCAGGACCTCGTGAACCTCGACGTCCTCTCGCTCCTCACGCAGCCGGTCGTGATCCTCGCGGACCAGCTCGCGGCGAAGCCGTAGCGCGCCTCGCTTCCTTCCGCGTCGCCGCCCCCAATGCAGTAACGTAGACGGCGATGAAGCACATCGTCGCGATCGAGGGGACCTACGAGGGCGACCTGCGCGTGCGCGCGCTCCACGCGCCGTCCGGCACGGCGATCACGACCGACGCGCCGAAGGACAACGAGGGGAAGGGGCGCAGCTTCTCGCCGACGGACCTCGTGGCGACCGCGCTCGGGACCTGCATCCTCACGATCCTCGGGATCCACGCGCGCAAGCGGGGCGTGGACCTCGCGGGCGCGCGCTTCCGCACGGCCAAGGAGATGGCCGCGGCGCCGGTCCGCCGGATCGCGCGGCTCGTGACGGTGGTGACGCTGCCCAAGTCCCTTGGCGAAGGCGACCGCAAGGCGCTCGAGGCCGCGGCGCGGACCTGCCCGGTGACCGCGTCGCTGCATCCGGACGTCGAGGCGGTGCTCGAGTTCCGCTACGAATAGCGGGGGCCTCGGGGGCTGCCCCCGAAGCCCCCTCCTTCCCTCAGCGCTTGTGCCCTCAGCGCGACGCGTTGAGCCAGTAGACGAGGTTGAACGGCGGGTTGCTCATGTCGCCGACGATGATCTCGGAGAGCCCGTCGCCGTCGAAATCCGCCGCATCGAGGCTCTGCACCGGCCCCGCCGATTCGGTCTCCCCGGTCACGACCTGCCAGCTCCGGCCGGAATCCGTGAACGTCCCGTCGCCGTGACCCGTGAGCACGAGGATCTCGCCGAAGTCGTTCACCGTGGCGAGGTCGGTCACCCCGTCGCCGTCGAAGTCGGCGTGCGCGAGCCCCCGGCCGTTCCCCGCGCGGTCCCAGAACAGGAAGCGGTAGGTCGTCTCCACGAAGGCGTCCGCCTCGAGGCTGAACGCGTCGAGGAGCGTCACGACCCCCGCGCCGAGGTGGTCCGGGTCGCCGGGCAGGGTTCCGTCCACCTCGCCGCCGACGAAGACGAGCGCGTCCATGCGACCGTCGCCGTTCGCGTCGAAGATGTCGATGTCGGAGACCGCCGTCCCCGTGATGTTCGTGATCTCCTGCGGCGGACCCACGTCGCCGGCGTCGGCATCGACCCTCGCGACGAGGATCGCGGGGTCCTCGGGGGCGAGTCCGGTGTCTCCCGCGTCGTAGTGGCCCCAGATCAGGTCGTCGTCGCCGTCCCCGTCGAAGTCGCCCGCGCCGATCGCGCCCGGGCGGTAGTCCTCGTAGGGCAGCGGGATGTCGTAGACGGTCGAGTCGTAGTCGAACGGCGCGTTCGAGCTGAAGACCACGAGCTTGCGGTCCTCCGGGTCCTCGTCGCCGTAGAGGACCGCGATGTCCGGTTGGGGGCTCGTGTGGTCGAAGTCGCCCACGGCGATGCCGCCGGTGTAGTCCGGCAGGATCGACGGCCGCAGGACCGTGAGGGCGCCGACCGTCCCTCCCGGCCCGATGTCCACGAGCATGACGGGATCGACCCCCTGGTCGTCGAGCACGGACAGCACGATCTCCTGCTCGGGGTCGTCGTCGAGATTCGCGAGGAGGATGGCCTGCCCGCGCCCCTCCTCGGGGACCCAGGTTTGCATGTCGGGATGGTTGATCACCTGCACCGAGAACGAGCCGGCGAAGTCGGGCGAATCCCCGTCCCCGTCCCGGTCGATCCCGGGGCCGAACGTGTCCGCGAGGAGGAGGAAGGCCTCGGGCGCGCCCGCCCCCGCGCTGTTCGTCTGCTGGGCGAGCACGACGATGTCGGGCACGCCGTCCGCGTTGACGTCCCCGATGGCGATCTTGCCGGGGGCCGAGAGGCCGGGCACCTCGCCGAGTCCGGCGACGGACCCCGGCAGCTCGAAACGGAAGTCCTCGAAGTCGAGGAACGCGGGCACGTAGCGGAAGCACTCCTGCTCGGTCAGGAGCACGCCGAAGGGCGACAGGTAGCGCATCGTCGCCGGGCCTGTGTTCGGGCTGCCGTCGAGGATCGTGGCAACTCCGGTCGAGAAGACATCGGGAACCGTGAGCTGAACGGTCAAGCCGTCCACCACCCGGTACTGCCCGGGCGCGCTGAAACTCACCGCCGCGCCGATCTCGGAGAGGGGCTCGAAGCCCCCGCCGCGCGGCTCGACGAGCAGCGCGCCGCCCGGCAGGAAGTTCCCGCCCGTGATCGTCGCGACGACGAACGAGCCCGCGTGGATGCCGGTGGTCGGCGCTGCGTGGACGTCGGGCGGGTAGCTCGTGGTGCACGACGTGACGAACGGGTTCAGGTGGATCGACGCCGAGCAGGTCGAGGGGAGCATGCCCGGCCTGGCCGTGACCGTGAACAGGACCGTCTTCGGCCCGAGCGTCCCCGGCGGATACGAGGGCGCGGTGTAGTCGAACGAGAGCAGCTCCGGGCTGTCCACCGTGAAGTTCGCGATGGTCCCGACATCGGCGGACACGTCGACGAGCTCGAAGTCGAACTCGGTCCCGTGGAGGAGGAACCTCGCCGTGGTGCCTTCGGCGACCGCGGACCCGCACGTGACGATGAGCGTCTGCGGCGCGGCGAGCCCTCCCCCGCACGCCGGTACGAACGCAACGAGGACCATGCAAAGTATGCACGCACGCATGGAACTACCCTCCCTGACCTTGGGGCGTGCCCGCGCGCGGAACCCGTTCACGCGGCGCGGCCGCCGGCTCTTCGCTACCCCGTTTTATAGGCCCCGGGGCCGTGCCCGGGCAAGGAGGTTCAGGAAATCGGGCGACCGGCTCGCGCCCCGGAGCCGAAAAAGAAGAACACCTTGCCAACGGTCACCCATCCCGCGGAGGTCCCGGGCGGCGACACCCCCTCGGGAACGAGCCCCTGGGCGGCCTTCCGGGCGAGAAAAAGCCGGCGGGAGGCCGGCTCCCGGGCGAGGACCATCGCCCCGGGTTCCGGGGTCTCCCCGCGCCGCACGAGCAGCGTTCCGTCCTCGAGCGGCGACCGCACGGCCATCACGAGGCTGCCGTGGACCACGGCGCCCGCGATCATGAGCCCGAGGATCGCGCCCGAGATCCCCGCGCACGACGCCACGAGCGCCCGCCCCGGCTCGGCGTCGGCTGCGAGCACGCGCGTGCCCGCGACCACACCCCACACGAGGACCGCGAGCGCCGAGCCGAGCGCCGAGCCGGTGAGGAAGAGCAGGGCCACGAGCAGCGCGATCGCCCACGCCGCGAAGACCAGGTGCACGTGCAGGCCGCGCCGCGGCGCGCCGGGCAGGAGCCGGCGAGCGGCGGCGGCGGCGAGCGCCCCGCCCGCGCCCGTGCCGACCGCGAGGAGGAGAAGACCCGCGGCCGCGAGTCCCGCGTCGCTTGGGCGGCAGCCTCGCGCGGCGAGAAAGAGGAAGAGAAGAAAAGGGGGCGCGGGGGCAGCGAGGGCGGAAGCGCGGCGGTTCTCGAGCGCCTCGGCCGCGACGCCCGGCCGGAGCGGGAAGAGCGCAAGCGCGCGGCCCAGCGTCATCGGCCGCGATGATAAGCTCCCGGTCCATGGGGGGCATCGAGGGGCGCATCCTCGTCGTGCTGCTCGCGATCGCGGGCGCGATCTGCGCCGCGCGGCTCCCGCGCCTCCGGTTCGACCACAACACGCGCTCGCTGCTCAAGGAGGACCGGGAGGCGGATGCGCGAGAGATGGCGCTCGTTTCGTCCTTCGGCTCCGAGGACGTCCTGCTCGTTGCCTGGGAGGCGGACGTGCTCGACGCCGCCTCGTTCGAGGAGCTCGCGGCGATCTCCGCGGAGCTCGGCTCGGTCGCGGGGCTCGAGGAGACCTACAGCCTCGCGAGCGAATCGATCCGGTTCCCCATCGGCGGGAAGCTGCGCGCCCTCGCGCCCGGGGACTTCGCGACCGCCGAGGGGCGCGAGGCCGCGAGGGAGGCGCTGCTCGCCGCGGCCCCGTACGCGGGCACGATCTACAGCCGCGCGCTCGACGTCGTGGCCGTCGCGGGAACGCTCAAGGCCGGGCCCCGGGAGGCGCGCGAGGCGACGATGCGCGCGATCCGGGAGGTCGCGGCGCGTCACGAGAGGCCCGGCCGCTCCGTGTACGTCGCGGGGGTGACCGCGCTCGCGATGGACGCGGGCGAGTTCGCGGTGCAGGACATGAAACGGATCGGCGTGATCGCGCTGGTCGTGTCGGTGGTGGTCCTCCTCGTCCTCTGCCGCTCGGTCCCCGAGACGGTCGTCGCGATGGCGGCGACCGCCTTGCCGCCGCTCTTCGCGCTCACCTGCGCGACCGCCTTCGACCTCCCGGTCACCGCGCTCTCCGCGGCGCTCTTCCCCGTGATGGCCGTGGTCGGCATCACGGGCAGCGTCCACATGCTGAGCGCGTACGCCGAGGCGTGCCGCAGCGGTCTCTCGGCTCGCGAGGCGGCGAGCCGCGCGGCCCGGAGGCTCCTCGGGCCGATCGTCCTGAGCTTCGTCACGACCGCGGCCGGGTTCGAGACGCTCCAGACGACGGGCGTGCCCGCGTTCCGCGCCGGGGGGCACGTGGTGGCGCTCGGGATGCTCTTCGCGATCCCGGTGCTCCTCCTCGGCATTCCCTCGGCGCTCGCGTGGGCGAAGCCGACCCCGCGCGACCGCCCGAGCCGGCTCGCGCGTCCGCTCCAGGCGCTTGCGGCCTGGGCCGCGCGGCGTCGCGTCGCCGTCGCCCTCGGCAGCACGCTCCTCTGCGCGACCGGCGGTGCCCTGCTGCCGCTCGCGCGCCTGCGCGTCGACGTCCTCCAGGCGTTCCAGCCGGAGAGCCGCATCGCCCGCACCTACGCCTTCCTCGAGGACCGCCTCACGGCCACGATCCCCGTGGACGCGGTGCTCGCCGCGCGGACGGGCGTCGAGGAAGCGGCGGTCCTGCGCGATCTCGACGAGTTCTCCCGGCAGGCCGTGGCGGCCGGAGCGGACAACGCGATGAGCCTCTCGACGCTGGTCGAGTTCGGGCGGCGGGCGAGCCCGGTCGCGATCGACGAGGCCGGGGCACTCGTCTTCCTCCGGACGTTCTTCCCGGCGATCACGAACCGGTTCGAGGATCCGGGCGCTCGCCGCTACCGGGTGAAGATGCGGGTCAGGGACGGCTCGCCCCCGGAGGTGCTCGACCGGTTCGACGCGCTCGTACGCGCGCGCGGGACCGGGACGATGGAGCTGACCGGACTCTACGTGCGGGCGGTCGGGACGACCCGCGCTCTCGTCCGCAACTTCCTCCAGAGCGCGCTCCTGATGGGGGGGATCGTTCTCCTGACGGTCACGCTGGCACTCCGGTCCCTGAGGCTCGGGCTCGCGGCGATCGTGCCCAACCTCCTCCCGCCGCTCCTCGTCTTCGGCACCGCGTCGCTCCTCCGGATGCCGCTTGACGTCTCCGCGGTGGCGGTGGGCGCCGTGTCGATCGGCCTCGCCGTGGACAACACCCTTCACGTCGCCTTCCGGCTTGCCGAGGAGCGCCGGACGGGGCTCCCGCTCGACGAGGCGCTCCCCCGTGCCGTCGGTGCGGTCGGCCGCGCGCTGGTCCTCTCGACCGTCGTCCTCGCGGCGGGCCTCTCCTGCCTCGCGCTCTCCGCCTTCCTGCCCACCGCGCATTTCGGCCTGTTCGCCGGCGCGGCCACGCTGGTCGCGCTGCCGGGCGACCTCGTGGTGTTCCCGGCCTTCGTCCGGCTCCTCCGGGCGGCGTGAAAAGCGCGAGTACAATCTGCCCGATGCGCCGCGCCCTCCCCCTCCTCCTTCTCCTGCCGTTCGCCTGCGACCAGGAGGCCAAGTCCAAGACGGCCGTGGCGCGGACGAACCCCGGGCCCCCGAAGCCCCCTCAACTCCCGACGACGGGCAACCCCAAGATCCGCGAGATGCGCGAGGGGATCCTCGAGGAGGTGGAGCGTGCCGAGGCGGCTCTCCAAGGCGGGACGAAGCCGGCCGCGCATCTCGTCGCGAACTGGAAGAAGGGGATCGACAACCTCATCGCGGCGACGCAGCTCGCGATCACGAACGAGGCCGCGGAGACCGCGCGCCGGAGCCTCGCGTCGCTCCGGGAGCAGCAGGCCGTGCTCGACAAGCGCCGGAACGATCTCGCGGAGGGGATGCTCGAGATCCAGCGGTACCTGGACGAGATCGCGCGCGGGATCGGGAAGCCGCCGGAGGGGTTCACGGAGGACGAGCTCAAGGACCGCCTGGGCGAGAGGCAGGAGCAGGCGCGCGCGCTCGAAAAGGACGAGGACGAGCTCCGCAGCAAGATGCAGGAGCAGGAGGACGTCCTCACGAAGGGACCCGTCGCCCCGCCGGGCGAGACGCTTCACACGCACGAGCTCGACGCGTTGAAGGAGCTCAGGGTGCGGATCGACGCTCTCGCGGCTCGGTAGGCTGCGGCCTCGCCTCGGGCTCGCGGTGCGGGATCCGGCGAGGCGGCGCCTCCTTGGGCTCGCCCTCCTCGCGCCCCGCGGCGTATTCGGACTTGAGGACCTCGAGACTGTCCGCCGCGCGCTGGACGGTGCGGTCGCCGAAGAGCCCCCGCAGCGCCTTCAAGAAGCCGCGGCCGGCCTTGCGGGAGAGGGAGGGACGCGGGGTATTCTGGGGCACCGCTTGGAGTCTACCCGGGCCCGCGCGCGCGGGGCCGCGGGGACACGCGGCGGGGTTGCGGATAGACTCTGGTCTGGACCGAAGGGAGCGAACGCATGACGGGCTCTGAGGGCCGCGAACGCAGGCGAGCGGCCCGCATTCCGGAGCGGTGCCGGGTCGCGTTCCGCGCCATCCGCGAGGGTGCGAGGGACGCCAAGACGACCGCCGCGCAGACGCTGAACTTGAGCGCGTCGGGCCTCTGCCTCGTCGCCCCCACCCGCCTCGAACGGGACCAGCATCTCGCTCTCGAGTTGTCGCTCGAGGGGCGGAAGGACCCGGTGGTCGCGGTGGGGCGCGTCGTCTGGTGCGACGAGGACGAGGGCAAGTACCGCGTCGGGATCTGCTTCACCTGGCTCCGTGAGGAGGACCGGCGCGCGCTCGAGGTGATCTCCGAGTACGTGCGCGACCGGCTCTAGGATGGTCGCGAACTTCTCGTGGATCGTCGAGGGTCGCGTGGGCGGGATGGCGCGGCCGTGGCCGGGCGACGTCGCGTGGCTCCGCGAGCAAGGCGTGACCGCGATCGTGAGCCTCACCGAGGCCGTGCCCGACCTGCCGGGCTTCGACGTCATGCGCCTCCCCGTCGTGGACATGACGAGCCCGACGGTCGAGCAGCTCCACGCGGCCGTCGGGTTCATGAGGGACATCGTGGCGAGAGGCGGGGCCGTGGTCGCCCATTGCACGGCGGGGATGGGGCGGACCGGGACGATCCTCGCCGCGTACCTCGTGAGCGACGGGCTTCCTGCCGAGGAGGCGCTCCGCCGCGTCCGCGAGCTGAGGCCCGGATCCGTCGAGACGCCCGAGCAGGAGGACATCCTCGCCGCCTACGCGGCATCGCTCCCGGAGGCCGGACCGTGAGGCGCGTGCTCGTGGTCGGCGCCAAGGGGCGGGTCGGCTCGCTTGTGGCGAAGGCCGTGAAGGCGGCGAAGGACCTCGAGCCGGCCGGCGCGATCGACCTCGGCGACGATCTCCAAGCCGCGCTGGCGAAGGGGCGGGCGGAGGTCGCCGTCGACTTCACCACGCCCGTCTGCGTCTTCGACAACGTCTCCACGATCCTCCGCCATCGCGTCCACGCGGTCGTCGGGACCACGGGGATGGACGAGGATCAGCTGGCGCGGCTCGACGGCCTCGCGAAGGAGAACGGGGTCGCCTGCCTCGTGGCGCCGAACTTCGCGCTCGGCGCGGTCCTCATGATGCGATTCGCGGAGGAGGCGGCGAAGTTCTATCCGTCGGTCGAGGTCATGGAGCGCCACCACGAGCGGAAGCTCGACGCCCCGAGCGGGACGGCGGCCGAGACCGCGCGCCGGATCGCGCGGGCGAGGAAGGCGCCGCCGACGCTGACCGACGAGCGCGAGAGCGCTCCCGGCGCGCGGGGCGGACGCGTCGACGACGTGGCGGTGCACTCGATGCGCCTCCCGGGCTCGATCGCCCACCAGGAGGTCTGGTTCGGCGGCCCCGGCGAGACGCTCGTCATCCGCCACGACACGATGGACCGCGAGGTCTTCGTGCCCGGCGTGCTCCTCGCCGTGCGTCGGATCGACGGCTTCAAGGGCCTCGTCCGCGGACTGGAGCCCCTGCTGTGGCCCCGCGCCTGAGCGCCGTCTGCGTCACGGAGCCCGAGGGCGACATCCGGCGTACGCTCGACGTGGTCGCGCGCGCTCTCTCGGGCGGCGCGAGCGCGATCCTCGTGCGGCGGCCGCAGGC
>Ga0187894_10005110_pt1 | contig 13640 bp, 13 predicted proteins | sample GBC1701081metaG_FD_136650 | JGI IMG/M metagenome (GOLD analysis project Ga0187894, IMG submission 136650) | White microbial mat communities from a lava cave in the Kipuka Kanohina Cave System on the Island of Hawaii, USA - GBC170108-1 metaG ...
ACAACCGCGCCGGCTGCCAGCAAAATTACCGAGGGCGCGCGGGCGACTTGCAGCAGGGTGTCGGTCGGGGCATGGCCGGTCGTCTGGTTGTAGTTCCAGTCCGCACCCCAATCCCACTGCTGGTTGATGTCCAGCGCGCTAAAGCCGCGCAGATGCCAGGCCAGCCCGATCAGGTATTTGCTGACGGTGCCGTTGAGCAGGCGCAGTTCTTGTTCGGCGGCGTCTGCCGGGTTGGGGTTGTAATACAACTTGCTCAGGTCGCGCTCGATGAACTGGTAGGCGTAGTCGCGGCTCATAGTTATCTGGGTCGCTTCGTCGCCATGAAAGGGTACGAGGTCGGTGCCGGAGAGGATGTAAATCACCAGCAGACCGAGGTACAGGAATATCCACTGCTGCAAACTGAGTGGGAGCGAGCGGGTGGTGATGGTGCGAAAATAGGGTTTCACAGTGATCTATCATTTGCCGAATACAGAAAAACCAAGCGCACTGAAGGCGCTGTTTGGATGCAAGATTACGAATTCAGCCCCTTCAGTGGGCTTGTCTTTTGGGTAGCCAGACGGCTTTAGCCTCTGGTGGGAACGCCGCAAGAATAGGTTATTGCTCACCATCACTCCTCGTCGGCCAATTCCGCAATTGTAACCAGGATTTTGTTCTGCTCGACGCTCTGCCCGGCGGCGACGTTGATGTGCTGTACCACGCCGTCACGCGGGGACTTCAGTTCATTCTGCATCTTCATCGACTCCAGGATGATGACGGTCTGCCCGGCCTCCACCGCCTGCCCGACCGCCACTGGCACCGCCACGACCAGCCCCGGCATTGGCGACTTGATCGACATCTCGCCGCTGTCGCCCAACAGGCCGCCGGAACGTTCGGCCATGAGTTGAGCGCGCTCGTCCAGCACCGTACCGGCATACAGCTTGCCGCGCATCAGGACTTCGATAGTGTCGTCGCGCTCCTCGATCACCAGTTCGTGCGACAGGCCGTCCATCAAGATCGAGTACAGCGACGGGCCGAGCGCCAGGAAATCGACCACGCGCCGTTCGCCGTTGACGAGCAGGCTGCCGTCGCGTTCGATTTCGATCTCGAAGGTTTTGTTGCTAATCGTGGTCACATATTTCATCAGTCATACCTGTTTTATTCCCCCTTCCTATTGCTATGGGGAGGGGTATCCTATCTGTGCATCCGTTCCCAGCGCCCGACCCATTTCCAGTTGCTCGTATCTCGGTCGCCGCGCGAGACGACCTGGCTGGCAAGCTGGCGCTGGCGGTGGGCGAACAGCGTGGCGGCAATAGCGGCGGTTTCGAGTTCGCGTTCCTGCGGCGCTTCTTCGTAGGTCGTCATGCTAAAGCGTTCTTCGATAAATTTGGTGTCAAACATCCCGGCGATGAAGCTGAAGCTGTTCATCAAGTTCTGGTGGAAAGGGATGTTATGCTTCACGCCCATGATGACATATTCTTCCAGCGCGCGCCGCATCCGCAAGATGGCCTCGCCCCGGTCTTCGCCCCACACGATCAGCTTGGCGATCATGCTGTCGTAATAGGGCGTGATCTCGTAGCCGCTGTATACCCCGCTGTCCACGCGCACGCCCGGCCCGGTCGGAATCGTCAGGGTGCTGATTGTGCCGATGGACGGGATGAAGTTGTTGTAGGGGTCTTCAGCGTTGATGCGGCACTCAATCGCCCAGCCGGTCGGCTCTAAGAAATCGTGGGTCGGCCCCATGCGCCTGCCGCGAGCGATGCGGATTTGCTCCTTCACCAGGTCAATGCCGGTCACGAGTTCCGTCACCGGATGCTCGACTTGGAGGCGAGTATTCATCTCCAGGAAGTAAAAATTCTTGTCCTTATCGACCAGGCATTCAATCGTCCCGGCGTTGACATAACCGCAGGCTTCTGCCGCGCGCACCGCCATCTCGCCCATACGGCGGCGCAGGTCGGCATCGACGAACACGCTGGGAGATTCTTCGACCAGTTTTTGATGCCGCCGCTGGATCGAACACTCCCGTTCGCCCAGGTGGATGGTGTTGCCGTGTGTGTCGGCCAATATCTGGAACTCGATGTGGCGTGCGCCGACCAGCAGTTTTTCGACATACACCTCGCCGTTGCCGAAGGCGCTCTCCGCCTCGCGCCGCGCCGAGGCCAACGCTTCTCGCAAATCCTCGGCCTTGTACACCGAGCGCATCCCTTTGCCGCCGCCGCCGGCTGTCGCCTTGACCAGCAGCGGAAAGCCGATGCGGGGCGCGCGGGCAATAATGTCGTCATCGTGCATCCCCGGCTCTGTCCCCGGCACGACCGGGACACCGGCTTTTTTCACCGTTTCGCGCGCGCTTTGTTTGTCGCCCATCATGTCGATGGCTTTGGGCGGTGGGCCGATGAAGATGATGCCTTCGTCGGCGCAGGCCTGGGCGAAATACGACCGCTCCGACAGGAAGCCATAGCCGGGGTGGATGGCGTCCGCGCCGGTTTTGTGGGCGGCTTCCAGCAGCTTGTCGGCGCGCAGATAGCTCTCGCGCGGCTGCGGCGGGCCGATGTTCACGGCTTCGTCAGCATAGCGGACGTGCAGGCTGGCACGGTCGGCCTCGCTGTAAACGGCGACACTAGCGATGCCCAGGTCGCGGCAGGCGCGGATGATACGCACGGCGATCTCGCCCCGATTGGCGACCAGCACCTTCTTAATTTTTTGCTGCGATTGTTCAGGAACCATCTTGGGTTAACTCTCTACACTGTCATATAGGACTTTATGGGTAGATCGGTGTTTGGATTTAGTGTTCATTATCCCCGTAAGGCGCTCGATACCAACCGTTTCGTATCCATGATGGTCGGCCCATTGATCGCCATCATGACTTCAGGCTTGGGGACGTGCCAGGGCTTGAGTTGAAATACGTCTTTTAGCGGGCTGCGTGGGTCAAATGTGCCGGATATCGTGCTGGCTTTTTCTCGAAATTCCCAACGAACATGTTCCCATAAGTGCCGTGCGGCGTCCAGCTGATCGAACCAGATAAACACCGTTTCAAGCAGGCGGATACGGTTATCTGGGGGAATGATGTGGGCAACAGCGTTGAGAAAGCGCAACGGGAGCGACACGTTACGAAATTCATCAACCATCAACTGGCCCCGTTCACATAGCATCATGCCTGCTACGATATTCCCACTGGAATCGACAGCCGTTCGGTAATAGAAGACGGCTGGGGTGATCTTCAGGATGCTGTCCAAGTCATCGGTGGAAAGCGGCGGATATAAATTGTAATTTGCATAAAAATGGTTGGCTTTATCGACAATCTCTGCCAGGTCGTGTGCTTCCGCCGCCCGAATGCTGACGCCCGCTCGTGGAGTCGGGGGGTTGGCGCGCATCGGGCGAACGGCAACTTGAATCGGGTCTAAGAATTGCTTGCCCCACTTTTTCACCGTTGCCAGCGAAGCGGTATTATCGCTGGCTGTCCCGGTCATAATCACGCCATCGCCGCCAAAGTGTTCGCTCGCCCGTTGGATGCGCCACTGCGCCAATGCCGTCCCTAACCCCCGCCCGCGATAAGCATGATGCACTTTGAGATTTTCCAGGAAGGCGGAAGGCAGCACCCGACCGTCGAATTGAATGTCCTGAAACGCGACCGTCGCCGCACCCACCAGTCCCGCTACACCAGGGGCTTCTGCCACCACACCGATCAGCCCTGGCTTGAGTATGGCCCACGCTTGATAAGCATCAACGATGAAGCGAGTCGTGGCCGACATACCGGGCGTTTCCGGGTCATCTTCCATCAATCGAGTCAATGCCGGGCCATCAGCGGGCTGCATTTCGCGCAAGCTAAATTGTGACGACATGCTTTCCTCCAGATTGCCGCTATGGGTCAAGGATCGCGTAAAACGTTCTCAAAAAACTCGATCACCACCTTAATTAAACACCACCACTTCATCCCAATTCAGAAAATGACCACCTCTAGTATTCCAACATTGCTTGCACGCTGTTGCGATGACTTTTGCTCTACTTCTCTGTTCCTCTGACTCTCTGCGTTACGCTTTTCTCCCCTGCTTAGAGCGGTATGTTCCCGTGTTTCCGTGCTGGGTTGCTGTCGCGCTTGTTTTGCAGCACCTCCAGACCGTTAATCAGGCGCGCCCGCGTGTCGCGCGGCTCGATGATGTCGTCGATATAACCGCGTTCCGCCGCCACATACGGGCTGGCGAACTTCTCGCGGTAATCGTTCACCAGTTCGGCCTTCTTGGCGACCGGGTCTGCCGCCTCTTCCAGTTCGCGGCGGAAGACGATGCTCACCGCGCCGTCCGGCCCCATGACCGCGATTTCGGCGGTCGGCCAGGCCAAGTTCAGGTCGCCGCGCAGGTGCTTGCTGCTCATCACGCAGTACGCCCCGCCGTAGGATTTGCGCGTTGTCACCGTCAATTTCGGCACGGTGGCCTCGCAGTAGGCATACAGCAATTTCGCCCCGGCGCGGATGATGCCGCCGTATTCCTGCTGCGTGCCGGGCATGTAACCGGGGACATCGACAAAGGTGACGAGCGGGATGTTGAAGGCGTCACAAAAGCGGATGAAGCGCGCCGCTTTCTCGCTGGCGTCGATGTCCAGCACGCCCGCCAGCACCGCCGGTTGGTTGGCGATGATGCCGACGCTGTGGCCGCCTAAACGCGCGAAGCCGACGACGATGTTGGTGGCGAACTGCTCGTGAATCTCGAAGAAATGCCCGTCATCGACGACCTTGCGCACCACTTCTTTCATGTCATACGGCTTGTTCGGGTTGTCGGGGATGATGCCGTCGAGTTCGGTATCCGCCCGCAGCGGATCGTCGTTGGTCGGCACAAAAGGCGGGTCTTCCATGTTGTTGTTGGGGATGAAACTGAGCAGTTCGCGCACCAGCAGCAAGGCCTGCGTTTCGTTGTCTGCCACCAGATGGCACACACCGCTCTTCGAGGCATGGACGGACGCGCCGCCCAACTCCTCGTGCGTCACGTCCTCATGCGTGACCGATTTCACCACGTCCGGCCCGGTGATATACATGTAACTGGTGTCCTTCACCATAATGATGAAGTCGGTCAGCGCCGGGCTGTAAACCGCGCCGCCCGCGCACGGCCCCATGATGACGCTGATCTGCGGCACAACGCCGCTGCTCAAGGTGTTACGCAGGAAAATGTCGGCGTATCCCCCCAGGCTGTCCACGCCTTCCTGGATGCGCGCGCCACCGCTGTCGTTCAGGCCGATGACGGGCGCGCCGGTCTTGAGCGCCATGTCCATGATTTTGCAAATTTTCCCCGCGTGCGCCTGGCTCAGGCTGCCGCCGATCACAGTGAAATCCTGTGAGAAGGTGTAGACCAGGCGGCTGTTGATCGTCCCCCAGCCGGTGACGACGCTGTCGCCCAGGACTTTTTTCTTCGCCATGCCGAAGTCATGGGCGCGGTGGGTGACGAAGGCATCCAGTTCGCGCAGCGTGCCGGGGTCGAGCAAAATATCGAGTCGTTCCTGGGCGGTGTTGCGCCCGGCCTCGTGCTGTTTCTTGATGCGCTCCGGCCCGCCACCGGAATGGCTCTGTTCGCGTTTCAGGCGTAAGGTTTCAATTTTGGGGTTGGCAACCATGCTATCACTCCAATTCGCGTGTCGGGTTCATGCGGCGAAAGCGCACGATGTAGGCCACCGGCAGGATCAGCAGCAGCGCGATCACCACCAGCAAAAAGGGGTAGCGCCCCCGGTCATAATCAGCCTGCGAGAATAATAACAGCCGTAACAGGCTGTAGATGCTAAATCCAACCGCGAGCCAGGCCGCATACAACCGCGCGCGCCGTTCCCGCCGCCACAGTAGCGCCAGCACGCCCAGCGACACCAGCGCCCACAACACGCCCGCCACAAATTCTAACGGGAGCGGCAGGCTGATCCGGTCGGCCAGCGCATCCGGCACATTTAGCCCCCGTACCGCCGCGCCAAGCTGTACCAGCGCCAGCAGGGTCGTCAGCAGCATGAGCAGGCGCGCCCGTTTGCGGGTGGGCGCGGGGGTCGGGTGGGCGTCGGTGGTCATGATGGGTCGATTATAACCAACGGATCAGAACGGGACAAAGCGAACGCTTAGAGATACGGGTGACGATTGTAGTGGGTTGGGCGGGCTAGGGGCGGACGAACCGGCTCACCACGAGTCGGCGCTAGTGAGGATGATTGGTGAAATTGCTGCGCAGACCTTTGCTGTTCCCGTAAGCGCCGTTATTTACGTAGCGCAAGCCATCGCTCAATGTGAGTCTTTTTAATGTCGGTGTTGGCTTCATAGTCAACAAATAAGTTTGTTTCGTAGGTCTGCAAAAATGCCGCTGGATCATCTAACAGCCGGAGATAATACTTCAGCGATGGCATTACACCGTTAACAATGATCTCACATCCGTGTTGCATTCTAACCGATTCGATGAAACTTTCAATTCCCTTCGCTTGGTCTGGGGCTATATTGGGTTCGGCGGTTGTGAGCAGATAATAGCGTGAAACAGGCTGTGACTGAATTTTGTCAAAAGCGTCTTCCACTATTGCCAGCGTAATCGGAATATTGTGCTTAACTTCCACAGCTTCGAAGAATGTTGCGTCGGGATTGATGACTTCAATATCCCCTATGCTGCGAGATTTTATGTCTGATGTGGTATGGCTCTTAAGAGGAACAAGTTGTTTGTTCTCGTATCTTGTCAATGTGAGCAGCAACTCGTAGATTGAGTAAATGGCGATAACTGGCAAACGTGATGCACCAGACGTTCGGTAATTGAAGTAAAAGTGTTCACGAACTAAATTCATGGTGGTTGCAATGGTTAAGCTCGCACTTGAAGGGGCTTCAAAGCTAAAAGTATTGTCTTGTTTTTGGAGTAACAAGGCGGCGAATAACGCAACAAGATAATGTTCAGGGTTAGCGCCATTTTCCTCAATATCATTCAAAATTTCCAGAAAAGCGGTTTTGACAGGGGTATTCGCAATTTTGCCGGGGAAATCGAGCCTAAATGGATAGACTTGTTCGATTGAGCGGGTCAACCATCCACTACCACTTTTCATCGCTAATCGGGGAAATTTCTGTCGAATGAACGGGGTCACATACTGCGTGTCGTACACTCGTCCAGAATATCCAGTTGGCAATTCAACCTTGTGTTGGCGGATGTCCTGGGAAGGTGTTTCCAGTTTTTTGGTTAATGAAGTAATGAGTGCAGCTAGAACCGCTTTTTGTGACTCTGCGCTGTCTATGATGGTGTCAATTCGCACCTGCTGTATATCGGGTAGTGGTGTTAAGCTCGGCTCGCTTGCCTTGAGAAAAGCTGTTTCGAGAATTTGAGTAGGTGTTGGCATAAAATCGTATGTTTTCAAAAAGGCAGTGGCACTTGAAAAATCGGCGTCTCGCGTAATCGTTGCTCTGCAAAGGCGCAGTAATCCGGGTTGAGGTCGAACCCGATGTAATTGCGACCCGTGAGTTTGCAAGCGACGGCGGTAGAGCCTGAACCCATAAATGGGTCTAAGACGACGTTGCCCTCTCTGGTCAACAAGCGCAAAAATTCGACTACTAAATTCACCGGATACATCGCCGGGTGATTATTGCCTTTCACCGATTCCACTGGCATCTCGATTACATCACGCTTGATCGGATTGCCATAAATGCGGATTATGGTAAAACCATTCTTGGTGAGTTGAATTTGTCGCCCACCTGCTTGTCCGCCGAAGGGCTCGGCATGAATACCGCGTATCTTCATGCGGAAGCCTTCGATTTTTCCGGCTCTGACTTCTTCGATAACTTTCATCAATTCTTGCCTTGCGAATTGTTTTTGCTCGATGGTCAAATCCGATTTCTCAATCAGTTCATAATACTGTTTTCCCATTTTGCTGCTCGATCCATTGCCTGCTTTTCGGGGGCGGTCAACAGCCATGAAAGCGTCCAGATTGTAGTAATAGGCATCGGACTTCACAAAATGAAAGAACGGTTCGGTACTGCTGACCAGTCGCCGCTTAAATTGACGTGGAGTCGGATTGCGCTTTACCCATGTCACCAGGTTGACCAATTTGAGCGGCTCAATTTTTAAGGCTTCAATGGCGAACCGATAGGGAACTAGCAGCAGGGAACTTTCCTCGTATTTATCACCCAGGTTAAATAGGATGCTGCCGTCTTCGGTGATAACCCGCGCGCATTGGCGCATCATGGTAATCAGTCGTTCAAGATAATCGTCAATTGATGCTTCGCTGCCAATGCCGCCACCATAATCGCGTTGTTGAAAGTAGGGTGGGGATGTAATCACCAGATGGACACTGCGATCGGGAATAGCTTGTATAAGCTCAAAAGAATCGCCGCAGATAATTTGATTGAGCGGTAAAACCATGTGACGTTATTGCCCTTCAAGTGCTGCCTGCTAAACTGCACGAATCATAGCATACACTTGTAGACGAACAAAAGAGCAAGAAAGGGGTGTTGCGCTACGGCGTTACCCCAAAGCGGTTCAGCAGTTCGACAATCGCGTTGTTGTAGGCCAGCGTGCTTTCTTCGATGACGCGGATGGTGTGGGTGTTTTGCAGGGCGGACTCGACGGCGGGTGGTAAATTCCACTCGCTCGAACGATAGAGGAAGCCATTGTGCCATACGGGAATGATGTCCACCCCCGCTTCCAGCGCCCAGGTCAATTCCTGGATGCACACCTCGGACTTGAGCGTTTCGTTGCCCAGCAGCGCGATCAGGTAGTCATACCCCTGGATGCGCTCTTTTAGACCCTTCTGCCAATCTTCGCCGGGGACGAGCGACAAATCGAGGAACGGTTCTAAACCCTCAGCCTTGAGGCGCGCCAGCACCAGCAGGGCGAAGGCGCTGCTCTCGCTGCGTTTGTACGAGATGAAAATCGACGCCGGTTCCGCCTCGTCCAGCAGATCAAAAGCCTGCCGCGTGATGACCAGCGTGTCGGAGTTCGGGCTGTAGTGCTGCAAATACTGGTTGCCTATCAGTAAATCCAGGCCGGGCTGTTTCTCGTTCCAGCGTTTGCTGAAATAAGTCAGGATGGCTTCCTGGTCAGTAGTCAACGCGCCTCGGAAGGTGTATAGGTACATGTTCCAATGACCGGCGGCGGCACCTTCCGCCAACTCTTTCGCCAGCGTTCGCACCCGCGCCATCGGGTTGCTGGGCAGCGGTCGCTGGGTTAGCCGCTCGATAAACTGCTCGATGACGGGGTTTTTTTCGTCGCTGGGGTTGGGTTGGTCGCTCATGATGGTCTCCGGTTGAAAACTCGTGCTTGACAGGGTAGAACTTTTGTTCTACACTCACTTCATCATCAAATTAAGATAACTCCCGGTGCATATCCCTTTCCAACCCCCTCCTCACGACACACAGTGGGGAGGGGCGGGGGATGTTCCGCCGCCGATATTGAGGGGGAAAGTTGGCGACGGCAGACCCTTCCGCCGCCGCCGCCAATCACGCCATGTTTGATATGCCTACGGGAGAAGTTGAGCGTCGGACTGCCCGCCACAACCCCAGGCTGTCCACTGTAAACGCCCGCAGCACCGAAAAGACACTGAATACCGAACCTATGCTTCCGACGCTGAACACACTCGCCACGCTAAAGAAGCTCCCAATACTCAGGATGCTTCCCGTGCTGCCAATGCTCAAAATACTGCCCGCACTCCCAATGGATAGGATGCTTCCGACGCTGCCAATGCTCCACACACTTGCCAAACTCCCAATATTCCGCATAGCTCCCGAACCTTCCCGCTCTGCTTCTCTGTTCCTCTGCACCTCTGCGTTACGTTTTTCTCTTAAATGCTGACATTCGGTCGATACTCGCCGAACACGCCGCGCAGGGTGTGGCAAATTTCGCCCAACGTCACCTCGTTTTCGACACAGGTGATGAACAAGGGCATCAGATTGTCACGTCCGCGCGCCGCCCGTTCAAGCTGGTCGCGCAGTTCGACTACTCTGACGTTGTCCCGCCGCGTGCGCAGGTCGGCCAACTTCTGGCGCTGCGCCTGTTCAATCGCCGGGTTGACGCGCAGTAAATCGGGCTGCGTTTCTTCTGGCACGGTGAACTGGTTCATGCCGACGATCACCTGGTCGCCTTTCTCGACAGCTCGCAGGTAGTCATAGGCTGCGTCCTGGATTTCGCCGTTGACGAAGCCGTTCTCGATGGCTGCCAGCGCCCCGCCGAACGCATCAATCCGCGCGATGTAATCCTCGGCGCGGCGCACGATCTCGCCGGTCAGATGCTCGATTACATAACTCCCGGCCAACGGATCAACGGTATCGGCTACCCCGGTTTCGTGGGCAATGATCTGCTGGGTGCGCAGGGCCACCTGCACCGCTTTTTCGGTGGGCAGGGCCAGCGCCTCGTCCATGCTGTTGGTATGTAGGGATTGCGTCCCGCCCATCACGGCTGCTAGGGCTTGCAGCGCCACCCGCACAATGTTGTTCTCCGGCTGCTGCGCGGTCAGGGTGCTGCCCCCGGTCTGGGTGTGAAACTTCAACTGCCACGAGCGTGGGTTCTTCGCCCCAAAGCGGTCGCGCATGATGCCTGCCCACAAGCGCCGCGCCGCCCGGAACTTCGCCACCTCTTCCAAGAACTGGTTGTGTGCGTTGAAAAAGAACGACAGTTGGGGCGCGAAACCGTCCACATCCAGCCCGGCCTCGATGGCCGCCTGCACATAAGCAATCCCGTTCGCCAGTGTGAATGCGACCTCTTGCACCGCTGTGCAGCCCGCCTCGCGAATGTGGTAGCCGCTGATGCTGATCGTGTTCCAGTGTGGGACTTGGGTTTTGCAGTACGCGAACAGGTCGGTAATCAGGCGCATGGAGGGTTCGGGTGGGAAGATGTAGGTGCCACGCGCGATGTATTCCTTGAGGATGTCGTTCTGCACCGTGCCGCGCAGTTTGGCCGCGTCCACGCCCTGGCGCTTGCCGACCGCGATGTACATCGCCAGCAAAATAGCCGCCGGGGCATTGATCGTCATACTGGTCGAAACCTGGTCGAGCGGGATGCCCTCGAACAGCCGCGCCATATCATGGATGCTGCTGATGCTCACGCCAACCTTGCCGACCTCGCCCAGCGCCATCGGGTCGTCCGCGTCGTAGCCAATTTGCGTCGGCAGGTCGAACGCGACCGACAGGCCGGTTTGCCCCTGGTCAAGCAGGTAGCGGTAGCGCGCGTTGGATTCCTCGGCGGAGGCATACCCGGCGTACTGGCGCATCGTCCATAAGCGCCCCCGGTATAGGGTCGGCTGAACGCCGCGCGTGAACGGGTAGTCGCCGGGGTCCCCCAAATCCTTCGCGTAGTCCACTGGCACGCCATCCGGTGTGTAGGCACGTTCCAGAGGAATGTCGGACGAGGTGACGAAGCGTTCTTTGCGCTCGTGGAGTTTTTTCTCGTCGCGTGTTGAGGTCGTCATCGTATCATCCTTTATTGGCAGGGTTACAGATTATCGCACCATTCCCGCATGGCCTTGCTCAGTTTGGAGGCCATCGGTTCGGGTAGCCCCTTCATGGATAACCCCATGCCGTACAAAAAGGCTTCGAGCGCCTCGTGCGAGTCGCAGCTAAAGATCACCGTGTTGCCGGATTTGACTACCAGCCGCTTTTGAATCTCGATGATGTTGATGTCCCAGCAGTAATCCTCGTTGAGCATCACGACAGTGTTATCAATCGAACCGAGGTGGCTTTCCAGCCAATTCAAGGTCTGCATCCATCCTACCCCTGGTCATCCATCGCCTGAAACGCGCTTTCCGGCACATTGATGCCCTTAAAATTCGCAAACGTCAGGTCGTTAAACGTCAGCCCCAGGTGGCGCTTGGCACGCTCGAACAGCGTCATGTAACTGCCATCGTAGCGCGCCGCGCCCCCCAATTCCAGCCGTTTTAGCACCGCTTCGATGGTCGGTTTATCACCTTCGACCTCGACGAAGCTGCCGTAGGGCATCTCGTCCAGCACGATTTCCGCGCCATCCAGTTCGTAAGTCGTGCGGTATTTTTCGTAGACCAGGTGGGGATGATACCCCAGCTTACCCAGGATCGTCTGCATCGCGTCAAAATCGCCCACCTCGACCTCGATCTCTGCCCGGCTGACCACGCCATCCTCCACGCTCGCGCCCTCTTTGTAGGTCAGGCGGGCGCGGCTGTCCTGGCGCAAACGTACCACGATTCCGCTCGGTGTCAGTGATTTTTCCGCATTTTCATAGCGCACGTTGCGCTCATACACGCGCGGGGCGGCCAGTGTCGCGCCCAGCCGTTCCAGGCGCACCTGCACCAGTTCCAGGTGCGGGATGTACAGCTTCACTTCGGTTTCGGTGTTGTTTGGCATTTCGCTTCATTCAGGCTGATAGGTATACAAAACTTTGTCGTCGATTATAACGGAGAGGTTGTTTGGCCCGGTATCCGATACTAATTGAATAGGCTCATGTGCATAATAACTCGAAGGTGCAGTATAGACTACCTGACAGTTTAGCCCAAGCGAATTACATTCATACAAGCTCAAGGTATGTGGATCGCCTAGCCAGCCTATCCAGATAGTTATATGGTAAATATGATTATTCCAAAACATGCTTTTGGCGAACTGATAAGTTGCCCTGGAATGCAAATTTCCAATGCCGAACACACAAATGAGGATTGCGAATAACATTAGTGTGGTTATTATTGTTGATTGGAAACAACGCTCTCTAAACTTTTGAGATAGGAGGAGTGCAAACACAATGGGGACGCATAACAATGCTGTCCCAAAAGCACAATAAACAGGAATTAAAATGAAGTACCCTATATCCATGATGTAGGGTGAAATCAATACAAAAAAGAGGAAAACTAATATACTCAGTCCAATAGGTATTGACAGACGGTAGGTGAGAAAGCCAAGCAATATCCCGAATAAAACCAGAAAGATGATGACAGCATAGTTTGCGTAGATAGCTTCTAACCCAATGATGCCGAATAGGCGATTTGAAAACAAAAAAACAATTGTTAATAGCGAACCTATGATGAGTACACGAGATAAGAATGAGCTATTTATGGCTTTTGGCTCAAACATAAATCTTCCACCAATTTGTTCAAATCAGGCTTTCACCTCGCGCACGGCTTCGGGCAGGGTTGAGGCGACCAGATACACCAGCCGCGCGTAGACGCTGCCGGTCAATTCAGGGGCGATAATCACACTCTTGTTGAACGCTCCTGCCGCCCGTTCCAGCAGCCACAAATCGACGCCGTGCGGGGGGATGTTTTGCTGGTCGGGCAGGCTGTCGAAATGCACCTGCTGCATCGCGCTGACAAACGCCTCGTAACGGGCCTCGTCCAGTGCCGCGCCGACGGGCTTGTGGTTGAACAGGCCACGATACACAATTTCCAGCCGCGCCTCGCTCTGGCCGATGCGCCGCAGGGTCGCCACCGAATCGGCTGCGCGCCGGTCGTGGTAACGCACGGTCAGCCGGTAGACCGCGCTCACGCCGGGGGATTGGGCGATCTGGCGCGTGCTGGAAAGGCCCATCTGGTCGGCTATGGTGCGTAGCTGTGAAGCGAGCAGTTCCATGAAATCCTTTGAACCACCGAGACACCGAGTTCACCGAGAAACACCAGGATTATCCCTCTGTGTACTCAGGAAGTGTTTGTAACACATGAGATTACGAGGGCAGGCGGCGCAGCATCAAATGGATCATGGACACATAGACCCAGGTCTGGCTGACGGCGGGCAA
>Ga0187894_10005111_pt1 | contig 13640 bp, 13 predicted proteins | sample GBC1701081metaG_FD_136650 | JGI IMG/M metagenome (GOLD analysis project Ga0187894, IMG submission 136650) | White microbial mat communities from a lava cave in the Kipuka Kanohina Cave System on the Island of Hawaii, USA - GBC170108-1 metaG ...
ATCAGGGAACCGAATCCGGGGAAAATCGCCCACACCTTTTTGCTGCAAGAGTTTTATTGCCGCAGCAACCTTCCGCCAGCCATGGGCGTCGAACGGCACACCGTGAATCTCGACGCGCGCGAGCCGGTTGTCGGTTCGACGCGCGGTAAGTCTGTGATGGATTACTTCTCAATCTAATGAAAGAAAAATCCGAACGCCTTGCCCGTCTCGAGGCGCTTTCGCTACCATTGGGGCGCTGGTGGATACTCCCTTCATAAACTTCCACCTCACCAGTACCTCTTTCGCGGGACAACAGAGCCGGGGCATTCAAAGGGCAAGCGTTTCGGTTGATTCGCGTCCGCGTCATTTGTTTCACAAAGGAATCTGCGCCATGAAGAAGATTTTCCTCTCGTTCTTGCTCCTGATGGCCATCTCAATCGGCGCGCTCGGTCAGGTCTGCCCAGGCACATGCTTTGACTTTATCATCGTCAACTCAGCGTCGTACGAACAGAGATGGGCGCACGGCGCTCTGATGACGGCTTTCACGACCAAGCAAGTCAGCAGCGACAACCAGACCTATTCGAGGCCCGTGACCGTTACAACGGACGGGATGCGGCTTGGCCGCACGCATCAACTCGCCGCCGCGCCTTCCACTCCCGTGGATTTGCCGATGCTGGGCGTTTATACGCTCACCGCGTCCGATGGCACGAAATACAATCAGATAAACTTTTACAACACTGCGCCCGTGCCTGATGGCGATGTGACGCCTCCGCCGGACTGGACGTGCGACGAAGTTGTCGGCCAGCCGAGCTTGTATACGATATTCGTTCCTCCCGCGTACCGAAGTCTGTGGAGCAACGAACAATGGCTTGAGTCGAACTACGGCACGAGTTGGAGCGATTCTCCCGCTCTTTTCTTCAATGAAGTGAAAGGACAACCGCACGCTGTCGCGGGGTATCATTTGCGATGGTATGACGGCGCGGCCACGTCTTCGCTGACTTGCAATGAGACTCCTTCACGTTGCCCGGTCAGCAGCACGAACCCGGCGGATGGCCAGTCGGGAATGAACTTCATCGTCGCCTACACGACCGGCCATTACCGGTCGCCTTGTGTCGGCGCCGCCAACTGCGCATCGGCTTATTCGTGGCGTTTCCTGCTTTGGGATGACGCGCGAACGGTCGGTGTTTTTCAGGGCGTCGAGTTTTGGGGAAGAGGGGCCGGCTTTCTCGGATACGAACAAATCAACGTCCGCATCAACTCCGGCACGAAGGCGGGCGATTATTGGGTGAGCCTGTTTAACATGTCGGAGATCAGCCGCGCCAACCAGTCAAGCCAGTCCCTCCTGCGCATCAAGCTCGGGAATCCCAATTGAAATGTTTGTAGTTCCGCCTTCAGGCGGTCTTTGCGACGAGCCAAACCAACCGCCTGAAGGCGGAACTACAAACATTCTTTTTCTTGAATACCATAGCATCTGACATCTAGCCATCTATTCATACCTCAACGCGTCAATCGGATCGAGCCCGGCCGCCTTGCGCGCGGGGTAGTATCCGAAAAAGATTCCAACCGCTGCGGAGAAGATTACCGAACCTACAATCGCTATGAATGAGATGAGCGTCGGCCAGCCCAGCATCATCGGGATCAGGAGCGAGACGGTTATGCCGAGCATGATTCCGATAGCGCCGCCGGTCAGGCTGAGCACGATGGATTCGATCAAGAACTGCGTGCGGACGGCTGACGACCGGGCGCCGATGGCCATGCGGATGCCGATCTCGCGTGTGCGCTCGGTCACCGACACGAGCATGATGTTCATGATGCCGATGCCGCCCACCAGCAGCGAGACGCCGGCGATACTGCTCAGCAGGATGGTCATAATCCGGTTGGTCTCGTCGGCGGCTTCGGCGACGTCGGTCAGGTTGCGGACGAAGAAATCATTCTCCTGGTTCGGCGCCAGTTTGTGGCGCTGGCGCAGCAGTTCGGTGATCTGATCCTGCGCCGTGTAAGTCGCGCCCGGCGAGATGGCCGAGACGTGCGCGAACTGTATATGAGTGATCGCCAGCAGTTTCTTTTGAATCGTCGTGAATGGCGCAAACGCCGTGTCGTCCTGGTCGCGTCCCCCCGCGTCCTGCCCTTTTTTGGCCATCACTCCGATGACGCGAAAAGGCAGTTCGCGCACGCGGATCATTTGTCCGATGGGGTCCATGCCGGGGAAGAGGCTCTCCGCGACGGTCTGGCCCAACACGACGACGCGCGCCGCGGTTCTGACGTCGGCCTCGGTAAAGAATTCGCCGCTCTGCACCAACCACTTCTTGATCTGCGGAAATTGTTCGTTGACTCCCTGAACCTGGGTATTCCAATTCTGATTGCCGAAGACCAGTTGCGAGCGGGCGTTGACGGTGGGGCTGGCCATGGCCACGCTCGGAATTTCGCGTCTGATGGCTTCGATATCTTCAACCGTCAGGGTGTTGGAATTGGTCGCGCCCGTTCCGCTGCGCACGCCGCCGACGTTCTGCGATCCGGCGCCGACGAAGAGCAGGTTGGTTCCGACGCTGGCGATCTGCGCCTGCACGGAAGCCTGCGCGCCCTGGCCGATGCTGACCATGGCGATCACCGCGGCGACGCCGATGACGATGCCGAGCATGGTCAAGGCGGAGCGCATCTTGTTGCGCGCCAGCGCGCGGAAGGCGATTCGGAAAATTACGAATAGGCTCATGGAATTCAAACCCTCCGTGTAACTGCTCTGAGGGGTAAGAGAGAGTACGGAACAAACGGAAAGCGGGTAGGGGAATACGACCTGACAGTTTCCGTCTCTTCCGTTATTTCCGTTTGTTCCGTGTTTCTCCTCAAGCTCTCCTTCACTATCCCCTCATTCAATCATCATCGTCGTCATCATCGTCCAACACAGGCAAGGTCTTGAGTTCCTCGGCGGCGTCGCGCTGATGCTCCACCGGCTCGTCGCTTTTGATCTTGCCGTCACGGAAGATGGTGACGCGCCGGGCGTATTCGGCGATGTCGTGTTCGTGCGTGACGATCAACAGCGTGATGCCGCGTTCGCGGTTGAGCCGCTGGAAGATTTCCATCACTTCGACCGAAGTGCGGCTGTCGAGCGCGCCCGTGGGCTCGTCGGCCAGAATGATTGTCGGTTGATTGACCAGCGCCCGCGCGATCGCCACGCGTTGCTGCTGTCCGCCTGAAAGCTGGTTCGGATGATTGTTCTCGCGGCCCGCCAATCCGACGGCTTCGAGCGCTTCCTGCGCGCGGCGCTTCCTTTCCGCCGTGTCAATGCCGGCGTAAAGCATCGGCAACTCCACGTTCTCGATCGCCGACGTGCGCGCGAGCAGGTTGAAGCCCTGGAAGACGAAACCGATCTTGCGGTTGCGAATGTCCGCGCGGTCGTCTTTTGAAAGCTTCGACACGTCCTGGCCGTCCAGGATGTAGGCTCCTCGCGTGGGTTGGTCGAGGCAGCCGATGATGTTCATCATCGTCGATTTTCCAGAACCCGAAGCGCCCATAACCGCGATGAACTCGCCCTGGCCGATGGTCAGCGAAATTCCGCGCAGCGCATGCACTTCGATGTCGCCCATCTTGTAGATTTTATGAACGTGATCCAGCCTAATGACAGGCTCGATCCGGGCGCGCTCGTCCGCCACCTGTGGCAGCCGTGATTTCTTCTCGGCGTTCGATTCAATTGTCTTGGCGTCGGCCTCCGCTACCAAATGCACGTGTTTGCCTCCATTGATTGTTACCGGCGTCCGCCGCCGCCAAAGCCGCCAGGACCCCTGCCGCCGCCGCCGCCACCAGGCCCTCCGCCGAATCCGGGCGGGCGTTGCTGGTTATTCTGCGGCCTGTCCTCGGCGGAGATATTCTGGCCGACGATGATCATCTCGCCTTCTTTCAGATCGCCCTCGATCACTTCAGTCGCCGTGCCGTCAGTGATCCCGAGCTTGATCCTGCGCGGTTGCGGCTTGTTGTCGGGGCCGAGCACCCAGACGATGCGTACCTGCCCTTCCTGAATTGGCGTAGTGGACGGGACAGGGCGATTGCTTGCGCCGTCAGATCCGGAGGAGCCTTCTCTACCTGCCCGGCCGCGCCGCAGCTCGCCGCCGCCTGCGCTGTCAGAACCGGAGGCGGCGCCTCTACCTGCCCATGCGCGTCGCCGCCCGCCATCGTCTCCCTCTCTCTGTTGACCGTCGGCTTGATTGCCGCCGCCAGCCCGGTCGCGTCGCCGCCCGCCACCATCCGCCTCTCCCTGTTGGCCGTCGGCTTGATCGCCCCTGCCAGCCCGGTCGCGCCGCCGCCCGCCACCATCCGCCTCTCTCTGTTGGCCGTCGGCTTGATTGCCACTACCCGCCTGATCTCGCCGCCGCCCGCCACCGCTTCCGCCGGCGTTTTGGCTTGTGTCTTTACTCCCATCTCTCGCCACAGCGTCTTTCCCAGCGTCTTTCCCAGCGTCTTTCCCAGCGTCTCTCGACGCGCCGCCACTGGCTTGAGTGTCGGAGGCGCCGCGGATCAGTTCACGCATCTTCTCCGGCGTCATACCCTGTGGACGGAAGCGCATTGCGGCATTGGGGATTTTCAGCGCGTCATTGCGTTCGGCGATTGTCATCGTCAGGTTCGCGGTCATGCCCGGCTTGAGTTTAAGGTCGGGGTTCCGAACATCAATCACCACATTGTAGGTCACGACGTTCTGCACATTTTGCGGGTTGAGCCGAATCTGGTTGATCGTTCCGCCGAAGTTCAATCCCGGAAAGGCGTCAACCGTGAAGTTGACACGGTTGCTCTGATTGATCACGCCGATGTCGGCCTGGTCAATGTTGGCGATCACCTGCATCTGGGTCAGATCGTTGGCGATGGTGAAGAGGGTCGGCGCCGAGAGGCTGGCCGCGACCGTCTGGCCCTTGTCAACATTGCGAGAGACGACCACGCCGTCAATCGGCGAGGTGATCGTCGTGTGGCTCAGATTGACCTCGGCCAATTTCAGCGACGCTTCGGTCTGCTGCACCTGCGCCCTGGCCTGTTTGACCTGCGCCTCGGCTTGCGCAACCCCGGAGCTCGCGGACATTCGCTCACTCACGCGCGCCTGGTCGAGTTGCGCGGCCGCCTGGTTGTATCGCGCTTCAGCCGCGTTGTAATTGGTTCGAGCCGATTCGAGATCACGTTCAGGGATGAGGCCGCCTTTGGCCAGCGCCTCCTGCCGTCGAAGCAGGCTTTGCGCATCGTCGCGCTGAGCCTTGAGCGCCGCCAGATTGGCGTTGGCGCCCGAAACGCCCGCGCGCTGGGTCTCAATCGCCGCTTTGGCGGCGATCACCCTGGCCTCCGCGTCGGCCAGGTTGGCGCGCGCCTGTTCCAGATTGGCGCGCTGCGAAGCGAGTTGCGCCTCATATATCCTCGGATCGAGCTGCGCCACCACTTGCCCTTTATGCACATTCGAATTGAAATCGGCGTATAAAGCCGAGATCGTGCCTGAAACCTGGCTGCCGACCTGGACGGTAGTTACCGCCTGTAGCGTCCCGGTGGCGGAGACCGTGTTGCGGATGGCCCCTCGTTCAATCTTCGCGGTTATGTATTCTTCGGATGTGGCGCGGCGTCCCCACAGGATGTACCCTCCTACTCCACCGACAATAATGACGCCAGCCGCCGTCAGGATAAATTGCTTTTTGCTGAGCCTCAGTTTCATTTTATTTCTCTCTATGATTAGTTGTTACTCCCCAACAGCCTCCAGGCAAAAATCATATAAATCAAAGCGCAAATGCGAGCGCCTATTCAGCGCCCACAAATTTAAAGACACCAAGACGGCCGGTCTGGTTACAGTCTAACGAAATTAAGGGTTCCGGAATTCATTTAAGTGTGGCTTTTGGGAACAACGAGGTGAGAACGCTATTTGTGATATGTAAGCGCTCTTTACCGCAGAGAGACGCAGAGAACGCTGAGGGAGCGCAGAGAGATGAATATTTACATTTTGGGCGTCTTCAACGGCCTATGCGCCATCTGAAAAATGGCGTTGCGGTCAACATCACGATCAGTGACGCGATGCCCAGGCAGACTCCGAAGGGAAGCGGGGTCTTGAACCCTCGCTTGCTGCGGTAAATGAAGATCAGCCCGGCGACTGAGCCGATGATTGACCCGAGCAGCAGGACGCCCAGCGCGCTGATCCAGCCGAGAAAGGCGCCTACGACCGACATCATCTTCACGTCGCCCAGCCCCATTCCTTCAAAACCGCGTATGAAAAAGTAGAGCGCGCGAATCCACCAGATCAGCCCGCCGCCGATCAACGCGCCGGCGCTTGCGCGCAGCAGCCCGCTGTAGGCGTCTTCATAGGCTGGCTGATTTTTCGCCGAAAAGAAGAGAACCATCACCGCCCAAGCGACGGCCGTGATTACGCCCAGGATCATCGCCGCGCGGATCGCGCGGTTGTAGCGGCGTTCGGTCTCCACCTCTTCTTCGGTTTCGGCCGGCCCCGCGCCGGCCTCTTCACCGGCCTCTTCCCAATCGAAATATTTGCCGAACAGAAGTGGGTCCAGGGAGTCGAGCAACCGGAACCCCGGCGCGGCCATCGCCAGCAGCAGCCCGCCGAACAGCGCCGCGCGCCAGGGGGTGAATTCCGAGTGCAGGCCGGGGATGATGATTGAAATATCGAACGTCAGCGACATCTGTTCGCTCCACCCGGCTCGCGCGGCCGCGGCGGCGAGCGCGAAGATAAACGCGGGATAGGTGATGACGTTCGGCAGTAGATGATGACGCGCGTCGATGAAAATCAGCGCGATCATCACGCAGGCGAAAACGAATTCAAGGAGAAGCTCCCAAGACGGGCCGGTTTTGAAGAGCAGCGCGGTGAATATCAATCCGGCGCCCAATTCGACCATCGGGTAGGTCGATGAAATCGGCGCCCGGCACGAGCGGCAACGCCCGCCGAGCAGCGCGTAGCTGACGAGCGGGATGTTGTCGAAGGCCCTGACCGGCGCGCCGCACGATGCGCAGCGCGATCCGGGAAACACGATTGACAACCCGAGCGGCGTGCGGTGAATCACCACATTAAGAAAGCTGCCTATAATCAACCCGAAGATGAAGGTGGAGATGGCGTAAAATGAGAACGGCAGATCAAGTCCGGTCACGTGTGGCATCCTTTGGCGGCTTGCGTTAAAGTCACGGCAATCATAACTACTACAAGAACACTCATGGAAATCCAGGAGGCGAATAAAGGCGATCAGGGGCAATGAAGATTCTACAGGTTTGTTCCGCAGAAAGCTTGGGCGGCGGCGAGCGGCACGTCATTGATCTGACGCGGGCGATGATCGAACGCGGGCATGAGCTGCATCTGGCCGTGCGCCGCGACAGCCCGCTGATTGAAATTCTCGCCGGATACCCGATCCGTTGGTATGAGCTGGGCTTGCGCAACGCGTTGGACGTGATCAGCGCGCAAGGCCTCGCCAACGTAATCCGCAAAAACCGGATCGACATCTTGCACGCGCACATCGCGCGCGATTACACCTATTGCGGGATCGCCGCGCGGATCACCGCCAGACTGGGAAGCCCGGTCGGATTTTTCATCACGCGCCATCATTTCAATCCCATCAAATCGAATCCGATTTACGCCTGGACGATCGGCGAGGCGCGGGCGTTGATCGCCGTGTCGGACAGCGTGCGCGAGAGTCTGATCGAATCCTTTCCCGATTTGGCTGAACGCATCGTCACGATCCCGAACTGGATTAATATCGGAGGCGCCGGCAATTTGAGCCGTGAAGAAGCGCGCGCCCGGCTCGGCGTCACGAAGCGTCTGGCCGTGGGCATCGTCGGACAGATCACGGAGCTTAAACGCCAGGACCTGTTCATCAAGGCCGCCGCGCATCTGATCAAGGATCGTTACTGGAACGACGCCGAGTTTCTGATCGTGGGGGAACCGGGTCCCGACGATGAAGCTTACGCCAACCAATTGCAGCAGATGGCGCATAGATTGCACGTCACCGACCAGGTGCGATTTACCGGTTATGTCGAAGACCTGCCCGCGCTGCTCACCGGCTTCGACATCATCGCGGCGCCTTCGGACAACGAAGCTTTCTCGCTCGCCCTGGTCGAAGCGATGGCCTCCGGTTGCGCCGTCGTCGCGACGCGCGTCGGCGGAATGGCTGAGATCGTCGAAGACGGGATCACGGGCTTGCTGATCGAACGGGACAACGCATGGGCGTTGATCGCCGCGCTTTCGCGGCTGCTGACCGACAAACGCCTGCGCGAAAAGATCGGCAGCGTCGCGCGCGCCAGCGTGATCGAACGTTTCGACCGCCGCAGCGTGATTGACCGGATCGAAAGGCTTTACCTGAACGACCATTTGGAACCGGAGTAGCAAACCGTCAACAGGGGGATGGGGAGTGGGGAGTGGGGAATAGGGAAGAGCGTCTCTTCCTTATTCCCCACTCCCCACTCCCCACTCCCCACTCCCCACTCCCCGCTCTCCACTCCCCGCTCCCTATTCCCCTTGAAACGCGTCGCGCAGAACCTTCAGGCTCTTGGGAACCGCGACATCCGCCGCTTCTTTGCCTTCCATCTCAAGTGAGACATAGCCTTTGAATCCAGCGTCGCGCAGGATCTTCGCGATACGTTTGTAATCGAGGTCGCGCGTGTAATAGACGCCGCCGCCGTAATAGGTTTTGGCCTGCACGACAATCGCGTGCGGCGCGAGCTTCTCCAGTTGCGGATAAGGATCGCCGAAGAAATTGCCCGTGTCGGCGTTGATGCCGAGCCAGGGCGAATTGACCTCTTTGTGAATCCGCAGCAATCCGTCAACCTTGGTCGTCAACCCCCAGTGATTCTCCAGAGCCATAATCACGCCGGCGCCTTCTGCATGCGGGATACATTCGTTGATCGATTCAATGCACCATTTGAACGCGTCGTCGTCCGTGTAGCCGGGCAGCGGCGCTTCCTGCCCGCCCGCGTCCAGCATCTTTTGAAATTCGGGAATCGTGCCCCACCGGCCCGAATTCAACCGGATCGCCGGACAGCCCAGGTAATGCGCCAGATCGATGCATTTTTTGGTGTGGTCGATGTCACGCTGCCGTTTGGCCTTGTCGGGCGAGACGAAGTTCTGGTGGATCGAAAGGAAGAAGAGGTCGATGCCGAGCGAGAAGGCCATCCGCTTCAGGTTGTTCAGATACTTCTTCTCTTCGCCCTCCATCTGGCGGTGCAGAATCTCGACGCCGTCGAACCCGAGCCGCGCGGCGTTCTCGATGACCTTTTCAATCGGGTATTTGACCTTGTCGAAATGCCAGTAGGAATAGGTCGAGACGCCTATGCGAATGGGTTGTGTTGATTTGGCGGTTTGCGTTGTTTCGGCGAGAGTGTCGTTGGTGATAAGCGCGGCGCTTGCCAGGGCTCCGGTTTTGAGCAGATCGCGTCGGGATAAGGTCATAAGTTTTCCTGTCGAGGTTGTTGGATTCTCCGGTTAGGGCGCGTAAAAATTTAACTTCCCGGATTCGGTGGAAGGCCGGATTAGTACCGCGAGCGGTAGCGAGCGCGGCTTCCCTTGTGAGCCACGCTCGCTACCGCTCGCGGTACTGATCCGGGAAGTTAATTTTTTACGCGCCCTTAGGGTTTTTGTTTGAGAAGGTCTATTTCCGCGCGCAAGCTTTCAACTTCAGCTTCGGCGCGCATTCTGGCTTCCGCTTCTTCATCAGGAGTCAAAAGGAATTTTCCGGTAAGAGGGTTGAAAAGTCGCAGCGCGCTTCCATCAATGACTAAATCAAATCCGAGTTCATCGCTGTGCAGACGATCATCCTTCAACTCCATTTCCACATACTCTCCATCTTCGAGCCGGAAGCCGATCAAGGGCGAACCTTTTATATAGTCGGAGGTGGGGTCAAAGATGAAATACTCGTGCACGCCGAGCTTTTCGTAGACGTGAAACTTTTTGAAAACATCCTCTTTCCAGGTGTGCTCTGACGATAGCTCAATTACTACCTGCGGCGCGACTCCCTCTTCCCAAAGAAAGTAAACGCGCCGATTTCCTTTCGGCACGCCGCGCACGAGGAAGACATCAGGAGCAATGTTCTTCTTGGGGGATCCTTTAACGTAATAGATAAAAAGATTGCCGGAGACATAGACGTTTGGGGCGTTGCGAAAGAAATTGTCCAAGGCAAAGATAATTTTCATCATCAGCTTACGATGCAAATCAGTTTCGGCCAGAGGGGTACCGTCCGACTCAGGATAAAAGACATTTCCGATATAAGCTGGATTTTGCATAACTCACCTCTCAATATCCGCACTTTAACGCAATTGCGGCGGCCGAACCAACGCTACTGAATCTGATCCAAATGCGCGCGATACCACTCAATCGTTCGTTTCAATCCTTCATCCAAATCTATCTCCGCGCGCCAGTCCAGCCGCGCGTCGGCTTTGTCCGCCGACAGGTACTGCGCGTCAATTTCGCGCTCGATCTTTCCCTGCAGCATCACGCACGGTTCGACCCGGCCCTCCTTGCCCGCCAGCCTGATAATGCGTTTGACCAGTTCGAGCATCGGCGCCGGTTCGCCCGCGCCGAAATTGAAGGCCTCGCCGATCACCTCGTCGATCTTTTCGGCCAGCAGCAAATACCCGCGCGCCACATCGTCAACGTAAACGAATTCGCGGATGGGTGTGCCGTCGCTGCGGATGATCGGCGCCTCGTCGCGCAACACCGAGACGACCGTGCCCGGAATGATGCGCGACAGGTTCATATCGCCGGGGCCGTAGATGTTCGCGAAACGCGAAACGACCACGGGCGTCCGGTACGTGTGCGCGAACGAGCGCGCGATGATGTCGGCGCAGGCCTTCGAAGCGTCGTAAGGGAACAGCCCCAGCAGCGGGTAATCTTCGTTGTAGGGCAACTGGTCGTGCGAGCCGTAGGCTTTGTCGCTCGATGCGACCACCACGCGTTTGACGGTTTCTGCGCGGCGGCAGGCTTCGAGCAGCGAATAAGTGCCGCGAATGTTGGCCTCGAAGGTTGAAAGCGGCGAGCGGTTGGCGGCGCCGACGATCGCCTGCGCGGCCAGATGGAAGACGGCTTCGATCTCGTATTCAGTAACGACGCGCTCCATCAGGCTGTGATCCTCGACCGAGCCGTTGATGACGGTGACGCGGCGGCGCAGGTCGAACAGGTCCAGCGAATTCGCGCGCACGGCGTCGCGTTGCAGACAGACGACGCGCGCGCCCTGTTCGACGAGCATGCGCGCGACGTGCGCGCCGACAAAACCCGTGGCGCCGGTGACGAAAGCGTTACGATTTTTCCAGAATGAATTACTCATTGAGCCAGTACTGAGAGCCTTTCCAGTGTTTGTACTCCATCCAGCGCGCGGTCTCGGCCGCCGCGTCCTCGCCGAGCAGTTTGGCGACGGCGTAGAGCGACAGGTCAATGCCCGCCGAGATGCCCGCCGAAGTCATCACTCGCCCGTTATCGACGAACTGTTTGTCGGGGTGGATGGTCGCGCGCGGCGCGACTTCGCGCAGCAAATCCATCGCCGCCCAGTGCGTGGTCGCCTTTGCGCCATCGAGCAGCCCGGCTTTCGCCAGCAGCAACGAGCCTGTGCAAACCGACAGCGTTATCTCAGCTTTATCAGCGGCGGCCTTGATCCAATCAATCAGAGCTTGATTGTTCATCTCGCGGCGCGTGCCGTAACCGCCGGGAACGATCAGGATGTCGGCCTGTGGGCAGTCGCTGATCGTGTGGTTGGGATTGACGCTCAACCCGTTGCGCGCGACCACCGGCCCGGAATTTTCGGCGACGGTGAAAACCTCGAAAGGTTTTTGTTCCAGCCCGCGCCCCGTGACCGCGAAGACTTCAAACGGCCCGCAGAAATCGAGGACTTCAACTTCATCGAAGATCAGAATCGCTACTTTTCTCATCTTGTTTACCACACCTTCCATTCAGCCTCGCCGGCGTCCCACAGTTGATTGAATTCCAGGTTGTCCTTGTAGGTGTCCATGCATTTCCAGAAACCCGTGTGTTGATAAGCGATCAATTGGCGCTCGCGCGCCAGCCGCTCGAAAGGCTCGCGTTCAAGCACACAGTTGTCATCCAGATAATCGAAAACTTTCCGATTGAAGGCGAAGAAACCGCCGTTGATCCAATCGGTGATGACCGGCTTCTCCTCGAACTCCGTCACGGCGCCTTGATCGTCCAGTTTCAGCAATCCGAAATTCGAGCGAGGGTGGACGGCGGTGAGCGTGGCGAGGCGCCCGTGCGAATGGTGGAATTCAAGGAGCGCGCGCAGGTCGATGTCGGCCAGCCCGTCGCCGTAGGTCACAAAGAAGGTCTCGTCATCGCCGACATATTGTTCAGCGCGTTTGACGCGGCCCCCGGTGTTGGTGTCGAGACCGGTGTCGGCGAAAGTGACGCGCCAGTCCTCGCCGATGGAGCCGTGCTTGCGCAACTGGTAATCGCCCGCCTTGCTCATCTCCAACGTGAAATCGGAATAGAGCCAGTGGTGTTCGAGGAAGTAACGTTTGATCGCGTCGCCAAGATAGCCCAGGCACAGGACGAAATCGTTCAGCCCGTGGTGCGCGTAGACTTTCATCAAATGCCATAGCACGGGGCGTCCGCCGATTTCGATCAGGGCTTTGGGAATGTTGGCGCCGTGTTCGCCCAGGCGTGTGCCGCGCCCGCCGCAGAGTATGACGGTCTTCATCGCTTATTTGATCAGCTTGTTCTTCTTCAAGAACGCGAGGACTGTGTCGTTGAACTTTTGCGGCTCATCCATCATCAGGAAATGGCTGACGCCTTCCCACATCTGATAATCAATGCCTGGGGCGAGCTCGCGGACGAACTTTTCATATTCAGCGCTCCACTGAGGTTGTTTGGCCATCACAGCCAACGCGGGCGCGTTGATCTTATCCTGCTTCCAGATCGCATCGTCCATCATCGCGTCCATCGCGCCGACCATCACGTGCTGTGGCGTGCTCATCATCGAGGCCCTGATCTCTTCCAGCGTCTTTTTGTCCTTCACTGTCTGCGATATGAACCCGATCATCAGTTCGGCTTGTTCTTTGTACTTCGGCCCTCGGAACGGTTCCATAAATTGCTTCATCTGTTCAGGATTGTCGAATGGGCGCAGGCTTCCGTCAACGATCACCAGCGCGCGAGTCTTGTCCGGATACTTGCGATAGAACTGACGTATCACCGGCGTGCCCATGCTGTGGCCGACGAGCGTCGCGCGTTCGACCTTGGCGTCCCGCAACACGGCGTCTATCGCCTGCGCGAACAAATCCATCGAGTAAGTCACTTGCGGTTTGTCGCTCTCGCCGTGACCTGGCAGGTCGATTGCGATCACGCGCGTTTGATCGACGAAAGCCGGGATATTCGCTTTCCAGAAATTCAAATTGCACGACCAGCCGTGGATGAAGACGACGGCCTCTTTGCCCTCGCCGTAATTCCGGTAATGCACGCGCATCGTGTCGAGTTTGACGAAGCGGTCTTGCGGCGGCGTCTCTTTCCCTTGCGACGCCGCGGTGAAAGAGAAAGCCGCGATCACGAGTGGTGTAATGATGAGGCGGTAAATAAATTTTGTTGTCATGGATTGCTCCCCAGAAGCCTCCGGCCCCACGAGCCGAAGGAAAGTAAACTTCACCCAGGACCGCCAAACAGCGGGCTATCTTGGGTAAATTGCATTCGATAGTGCGGCGTGAGTAACGCCGCTCGGTTC
>Ga0187894_10005113_pt1 | contig 13634 bp, 11 predicted proteins | sample GBC1701081metaG_FD_136650 | JGI IMG/M metagenome (GOLD analysis project Ga0187894, IMG submission 136650) | White microbial mat communities from a lava cave in the Kipuka Kanohina Cave System on the Island of Hawaii, USA - GBC170108-1 metaG ...
ATCGGGCGACGCTGCGCAGCCGCGCTCGAAGCTCGCCTTCTCGAGCGGCGTGGTGCCGAGATGCCCGGTCGGCGTGATGATCCGGATCGTCTTCATGGCGCGTCGCTCCGTCGCGATACGTCCGATCGAAGCACGTAGCATCTCGAAACGCGTGGCATCGTCAACTCATGCGTCTCCGACACCGTTCCACCGTCAGACCATGTGAGCCCCTGGCGCTGCCCGATCCGGCTGTTGCGACCAGGGTCACTTCCCTGCGGGAATGATGGTCACCCACATCGGCCGCGCGCCGAGCGCGTACGTGTCGATCTGGCGCAGGGAGCCTTCGGCCTCGATCCGATACGCGGCAAGGCGACCTGACTCCTGCCCCGCGGCATACAGGAACGCGCCGTCGGGATCGATGCCGATCGCGCGCGGCACCTTCTCGCTCGGCGTCTGGCCGAGCGCGTGGAGCCGCCCTGTCGACGCATCGACCGCGAAGCCCGCGATGCTGTCGTGACCCCGGTTCGGCACGTACACGAACCGGCCCGACGGCACGATCTGGCATTTCGAGCAGCTGTTCTGCCCCGTCCAGCCCGCGGGCAGCGTGGAGAGCGTCTGGAGCGGAGTCAGCGTCCCGATCGCACGATCGAGGCGATACGCGCTCGCGCTCGAGCCTTGCTCGTTGGAGAAGTACGCGACGTCGAGCGTCGGATGGAAGCAGTAGTGGCGCGGTCCGACCGGATCGGCGGGCACGAGCTTTGGCGGCTCGTTCGGCGTGAGGCGCCCGGTGCGCTCGTCGAAGCGGAATTGCCAGATCTCGTTGGGGCCGCGTCCGGCGATGTGCGGCACGAACGCGAAGCGGTTCGACGGGTCCGTCTGAACGCAGTGCGCGCCGCGCGCCGTCGTGAGGCGCTCGATCGAATCCGCCGCCACGCCATCCGTGCCGATGCGGTGCACCGTCACGCCGCGCCCCTCGTAGTACGCGGCCAGGACGAAGCGGCCGGTGCGATCCGTCGCCAGCCAGCACGGATCGCTGAAGAGCCCCACGGTGCCGATCAGATCGAGCGCGCCCGACGCGGGGTCGACGCGGAAGGTCGAGAGCTGTTTCCGCCCCCGCCGCGCGACGTAGAAGAAGCGGCCTCCCGGCGGGACGGCGATGGCCGCTGGTCCGCCCGGCACCGGCGTATCTTCGCGCTCGCCGAGTGCCCCGGTGGCCTGATCCTGGGAGAAGCGAGCGATGCAGTCGTCGCCCTGCAGCGACACGTAGACGAAGTTGGCCATCGTCGATCGCCCGCGCGAGCCTAGCTCGACGCCCGCAGGTTCTTGTTGAGGAACTCGACCGTCTGCTGCCACGCGAGCGCGGCGGCCGCGCGATCGTACCGCGGGGTCGTGTCGTTGTTGAAGCCGTGCTGCGTCCCGGGATAGCGATACATCGTGTACGAGATGCCGCTCGCCTTGAGCGCGGCCTCGTACGCGGGCCAGGTCGCGTTGACCCGGTCGTCGTTCTCGGCGAAGTGGATCATCAGCGGCGCCTTGATCTTGGCGACGTCGGGCACAGCGGGCGCTGTTCCGTAGAACGGGACGGCCGCGGCCAGGTCAGGGACGCGCGTCGCGAGCATGTTCGCCACGCTGCCGCCATAGCAGAACCCCACCACGCCGATCTTGCCCGTGCACTCCGGCCGGCTCCTGAGCACGGTGACCGCGGCGACGAAATCCTCGCGGGTCTTGGACTGGTCGAGCTTGCCGAACGCCTCGCGCGCCTTGTCCTCGTCGCCGGGATAGCCGCCCAGTGGCGTGAGCGCGTCGGGCGCCAGCACGACGAAGTTGTCGAGCGCGAGGCGCCGCGCGATGTCCTCGATGTGCGGGTTCAGGCCGCGGTTCTCGTGCACGACGAGCACGCCGGGCAGCTTGGTGGTGACCGCCTCGGGTCGCACGAGATAGGCCTTGACCTTGCCGGTGCCCTGCGGCGACTCGTAGTCGATCCATTGCGCGTGAAGGCGCTTGTCGTCCTTCGCGACCTGCTGCGCCTCGGCGAACCGCGGGTTCAGCGAGTCGAGCAACATGGCTGCGGTCACGCCGCCGACGGCGAACTTCGCGGCGCGCTCCAGGAACCCGCGGCGATCGATGTCGCCGTGAACGTAGAGATCGAAGAGGTTCCACAGGTCCTGGTGGTAGTCGCGATCTGCCGGTCGCTCCATGGGCGTGCCCCCTGTCGTGGACGCAGGTCGTCGTCTGCAATCTGACGTCCCCATAGCCGCCGTCGGGACGTTCTTGGCCTTTCGCCGCGCCTCTCGGCGGATTGTAGCGCGGGCGCGCGGCGGCCAACCGAAGTCAATTGCGGTCCTCTGGAACAGGACATCCCCTGTGACACTGCCCGAAGACCGGGCGCGCCGACCAGGAGGGGCGCTCTCCGCGGCGGCGCGCCCAAGCGATGCTGCTCTCATGTAGAGTAGGGGCGACCCGGGGAACACTGCAAAGAGAGGAAGACCCGTGACGACGGCAACCGCAACCCACACCGAGCACACGATCCAGGTGGCAGGCCTCACGCTCCGCTATCTGACAGGTGGCGCCGGACGGCCGATGCTCGTCCTCCACCACTCGACGGGCAATCCAGGATGGATTCCGTTCTACGAGCGCCTGGCCGAGCGCGCCACGGTCTACGTGCCCGACATGCCCGGCTACGGTCAATCGACGCGGCCGGAGTGGGCGCGCGAGCCACGGGACCTGGCCATCGTGCTCCTGCAAGCGCTGACCAGGCTCGAGCTCGGACACGCAACGCTCATCGGGCTTGGCTTTGGCGGGTTCGTCGCGGCCGAGATGGCGACGATGTCTCAGGAGCGCATCGATCGCCTCGTGCTCGTCGGCGCACCCGGTCTCCAGCCGCGCGAAGGCGAGATCCTGGACCAGATGATGGTCGACTTCCACGAATACGTCATGGCCGGCTTTCGCGACGAGGACGCGTTCCGCAGGGCGTTCGGCGACGACGCCCGGCGGACGTTCAAGGAACTCTGGGACTACAGCCGCGAGATGACGGCGCGGCTCACCTGGAAGCCCTACATGTTCAGTCGCCGGCTCGCCCCGCTGCTGCGCGAGGTGACCACACCCACGCTCGTCCTCCACGGCGCAGAGGACACGATCGTTCCGATCGACGTGGCGAGGCAGTACGCGGAGGCGTTGCCGAACGCCAGGCTGGAAGTGGCGCCCAACGTCGGTCACCTGATGGAATACGAAGACCCGGCAGGCATCAGCGAGCGCATCGCCGCGTTCGCCCTGGTCGGCTGAGCCAATTCATCTCGGAGGAACCGCATGTTCATCGGCTACTTCACGGAACGGCCGTACCAGGACAGGCAATCGGGGTACTTCGGTCACGCCGGGCGGGACATCACCGACCTGTCGATGAGCAACGGCTCGTACGATCCCGGCCTCGGCGCCGATCTCTACAACCGCTACCTCGACGAGAAGGTCTACGCCGAGGAGATGGGCTTCGACGGCCTCATGCTGAACGAGCACCACAGCACGCCGTTCTGCATGGGCGGCGTCATGAACGTCGAGGCGGCGATCCTCGCCCGCATCACGAGGCGCGCCAAGATCGTGCTGCTCGGCAACATCCTGCCGATCTGGGACGACCCGCTGTGGCTCGCCGAGATGCTGGCCGAGATCGACATGATCTCCCGCGGACGCCTCGTGTCGGGCTGGGTGCGCGGCACCGGCCGTGAAAGCGTCGCCCACAACGCGCAGCCGCCGTTCAACTGGGATCGCTTCCAGGAAGCCCACGACTTCGTCGTGACGGCGTGGACGAAGCCCGGACCGTTCCGGTGGGAGGGCGAGCACTTCCACTATCGCTACGTGAATCCGTGGGCGCGGCCGTACCAGAATCCGCACCCGCCGATCTGGATTCCCGGCGTCATGTCCCGCAACACGGTCGCGTGGTCGGCCAGGAACCGGTACCCCTACATCATGCTCGCCACGGAGATCGAGCCCACACGGCAGTCGTTCCTCTACTACGATCAGTGCGCGAAGGAGCAGGGGTACGAGGCCGGCTCCCAGCACCACGGCTATCTCTTCAAGGTCCACGTGGACGAGACCGAGGCGCTGGCCGAGCAGGCCGGGCGCCGCTACATCGAGGGCCCGTCCAACCCGTTCCTCGAGGGCAACCAGGGCAACGTCAGGAACTTCGTCCAGAACCTGCCGGGCTTGACGTCGCGCACCCAGCTCCTTCCCACCGTCAGCACCTTCGCCGCCGTTGCGCGCGGCAAGGATCGCATCAACACCGACGGCACGTTCGGGCCGGCCGACTACAACGGCACGTACGAGCAGCAGATCGAGAAGATGTCGATCATCACCGGCACGCCGAAGACCGTCCTCCCCAAGATCCGCGCGGTGCTCGAGACGCTGCGCCCGGGCTCGATCTTCTTCTGGGACGGCGACGGCGCGATGGACCACAACGATGCGATGCGCTCACTTCGCCTCATGGGCGAAGAGGTGATCCCCGCGTGCCGCGAGATGGCCAGGGAGCTAGACCTGCCCGGGCCCTTCGAGATCGATCCGGCAACGAACAAGAAGCTCGATCCGGGTCCCGTCGAGGCCCCGGTCAAGACCGGAGGGTGAGCAACCCCGACGCTCGAAGCCGTCGCTCGCAGGACGCGCCGCACGTCGTCGTCGTCGGGGGAGGACCCGCAGGCTCGACCGCGGCCACTCTCCTCGCCCGACAGGACCTCGCCGTGACGCTCCTCGAGCGCGAGCGCTTTCCGCGCGATCACATCGGCGAGTCGCTGCTGCCCGCCTCGATGCCCATCCTGGACGCGCTGGGCGTGCTCCCCCAGCTCGAGTCGCAGGGCTACCTGAAGAAGTGGGGCGCCACGATGGTCTGGGGCACCACGCCGGAGCCCTGGAGCTGGTACTTCCGCGAGACCAACAAGCAGTTCCCCCACGCCTACCAGGTGTGGCGGCCGGCCTTCGACCAGATGCTCCTCCAGAACGCCGCGGCGGCGGGGGCCGAGGTTCGCGAAGGATGTCGGGTCACGAGCGTGCTGCTCGATGGCGACCGCGCCATCGGCGTCCGCTTCACCGACGAGAACGGTCAGGATCAGCAGCTCGAGACGAGGCAGATCGTGGATGCGAGCGGCCAGGCGGGCCTGATCGGCCGAGCGCTCGGTCTGCGCCGCGTCGATCCGCACTTCCGCAATCTGGCCATCTACGCGTACTACGAGGGCGCCGAGCGGCTGCCCGGACCGGACGAGACGAACATCTTCATCGAGTCGTACGAGCACGGGTGGTTCTGGAACATCCCGTTGCACACCGGCTGGATGAGCGTCGGAGCGGTCGTCGACGCTCGATACGGGCAAGAGGGCATCACACGTCTCGGCACGACCGCGTTCTACGACGAGCAGATCGATGCGGCCCCGCGAACGAAGGCGATGGTCGACAACGCCCGCCGCGTCCAGGGGCCCGTCGTGATCCGCGACTGGTCCTACGTGTCCGATCGCGTCGTCGGTCCGGGCTTCATCCTCTGCGGCGATGCCGCGTGCTTCATCGATCCGCTGTTCTCGACGGGCGTCCATCTGGCGCTGTCGTCGGGCCTCATGGCCGCGGCGTACGTGGCCACCGCCCTCGCCGACGGCGAGCTGGCCGCGGCCGCCGGACCCGTCTATCAGCGCCTCTACTATCAGCAGTACTCGCACTTCAGGGAGCTGGCGCGGCTCTTCTACGCGAGCAACCGGACGATCGAGTCGTACTTCTGGGAGGTGCGTCGGGTCCTTCGCGACGATTCCCTGACGCCCCGCGAGGCGTTCGTCCGCGCCACGGCCGGCCAGTCGGTCAAGGGCTACGAGCGCGTGGTGCTCGAGCGCGGCGAGCTTCCGAAAGACTTCGTCGACGCCGTTCGCGTCCTGGAGCAGACGCACGCGGATCGCGGAGAACGCGCCCAGCAATTGCTGACCTCGCCATGCGCGGGCGATCTGGTGCCCGTGCTGGCAGCCGGGACTCGGGTGGAGCGCAAGGCCGTTCTCGCCGAGGGCGCGTTCGCGTGGGGACACGTCCTGACCGCGCCGCATCGACCGGAGGGAATCGAGGTCAGTCCCCTGATCCAGCGGCTTGTCGAGCTGTGCGACGGGGAGCGAACGGTGGCCGAGGTCGTCGCCGTGCTGGAGAGCACTGCGGCGCCCCCGGCGTCCGCCGAATCGCTGACGCGCACGCTCGTGCAGGCCGTGCGGATTCTCTATGTCGACGGAGCGATCGCCGAGCTTCGGGAGCGCTCCGCATGAGGTGCCGGCCATGACGGGCGTCATCGTCCAGATCAGCGTCTCGAACGGCGGAGTCCCCAAGCGCGCCGTCGAGCACGGCATCGTCTGGGAAGAAGGTCTGGAGGGCGATCGCCAAGCGGATCTCCGCGCACACGGAGGACCGACGCGGGCCTTGTGTCTCTACTCGTTCGAGGTGATCGAGAAGCTCCGGGCGGAAGGCCACCCGATCGGGCCAGGCAGCACTGGCGACAACGTGACTGTCGGCGGCCTCGACTGGTCGCGGGTCGTCCCCGGCGTGGAGATGCGGCTGGGCCGCGAAGTCCTGCTCGAGATCACGTCGTACACGGCGCCGTGCTGGAAGAATGCTCGCTGGTTCCTCGAGGGCGATTTCGACCGGATGAATCAGTCCCGCCACCCGGGCGAGAGCCGCGTCTACGCACGGGTGCTCCGCGGTGGCCAGATCCGCGTGGGCGATCCCGTCGAGCTGATCCCGGCGACGGCGGCCGCGCGCAGCAAGAAGCAGCAGCCGCGCACGTACCGGTGGCCCAGGGATTTCGCGTAGGGATCGTCGGCGGCTTCGGCAGCACGAGGGCATGTCCGTGGTCCTGTCGATGGACCGCCTCGCGGCGTCCTGCGTGCAGCACTTCCGGCGGCGATGAGCGTCGTCGGTCCTCGCCCTCGTGGGTTCACCGCGTCGTGCGCAGGCGCGGGTCGAGCAGGTCGCGCAGGGCGTCGCCGAACATGTTGAACGCCAGGACCACGATGCTGATCGCGAGCCCCGGGAAGATCGCCAGGTAGGGCGCGTTCTCGAGGTTGCGACGGCCCTCCCCGCTCAGCATGCCGCCCCACGTCGGGATCGGTGGCGGGGTGCCGAGCCCGAGAAAGCTGAGCGCGGACTCGATCACGATCGCGTTGCCGAGCCACACGGTGGCGATGACCAGGATCGGCGCGAAGACATTCGGCAGGATGTGGCGAAGGACGATCCGCGCCGGTGTCGCGCCGGCAGCGTTGGCCGCATCGATGAACGAATTCTGCTTGACCACGAGGACGGCCCCGCGAACGACACGGGATGCGCCGGGCGCAATCACCAGTCCGATGACGAGGATGACGTTCGTGAGGCTCTGGCCGAGCACGGACACGATGGCCAGCGCCAGGACGATCCCGGGAACGGACATCACGGTATCCACGCCCCGCTGCAAGACGCTGTCGATCGGGCCTTCGAGGTAGCCGGAGGCGAGGCCGATGATGGTGCCCAGGACAGTCCCGATGAGCACCGAGGCGAACCCGACGACGAGGGAGATGCGCGAGCCGTACACGATGCGGCTCAACACGTCGCGCCCAAGCGGATCCGTGCCGAGCGGGAACGTCCAGTTCGGGCTCTGCATGCGGATGGGGAGCCCGCGGCCGTCGAGGTTCAGCTGGTAGGGATCGTAGGGGGCGATCAGCGGCGAAGTGATCGCCACGGCGAGCAGGATGCACAGGATCGCCGCACTCACGGCACCGAGCGGCTTCTGACGAGCCAGGGCCCACACGCGCGCCCAACCCCTGGCGTGGGCGCTGTGGTCGTCAGCGAGCGGCTCGGCCATCTCCGAGCCCGGAGCATGACGGAGAAACACCCGTGAGCTCACGAGTTCGTGCGCCCGAAGATCCTAACGGTAGCGAATCCGGGGATCGAGCCAGGCATAGCTCATGTCGATCAGGAGGTTCACGATCACGATGACCGCCGCGAAGAACAGCACCGCGCCCTGGATCAGGGTGTAGTCACGGAGCTGCACGGCGTCGAGCATCAGGCTTCCCACGCCCGGCTGAAGGAAGATGACCTCCACGATCACGGTGCCGCCCAGCAGCACGGAGAACTGCTGACCCAGCACCGTGATGACTGGCACCATCGCATTCTTGAGCGCGTGCCCCAGGATCACTCCGCGCTCGCGGCGCCCCTTGGCCCGGGCCGTCCGGATGTAGTCCTGACGAAGGACCTCGAGGAGCGAGGATCGCGTCATGCGCATGGACACCGCGGCCAGGCGAGCGCCGATGATCGTGGCGGGAATCAGGAGCTGGCTCAGGCTGCGCGCCGGATCGACCCAGACGGGGGCGAAGCCGATCGGCGGAATCCAGCCAACCCAGATCGCGAGGAACGTGATCGCCACCGTGGCGAGCCAGAAATCCGGAAGCGAGAGCCCGAGCACGGCGACGAAGCGACCGAGGTAGTCCGTCGCCGTGTCCTGGCGCACGGCCGAGAGAATGCCGATCGGGAGCGCGATCAGAAGGGCGATACACATCGACAGCACGGCCAGGTGACAGGTCAGGCTGATGCGCTTCATCACGCAGGATCGGTATTTCTCCATCGCCGAGGTCGGGCCCGGCAACCCGCGGCTCGTCCATCACATGCTGGCGATGGTCGACTCGGCCGGGGCCTCCGCGCACATGAAGTCGAGCGACGGGCTGCCCGGCTATCCGTGCTTCGGCGGGCCTGGTGTGCGGATCGACGGGTACCTCGGCGGCTGGGCGCCGGGCGCGCCGGCGTGGGTGATGCCAGAGGGCGTCGGGATCCGGCTTCCGGCGAACGCGCGCATCGTGATCCAGATGCGCTATCACAACGCTCGGCCCACGGCGGAGACGGATCGCACCGAGCTGCGCCTGTACGCGGCGACGGCGCCCATCGTTCGGCGCGTGCAGTTCATGCGCGTCGGAAAGTTCGCGTTCGAGATTCCTGCGGGCGAGGCTCGCTACGAGATCGAAGCCGGATCGATGGTCTATCGGCCCATGAGCCTGATCGCCGTCCATCCGCACATGCACCTGCTCGGCCGCGAGATGAAGGTCTGGGCGCGCATGAAGGACGAGTCCATCCGGCCGCTGATCCACATCGACGACTGGGACTTCAACTGGCAGGGGGTTTACTTCTTCACGAAGCCGGTGGCCCTGCCCGTCGGCGCGTGGATCGAGCTCACGGCCGCGTGGGACAACTCGGCGGCCAACCCGCGAAACCCGCATCGACCGCCGCAACCCGTGCGGTGGGGAGAGCGCACGGTCGACGAGATGGGGCACACCGCAATCCTGTTCACGTTCGACGACGAGCAGGTGCCCGCTTCGCCCTGAGCGAAGGCTCGACAGCGGACGCTCGGGACCGAGGCGCGGGCGCCGGCGACCGGCGCCCGCGCATGTGTCAGGGCTGGCGCTCGATTCGCAGCGACCAGCGGTTCAGCTTGCCGAGATCGACTCGCTCGCGGTCGGCGACCCTGAATCGCCAAGACCCTTGCATGGGCTGTCCGCGCAGCGCATTCAGGCCGGGGACCCCCGCTCCGGTGAACGTGGTGACCAGGTTGTCGGCCGGCCCCCCGGCGCGCTCGTGGAGCTTCACGATGGTGCCAGCCGGCGATACCAGCGAGACTTCCAGGTCGCCGATGTAGGTGTGGGTAATGTCCACCGCCACGGTCACGTCCCGGACGGAGCCGAGCGCAGCCACCGTCAACGTCCGCTCGATGCCCGTCGCGTCGTCGTCCGGGATGCTGAGCCCGGGCGCGTCCTCCAGCTCCACGGCCGCCTGCTCTCCGAGCGTGATCTCCAACTCCCAGCGGTCGAGGCGACCGACATCGACCGGCGCCACGTCGGCGACCGATAGGGTCCAGGCGCCGGTCAGCGTCTCGCCGCCAAACGCGGCCAGCGTGGGCGTGTCGGCGACCTTGTAGGTCCGCACGAGGTCGTGCGTGTTGCCGCCGGCACGCTCGTGCAGCAGCACGCTGTGACCCGCGGGCGATTGAAGCGTGACCACCAGGTCGCCGATGAAGGTGTGCGTGATGTTCACGCTCACGCTGAGGGCGGCGACCCGGCCGGCTTCCCCGAAGACGATCGTGTCCCGCACGCCAGCCGCCGTGTTGTCCGGAATCGCCAGACTCGGCGCGCTCGCGCGGCGCAACACCTGCTGACCTGGCGTCCCCCGCCGCAGCGCCTCGACGACGGCGGCATGGGCGTTGACGCAACCGTGCCCAAACCATGGGCTCCAGGTGCCGTCCGGGCCGCCGACGTTCTGGAAGGCGCCGCTGGCGAACGGGCCAGCTGGCGAGATGTCCCATGTGGGGTTCGGGTCGAAGCTCGCGGCCGGCGTTCGCGCATACGGCGTCGTGTCGAGGTCCTTGGCGGCGGTCTGCTTCAGCACGCCGATGACCTCGAGGGCCGTCAGTTCCGGGTTGGCCGAGATCACCAGTGCGGCGATGCCGGCCACCAGCGGTGTCGCGCTCGAGGTGCCGCCGAACGTGTCGGTGATACTGGTGATCTGCGTGCCCTGGGCCGTGGTGATGCCGAGCCCGGTCACCGGCAGGCGCCGGTATTCGTGCACATTGCTGGAGGGCGCGCAGATGCCGACGCTGGTGCCGTGATTCGAGTAGTGGCTGCGCTGGGCGTTGGAGGCGAGGGCCGCCACGTGCATCACACCCGGGACGGTCGTGAGGTTGTGCTCGAACACGCGCGACGTCTCCACACCGATCCAGGCCGTCAGGGTGGCGTTCCACCCATCGGTGAACGGGATGTCGATCGCGCCGTTGTGGTCGATGGGGCAGTTCTCGTTCCCTGCTGCGAACAGGAACACGATGCCGCGACCGCGCCGTCCGCCGGTCCCGGACAGCTGCTGCATGCGGTTCAGGATCTGGGTCGAGAAGTTCATGTCCGGCGAGTTTCCCCACGAGTTCGACACCACGTCGACCTTGTCAGCCATGAAGTCGAGCGCGAGCCGGAACTTCGAGTCGGAGATCAGCAGCGAGGGGCCCTGCGACTCCCACTTGATGGGAAGCAAACGGCAGCCGGGGGCCGCGCCGACGGTGAGCGCGGCGTCGACCTCCGCGGCGATCACGCCGGCGCACGCAGTCCCGTGGTTGGCGCCCGGCTGGTACATCCGGGTGGGATCGGCACTCGGCGAGCTGTTGACGACCAGTTGATTGCCCTGGAAGTATCCCCACGCGGCGAACTTGCCCGGCGAATTGAAGTCGCCGTGATCGAGGCGGCAGCCGTCGTCGGTCACCCCGACCACCACGTCGGAGCTGCCGAAGTGGCCGAGGACCTGCCAAGCCCCCTCGCAGCGCGACGACGACCTGGGGTCGACAGCGGAGTTCGAGAACCGCGGGTGGAGATGCCACTCCCGCGCGTACGCGGAGTCGGTGGGCAAGATGAATTGCCTTCGGAACACCCGCATGTTCAGGTCGTGATCGGCCTGCTCCACCGTGGGCTCCTGCTCGTTGAGGCGCACGACGAGCTTCACCGGATTCATCCCGGTGTGGTCGGTCAGCTGGAACAGGAACTCACGGTCCGAGTAGGTCTGCAGCAGCACCAGGGCGTAGCGCGAGGTGAAGGCGCTGAGGTCCGCCTCGGACGGCGCCGTCCGGAAGGTGACGAGCACGCGGTCGGTGATGAGGAACTCGGTGCCGGTGTCGGCGGCGGCGTAGGCGTGGTGGGTCGGCGCGATGGCGCGCGCTCTGGCCATGTCCGCCTCGAGAGCGCCGGGCGACGTCGTGATCCGCGTGGAGTGCGGAGACACCGGCTCGGCGACCGCCAGCCCCGCCGCGTCGGCGACCTCCGGGGAGGCGCGGAGCACGAACTGGTCCGGCTGCTTGACCAGCGAGATGCGCTTGCCGTTGCGGTAGCTGTACAGGCCAGGATCACCGGTGCGTGCGGTCCGTCTTGGTGAGTTGGCAGCCATGTTCGTCCTCCTCTCGATTGCTGCGAACCGTTCGCCGAGCGCTTCTCGCGACTGGCATCCCGTGAGATCAACGGCTCGACGACAACAAGACAGAGTTGTATCCAAATCGAAGAAGAGTCAACTGCAGTCTGTGCTTACACGTAGAAACCATCAGCGCGAGTGGGTGCGCACGACGCTATGATGGGTTTGGCGGCGGTCAGCTGGTCAGGGATTTAGGGAGCGACGTATGGGTCACGATACTCCACTGCTTCGGGTGCAGCTCGTCCTCCTCACTGGACTGATCAGCCTTGTGCTCGCGATCGTGAGCGGTGTCATCGCCTACGTCACCGCGCGTTCGAACTCCCGACGGGACCTCGAGAAGATGCAGGCGCAGCTCGACGCGCAGCAGAAGGTCACGGAGCAAGAGCGGGTGGCCGAGCTGCGACAGCGTTACGTCACGCCTCTGCGCTACTATGCCTCCAGCCTGAGCTACCGCCTCTCGGAGCTCGAGGGAAAGCTCGGGTCCGCAGATGAGGCCCGGGTCCGCGGCTGGTTCAAGACGTTGAAGGACCACGCGGCTGCCGATCAGCGCCGCTCGGATTTCTCGGTATGGGTGTACTACGAGGGCATCTTCTCCGCGACGACCCTCTACTACACGTGCCGCTACTTCCAGGGCGCGAGGAACATCCGAATCTCGCTGCCGTTCATTCGTGACAACCCCGTGTACAGTGAACGGCTGGACGAGGGCTTGACCCGCGTCCGCGACGTGTTCTCCTGGGACGCCGGTGAGAAGGGGATCTGGGACGCGCTCCAGGAGGTGATCGGGGAGCGGTTCATGACGGATCTGGCAATGAGCTACGAGAGCATGTGCGCAGAGCTCGACTCCGGTGATCCGCATAAACGCGGTCCATTTCTGCGCCCGCTCGATTTTTTCTGGACGCAACTGACCCCGGAGAAGGCGCGGGAGATCCGTGAGGCCCTCGACGCGCTCGTGGAATTTCTGGACTCCAACGACCCGCACATCCGCCTCGGTCGTCAGGGAGCGGAGGGTGGGCGCGATCGGCGTGCCGGCGGAGCATGAAGCCGGCGACCTTCCGCTGCCCTCGTAGAGCTCAGTCCGAAGCCGGAGGCGCAGCGCGCGCCCTTCAGGGGAAGAGCGACTTCCGCAGGAGCTCCACCCCGGATGCCAGGACGGCAATCAGCACGAATTTCTTGAAGCTCTCCGCCGGGATCGCATCGCGCAGCTTCTGACCGAACACCATGCCGGCCACGACCGGCACGACGGCGAGGATCGAGATGGCGATGTCGCTCCGGTCGAAGCTCTTGCTCGAGGTCAAGACCGCGGCGAGCAGCGCCGCCGAGATCACCAGGAACATCGACGCCTCCTTGGTGAAGCTCCGCCCGCGCAGCCCCTTCGCCAGCAGGTACGTGAACACCAGCGGCCCCGGCATGGCCGCGAGCCCGCCCAAAATCCCGCCAAAGAACCCGGAGAGCGCGCCGAGCGGGGTCTCAGAGCGCCCCGTGATCTCGAACTTCGGCGCGAGCAGGGTGAACGCCGCGATGCCGATCACCACCACACCTGCGATCATCTTGGCGATGGCGGCCTCGATACTGAGCATCACGCGGACGCCGACGAGAATCCCCGGAATCATCCCGGCGAACACCGGCATCAGCCGGTACAGGCAGGCGCGACTAGCGCCGCCTTCCACCGCCTGCGGAATGTTGCTCAGGACGAGCGGCATCGCCAG
>Ga0187894_10005114_pt1 | contig 13634 bp, 13 predicted proteins | sample GBC1701081metaG_FD_136650 | JGI IMG/M metagenome (GOLD analysis project Ga0187894, IMG submission 136650) | White microbial mat communities from a lava cave in the Kipuka Kanohina Cave System on the Island of Hawaii, USA - GBC170108-1 metaG ...
CTCGAAGCGCACGGGCTCGTGCGGCCAGCGCGCGGTGTGAAAGGACTGGCCCTTGAACGTGTCGACACCGTTCATCCGCGGCATGGTCGGCGCCGAGAGCAGCCCGATGGCGGTGATCAGGAAGCGCGTGCGGTAGCGCTTGCCATCCTCCAGCGTCACGTCCCAGGTGTGCGTTGCTTCCTGGTAATGCGCCGACGTCACGCAGCTCCTGAACTGGATGTCGCGGCGCAGGTCGAACTTGTCGGCGACGAAGTTGAGATAGCGCAGGGTTTCGGGCTGGGGTGAGAAATGCTCCGTCCAGTCCCACTCGTCCAGCAGTTCCTGCGAGAAGGAATAGCCATAGGAATAGCTTTCCGAATCGAAGCGGGCGCCAGGATAGCGGTTCCAGTACCAGGTGCCGCCGACGCCGGTGCCGGTCTCGAGCACCCGCACCCGCAGGCCGAGCTCGCGCAGGCGGTAGAGCTGATACAGGCCCGACATGCCAGCGCCGATGATGATGGCGTCATAGTCCAGAGCCGCTGCCGTTCCGGCGGGCGGCTCAATCTCACGCGAGGCGGCCATTAGCTGTCGCTCCTGCAGGCGGCGTCACCAGGTTATATGCCGCCCATTAAAGCAGATCGCGACCGAACGATCCCGTCCGGTCGCGTAAATCTGACATGCAGGCAGGAGGGATCGGCCGGCCTGTTTGCCGCCCAGGCCGCTACCAGGGCAACGTGAAGGTCTTGCAGTTGGTGAAGGACTTGATGGCCTCCTGTACTCCCTCCTTGTAACCCAGGCCGGAATCCTTGATGCCGCCGAACGGGGTCAGCTCGATGCGATACCCCGGCACCTCCCACAGGTTGACCGTGCCCACGTTCAGTGCCTGCGCCAGGCGGGTGGCGACGTCCATCCGGTTCGTGCACACGCCGGAGGACAGGCCGAAGGCGGTGCCGTTGGCGATGGCGATCGCCTCATCGACGTCCTGGAAGGTGATGATCGGCGAGACCGGGCCGAAGGTTTCCTCGCGCACCACGGCCATGTCGGGGTGCACATGGTCCAGCACCGTCGGCGCATAAAGCGCACCGTCGCGCTGGTTGCCGACCAGCAATCTCGCGCCCTGCGTCACGGCCTCTTGAACCCGCGCTTCGAATAGCCGCGCCGCCGTCTCGTCGATGACGGTGCCCATCTGGTTGGTCCGGTCCGTCGGATCACCATGGCGCCAGCGGCGCGTCTTCTCGACCACCTGTTCCGTGAAGTCGCGCGCCACGGCCTCGTGAACCAGCATGCGCTTGACCGCGGTGCAGCGCTGGCCCGAGTTCTTGTACGAGCCCTGCACGGCCAGATCGGACGCCTTGTCGAGGTCGGCATCGTCCATGACGATCAGCGGATCGTTGCCGCCAAGCTCCAGCACGATGCGGCGGTAGCCGGCCTTGGCCGCAATGGATTTGCCGATGCTGACACCACCGGTGAACGTGATCAAGTCCACGTGTTGGTGCGTCAGAAGTTCATCGGCGATCTCGCGCGGATCGCCCGTCACCACCTGCAGCATCTGTGGCGGCAGCCCGGCCTCGTACAGCAGGTCGGCGAAGTACAACGCCGACAGCGGCACCTTTTCCGATGGCTTGAGGATCATGCGATTGTTGGTGGCGATGCTGGGCACCACCTTGTGCGCCACCTGGTTCATGGGGTGATTGAAGGGCGTGACGGCGGTGATTACGCCCAGCAGCGGTTCGCGCAGGGTGATGACCTTGCGCTTCTTGCCGTGCGGCGTCAGATCACACGAGAAGACCTGGCCGTCGTCGCGCAGCACCTCGCTGGCACCGAAGCCCAGCACGTCGCAGACACGGCCGATCTCGTACAGGCTGTCCATCTTCGACAACCCCGACTCGGCCGTGATCAGGTCGGACGCCTCCTCGGCCCGTTTGCGCAGCAGCGCGGCGGCCCGCTGCAGGATCGCGGCCCTCTCGTAGCGCGACAAGGTCGGCCGGTAGGCATGGCCGATCGCGATCGCGCATTGCACGTCCTCGATGCTGGCCTTGGCGACCGTGCCGATGCGTTCGCCGCTGTAGGGGTTGAAGACGTCAAGGCCACGCGGCGTGCGCCGCTGCTCGCCGCCGATGCGCAGCGCCTCGACCCGATAGGCGGCGCTGTCGCGAACCCGTTGACCGCTCATGCGACCTCCATGGCCGGGGTGCCGATGAAATTGCGGCCGCGTGCGCCGGTCAGGGCATGCGCCACCATGCGGTCAGCCTGCTCGTCGCTGACCCCGTAGTCGGCGAACCGGGTCTTGACCCCGAGCAGCTCGATGAACGACGTCAGGCGCTGCGATGCCTGGTCGAGCGGTCCTAGCGCACGCGCCAGCACGCGGTCACGTTCGGTGCTGCGCCCCAGCGCCCGTTCGAGCACCATCGGCAGCGAGAACGAGCAGGCGATGCCGTGCGGCACGCCATAGCGCAACGTCATCTCATACGAGATCGAATGGGCCAGCGCCGTGCGGGTATTGCTGAACGCCATGCCGGCCTTCAGCGCCGCCAGCGCCATGCGTGCGCGCAACGCCACACTGGAGGGCTGCTGCATCAGCGCCGGCAGTGTCGCCAGGATTTCGCGCGCCGCGGCGATCGCGAACGTGTCTGACAGCGGATTGGCGTTCACGTTCCAGATCGATTCCAGTGCGTGCGACAGCGCATCGAGTCCGCTGTGCAGGGTCACGCCGGCAGGCAGCGACAGCATCAGCTCGGGATCGACGATCGCGATGCTGGGCCATGTCTCGGCCAGATGCAGCGAATGCTTCACCTGACGCTGGCGGTCCCAGATCGTGGCCCAGGGCGTGACTTCGCTGCCGGTGCCGGCGGTGGTCGGCACCGCGATCAAGGTCTTCACGTCCGATGGCGTGATCGTCCGACCGGACGACAGCGCCGCCACGATCGCGTCGAAACGTCTGCCTGATGTGCCGACCATCAGCGCCTTGGCGGTGTCGATCGCACTGCCGCCGCCCAGCGCGATGATGACGTCGATATCGTCGGCGTCACGCCAGAAGGCATCGTACTGGCTCGTCAATTCGGCGACGTCGGGATTGGGTTGCAGATTGTCGATGACGCTGCGCAACTGGTCCTTCAGCAAGGCTTCGACGCGCGCCACGAGGCCGAGCGCACGCGCCTCGGGGAAGGTCACGAGAACGGCGCGTCGGCCGCCCAGCAGGCCGGGCAGGGACGACAGGGCTCCTGCCCCGTACACACTGCGTACGGGATTGAAGTATTCAAGCGACATGAAACCCTCTAGCTGGGGGGACTGACGTGGTTCAGTGCCAGGTCGAAGACGTCGAAGTTGCGCAGGCGGCGGTCGGCCGGCACGTCGCGCAGCATGCGGTTGAACAGCAGCGGCACCTTCTGCTCCGAAAGCCCGCCGTGCGAGCGCAGCGGCACGGTGAGGCCACTGAGGTCGTGCAGCGCCGGACGCGTGCCCAGCACCGTCAAATGGTCGGCCACGACCACCAGATCGCCGATACGGTCTGGAGGCAGCTCGAAACGCTGTGCGGCCGCTTCACGGGTCAGCACCAGGTCGATGCCGGGTAAGCCTTCCAGCGCCGCCTGGGCTTTCGCGGCGGCAGCGGCCCGCGGCAGGTAGATGGTGGCGAACGAACCCAGCGCGCCGTGGTGCACGACATACGGATCGGTGATCGGCAGGATGACGTGGGCGGCGTCCACGCCGAGCTGGTCATCCAGAACCGCCTGCAGGTAGATCACCTGCGGCCGCCCGGCCGCGTCGGTTTTCGGGCTCATGCCATGATCGGCGGTGAGCGCGATGATCGCGCCGGCGTCGTCGAGCTGCGCCAGATAGCCGTCCATCATGGCGTAGAAGGCGTTCGCCTCGGGTGTGCCCGGCGCGCATTTGTGCTGCACGTAGTCGGTGGTCGACAGGTACATCAGGTCCGGGCGCCGGGTCTGCATCAGCTTCACGCCAGCGGCGAACACGAACTCGCTGAGCGCGGCGCTGTAGACCGAGGGCACCGGCTTGCCGACCAGGGCCAGCACGTCGTCGATGCCGCACTCTGCCTCGGTCGCGCGGTCGGCCTTCTCAGCCGAGAAGCAGATGCCCGCCAGCCCGTGGCCGAGCAGGGTGCGCAACTTGTCTTTCGCTGTGACCACGGCCACCCGTGCGCCGGCCTGCGCGAAGGCCGCCAGCAATGTCGGCGCGCGCAGGTAGGAGGGATCGTTCATCATCACTTCCTTGCCGCTCTCGACGTCAAGGAAGTAGTTGCCGCTGATGCCGTGCACCGACGGCGGTACGCCGGTCACGATCGACAGGTTGTTCGGGTTGGTGAAGCTCGGCACGACGCAGTCGCCGATCAGCGAACTGCCGCGCCGTAGCATCGCCGTCAGGAACGGCACGGCGCCGGCCTGGATGGCCTGCGTGATGTAGTCGGGCTCGCAGCCATCGACGCAGACCACGACCACCGGATCTTTCGGGCGCGCATAGGTGCGGCCATTGACGCGCACGGGTTCGGCAAGATGGTCCATCATCGGCTCCCCTGCTGGATACGGGCCCGCAGCTGGGTCGACATATAGTCGGCGGCCATCACCATGACGATGATGACGAGGATGCAGGTTGCCGTATCCTGGTACTGGAACAACTTCATGCTGCCCACCAGCTCGAAACCGATGCCGCCGGCGCCGACCATGCCCAGCACTGTAGCCTGCCGCAGGTTGGTCTCGAAACGGTAGAGCACGACGGCGATCCAGGCCGTGATCACCTGCGGCAGCACGCCGAAAATGATGATCTGGACCGGACCGGCGCCGGTCGAACGCAGCGCCTCGATCGGCCCCTGGTCGATCTCCTCGATCGATTCGGAGAAGAACTTGCCGAGCATGCCGGCGCCATGCACGGCCAGTGCCAGAACGCCGGGGAACGGCCCCAGGCCGACGGCGGCGACGAACACCAGCGCCAGAATGATCTCGTTGATGCCGCGCGTGATGTTCAGGACCTGGCGCGTGGCGTGGTACACGGCCATATTCGGCGTCAGGTTGCGCGCGGCGAGGAAGCAGACAGGCAGCGCCAGGAAGACCGCCAGCAGGGTGCCCCAGATCGCGATCTGGACCGTCTCGATCGCCGGTTGCACCAGTTTGTCGAGGAACGCCCAGTTGGGCGGAAACATGCGTGAGAGGAAGTCGGCGATCCAGGGCAGGCCCTTGCCGAGTTCGCCGAAGCTTACCTGGCTGCCTTGCGCCGCCCACCAGAGCAGCGCCACGGCGGCGGCGGCGATACCGGTGCGCGGCCACCAGCCGAGTGGGCCCGCCGGCCGGGCGATCAGCAGTGTGTAGGAACCGATATTCATCAGGCTTCCTCCAGCGCGAAGTCGCGCAGGCGCGGGGCGTGTGCGTCGGCCGCCAACGCCGGCGAGGCTGTGGTCCCGTTCTCCTCGATGCCGGGATAGATGCAACGCAGCACGTCGTCGGTGAGCCGGTCAGGCGTGCCGTCAAACACGATGCGCCCGGATGAGACGCCGACGATCCGCTCGCCGAACTCGCGCGCGTAGTCGATCTGGTGCAGATTGCAGACGACCGTGATGCCAAGCGCGCGACTGGCCTGTTTCAGATAGGTGAGCACCGTGCGCGACGTCTTGGGATCGAGGCTCGCCACCGGCTCGTCGGCGAGGATGATCTTCGGTTGTTGAGCGAGCGCGCGAGCGATGCCGACGCGCTGCTTCTGGCCGCCGGAGAGGGTGTCGGTGCGCAACTCGGCCTTATCGTCGAGCTCGACCCGGCGCAGGCATTCGTGGGCGATCGCTACGTCAGCGCGCGGGAAGACCTGCAGCCACGACAGCAGCGAGGGCACGGCGCCCAGGCGGCCGGTGAGCACGTTCTTCTGCACCGACAGGCGTGGCACCACGTTGTAGTGCTGGAAGATCATCGCCACGTTGCGACGCAGCCGGCGCAGGCTGGCCGCGTCGTCGCTGGCCGGTTGACCATCGACATCGATATCGCCCCGGGTCGGTGGGGTCAGGCGATTGATACAGCGCAGCAGCGTCGACTTGCCGGCGCCCGACGGGCCGAGAACCACCAGGAACTCGCCGGGTGCGACGTCAAGATCGATGCCCTTGAGCGCATCGAAGGCGCCGTAGCTCTTGGTCAGGTCGCGGATCCTGATCACTTCATCTTCCTCAGGTCGAGGTTGAGCAGCTTGGCGGCATCGCGGATGACGTCGTAGGCCGCGTCGTTCGTCGGATGAAAGCCGTTGAGCTCACCCTGATCGGACCACGGCACGTTCTTCACTTCGAGGAAGGCGGCCTGGATGCGTTTCTTCAGCGCCGCATCGAGATCCTTGCGCCAGACCGTGGGCGATTCGGGGATCGGCTCCGACTTCCACACCACTACCAGGTCGTCGCGCTTGGCCAGCCCCTTGGCGATCGCGGCGTCGAGGATGCGATCGGCGATCGCCACCGCATCGACCTTGCGGTTCTGCACCGCCACGGCGTTGGAGTCGTGCGAGCCGGAGAAGATGACGCGGCCGAAATCCTTCTCGGGATTGAAGCCCGCTTTCATCAGGCCGGCCTTGGGGAACAGGTGGCCTGATGTCGAGCTCGGGTCGACAAAGGCGAAGGTCTTGCCCTTCAGGTCGGCGACGGTCTGGATGCCGCTGTCTTTATGGGCGACGATCAGGCTGTGATAGAAGGTGCGGCCGGCTTTCTTGGTCTCGGCAACGGCGAACGCCTCGATGTCGGCCACGGTCGTGCCGAGCACGTACGAGAACGGGCCGAGATAGGCCACGTCGAGCCGCTTGGAGCGCAAGGCCTCGTTTACGCCGTTGTAGTCGGCGGCGACGAACGGCTTGACCGGCATGCCCAGCGCCTTGGACAGCTGGTCCATCATCGTCTGGCTGTTGGCGATCATCGCCCGCGAATCTTCCGATGGGATCAGCCCGACGGTCAGCGTGCCCGCCGCTTGTGTCGATCGCATCGAGATGGCGAGTGGGGCGCCGGCAAGCGCCAGACCTGCGGCCAGGATGTGTCGTCGTGTGGAAGCCATGGCGATTTCCTCCGGAACGCTTCTTTCTTGTGATGCGCAGCAGTTTCGGTTCTGCCGTCCTATCGAACCAATTCAAATTTCTGGCCGGTTACATTGAAAAAACCTATAGTTGGAAAGAAGCGGAGGAATCGCGTCCATGCGTCTGACGCAGCTGCGTTCTTTCCATGCCGTCGCGACCACCGGCAGCTTCACGCAAGCCGCCGAGCGGTTGCATGTGAGCCAGCCGACCGTGACCACGCAGGTCAAGCTGCTGGAGGATCATTACAAGGTCGAGCTGTTCCATCGCCATGGCCGCCGCGTGCGCCTGAGCGAGATGGGCGAACACCTGCTGCAGTTGTCGCGTCAGATCTTCAGCCTCGAGGCCGACGCGGTGCAGCTGCTGGGTGATGCCGGCGAGCTGCGGTCAGGTCATTTGCGGGTTGCGGCGGTGGGACCGTCCCACGCCACCAGGATGCTGGTGGCCTTCAACCAGCGCTATCCCGGCATCAGGATCTCCGTCAGCACCGGCAACTCGCAGGACGTGCTCGACCGCCTGCTCGACTACCGAGCTGATGTCGGCGTACTGGCGCAGGTGTTTCGCGATCCACGGTTCGTGTCGCGGCCGTTCAGCGAGCATCCGGTCGTGATCTTCACGCCGGCCAATCATCGCTTCGCGCGCCGGCGCAGCATCCGCATCGCCGAGCTTCAGGGTGAGAAGCTGATTCTGCGCGAGCCCGGCTCGACCACGCGCAGGGCCCTGGAGGCGGCGCTCAAGGCGGCGCGAGTGGAGCCCGACGTGGTGATGGAAATCGCCAGTCGCGAGATCATCCGCGAGGCGGTGGCGCAGGGCATCGGGATCGCCGCGGTGTCCGATGTGGAGTACGTGCCTGGACCAGGACTGCACGCCGTGCGGATCGCCGATGCCCAGGTTCGCACCTACGCGCATGTCGTGTGCCTGGCCGAGCGGCGTGACATGCGCATGGTCCGCGCGTTCTTCGACGCCATCGGGCCGTAGGGCCTGACCGGTGTTTGTCATCCTGAGCGAAGCGAAGGATCTGTTAGACCATCGGACCGCACGAGCGTATCGACAGCGCACGCGCGCCAGCTTTCTTGGTCCGTGCGTTTCGACGGTTCAAGAGATCCTTCGCTTCGCTCAGGATGACAAAGCGTGCTACTGATTCACGAAAGCGATGATGGGTAGCTTGTAGTTCAGGGCGCTGGTGGTTCCGGCGGTGACGTCGAGCGTCACGCCAGTGATCTTGCCGGCCAGGTCTGATGCGAGGAAGACGGCCGCATTGGCGATGTCCTTCATCAAGGGCATCTCCTTGAGCATGGTGTCGTCCTTCAGCCGCGCGAAGAATTCCGCAACCTCTTTGCCGCCCTGGGCGGCGGCCTCGCGGAAGGGCCGGGAGTCGGGTGAGCCGGCCGATCGGATGTTGACGACCCGCACGCCATGCGGCCCCAGTTCAGCCGCGAGATTTTTGGAGAAGGCTTCGATCGCGCAGCACGCCGGCCCGAAGCCGCCGACCATCGGATAGCCGATGCCGCCGGGCGTCGCGGTCAGGGAAAGCACCACGCCCGCGCGCTGTCGCGACATGATCCGGCCGGCAGCCGTGGCCGTGAGAAACTGCGTCAGCATGGCGATCCGCACCGGACGCACGAAATCCTCTGCCGACATGTCGACCAGCGGCGTGCCTTGTCGATCCTCGAGGTTGATCAGGTTGAACGAGATATCCAGGGTCCCTGACGTTGCCGCGACCCGGTCCGCATGACGGCTCACGGCCTGCGCATCCAGCGCGTCCACCGCCTCGGCCTCTGCCTGTCCTCCGGCAGCCCGGATCTCATCGGCGACCTTGCGGGCTTTCTCCAGTCGGCGCGCTGTCAGGAACACCCTGGCACCGGCCGCGGCCAGCGCCTTGGCGATCGCGCCACCGAGCGAGTCGCCGACGCCATAAAGAACGGCATTTTTGTTCTCTAGGATCATGGGGTGTCTCCGGGGACAGAGTGCCCGTGTGCGGTGGGCGCGCGACAGCGCTCACGCGCGCCACCAGCGGCGTCCGATCTCAGCGCCTCGATATTTGACGATGGGGGCGTGGCAGAACCGACAGGCCGGATCGGTTTTTTTCGCCCGCGCCGCTCCTCGACTACGCCGCCTTGCGCTGGGTCACGGCAGTCGTCAACAGGGACACGATCTCGCGCGCGGCGAAGGGCTTCGGGCACCCATGCTCCGTTTCCGGAACATCGGTCGATTTGCCAGAGACGACCACGAAGGGGACATTATGTGCTGTCAGGGCGTCGGCGACAGGCGTCGAGAACTTGCCGCGGATATCGAGATCGAGCGCGACGGCATCCGGTGGCATTACCGAGAGTTCCAGCAAAGCCCCTTCGATGGTGCGGACCAGCTTGACGCCGCGACAGCCTTCATCGCTGAGCGCACGCATGAGCTGCAGTCCAACCCCAAAATCATCCTCGACAATCAGAACACGACAATCACTGAGCGGTTTCATGACACACTGGCTCTGTTTCAAGCCTCAACCCTCGGCACCTTCAACGTTCACGCCGAACCGATGTTCCTGAAGAACAGCCGGGGAACGTTTTGCCTGTAAGCGCTATTACTAGGCCTGCATTGCGGCGGACTTGAGGCGCGGTGCGACGTCGCGGCAGAAGCGCTCAAGGCTCGCGTTCATGTCGTCCGGCCGCAGGCCCGGCGGCACTGCCCAGGTGACGAGATCGGTGATGCCGTACTCGCGGATGAAGGCTGACAGCTGCGTGACGCAGTGATCGACGTCGCCCACCACCCAGGTCTGCGGGATGCGCTCTGCGTCGGTGTTGCCCGCCACGCCGCCGAGACCGGTGCCCGGCGTGAAGCTGCGATAGACCTGGTGGCGATAGCGCTCGGCGGCGCGCACGCGCGGCCAGTCGCGATCGGCATCGTCGGTGACCAGGCATGAGCGGATGATGCCGACGCGGTAGCGGTGCGGATCGCGTCCAGACTCGGTCAGCGCTGCGCGCCAGGGGTCGAGGGCGGCGGCGCGCGGTCCTTGCGGCAACAGATGGCCATCGAACCGCGCCGCGCGTTGGGCGCCGGCTTCCGACATCGCCGCTACCCAGAGTGGTGGACCGCCGGGCTGCACGTAGCCCGGCCGGATGATCACGTCGTTGAACGCATAGCGCTTGCCGTGGAAGCTGAAGCGTTCGCCGCTGAAGCAACGGCGCAGCACCTCGATGCCTTCGTCGGTGAGCGATACCCGGCGCGAGACCGGCAGGCCGAAGCCGTTGAACTCGTGCGGCGCGTAGCCCATGCCGACGCCGATCTCGATGCGTCCGTTGCTGAGATTGTCCAGAACGGCGAGATCTTCGGCGAGACGGATCGGATGGTTGAATGGCAGCAGGCAGACGTCGGTCGAGAGGCGCACACGTTGCGTGCGCGTCGCGATGGCGCCGGCCACTGGCGTCCACGACGGCAGATAGCCATCGTCGAGGAAATGGTGCTCGGTGAACCAGACTAGGTCGAGTCCGAGCCGATCCAGCATCGCGACCTGCTCGATGATCGCCGCGTACAGCTCCGGCATGCTCATGCCGGAGTCCGCCGGGTTGCGAAAATCGTAGACGGCGCCAATGCGAAGGGGCGGCCGCATGGCGGCCGCTAGCCCGCTGGATCCAGGACCACGACCGGGATCTCGCGCGCACCGGCCTTGCGCTGGTAGTCGGCGAATGGCGGCCAGATGCCGACGGCCTGGTCCCACAGCTGCGCGCGCTCCGCGCCGTTCGCCGTGCGCGCGCGGGCCCGCATCTTGGCGGTGCCGACCTGGATGTCGACCGCGGGATTGGTCAGGATGTTGCGGTACCAGCCGGGATGCTCCGGCGCACCGCCCTTGGACGCGATGACGAAATAACTGTCGCCGGCGCGCCCGTAGAACAGCGGGAACAGGTAGCGATCGCCCGACTTGCGCCCAGTCGTGGTCAACAGCAGCGAGGGCACGGCCTTCACCGGCATATTGGGCAGGTTGATCGTGTACATGTGGCCGTCGGTGCCGCCGCTCGAGAGGTAGCGGTCGACGTGGTCTTTCATCCACTGTGGCAGGTTGGGCGCGAGCTTGGTCTCCGTCATCGGCGTTTCCTCCGGTTTGCCAGGCGATCTTTCATCACCACGCGGTTTGCGACAACGTACCGGTCACGTTGCCTGGCAAGAAGCTGAAATGTCGTGGGCGCGGGGCAAGGGTGCCGACCATTTGGTCCGTCAACCGATCTTCCGGCCCTGGAAGTCTATCCGGACGTCGCCGCTCGCTTCTTGAGCACGTCGAGAGCCCGGTCGGCGTGCATGTTCATCCATATCTCGCTGCGGATCACTTCGAGCACCCGCGCATCGCTGTCGATCACGAAGGTTACGCGCTGGATGGGAAGCATGGGGAGCCACCCCTTCACCCCGAACTGTCGTGCGACCGACTGGTCGGTATCCGCCAGCAGCGGATATCCGAAGGCATGCTTTTGCGCGAAGCGCTGTTGCGTCTCCGGCCGATCGGGACTGATGCCGACGGGTTGGGCGCCGACCGCCTTGAAGTCGCTGACCAGGTCACGGAAGTGACAGCTCTCCACCGTACAGCCGGGGCTCATGGCGATGGGATAGAAGAACAGCACGACCGGACCGTCCGCGAGGAAACCCGACAAGCGACGCGGCGTGCCGGTTTCGTCGAGGAGCTCGAAGTCGGTGACGACGTCACCCTTGCGCATCATGCCCTCCTCGGATTGCCTCATAGTGCTTGGCTGGCGATGGTCCTTGCCGCACTGTAGGGCAATTGCGTCTTTGGCGGCAGAGAACAAACATAACCTGAACCGGCAGAGGGGGCTCGACCATGACATCGGCAGCTGAACTCGACATCATCGTCTACGGCGCCAGCGGCTTCACGGGCAGGCTCGTGGCGGAATACCTGGCCTCCCGCTACGGGGCTGGCCGCGGCGTAAACTGGGCCATGGCCGGGCGCAGCCTGGAGAAGCTCGCCGCGGTGCGCGACGCGATCGGTGCACCGGCCGAAACGCCGCTGATTGCGGCCGACGCCAGCGACCCTGCCTCGCTCGATGCCATGGTGAGCCGCACCAAAGCCGTCCTGACCACGGTGGGACCTTATCAGTTGTACGGCGCCGCGCTGGTCGCCGCCTGTGCCAAGGCAGGCACCGACTATCTCGACTTGTGCGGCGAGCCGGCCTGGATGCACCAGATGATCGACGCCCATCACGCCACCGCGCAAGCCAGTGGCGCCAGGATTGTCTTCTCCTGCGGCTTCGACTCGATTCCCTTCGAGCTGGGCGTCTTCTTCCTCCAGGAGACCGCCAAGGCCCAACTGGGTGCGCCGGTCAGCCGGGTGAAGGGTCGCGTGCGCAAGATGCGCGGCACCCACTCCGGGGGAACCGCGGCCAGCATGAAAGCGACCATCGCGGCGGCGGCCAGGGATCCCAGCGTCCTCACGCTGCTCAAGAACCCGTTTGCGCTGACACCGGGTTTCGAGGGACCCAAGCAGCCGCTCGGTCTGATGCCGCACTACGATGCCGACGTCGGCGGCTGGGTGGCGCCGTTCGTCATGGCGGCGATCAACACGCGCAATGTGCACCGGTCCAATGCGCTGATGGGCCATCCCTGGGGGACCGATTTCGTCTACGACGAGATGATGATTGCCGGCACCGAGGCCATCGCGAGCGCGATTGCCGCCGCCATCCAGGCGATGGCGGGCCCCGGCGGACCGAAGCCCGGCGAAGGACCCTCGAAAGAGGAGCGCGAGGCCGGTTTCTACGACATCCTGTTCATTGGCATCTCCACGAACGGGCATCAAATTCGTACCGCCGTGGCCGGCGACATGGACCCGGGTTACGGCTCGACGTCCAAGATGATCGCCGAGAGCGCCATCTGCCTGGTGCACGACTCGACCGACACCGCCGGTGGCATCTGGACGCCCGGTGCTGCGATGGGAAGTCGGCTTGTCGATCGGTTGATCGCCAACGCTGGCTTGACGTTCAAGGTCGAGGGCGATCGCTGAATAAACATCCAGCGGCGTCGTTTCTGCATTCCAGGGCCAATCTGCCGGGGCGGCTGGCGCCTTGCTGCGATCTGTCGTCCGTGGAAGCATTTGCGGCCGCTGTCGAGATCAAATGAAAGAGGAGACGCCGATGGACGTCGGTATGATGATGCTGTTCGCCAGCTACGGTTGGGACAACTGCCCCGACCATCGCGTCTGGGAAGAGGAAATCCGCCTGGCGCGGATCGCCGCCGATTCGGGTTTCGACTGCCTGTGGTCGGCCGAGCATCATTTCAACGACTATTCCTTCGTACCCGACAACATCCACCTGATGACCTATCTGACGGCGCTGTGCCCGAACATCGATGTCGGCACCGCCGCTGTGATCCTGCCCTGGCACGATCCGCTGCGCGTGGCCGAGAACGCCGCCGTGCTCGACATGCTGAGCAAGGGCCGTCTGCGCTTCGGCATGGGCCGTGGGCTGGCGCGCCGCGAGTTCGCCGCCTTCCGCGTCAGCATGGACGAGTCGCGCGCCCGCTTCGACGAGGCGGCACCGATGATCGTCAGCGCCTTGAAAACAGGCTTCATGGAAGGCGACGGTCCGTTCTACAAGCAGCCGCGCATCGAGATCCGGCCGCGGCCGCAA
>Ga0187894_10005115_pt1 | contig 13633 bp, 12 predicted proteins | sample GBC1701081metaG_FD_136650 | JGI IMG/M metagenome (GOLD analysis project Ga0187894, IMG submission 136650) | White microbial mat communities from a lava cave in the Kipuka Kanohina Cave System on the Island of Hawaii, USA - GBC170108-1 metaG ...
CAACTTCGACATCGATGCCTGGGCGGTGGTGTGGAGCGGGGCGCTGCAGGGCTTCGGCCTGGGCTTCGTCTGGCCGCCGCTCAGCACCATCATGTTCGCCAGCCTGCATCCCAGCCAGCGGACGGACGTGGCCTCGCTGAACGCGCTGGCACGCAATCTCGGCGGCAGCATCGGGATTGCGGCGCTGGTGGCGATCCTGTCGCAGAACACGCAGATCGCGCGGTCCGAGCTGGCGCCCTCGATTTCGGTGCTCAACCCGGCCTGGGCCGCCGTCATCGGCAGCGGCGGGCAGAGTGCCACCACGCTTGCCCTGTGGGACGGTGAACTCACGCGCCAGGCCGCAATGATCGCCTACCTCAACGACTTCCAGCTCATGATGTTCGTCGTCCTGGCCGCCATTCCGCTGCTGGTCCTGCTCAAGCCGGCACCGCTACCGGCCCGGTCCTGACAGCGAAGCACACGGCGCTCGCCTCGGACGTTGCCGGCGTGTAGAAGGCGGCAGCATGGGACGGCCCAACAAGAGCGACATTCCCGACCGGCCGGGGCCGGCGATCGTGCTGGTGCGCCCGCAGCTGGGCGAGAACATCGGCATGGCGGCGCGCGCCATGCTCAATTGCGGGCTGGGCGAGCTGCGCCTGGTGGCGCCGCGTGACGGCTGGCCCAGTCCGACCGCGCAGCGCGCCGCTTCCGGCGCCGATTCGGTGCTGGAGGCCGTGCAGGTCTACGACACGGTGGCCGACGCCGTGGGCGACCGGACGCGGGTCATCGCGACCACCGCGCGTGCCCGCGAATTGACGCAACGCGTCGTCAACCCCCGACGCGCGGCGGCCGACCTCCACGCGTGGATCGCGGCCGGCGAGCGCTGTGCCGTAATGTTCGGGCCCGAGCGCACCGGCCTGGAGAACGACGACCTGGTGTATGCCGATACGGTGCTGTCGATCCCGCTCAATCCCCAGTTCTCGTCATTGAACATCGCCCAGGCCGTCCTGCTGGTCGCCTACGAATGGTCGCAAGCCGACGCCGTGCCGGACGAGACCCTGGTGACCAACACCAGCCGGCCGGCGACCAAGGCCGAGCTCGCCAATCTGTTTGTTCACCTCGAACGCGAACTTGACGATAGTGGCTTCCTGCGTGTGCCCGAAAAGCGGCCTGACATGGTGCGCAACATCCGCGCCCTGTTGCAGCGGGCATTGCCGACCGATCAGGAAGTCAACACGTTCCACGGCATCATCGCCTATCTGGCGACCAAGAGGCAGGCCAAGCGAGCCAAAGACTGATTTGGTCGACACCAACCGGTGGACGCGGTCCGGTTGCGCCGCTGCAACCGGCTTGGCAAGCTGGCGGATGCTCGACGGGCGATGCAATCAGAGGGAATAATGCGCCGGCGCACCTTTTCCAGTCTAGCTGCTGCGGCGGCGCTGCCGTTGCCGGCGATCGCGCAAGCCAACTATCCCAACCGGCCGGTCCGCTTCATCGTGCCGTTTCCCGCCGGCGGCACGACCGACTATCTGGGTCGCGCCATGGCCGAGCAGCTCGGTCGCATGCTGGGCCAGCAGTTCGTGGTCGACAACAAGGGCGGCGCCGGCAGCAATATCGGCGTCGGCGAGCTCGCGCGTGCCGTGCCCGATGGTTACACGCTGGGCATGATCAACGTCGCCTCGCACGCCATCAACCCGACGCTCTACAGCCGATTGCCGTTCGATCCGATCAAGGATTTCGCGCCGATCTCGATGATCGCCACGCTGCCCAACCTGCTGGTGCTGCATCCGTCGGTGCCGGCGCAGAACGTCCGCGAGCTGATCGAGTTGGCCAAGCGTGAGCCCGGCAAATATACCTACGCGTCCTCCGGTGCCGGCACCACGCTGCATCTGTCGGGCGAGATGTTCAACGCCATGGCCGGCATCAAGCTGCTGCATGTGCCGTACAAAGGCGGTGGCCCCGCCTTGCAGGATCTGCTGGGCGGCGTGGTGCACATGATCTTTGGCAACATGCCCACGGTGTTCCCGCAGGCCAAGGCCGGCAAGGTGCGCGCCCTGGGCGTCACCTCGGCGCAGCGCAACAAGGCAGCGCCGGACATTCCGGCCATCGCCGAGACCTTGCCGGGCTATGCCGCCGACTCCTGGCAGGCTTTCGCCGCGCCGGCCGGCACGCCGCAGGCGATCGTCGACAAGCTGGTCGATGCCGTGCGGCAGATTCTCACCACGCCGCAGATCGTGGCGCAGTTCGAGGCACAGGGCGCCACGGCGCTGCCCATGACGCCGCAGGCGCTGTCGACATTCATGGCCGAGGACCTGGCGCGCTGGGCGCCGGTGGTGAAGGCGTCGGGCGCGCGCGTCGAGTAGCACCTGCCGGCCACACATGGAGAACCTGCCGATCGAGGATGCGCTGCCGGCGCTGATGCAGGCGCTGGGCGCGCGCACGGAAGCGGTGCTGCTGGCGCCGCCCGGCGCCGGCAAGACCACGCGTGTGCCGCTGGCCCTGCTCGATGCGCCGTGGCTGGCCGGGCGCAAGATCATCATGCAGGAGCCGCGGCGCATCGCTGCCCGCGCCGCGGCGCGGCGCATGGCGCAGACCTTGGGCGAGGCCGTCGGTGACACGGTCGGCTACCGCGTTCGGTTGGACAGCCGGGTCGGCCCGGCCACGCGCATCGAGGTCGTGACCGACGGTCTGTTCCTGCGCCGCCTGCAGGCCGATCCGACGCTCGATGGCATCGGCTGCGTGATCTTCGATGAACTGCACGAGCGCGGCCTGGAGACCGATCTGTCGCTCGCCCTGGTGCGCGAGGCGCAGCTTGCTCTGCGCGACGATCTGCGGGTGCTCGCCATGTCGGCCACCCTCGATGGTGCGGCCGTGGCGCAGGTGCTGGGCGATGCGCCTATCATCGAAAGCGCTGGGCGCATGTTCCCGGTCGACACGCGTTACCTGGAGCGCGACCCTGAAGGCCGTATCGACGATGCGACGGCATCCGCGGTGCGTCGTGCTGTGGCTGAGGAGTCCGGCAGCGCGCTGGTGTTCCTGCCCGGTATCGGCGAGATCCGCCGTGTCGAGGAACGCCTGCGCGGCACCTTGCCGGCAGACGCCGATCTGGTGCCGCTCTATGGCGACCTGTCGCCCGCCGAGCAGGACCGCGCCATCCGTCCCGCACCCATCGGTCGGCGCAAAGTGGTGCTGGCCACAGCCATTGCCGAGACCAGCCTCACCATCGACGGCGTGCGTATCGTGGTCGATGCCGGCTGGATGCGGGTGCCGCGCTTCTCGCCGCGCACCGGCATGGAGCGGCTGGAGACCGTGCGCGTGACGCAGGCGTCCGCCGATCAGCGTCGCGGCCGCGCTGGCCGGCTGGCGCCGGGCGTCTGCTACCGGCTGTGGAGCGAGGCGACGCAACGCGGCCTGCGCCCGTTCGGCGTGCCCGAAATCCTCGAGGCCGACCTGGCACCGCTGGCCCTGGAACTGGCGGCGTGGGGCACGCGCGATGTCGTGGCCTTGCCGTGGCTGACGCCGCCACCGGCAGCGGCACTGGCGACCGCGCGGGACCTGCTGCGGGATCTGGGCGCGCTCGATGACAGTGGCGCGATCACCGCGCATGGCCGCGCGATGACGACCTTGGGCCAGCATCCGCGCCTGGCGCACATGCTGCTGCGTGGCCAGGAAGAGGCGCTCGGTGCCCTGGCCTGCCAGGTGGCGCCTTTGATCAGCGAACGCGACCTGCTGCGCTTCCCACCCGGCGAGCGCGATCCCGACCTGCGCCATCGCGTCGATGTGAGTCTCAATGAGGCGCGACCCGCCGCGGGCGCGACGGTCGACCGCGGCACCTTGGCCGCCGTGCGCCAGAGCGCACGCGATCTGCGGCGGCGGCTCGGCGTGCGGGAAAACGGCGGGCCTGACAGCCGGGGTACCGGGCGATTGGTCGCCATGGCGTATCCCGATCGCGTCGCACGGCGGCGCGCCGGCGGCGGTGCGCGCTACGTGTTGAGCGGCGGTCGCGGGGCGACGTTGCCCGAGGGCGATCCGCTGGCGGCCGAGGAATGGCTGGCCGTCGCCGACCTGGATGGCGGCGCGCAGGACGCGCGCATCTTCCTCGCCGCGCCGCTGTCGTTTGCCGACATCGAGGACCTGTTCGCCCATCGACTGGCGGCCCGTGACGTGCTGCGCTGGGACGGGCGTGAGCAGGCCGTGGTGGCCCGCCGCGAGCGGCGGCTGGGCGCGCTGGTGCTGCAGGACCAGGCATTGCCCGACCCCGATCCCGAAGCCGTGCGCAACGCGATGCTGGATGGCGTCCGTGCCATGGGCCTCGACAGCCTGCCGTGGAGCGAGGCCCTGCGGGCCTGGCGACAGCGCGTGTTGTTCGCGCGCCGGCACAGGGGCGAGACCTGGCCGGACGTCTCGGAGGCGGCACTGCTCGCGTCGCTACCGGCGTGGCTGGGCCCCTACCTGGATGGCATCTCGCGGCGTGCGCATCTCGATCGTGTCGATCTCAGTGCGGCTCTGCACGGTTTGCTCGACTGGCCGCAGCGCCAGCAGCTCGACGAGCTCGCGCCCACGCATATCGCGGTGCCCAGCGGCTCGCGCGTGGCGATCGACTACAGCAATCCCGAAGAGCCGGTGCTGGCCGTGCGCCTGCAGGAGATGTTCGGGTTGGCGGCCACCCCGCGCATCGCCGGCGGCAAGGTGCCGCTGCTGATCCATCTGCTGTCGCCGGCACGGCGGCCGGTGCAGGTGACGCGTGATCTCGCCAGCTTCTGGGCCAGCGGCTACAGGGCCGTGAAGGCCGAGTTGAAAGGCCGCTACCCGCGGCACTACTGGCCCGACGATCCCCTGGTCGCCGAGCCCACCGCCCGCGTACGACCGCGGCCGAAGACATAGCTTCATGGTGAGCTTGTCGAACCATGAAGCTCGACGCACCCTCGCGCCACGCCTTCATGGTTCGACAAGCTCACCATGAAGGCTACTGCGGTCGACTACTGCTGGAAGCGGCGTTGCCAGAATTCGCGCGAGCGGCGTTCGCCGATGTCGCAGCCCAGTTCGTAGGGACGTTTGCCGGGCGCCGGCATCGAGCCCTCCATGGCCTGGGCCATTTGCCGCTCGCCCGTGGCGCCTGTCCGGCGCTGCGGTACGTCGCTGGCCCGGACCTTGCCGTCGGGCGTGATGTTGGCGATTTCCTGCAGCAGCTTCTTGCGCACCGCCTCGTGGAACTCATTGAAGCTCTTGGCGACGACGATGAAGGAGCGCGGCCCGCCGATGACACACCCTTCGTAGTAGCGGTCGAGATCGGGATCGGGTGGAAAACCGTACTTGTTGGGCCTGCCGTTCATGATCGGCAGGCCGTTGATGGTGATCTGGCGCGCGAGCGCATCGTCACGCGCCTGGGTGATCAGTTCGCCATCGTTGTTGGCGCCATCGCCCGAGATGTCCAGCACCTTGCGTTCGGCCGTATAGGGATTGCGCTCGAACAACGGGATGGCATAGCGGATCGCGCCGCTGATCGAGGTGCGGGTCAGCACCGTGATCGGCACTTCGGCGAGGCGCTTGGCGAAAGCCTCGATGGCGGCGTCGCTGTCGAGCAAGGTCCAGTCGACCAGGAGCTGCTGGCGCCACGCGTCCGACCATTCGAAGTAGGTGACCGCGATACGGCCATTGTAGCCGCCCAGGATCGCCTTCTTGATCTGCGGGTCGGTGAAGGCGCGGACGTAGCCCTGGCGCTGCAACTCGGCCTCGTCGGGATCGATGCTGCCGGAAACGTCGATCGCCAGCGCCAGCGCCAGGTCGACCTCCTTGTCCTGCGCCAACGACGGACCGACCCATAGGCCCAGCAAGGCGGCACCCCAGAGGAATGCCTGCCGCCATCCGAACAGGTTGAAGCGTACGCGACTGATGACCATGAGCCGGCCTCCACCTGTCGCATCGACATGCGGAAGCATAGCCTTTCGTGCCGGGCTGTCCAGCGCGTGGGGCGCTCGACAGGTATGAACTGTGGTTCATATGCTGTGTCGGATGCTCCAAAAGAAAGGAAACGCCATGGACCTGTCGCTTGGCCCCGAGGACCGCGCCTTTCAGGATGAGGTGCGGGCCTTCCTGCGCGACAACCTGACGCCTGACTTACGGCAGGCGGGCGCCCGCACCGGCGGTGCGTTCGCCGAGGTCGAGGCCGGGTTTCGCTGGCACCGCATCCTGGCCCGGCGCGGCTGGTCGGCAACGACATGGCCCAAGGAGTACGGCGGGCCAGGCTGGACCGCGACGCAGCGCTACATCTTTGCGCGCGAATGCACGGCCGTCGACGCGCCGCGCGTCTTCAACATGGGCGTGCGCATGGTCGGCCCGGTCGTCATGAAGTTCGGCACACCGGAGCAGAAGGCCAGGTACCTGCCGGGCATCGTCTCCGGCGATATCGTCTTCTGCCAGGGTTACTCCGAGCCAGGTTCGGGCTCTGACTTGGCGTCGCTGAAAACACGGGCCGAGTCCGATGGTGACGATTACGTGATCAACGGCACCAAGATCTGGACCACCTTCGCGCAGCATGCGAACCGCATGTTCTGCCTGGTCCGCACGTCAAGCGGAGGCAAGCCGCAGGAAGGCATCACGTTCCTGTTGCTCGACGATATCAAGACGCCGGGGCTCACCGTGCAGCCGATCATCACGCTGGCGGGCGACCACGAGGTCAACCAGGTGTTCTTCGACAACGTGCGCGTGCCCAAGGCCAACCGGCTCGGCCCCGAGAATGCCGGCTGGACGGTGGCCAAGCACCTGCTCGAGTTCGAGCGCGGCGGCGAAGCCTACACACCCAACCTCTACGCCCGGCTCGAGGATGTGCGCCGCATCGCGCGCGAGGAGCGCGCCGACGACAGTGCACGCCTGATCGACTCGCGCGACTTCGCCGAGCGCCTGGCGGCGACCGAGATCGAGATCCAGGCCCTGGAGATGATCGAGCTGCAGGTCCTGAGCGATCTCAGCCGCGGCAAGAATCCCGGCGCGGTGTCTTCGGCGATGAAAATCCGCGGCTCGGAGACGCTGCAGAAGCTCGATGGCATGGGCGTCGAGGCGCTGGCGTATTATGCGACGCCGTTCGAGCCCGAAGCGCGCACCTTGGGCTGGAACGAGCCGACGGTGGCTCCTGACTACGGCATCACCGCCATGCCGCTCTATCTCAACAACCGCGCGTCGACGATCTACGCCGGCTCGAACGAGATCCAGCGCAACATCATCGCCAAGGCAGTGTTGGGGTTGTGATGTCTCCACCTCTCCCGCGAGCGGGAGAGGTGATCAAGCTACAGCGTCAGCATGATCTTGCCGACGTGGTCGGCGCGCTCCAGCTCGGCGTGGGCGGCCGCGGCATTGGCCATCGGGAAGGTCTTGAAGATCACCGGCTTGATGACGCCCTTGTCGAGCAGCGGCCACACCTTCTGGCGCAGGCCGGCGGCCATGCGGCCCTTGTTGGCGATGCTCTGCGGCCGCATGGTCGAGCCGGTGATGCTGATGCGGTTCATCATGACGACGGCAGCGTTGATGGTGGCGTTGATGCCGCCTTGCACCGCGATGATCACCAGCCGGCCTTCCTGTTTCAGCAGTTGCAGGTCCTTGGCGATGTAGTCGCCGGCCACCATGTCGAGCACGACATCGACGCCGGCGCCATTGGTGAGGCGTTTCGCTTCGGCAACCCAGTCGTTGTCCTTGTAGAGGATGGCGTAGTCGGCGCCGAGCTTGGTCACCGCTGCTGCTTTCTCGGCATTGCGCACCGTCGTGAGCACCGTGGAACCCAGCGCCTTGGCCAGCAGGATGGCCGTGGTACCGATGCCGCTGGCGCCGCCATGGATCAGCACGCTCTCGCCGGCCGCGAGCCGGCCGCGCTCGAAGAGGTTGTGCCAGACAGTGAAGTAGGTCTCCGGTAGCGCCGCGGCCTGCACCATGTCGAAGCCGGTGGGCACCGGCAGGCACTGCGGTGCCGGCACACGGCAATATTCGGCATAGGCGCCGCCCGGGGTCAGGGCGCAGACCGCGTCGCCCACCTTCCAGCCGGTGACACCGCTCCCGAGGGCCGCGATCGTGCCGGCGCATTCCAGGCCGGGCAGGTCCGACGCGTCCGGCGGCGGCGGATAGGTGCCGGCGCGCTGCGCGAGGTCGGGGCGGTTGACGCCGGCGGCCGCGACCTTGATCAGCACTTCGCCTTCCTGCGGCCCCGGCACCGGACGGGTGGCCGGCTTCAGAACCTCGGGGCCGCCGGGTGTGCTGATTTCGATGCAGGTCATGGTCGAGGGCAGGGCGCTCATGCGACTCTCCGCGCGGGGTTTTCAGGGATGAGTGACGCCTGCTATAGCCCGGAGCCGGGTGGACCGTCCATCAGTCCGCTATCCGACCGCTCGGAGGAATGCCATGGCGCGAGAAGATGACGAACAGGAGCTGCGCCCGAAAAAGCCACAGCCGAAGAACCTCGATCCGATGTCAGTCGAGGAGTTGCAAGACTACATTGCCGAGCTGAAGGCGGAGATCGCGCGCGTCGAGGACAAGATCAAGGCCAAGCAGGCACATGCCGCGGCGGCACAGATGTTCTTCAAGAAATCCTGAGTGGAGTTCGAGGCGATGATCCTCACCAACAAGACCGCCATCGTCACCGGTTCGACCAGCGGCATCGGGCTCGGCATCGCCCGCGCGCTGGCGGCCGAGGGCGCCCATGTCATGCTCAATGGCTTCGGCGACGCGGCGGTGATCGAGCAGATGCGGCAGGAGATCGCCGCCATCGGTCCCGGCAAGGTGGGCTATCATCCCGCCGACATGAGCAAGCCGGCGGAGATCGCCGACCTCGTGACCAAGACGGCCGCGACGCTGGGCTCGGTCGACGTGGTGGTCAACAACGCCGGCATCCAGCACGTGGCGCCGGTCGAGGCCTTCCCGGTCGAGCGCTGGGACGCCATCATCTCCATCAACCTGTCGAGCAGCTTCCATACCATCCGCGCCGCCCTGCCGCTGATGAAGGAGGCCGGCTGGGGCCGCATCGTCAACATCGCCTCGACGCACGGGCTGGTGGCCTCGGGCGAGAAGACGGCCTACGTGGCGGCCAAGCACGGCGTGATCGGCCTGACCAAGGCGGTGGCGATCGAATGCGCCAATACCGGCGTCACGTGCAATGCCATCTGCCCGGGCTGGGTGCTGACGCCGCTGGTCCAGAAGCAGATCGAGGCGCGGGCGGCCGAGCAGAAGATCAGCGTCGATCAGGCCCGCAACACCTTGCTCGGCGAGAAGCAGCCGCAGCTGCAATTCACGACGCCCGAGCAACTGGCGGCCATGGCCGTGTTCCTGTGCTCGCCGGCTGCCGCCAACATGCAGGGCGCCCAGCTGGTCAGCGACGGGGGCTGGACCGCCCAGTAGAAACCGAGAACCTGCCGTTCTTCAGACGTAATTCAGGGAAGATGATAAAGTCAGGCATCTGTCAGGGAGGATTTGATGTCCCGTCTCTCAATGAAGCGTTGGGTGCTTGTCGCGGCGTTGGCTGGCGCGGCCCTGGGCACGGGGGAGGCGCTGGCTCGCGATTCCTATGACCTGCCGCCGGGACCGTACCGGCAGGAATGCCGGCAGGAGCGTATCGAAGGCGGCTACCTGCTGCGCGCGACGTGTCCCAAGCGGGACGGCGAGATGCGGGATTCGTCACTCGACCTGCGCACCTGTCCGCGTGGATCGGCTGTCTACAACGATGGCGCCTATCTGAAGTGCGGCAGCGGCGGCGGCTATAACACGGGCAACAGCGACCGCTACGGCTACGGCCTGCCGTCGGGATCCTATCGCGGGGAATGCCGCAACGAGCGCATCGAAGGGGGCTATCTGCTGCGCGCGACGTGTCCCAAGCGCGATGGCGAAATGCGCGACTCGTCGTTGGATCTGCGCACCTGTCCGCGCGGGTCGGCAGTCTATAATGACGGTGCGTACCTGCGCTGCGGTAACGCATCAAGCTGGCAGGGCGGGCGCGATGACGGTTGGCGCGATCGCGACCAGCGCGTCCGCTACAACCTGCCGCCGGGTCCCTATCGCCGCGAATGTCGCAACGAGCGGATCGCCGACGGCTATATGCTGATGGCGTCATGCCCGAAGACCGATGGTCAGATGCGCGATGCGTCGCTTGATCTGCGCACCTGCCCGCGCGGCTCCAATGTCTTCAACGAAGGCGCCTACCTGCGCTGCCGTTAACGTCATCCCGAGCGAAGCGAGGGATCTCCCGCGAATGGGGACTCCATTTCAAGGAGATGTCTCGCGGCGCTCGACATGACGGACTGATCCGATAGCTCACCCGCCTGATCGCGGCCGCATCTCGATCTCGATCACGTCCAATCGCGCCGTGTCCGCGGCGGTGCGCGTCTGCGCCGTCAGCAGCAGGTGGATCGGCAGCCGGCTGGCCCCGGCTTCGGCGGTGCCGTCGGCCAGCATCGCGTGCGTGGTGCTGAAGCGCACGGTGCGGATACCGCCCTCGCCGGGCTGGATCTGGTCGGTGAGGTCGAAGACGTGCGGATCGCCGCCGACATCGACCATCAGGAAGACGCGCCCACCATCGCTGCGATTGGCATAAACCGTCAGGTCGACATCGAAGCCGGTGAGCCGGTGTCCGCGCGGCGCCACGTAAGGCTGGTACGGGGCCACGGTCAGCGTTTGCGAGCGGCCGGCCTGGCCCGCCGTCACGGCGGCACGGATATTGGTGGTCGAGCACACCAGGCCCAGCGCCTTGGGCGTGCAGATCAGCCGCGTTGGCGGCGGACGCGCCTCATCGGCTGTCGGCCGGTCATCGCTGGCGAGCGCCGGCGATGCCAGTCCGGCCGCCGCCAGCAGCGCCAGTCGGACTCCGAGTCTGCTGAGAAATCGCATGCGGATCCCTCCGTTTTTCTTGTCTGTTTCAGGCGCCGGTGGTCCGTCGTCGTGCGGCCTTGCCTTTGCCATTGCGCGCCCGCCGCCCTCGTCTAGTCTCGCACCGGGGTCGGGACGCGGTTCCGTTCCCGGAATGCGGAGCAGTATAATGCCGGATGCGAAATTCCTGAAATTCGACACGCTGGCGCTGCATGCCGGCCAGCAGCCCGACCCGGTGACCGGCGCCCGGGCGGTGCCGATCTACCAGACCACCAGCTTTGTGTTTCGCGACGTCGAGCATGCCGCGAGCCTGTTCAACCTCGAGGTCGGCGGCCACATCTATTCGCGCATCTCCAACCCCACGGTGGCGGTGCTCGAGGAGCGCGTCGCGGCGCTGGAGAAGGGCACTGGCGCCCTGGCTGTCGCCAGCGGCCAGGCCGCCCTGCACATCGCCATCGCCACCCTGATGGGGCAGGGCGGCCATATCGTCGCTTCGGCCTCGCTGTACGGCGGCAGCCGCAACATGATGGGCCTCACCCTGCCGCGCTTCGGCATCACGACGACCTTCGTCGATCCGCGTGATCATGACAGCATGCGCAAGGCGATCCGGCCCGAGACGCGCCTGGTGTTCGGTGAGACCATCGGCAACCCCGGCGGCGAGGTGATCGACCTGCCGGCCGTGGCGCAGATCGCGCACGACGCCGGCGTGCCGCTGATGATCGACAACACCTTCGCCTCACCCTTCCTGTGCAACCCGCTGGAGCACGGTGCCGACATCGTCATGCACTCGGCCACCAAGTTCATCGGCGGCCATGGCATTGCCATCGCCGGCGTGCTGGTCGACGCCGGCCGCTTCGACTGGCGCGCATCGGGCAAGTTCCCGACGTTGACCGAGCCCTATGCCGGCTACCACGGCATCGACTTTGCCGCCGAGTTCGGGCCGCAGGCCTTCATCATGCGGGCGCGCACCGAGGGCCTGCGCGATTTCGGTCCGGCGCTGTCGCCGCAGAACGCCTTCTATCTGCTGCAGGGCATGGAGACATTGCCGCTGCGCGTGCGCCAGCACGTCGCCAATGCCCAGGCCGTGGCGGCTTTTCTGGTGAGCAACCCCGCCGTTGAGCGCGTGCACCATCCCGACCTGCCCAGCCACCCTGACCACGCGCTGGCCAAGAAGCTGTTGCCGCGGGGTAGCGGCTCGATCTTCGCCTTCGATCTCAAGGGAGGGCGCGAGGCCGGCAAGCGCTTCATCGAACGCCTGCGCCTGTTCTCGCATCTGGCCAATGTCGGCGACGCGAAGTCGCTGGTGATCCATCCGGCCTCCACCACGCACGCGCAGCTGACGGCCGAGCAGCTGGCCGCCACCGGCATCGGCGAGGGCATGGTGCGCCTGTCGGTCGGCCTGGAGGATGTCGATGACCTGATCGACGACCTCACGCCGGCGCTGCGCGCCGCACACAAGGGTTGAAACGATGACCACCGCACTCACTGTCGACGGCCACGCTGTGTTTGCGACCACCGGCGGCGTCGACTTCGACCCCGCCAGGCCGGTCGTGGTGTTCCTGCATGGCGCCGGTTTCGATCGCACCACATGGCGCCTGCAGACACGCTGGTTTGCCCACCACGGTCGTTCGGTGCTGGCGGTCGACATGCCGGGCCATGGCCGCTCCGGCGGCGCGCCGCTGCCCGGCGTCGCGGCAATGGCAGACTGGGTGATCCGCCTGCTCGACGCCGCCGGTGTGCGCAAGGCGGCGTTGGTCGGTCATTCGATGGGCGGCCTCGTGGCGCTCGACGCCGCCGGCCGCCATCCCGACCGCGTCCGGGCGCTGGGCCTGTGCGGTGTCGCCGGCGAAATGCCCGTACACCCCGAGATGCTGGAGTCGGCCCAGGCCGGCACCAGCAAGGTGCGCGAGCTGATGACGTTCTGGGGACTGGGCCGGGCGCATCAGATCGGCGGCATGGTGAGTCCCGGCCTGTGGCTGACGCGCGAATCGCTGGCCGTGCTCGAGAGGGCAGCGCCCGGCGTCATTCACAACGATCTCGCAGCCTGCAACGGCTACAAGGATGCGCCGGCACGCGCCGCGCAGGTGTCCTGCCCCGTCGCGTTCGTCTGCGGTGACATCGACCAGATGACGCCGGCGGCCAAGTGCAAGCCGCTGGCGGCGGCCATACCCGGCAGCCACATGACACTGCTGAAGGCGTGCGGGCACTTCATGATGGTCGAGCGTCCTGACGAAACGCTCGATGCGCTGAAAGCGGTTGCCTGACGCCGCGCCGCGGAGGTCGAGGATGGCGTACATTCAAGCGATCGATGGCACCGCCGGCATGGCGCGCGCTGGCGCGCTGGCGGCCGACGGCATCCCGCTGAGCTGGCTTGCGCGGCTGTGTGCCGGTGCTGAGGCGCAGGGCGTCTCCCGCGACCAGCTCTTCGCCCAGAGCCTGATCGAGCTCCGGTACGGTGATGACCGCGACCGGATATTGCCGGCGCAGCACCTGCTGCTCTGCATGAACACGGCGTTGGCCATCGACGATGCGGCGCACGGTTTCGGCTTCAGCCGCCTGAACTGCGGCTATAGTGCCTTGTCGCTGCGTGTCATGCTGGGTTGCTCGACATTGGACGATGCCCTGCAGGCGGTGGCCAGGCTCTACGGCCTGGAGTCGTCGATCGTGCGGATCGAGCTCGGCACCACCGACGACGACGCGATTCTGAAGGTCCAGGCCAAGGCGAAGACCGCGTCGGGATCCTTTATTCTCGAGGACATCGTGCTGAGCTGGCTGTTCGTCTGCAGCAGCCATTTCATCGGCCGTCCGCTGCCCG
>Ga0187894_10005117_pt1 | contig 13630 bp, 13 predicted proteins | sample GBC1701081metaG_FD_136650 | JGI IMG/M metagenome (GOLD analysis project Ga0187894, IMG submission 136650) | White microbial mat communities from a lava cave in the Kipuka Kanohina Cave System on the Island of Hawaii, USA - GBC170108-1 metaG ...
ATCGGCTGTCCAATCTGTTGATTTGGGTCGGGGCATATTGGCGATACACCCCGACCCGCCAATAATTTACGATGCGTCCGATGCGTCGTCAGATGCCTCGGTCAGGGCGGCAGCTTCTTTGGCTTTCTTGGCCGACTGGCCGGGGCCAGGCGCAGGGCGGCTGGTCTTCGGGCTGATCGCGCCGACAGCGGCTTTTGCGGCAGCGGCTTCTTGCGCCAGCGCCTCGATGGTCTCGCCCTTGCGCAGTCGCTCATAACGTTCCATCGTGCCGGTGCGGCGCAGGATGTTGGCGACCGCCTCGCTGGGCTGCGCGCCCACGCTCAGCCAATACAGCACGCGGGCTTCATCCACGTTGTCGGTGGACGGCTCGGTGCGCGGATTATAGTTGCCCACATTTTCGATGAAGCCGCCGTTGCGCGACGCGCGCTGGTCGGCGATCACGATACGGTAGCTCGGCTGCTTTTTCAACCCGATACGGCGCAAACGAATACGAACCATTTTCTTTCTCTCCTCATTTTGCGCTCCCGTGCGCCCAAAGACGGGGAGCCACTGGCGAATAAAAGGCTGCCAGTCGCGGAAGGGCGGTATTGCCCTAGCGCATACCGGGGAAGCCCGGAATATTGGGCATACGCCCTTTCCGAAGCTGTCCCATCAGGGTTTGCATGTCACGAAATTGCTTCAGGACTTCATTCACATCGCGGACTTGAACGCCGCTTCCGATTGCAATCCGTCTGCGGCGGCTGGCATTCAAAACTTTGGGATTGTTACGTTCGTTTTTCGTCATCGAATTAATGATCGCTTCGACGCGCTTCATCCGTTGCTCGGCCTCCTCCTGGTTGATCTGGTTTTTCATCCGATCCATACCAGGGATCATGCCCATCAATTGGTTTATCGGCCCCATCTTGCGGATTTTTTGAAGCTGTTCCAGAAAGTCTTGCAGCGTGAACTGATTTTCCATCAGTTTCTTTTGCAGCTTCAAGGCTTCGGCTTCATCGAAGGCTTCCTCGGCCTTTTCGATCAGGCTCAAAACATCGCCCATGCCCAGGATACGCGACGCCAAACGATCCGGGTGGAACACCTCAAACCCGTCGATCTTCTCGCCCGTCGCCAGGAATTTGATCGGTACTTGTGTGACTTCGCGCATCGAAATCGCCGCACCGCCGCGCGCGTCGCCGTCCACCTTTGTCAGGATCAACCCGGTGATTCCAACACGGCTGTTGAACCCTTGCGCGATGTTTACGGCTTCCTGGCCGGTCATCGAGTCGGCCACCAGCAGGATTTCCGCCGGTTGGGTGCGCCGCTTAATTTCTTCCAACTCGGTCATCAGCGTATCGTCGATTTGCAGGCGACCCGCCGTGTCGATGATGGCGACGGCGGCGTTGGCTTCTTTGGCTGCCTTGATCCCGTTCACGGCGATTTCCGCCGGGCGTGAGCGTGTGCCTTCTTCGTAATACGGCACGTTCACCTGCTTGGCGAGGATCACCACCTGGTCAACGGCTGCCGGGCGCTGCGTGTCGGCAGCGATCAGGAACGGGTCGCGGCCTTCTTTGCGCAAGTACACCGCTAGCTTGGCTGCTGTGGTCGTCTTGCCCGCGCCTTGCAACCCCACCAGCATAATCACATGTGGCTTGGTGCTGCCCGAAAAATTCAGCCGTCCCGCTTCACCCAGCGTCGCAATCAATTCCTCGTGGACGATCTTGACGACTTGTTGGCCGGGCTTCAGACTCTTGGCGACTTCCGCGCCAATCGCCCGTTCTTTGACGCGCTTGATGAAATCCTTGACGACCAGCAACGATACATCCGCTTCGAGCAGAGCAAGTCGAACCTCGCGCATGGCCGTGTCAACGTCTTTTTCCGTTAACTTGCCCACGCGCCCCAGGTTGTCGAAGATGCCTTGCAACCGTTCGCTCAGGTTCTCAAACATGCCAATACTGCTCCCGTATTTCGGCGTCAAAAATTGTAGTTGAGCCGATGCGTGCCGTCAAGGTGCGATAGCCCGACTTATCGCCCCTGGGTGGAAAGGTCGTAATACCAGCGATTGTGGTAGATCACCGGCATTGCGCCCTCGATATGTCCGGTCGCCACCACTTCACCGATAACAATGCGTGACGTGCCGACCGGGTGAACGCTCAACAACTGGCAGTCCATCCAGGCTGCCGCTTCGGTCAAGAGCGGTGCGCCCGTCACCTGCTGCATCGTGTCAATGCCATAAAAACGGTCTGTGCCTTCCGGTAGGTCAACAAAACCCGCGAACTGCCCCGACCATTTCGCCTGGTCAGCTTTCAAAATCGAAATGCCAAAGCTGCGTGATTCCTCAATCATATGATAGGTTTCGATATGATCTTGCAAGCATACCAATACCGTCGGCGGGTCGAGCGCCACCGACGTGAACGAACTCGCCGTCACGCCCGCGCGTTTGTCGCCCACCGCTGATGTGACAACTGTCACCCCGCTTGCCCATATCCGCATGGTATTGCGCAGCGCATCTGAATCCACACCCATTGTCGCTTCTCGCTTGTCGGTTGAATACCATAAATGGTGGTTAAGTATAGTGGGGCGGGTTGGGTTTAACGAGTGTCCAAACGGACGGGGTGCGCTATCCGAATAACAAGGTCGCCATACGTGGCACAAAATCCGTCAAGGCGTGGAATCCCTGGGCAAATGCGGCTTTTTGCTGGCCGATAATGAGCGTTGGTACATCATTCTCAGTGTGATTGCGGTTCCCGATCGCTTCCATGTTACCGTGATCGCTGGTGACGAGGACAAGCCCTTCCGCATCGTCCCAGGCATCCAGCACGCCCGCCATCACCCCGTCAAATAGTTCGAGCAGTTCGATGCCCCGCTCCAACGGCCCGCGATGTCCAATCATATCGGTCATCCAGTGCGAGTGCATGGCGAAGTCGTAGCTGCGCGACAATTCGACCAGTTGTTTTCCCGCTTCGTGCGGTGTGTAAACCGGTGTGTCTTTCAGCTTCAAATAGGTGTGCCAGGACTCGCCCGTCCACTCCGGTGTAAGCGCCCGGCCTTGTTTGAGGGCTTCCAGGTCAAATAGGGTCTGTCCTGCCTCATACGCCGACTGTTGGTAGCTGGATCGCAAACTCTTGCCTCGGTTGTGGTCATGATGCCACATCGGCGGGTAAGCATCCAGCAGCGCCGCTCGTTTCCCCTGCGCCACCACCTGCTTGAAGAAATTGTCCTCTGCTAGCAGTTCCCGTATCGCCAGGTTCGGCTTCGGGCCATAATGTTCGCCGATCATCTGTGGCACATTTTTCCCGGTCAGGATCGCCGCCTGTCCGGTCGCGCTCTGTGGCCTGCCAGGGATGCCCAAACGAGGGTCGGTCGGGATGAAAATCGCCCGTTCGCTTTCCTGCCGTCCGATCCCGCGCAGCCAGCGGTTGCCATTCGTCAGCGCCGTCAGCGTCGGCATCCGGGCGCTGGCAAATGGATTGACAGCCGGGTCGTCGTCCCCCAGGCCGATCCCGTCCAGAAAGAGCATCAAAATGTGCATGAAAGGTGAGTTTGCCTGTTTAACGTTGCGCGTATTCCAATAAGAAGGGATTGGTCGCGCGTTCCTTACCAATCGTGGTCGATTCCATATGGCCGGGCAGCACTCGCGTGTCATCCCCCAGCGGCAGCAGTTTTTCAAATATCGACCGCATCAGCAGCGTATAATCCCCGCCCGGCAAATCTGTCCGTCCGATACTGCTGGCGAACAGGCAGTCGCCGCTGAACACCAGGTTGTTGTCGCGCATATAGAAGCTGATATGCCCCGGCGCATGTCCCGGTGTGTAAAGTGTTTCCAGCCGGATGGATGCCAGTTCAATGATTTCGGACTCACTCGTTAGGAGGCGATCAGGTACAGCCGCTTCGAGGAATGGTTTGCCAACGAAGCGCACCCCTTGCTGGGGCAGGGCTTGCAGCATTGGCACGCAGTCGGCATGGATATAGAAGGGCGCGCCTGTCAGGTCTTTCAATTCCCGGCTCGCCAAAATATGGTCGAAATGGGCATGAGTCGCCAGGATCAGCTTGATTGTCAAGCCTGTGTCCGCCGCCGTTTTCAGAATCAGCGGCGCTTGATCTACCGGGTCAATCACCAATGCGTCGTGTGTGTCCGTGTCGGCGACGATGTAGCAGTGTGTGCTGGCGATTCCCATAGTCAGAAAACGGATTTCGATGCTCATAATCTATCCTATGGGGTGGGCTGCTCGACCAGTTTGCGCGGGCGCAGCAAATTGACTACTGATTTGATTTCGCCCATCTTGAGCAGCAGCGCCGTTCCGACGAACGCCGCCGCGCCCAATCCGGCCTCCAGGATCAACTGCACGACGGTCAACACCACGCCGCGCTGCGCCATCCCGGCGATTCCCCACACGCCATCAAAGATCACGATCGCAACACCCATGACCAGACTGGCCGCCAGCGTCTTGAGCGTCATGCGCCCCAATTGGTTTTCATTGATCCCTTGCCACCGCCACCGCAGGATGAACAACAGCGCCGCCGTTTCAAACGTCACGCCAAGCGTATTCGCAAGTGCCAGACCGCCCACATTCATCGGATTCGGCTGTCCTGGTGACAACACGCCGGTGAAGGCCAGCGCGGCGACCAGGTTGATGAGCGCGCCGCCAAATGCCACATACAGCGGCGTCCAGGTATCCTTGTCGGCGTAAAAGCTGCGCGCGACCACTTCCAGAATCGAATGTACCACCACGCCCAGGGCATAGAACCGTAGTGCATTGTAGACCAACGCCGTTGACTCCGCCGTGAATGCGCCGCGCTCTAACAATGAAATGCCAGTCTGCCCGGCCAGGATCAGGAAAACGGCGGAGGGAATCGTCGCCATCAGGATGAACCGTAGCGCCCCGGACATACGATCTCGTTTACCCGCCTCGTCGCCTAATTCGCTTAAGGCGGCCAGCGTCGGGAAGATCACCGTTCCCATCGCTGTGCCGATCAAAGTCTCCGGGATTTGCATGATCCGCCACGCCCAGCCCAACGCGCTGATCGCGCTCTCGCCCAGGCGCGACGCGATGTTGGTCGCTACGATCCAGTTGGTGATTTGGAACAGGCCGAGGTCAACCACGCGCGGCAGCATCAGCCGCACCATGCGCCGAAGCGTTGGGTCGCCCCAGCCGAAAATTAGCCTCCAGCGCACGCCGATCCGAAACACGAATGGAAGCTGGATCAGCAAATGCAGCAGCGCCCCCAGCACTGTCCCGTAGGCCAGCCCGTAGATACCAAATGGCCGCACCAGGAACATCGCCCCGAACAAGATGCCCACGTCATACATCGCCGGCGCCAGGGCAGGAGCGAGAAAATGATTGAAGCTGTTCAAGATGCCCATGAGCAGGCCGCTGATCGAAAAGATGATCGTCCCTAGCAGCAGGATGCGCATGATCACCGCCGTTTGCTGGATACTTTCCTCGCTCATGCCCGGCGCGATTAAGTTGCGTATCAACCAGGGCGCGCCGATCAGCGCCAGCACGCTCACCAGGCAGGTGAGCAGGAAAACCGTGTTCAACACCTGGCTGGCGAACTGCCACGCTTTGACATCATCATTCTTGGCAAGCAGCCCCGTAAAAATGGGCAAGAAGGCGTGGATGAGTACCCCACCCGCGATCAGGTTGAAGATCGTTTCTGGCACGGTATTGGCGGCCAGATAGCTGTCCATCTCGGCACTCAGGCCGAATACGTCGGCCAGGATGATTGCTTGTACCAGGCTGATAATCTTGGCGACCCCGAACGCCACTATGACGATGGCGGTCGAGCGGGCGATGCGGCGATTCCGGGTCTCAGGGGTCTGCGCGGTCATCATTGATCTTACGCGGGTAGGGCGGCCAGCGCGTCTTGCGCCGCCAGGAAGCGCGGATTGTGTTGCAGCGCACGCCGGAACGAGTCCGCCGCTGCCCCAGCGTCGCCTTGCGCGGCCTGCACCTTGCCCGCCCAATAATACGTTTCTTCGACGTATTCGCCGCCGTTGTTCTGGCTTGACGACACCAGCGCCATTACATCATCGTAACGCTGCACGTTGTAATAGGCTTCAAACGGCCCGAATTGGTACAGGGTGATGCGCCAGGGCAGTTCGCCCACGCGCCGCGCCTGATCGTAGGCGGCGGCAGCCTTTTCGTACTCGCCCAACCGCGTCAGGGATGACCCCAGGTTGAACCACGCAAACGGATTCTGCGGGTTGGCGCTGGCCTCCTGTTGAGCTACATCCATCGCGTATTGCGCCGCCCAGGCCGGGTCAGCCCAGTTCCCCAGGATAGTACGCACCTTGTTCTCATCCTCCTGGGTATAGACGACGACAAAGGTGCGGTTGAAGTTTTCCCAATCTTTGTCGAAGGTGTCGTAAGATTTGGGCATTCCCGCGCCGTTCTCGCCCGCGCCCAGGTAGCTGTCATATACGTAGAACGAATCATACGAGTCGTCATAGCCGACCACCGTTTGGTAGTGGCCGAGCCAGCTTGAGCCTTCATACATATAGCCGGTTTCGATCACCACCGGAATCTTGTTGGCGATGAAATGCTTGAGCAGTTCCATACTGCCGCCGACACGGGTCAGCGCGCGCACGCCGGTGTTCTCGTTCACAAACGCCACAATTTCGCTGGGATTGACGTTCTTGTCTTCTTTGTCCGGCCTCAAATAAGACTGTGCCACTTCCTGTCCCTGCGTCCAGCCATAATAACTCAACGCCATCGTGATGTTCGCCGGCCCGCAGTTATTCCAAGTTTGTTTCACGACCGTGAAGCCATACAACCGCGCGCTCGATGGCGGTGGCAGCGGGCCACTGCTAATGCTCAAGTTTTGTGCCGGTTCGCTCATCGCCGCCTCGGTGACTTCGACCGTTGCGAGCGGGGTGGCCGTTGCGCTTGCCTGTATGGTCGGCATCGGCGTTTGGCTGGACTCCATCGGGGCAGCCGCTGGAACATTTACAGTCGGGACAAGTGTGCCGAGGCTGGGCAGTGACCCCAGCAAATCCTCTGGTGAAATCTCACTCTGTTCTGCTGGAATAGGGGTCGGCAGCGAACTGTCCGGCGCGGGCAGCGGCGGGTCGAAGGCCGCCATAAATGGCAGGTAGAATTTCGCTGTTTCTCGCTGACCTGGGGCTAACGAATTGCGATAGATCAGGACGAAGGTCGCGCCTCCAATAAGCCAGATTGCCGCCACTACGGCGATAATCGCCAGTGGCAGGCGGCGCGGCATCCGCTTACGGAATAGGATTGACGCGGCGATCACGGCCAGCGTGAAACCAAGCGCCAGTTTGATGCCCATGTCGAACAGTGAACTCAAACCGGCGCGGCTTTGCAACACCACGAGGATGCCAACCGCGCCAACCACCAACAGTACGAAAACGCCGATGACCAACCACCACAAAAAACGGGGCGGTGGTGGAACCTGGTTCTCCTCCGGCACCCGTATAAAATGCGTTTGTTCCTGATTACTCATACCACAATCTCCACACCAGGTTTTGGGTGAGCCGCTTTTTATACCACGAACGACACACAAATGACCTTAAGCCATGATGAGAAAGGTTCGGGTTAGCACCCAGAGCCGATCATCATCTTGTAGTATTTTGGCACAGGACGATCATTTTTGACTGGCGCTTGACCGGCGTTTGCCCACCGCATCGCGCATTATATCACACCCTGTTCAGCCGTTTCCCCTGCCGTTACAATGCTGCCCGACTCGGTTGGAAAGGATATTGGACGTGGACGACCGTTGGAATATTGACCTGCACAGCCATACCTTGTGGTCGAAAGATTGTGTGATGCCGTTTGAGAAGATCATTCACTACTGCCAGAAGCGCGGGATAGATCGTATCGCCATCACCGACCACAACACCGCCGACGGTGCGCTCGCCATGCAAAAACTTGCGCCAGACCTGGTAATCGTCGGCGAAGAAATCATGACACCGCAGGGCGAAATCCTCGCCTATTTTGTCAGCGAAAGTGTGCCTGCCGGGTTGTCGCCAGGGGAAACGATCCGCCGCCTCCGCGATCAAGGCGCGGTCATCAGCATTTCGCACCCGTTTGACCGTCTGCGTAAAGGAGCATGGCAGGAAGCTGACCTAGTGCGGATTGCCGATCAAATTGATGCCATCGAGATATTTAATGCCCGCTGCCTGTTCCCCGCCGATAACGAGCGCGCCCTGGCTTTCGCTCAACAACATGGTTTGCCTGGCACGGCTGGCTCTGACGCGCACAGCAGCCCAGAGTATGGCCGCACGATGGTCAACATCAGCCCCTTTGAAGGCCCGTCGGATTTTCTCGCTGCGTTGCGTCAGGCGGATTATGTCAAACACCTCAGCCCTGCCTATGTCCATTTCAACAGTACCGCCGCCAAATGGTCGAAGAAACTTCGCCTGCATCGACGCTTGTGGGAAGGCGGTTGATACTGGATTAGGGGGACAGCGCGTCGCGTGCGATTGCGAGTGCGCTGCCGCCGATGTCCGCCGCCAGCCCCGGATCGTCGCTGTTTTCAATCACAATTGCGACGGCAACCCCCTGCCGCCCCCCCAGCGTGGCGAAGCCGACAAACCAGGCCTGCGCGCCTTCACCGGAATAGGCCAGGGTTGCGTGGCCGCCGATGTCGATATTTGCCCGCCCCGCGTTTTGCGCCGCGCCGTTCGCCACCGCCAGCCGCATCATGTCTTGCAGTTGCCGCGCGGTGTTCGCCGTCGTCAGCGGTATTGATGGGTGCAAATGGGTGGCTGGAATCCATGCCTCTGAACCTGGAGGGCGTGTCTCTTGCAGGGTATAGGGTTCGGGCGCGTTGCCATCGTTCACAATCGCTGCGCCAATCATCGCCATTTCGAGCGGCGTAATCGTCAATTCACCCTGGCCGAGCGCATTTTGTGCCAGGTTATCCGAGTTAAGGCTGAACGTTGAGGGCGATGCCGTCGGTGTGTCGGCAGGTTGCACGACGAAACCGGCCAGGGTGGGTGGACTATCGAGATGGAATGTATCGAAAATGGCCTGTACCCCTTCAATGCCTAACTCGTCTGCCAACTGCGCGAACGGATACGGGCAGCCGAAGAGATAGGCTTCGCGCAGCGTCAACGCACGCGGGGATAAAAACGCTGCGCAGCGGAGGTTGACGTTTGCAATCGACAGCGGACGTGTCGCATCGTCAATTGGTGTGTCGAGCGGTATTCCGGTCAGCATCGCCGCCGCGATTAAGGGTGTCTGCAAAGTGCCGCCGGGTTGATAGTTGCCTTGCAGCGCCCGGTTGAAGAACGGATTGCCGGGTTCCGCGATTAGCCGCTCCCATTCGGTGTCCAATGTATTCGGGTCGAACGTGGGTGCGCTCACCATCGCCAACACCTCGCCGCTCGGCACGGCCAGGACGATTGCCGCGCCTTGTCGCCCTGCCATGATGTGTGCCACTTGCTGCTGGATCGCCAGGTCGAATGTCAACCGCACGTCCGACCCCTGATGCGGGCGATGGAGGATATCCATCGAAAAATAGGTGTTGAAATCGCTGGGACGATCATCCCCACGCAAAGTCGTATTATACGCCGCTTCCGCCCCGTTCACGCCGTAGCGCAGGCTGAAATAGCCGAGCGCACTGTAGGTTTCCGGGTGCAAATAACGCCGCATCAGTCCGCCATCCGCATCAGTGGTTTCGACCAACAGTTGTCCGTTCCGGTCAAAAATACTGCCGCGCCGGATGCTGGCCTCTGCTTCGACCTGGCGCGGGTTATCTTTCCGGTCGAGGATCGTATCCGCGCCAACGATTGCCCAATACGTGGCTGAACCCGCGACGATCAGCAGGACGGCCAGCACGCCCAGCAGCAGGCGGTTGATTTCACGCGCGAACTGCATGGTGGCTTTCCAGCGCGGACAATCGTAGTAATAGGCCGATGATGACAAAGCTGGCGAGCAGCGAACTGCCGCCATAACTCAGGAAGGGCAGCGTGACTCCGGTCAGCGGGATGAGCTTCAGCACGCCCGCCATAATCAGCACGCTTTGCGTGGCGATCAGCATACTCAGCCCGACCGTCAGCAGCGCTAGGAATGGTCGCCGCTGCTGGCGCACAGCCGCCCGCATCCCCCGCGTGACCAGGATGGCGATACACGCGATCACCGTGATGATACCCAACAAACCCCATTCCTCCGCCAGCGCCGCGAACACGAAATCTGAATGCACGACTGGGATATATGTCGGCGAACCCTGCCCGACGCCTTGCCCGAAGATGCCGCCCGCCGCGAACGCCAGCAGGCTTTGCACAATCTGGAACGCCCGGCCATCCGCCTCCGGCCAGGGGTTCAGCCAGATGTCAACGCGGAGTTGTACGACGCTAAACTGTTGGTACGCCACCAGCGCCGCAATCGCGATCAAAATCGCCCCGCTGACCAGGATCAAGTTGTAACCGCTGGCAACATATAGCAGTACCAGGAAGACGACGAAGAACAGGATCGCCGTCCCCAGGTCGCGCTGCCATATCAAGATCAGTACCGAGATGCCCCACATCAGTAAAATTGGGCCGAGGACACGCGGCGAAAAAGGCAGCGCCCGCCCGCCGCTGTCCAACCCTTCCGCCCGCATGGCCGGATAATTTTCCGCCAGGTAGCTCGCCAGGAATGCGACCAGGATAATCTTTAACGTTTCGGACGGCTGGAAAAAAATGCTGCCGAACCCCAACCACAACTGCGGCGCGTTCGTCTCGCCGGTTGGGTCAGACGGGTTGCGCCCCAACACAATCGTGGCAACGAGCAGCAGCAGCCCAAATACCAGCAGGATGTAACGGAAATTGCGCAGCCACCGCAGCGGCCCCGGCAGTGTCGCCGTGAGTAGCATCGCCGCCAGCGACACGACCAACCATACGGTTTGCCGGTCTGCAAAATTCGGCGCGAGCCGGTCGATCATCACCAGCCCCCATCCACTCAGGAACATGCTGATCGGGAACAGCAGCGGGTCGCGCCCCGGTAGATAGCGGTCGAGTGTGACGCTGCCTATCGCTGCGCACGCCAGCCACAGGATCAGGTGCAGCCATTGTACCGGCTGCGAATTGCCCTGTACCAGGATCAGCGCCAGCGAATTGACGAACAAAAACGCTGCCGCTAACCCCAGCAGCAGCCGCTCAAACTGGCGGATTCGGGGCGTTTCTGTCGGCTGCAAGTCAATCGGAGCAGTGTCGAATGTCATGTATCACGCCTGGAAAACACGCTCGACAATCGGCTTGAGTCGTTCCAGCGCCGCTTGTGGGATCGCGCTCGGCTCGGTCATAATCGCATTTTCTAACGCTTTGTGGCAGCCGCATTCGGCCTGTTCGTCCAGGTGTTCAATGGCCGACGCGATGGCAACCTGGACGATTTCAAGATTGCGTCGCATCGTGGCGACCACCATCTCGACTGTGACCGGCGCTTCACTCGTGTGCCATACATCGTAATCGGTCACATGTGCCATCGTCGCGTAGGCAATTTCCGCCTCGCGCGCCAGGAAAGCCTCAGGTGCGGTCGTCATGCCGATCAGACTGCATCCCCACTGGCGGAAAATTTTGCTCTCGGCGCGGGTGGCAAAACGTGGGCCTTCTTCGATCAAAAATGTCCCGCCCTGATGTACGGTTCCGCCTACACGCAGCACCGCCTGGTACAACTGGTCACTCAGTTCGCGGCAGAACGGCTCGGCCACCGACACATGCGCCACCAGCCCCTCACCGAAGAAGCTGCGTTCGCGTGTGTTCGTGTAGTCAAATATCTTGTCGGGGATCACGATATGACCCGGCGCATAATCCTCGCGCAGTGACCCACACGCATTCACGCCAATGATGGTTTTCACCCCTAACATCTTAAGCGCATAGATGTTCGCGCGATACGGCACACTCGTCGGACTGTAGACATGCCCCACGCCATGACGCGGTAAGAATGCCACCCGTTTCCCCCGCAGCGTCCCTATAATAATATCCCCGCTTGGATTCCCAAATGGGGTAGGGATCAGAGGTATCACCCGATCGGTGATTTCCGGCATCTTATACAGCCCTGACCCGCCAATCACCGCAATGCTAACTTGTTCTGTCATCCTGCGCCCGCGCTCCTCATATTAAGCATCTTGCCCATTTGACATCATCCAGACTATCAATATTTAGCAACTAACACCGAGTATTATGCCTCTAGTTCCAACCGAAACTTCAAATTTCCAATGCTGATAATATCGCCATGTGTAATGACCATTGGCTCGGTTACGGGTAGGTCATTCAGCAGTGTCCCATTTCGGCTGTTGCGATCCTCCAGCCACCACTGGCCGTTGCGCATCGCCACCAGCGCATGTTCGCTGCTGGCAAAAGTATCGCTAATTGGGATCGTGTTTGTCGGGGAACGCCCCAGGCTGGTGAGCGGCAGCAGCGGATAGTCTTCTCCCGTCAGCATCAGCCGCCCATCAATTTCTCGCAGCGCCACCAGTTGCCCATAACTCCGTCGCCGTGCCTCAACCTGCACCAAAGTGCTGCGATATTCGCGCCACAGGATCAAAAACAAGGTCAGCAGCACACCGAGGAGCAGCAAACCAGATATGAATCGCAACAGCAGCAGGATGAGGTCGGTTGTCACTATCAAGCTACTCGATTGGATCAGGCGGAGACGGATCGTGCGCGCCCGTTTGGGTTTCGTTCAAGGCATGGTCTTCCATGTACACCAACCGAGTCGTACCGATGCAAATCACGTCCCCCGTTTGCAGCATATGCTCCTTAACCGGCACATCATTCACCGTGGTCCCACCATGACTCTGCGTATCAAACAATATATAGCGTCCGAAGCGCAGGCGTAGTTGGAGATGATGCCGCGAGACTGCTGAGTCGTCGATCACAATCTGGTTGTCGCGGCTGCGCCCAACGTTGATGACATCGCGCGTCAGCGGCACAACAATTTGCCCGTGCAGCAGCAATTGCGGGTTTTGCGGCACATCCTGCGAAACGGGTGGATCCACCCGCTGCATAACCGCTGTTGTGCTGTGTTTCTTTTGCAAATGGCGCGCCCTGACCTGCACCGCGTTCACGGCCATTTCATCGTTCGCCACAATGTCAATCGTCGGCACACCGACCAGCCGATAGCCCGCGCTGCTCGCCAATTCCACCAGATGTTCGCTTAAACGCTGTGCCAACTGCGGCTGTCGCTCCAACAGCGGGTTGCGTACCTGAGAGTGCAAATAGATGGTGTAGCGATCCGGGGCGAGTGGGCGCGCATCGCCCGTCTGCTGCGCGCGCGCGCCATCTTCCATCGCCCGTGCAAGCTGCATGGCAATATCTTGCGCGCCGAATTTTTTACCGAACAATTGGCTGAACACGCCTTCCACCAATCGCTCAAGTTGCGCTTCCAATCGTGTGATATGTTGATCGTTCATGGACGGCATTATAGCCCAGCCATCGGACAGGGACAATAATGCGGTATGGATAGGGGTGGCAGCGCGTAGGATGGGGACATAACAACTCTATGTCCCCTTCTACCGTAGAAATTATTGCGTGTTAAACGGGGATGCCGGATCGGTGGGGACATAGTTGACCCACGTATCAAGGGTTTGGGTTTGGCCCTCTTTGGCAGCCTTGAGGTCTTCCAGCCATGTCCCGAAGGCGTTATCCTTCGCTGCTTCGACCTGTTCCTCGGTGAGTTCTCGGTCTTCTTTCGCCCGTACCTGGATG
>Ga0187894_10005118_pt1 | contig 13629 bp, 14 predicted proteins | sample GBC1701081metaG_FD_136650 | JGI IMG/M metagenome (GOLD analysis project Ga0187894, IMG submission 136650) | White microbial mat communities from a lava cave in the Kipuka Kanohina Cave System on the Island of Hawaii, USA - GBC170108-1 metaG ...
TATCTGGCCCGTGTTCATGCCCTCGCCGCCCGGAGGCTCTACCTGCAGGATTGGGAAAGCTCCGTCTCCCGCAAGCTCGATATTATTGCGAGTCTCTATCAGCTTCTAACCGACAGGGTACGGGCGACCCAAAGCCAGACACTGGAACTGGTTATTATTATATTGATCCTGGCGGAAATCCTTATGGCAGTGTTCTTTTACTAAAAGGCGGGAACCATTGGAATTAATGGTCGGTGTGGCCGGACTTGAACCGGCGGCCTCTGCGTCCCGAACGCTATTCGATGCGATTGCGTCCAATTGCGACTAATTGTGATAAGTTGAGAATCCCCCTTATTTTACAGGATATTTCAGACTTTGCAGCAAAGTGAATATTGTGTTCTATTGTGTCTGTTTGTGAAAAAGGGTGAATCGTCTACTGACATATGCACTGACACCCCCCCCGGGGCGAACAGGCTAGGGTACGTTGCGCGATAGGGTCCAATACGTGCGCGGTTAGGACAAAAAATAGTCAGGTCTCGGTTTACCTCACACCGGTTCAGGTAGAAGAAGAGTATTACAGGGATCTTGATTCACAATTATATGCTGCTTGACAAAAAGGTGAGAATTATAATAAACTCGTGTAAGGATTTATATAATCTTTAAAGGAGGATAGAATGAAGAAAATTATCACATTTTTCTTAGTTAGAATCAATTTAGCTATAGTCCTGACGATTCTCTTTGCGGTTGGTTCGGTAAACGGGCAGACTTTTCCTGATGGGTTGGTCGGTCTATCGAGCACTGAGCCAGCTGTGTTGTATTCTATAGATGCATCAACCGGTAAAGCTACCCCTATTGTGACACTTAATGGTGACGCATCCTTAGCGGGTCTGGCGTTCCTGCATGGAACTCTCTACGGTTCGGATTTGAGCAATTTTCCTGGAAGTTTATCAGAATATGACATCGGGTCGATTTCGACGGCTGGGATAATAACATTTCTAGGGGACGAGAACGGTTCATCGGACTGGCTTGGTCTAGCATCGGATGAGGCTAATGGCATTTTATACTCAATAGATTACGACAATTCCGAAATACTCACAGCCCAGTTCCTGGACGGCTCAGTGGAGACAATAGGCTCTGGAGTGGGTTTTTCTGCCCCTGGTTTGGAATATGACGACACGCATGGCATTTTGTACGCTATATCATCCGATAGGTCGCTCTATAGTGTCTCGACCGAAACCGGCACCGCGAACCTTATAGGCCCTACCGGCATCCCTGCATCTGGCCTCGAAGCTGGGCTAGCTTACGATGAATGCAACCAGATTTTGTATGCCAATGATGGGGTTCTCAAGCAGTTGTATACTTTGGATGTAACCACCGGGGCAGCAACGCTGGTCGGATCGAACGGCGTCACAGATACAATCGACGGTCTTGCGTGGAAGGGTAGATGCGGATCAGGCTTAAACCCAATCCCAACGCTTTCCGAATGGGGCTTAATAGCTATGGCGGGGGTTCTGGGGATAGCTGGATTGATGGTAATGAGAAGAAAGAAAGTAACTGCTTAAAGTCTAAGGATATTACAATTTAAATACTTCCAGGGAGCTTCGGCTCCCTTTTTTATTCAGTCACCAGGTAATATCAGGGCATCTTTGACTATATGTGTTTCCAACTTAAACTAGGTTTGACAAATGGGGAGCAGTACAATATTTAAGATAGGTTAATTCACTTGTAAGTCCCTGAAATTAATGGTCGGGGTGGCCGGACTTGAACCGGCGGCCTCTGCGTCCCGAACGCAACGCTCTAGCCAATCTGAGCTACACCCCGGCCGGAGGTATAAATTTACAATATTTTGCAATTGTTGCAAGCCCGTTTGGGAAGAAAAATAACTCAAATCGAGACTCCTGCGAATACTTTGAATCACGGAATTTCCCCCTCATTTTTCTATAGATGATATATTATAGAAACCACGTGTTTAGAAGCAGGCCCTTATAATGGAGATCCGGATGAAGGCCTCAATTATAATCGTTACGGTATTTCTGGCCCTCATTTTGTTCGTCAGTGATGTGATGGCGGGGGACACAACAGAGCCCGGCCAATCTTATGAGGTTGAGCTGCAGGTCGGGGAAATCTTTAAAGTCTGTAAATCCGGCATTGTCGTATGCCCGGTGATTCTGTCCCTTTGCGATGACGCGAATATTGTCACATCTGTCAATACACCGGACGGGCTTGGATTCAAGGGTGTTGCTCCCGGAACAACACTATGTTCGGTGGGTACGGCCGTGGGGCCGCGCCGACTCTTCCGCGTAACCGTGCATTAACTGATCAGGGCCTCTTAAGCACGTTTTGTACCCCTCCCGGAGAATCGGGCCGGCCTGAATTACAGGAGTTTTGCGCTTTATGGAACTAAAAGAGCTTGGGAATACAGGGGTTATGATCCCGGAGATAGGGCTCGGCACGTGGAGATACAGGGGCGGCGTGGAGCCGCTGCAGAAGGGTATAGAGCTCGGGGCGACCTTAATAGACACCGCCGAGGGATATGGCACTGAGCGCATAGTCGGCAAGGCGGTCGAGGAAATGAGGGAATGTGTATTCATCGCGACCAAGGTATCGGGCAGACGCCTCGGTTACGACGACGTGCTCCGCGCCGCGGAGGGGAGCCTTTCCGAGCTCGGCACAGATTATATCGACCTCTTCCAGGTCCACTGGCCTAACTCGTCATATCCGATGAAAGAAACCATGCACGCCATGGAAGCACTAGTCACGAGAGGGATGGTGAGATTTATCGGGGTGAGTAATTTCGATCTCGACGACCTGAGAGAAGCCGAAGGGGCGCTCAGGCACACTCCTATCGTATCGAACCAGGTCCTTTACAACCTGAACGAGAGGGGGATCGAAAAAGATTTACTCCCCTACTGTCTCGAAAACCGGATTACCATACTCGCCTATACGCCGCTTGACGACGGCAACCTCGCATCGAGGCCGCGCTTCATGCCCCCAAAAAGGATCAGGGTACTGGAAGACATATCCCGCGAGACGGGTAGAACGACGGCACAGGTCGCGCTTAACTGGTGCACTTCCCGCGAGAACGTGGTCGCGATCCCGAAATCCGACAGCGTCGAAAGGACTATAGAGAATTGCGGCGCATCGGGGTGGAGGCTGTCGGAGGAGCAGTTGAGACTCCTCGACGAGGCTTTCTCTTAAAAGTGCTGCCGATGAATCGCCACAAGAGCCGGATACATCTATAGAGGCGGAACGTCTTATAAGTTTAGTCAATATTTACAGGGTAACCCCAAACGTCAGAATGAGAATATTCCCGTCAATTATCTGCATAACGTTCATATCGGCATCACTGCTTAACGGAGTCGCTATCATTGCGCCAGATGCGCGGGCCCAGAGAGGTACGTCCGAAAAACGCAACGAGGAACCCTTCGATCACTCGTACGCGCTATACAACTCGTTACTCGGCAGATACGTACGGGACGCAAGAGTCGACTACAAAGGGTTCTTATCGTCGCATGAGGAGCACAAAAGATTTCTCAAGTCGCTCGGGGACGTCGGCCAGGGGGAATATGAGAAGTGGACCGAACCTGAACAGCTCGCCTTCTGGATAAATGCGTATAACGCGTTTACGATCGAGGCGATACTTGAGAATTACCCGATCAGCAGGCGGTTCAGCCTGATCGGCTTGTTCGTGCCGTCGAACAGCATACTGCAAATAAAGGACATATGGGACGGGCTCAAGTGGAAAGCCGCAGGAAAAACGTTAACTCTCGAGGAGATCGAGCATGAGATTCTGAGGAAAGAATTCGGCGAACCCAGGATACATGCCGCGATAAACTGCGCGTCCATAGGGTGTCCCGACCTGAGGGGAGAGGCATATACCCGTGACAAACTCGAGGAGCAGTTGTCTCAAGCCTCGGCCGGCTTCATTAATAACAGCGTAAAGGGGCTCGAAATCGACGCGCAGGACGGGAGGGTCCGGTTCTCCAAAATTTTCAAATGGTTCGGAGAAGACTTCGTGGGTAAGTACGGCGGACAGTATGAGTTTGAGGGCAGGAGCGAAAAGGAGGACGCCATTCTCAATTTCGCGTTAATTTATCTCGACGATGACGGCAAGAAAGAGTTTCTCGAACGAAACGACTTCGATATGGGGTGGCTCGGTTATGACTGGCATCTCAATGAGCAACAAGTTGCCGGGGATTAGCTCTTCGGTCATACCTGACGGGCTGGAGACGATACTCAGAGAGCCTACAAATACGAACGAGAGACAGAGTCGGGCCGGGATCGAATTATACAGAGTATCAGGTTCAAACAGGCCGATATTATGATATATTTCATCGCTATAATTATTATTCCCCAAAGATCAAAAATGACTACGGAGGAACAATGACTGTCAATGATTCGACTGCGAAAATGAACTGGGATCTCTCGAGTTACTTTCCCGAATTCAACGGACCTGAGATGAAGGAATTCAAGGAGAAGCTCAAGGGGGACATACGAACCGCAAAGGAAAAAGCCTCCTCACTAGCCCCGCTCGGCGATTCGAACCGCAGCGAATGGGAGGACGTCTTCCTCAAAAACGAGGACCTCGTCACGCGCTACACACACATCGATTCCTATATCGGGTGTTTATCCGCGGCCGACGGGCTTAACGAAGACTATCTCAGGGAAGAGGCAGAGATGTCGGCGCTGGGGGCCGAATTTTCGAAGCTCAAAGTCGAGCTCATGAGGGGGGTAAAGGACGCCTCGGACGAGGACTTCGCATTACTTGCGGGAGGTAAAGCGTTAGCGAGCTCCAAATATTATATAGGGAGGCTGAGGGAAGATGCACAAAAGAAAATGAACACAGAGCGCGAAATACTCGCAGCCGACCTGGGTGTGGACGGTATCAGCGCTTGGGGGCGCCTTTACGACACGGTATCGGGCAAGCTCGAGTTCGAGATGGCGTATCCCGACGGGACGGTCAAGACACTGCCCATCTCGCAGAGGAGGTCATTAATGGAAAAACCCGAGAGGGCGGTCAGAAAGGCTGCGTTCGAAGGGGGCAACAGGGCGTGGCGGAGCATAGAGGACACAGCAGCGGCTGCGCTTAACGCTATCGCGGGCACGCGGCTCACGCTCAATAAATACAGGGGGATAGACCATTTCCTAGACGTAGCACTTTTCCAGTCCTCGATAAGCAGGAAGACGCTCGAAGCGATGTTCAAGGCAATATACTCGGGGATCGAGCTTCCGAGAACAATACTCCGGTTAAAGGCAGAAACGATGGGGCGGGACAAGATCGCATGGTACGACCTCGGCGCGCCTCTCGACTTGAAGGCGGGGCGGAAACTGAGCTGGAACCGGGCAAGGAAGATGGTAAAGAATTCCTTCGCCGCGTCATATCCCAGGCTAGGCAAGTTCATAGACGGCGTCTATAAGAAGGAGTGGATAGATTGGGAGCCGCGCGAAGGCAAGCGGCCCGGGGGGTTCTGCACAGGGTCACTGCTCACTAAAGAGTCGAGGATCTTCATGACCTATAACGAGACGCTGGGGGACGTGCTGACACTCGCACACGAAGCGGGACACGCGTTCCACAGCTACGTGATGAGCGACATACGCCCTTACTCTCATTTCTACCCCATGACGCTCGCGGAATCGGCGTCCACGTTCGGCGAGATGATTCTCGCGGAAGGGGTGCTCGGGGACCCGTCCATAAACGATACGGAGAAAGCCCTCATGCTCGACATGGAAATCAATCACGGGGCGATATACCTCATGGACATACCCGTCCGCTACGAATTCGAGAAGTCGTTCTACGAGGAAAGACAAAAGGGCGAAGTGAGCGTCAGCAGGTTGAAAGAGCTGATGCGTGAGACCCAGCGGAGGATATTCGGCGGCTTGCTCGAAGAGGGAGGCGAAGACCCCTATTTCTGGGCGTCGAAGCTCCATTTCTACATTACGGGGATTACGTTCTACAACTTCCCGTACACGTTCGGGTACTTGCTTAGCCGGGGTCTCTTCGCGATGTTCAAAAGAGAGGGAAAGGAGTTCCTTCCGAAATACGAGGAGTTCCTGAGGCTCTCGGGCTCGGACACCGCCGAGAACGTTGCTAAGAGGAGCATCGGCAGGGACCTCGAATCGCCTGATTTCTGGGCGGAGTCCATCAACTCGCTGAACGAGCCGCTTTCGCGCTTGAAGGGGCTTCTTAAAAATCTGGAGGATCAATAAACGGATACCGGCTTAGAAGCTGCCGATCGGGGCATTTGCGGAGCCGAACGAAATGTCCAGGATCAGGGAGATCATTATGATAAGCATGTATATGATCGACGTGCCGAAGGCCTTCCCGTAATCCGTATTCCGTACCGCGCTCCTTATCATCACGTATTCGAAATAGAGACCCGAGACTATGGCGAAGACCGCATAATAATCGGAGCAGTAATGCAGTATCCAGAGCGATAGAGACAGGGGCAGGAGCGAAATAGAATATAGCAGTATCATGACGTTCGTAAACTTAGTTCCCAGGGCTACCGGCATGACGGGAACCCCCGCTTTCTTGTAATCGAGCTTGTATTTCTGGGCGAGGGCCCAGAAATGAGGCGGCTGCCAGAGCATCATGAACACGAAGAGTATAATCCCGTCGACGCCGATGTGCGGGTTCACCGCCGTGTACCCGACGAGCACTGGCAGCGCTCCGGGGAGTCCCCCGAGAATCGTGCCGTAAGGGGAGCTCCTCTTGAGGTAAAGGGTGTAGAGCAGAGTGTAGCTCAGGATCGCCGCAACTATCAACGCGCCGTTCACCGCGTTCAGATAATAAAAAGAAATAAACAACGATATGGCTATAAAGATTAGGGATATGAGCGTGGCGGTCTTTTCGCCGACCACCTCGAGCGCATCGACACGCTTGCTGAGCCTGCTCATAAGCGTATCTATCTGCTTATCGAGGACGTTATTGAGTATTGCGGAGCCGGCCGCGCTCAGGAGCAGGGAAAGCACCGCCATCAAGGTCAACCCGAGGGGCGGGATACCGCGGTTGGCCAGGACCATCCCGGCGAAACCGGTGAAAGCGACGCTCAGTATTATCCCAGGCTTCGAGAGCAGTATAGTCGAGACGACTATCTTTGCGGGAGCCCTGTCAACGTGCCCGATCGTATTCATATATATTATTCCTTGCGCCTTCTTTATTGATATTTTTCATCCATACCCCTGAACCAAGTATAAAGCACGAGAGAAAGTATTAACAGGGCAATAGACAGATGGAGGGCCGTAACCGCGAAGTTGAGCCTTGTTTGAACCACTCCGACCCCGAGAGCGATCTGGAGGACGATGAGACATATGAGTATCAGCAGCTCTTTGCGGAACATTCGAAGGCCTTTCGCCGTGTACGAGTACAACAGGAGTGCGAGCGCAGAAATCGTAATGATGTATGCAACCACTCTGTGGGCGAAGTGGTTGAGAATAATTCCGGATAACTCAGGCGGTATCCAGTATCCGAGGCAGGTCGGGAAATCCGGGCAGGCGAGACCGGAGTCGGAATGTCTTACGTACGCCCCCAGCACGGCCTGCGCGAATACCAGTAATCCCAGGAAAAAGAACAGGCCTTTATAACCGCCGATGCTGAAACGCGGTTTCCGCTTCTCACCGTCATAAAACGCGATATAGAGAGTCATTGCGAATATTACGATCGCGTTTGCAAAATGGTATGTCGTAAGGTCTACGGGAAGCTCTAGGAGCACGACGATGCCGCCGAGAACGATCTGCGCCAAAAGAAGGAGCAAAATGATTACGGGGACCAGTTTTACGTAGCCTCTGTAGGCACGGAACCTCCGGTAAGATAGGACGACGAGGAAAAGCGAGGTCACGCCCCCTATGACCCGGTGCATGAACTCCATATAGATATCCCACCTGAAGGGGGGGAGGACCGTCCCGTGACAGAGCGGCCAATCCGGACATGCGAGTCCCGCTTGAAGACCGGCTACCAGATTACCCCAGATTAAGAGAAGAAATAGAAGAAAAAGGGTAATTTTAGCAATCATGAATTATTGATTCTATGGGACTATCGTCCTCGTAAACGTGTCCGTAATCGTCATGCCGATGAGTAACGCCAGCAGGCTCAGCGGGAATAGCGCGAATACCCACGTGATCGAGTCCTCGAACTTCAAGTGCATGAAATAAAGGGCCACTATGGACGCTTTTATAGAGGCGACCACGAGCGCTATTACGATGTTGAGAATCCCGAAATTTATATACGACACGTATACCGTGACAGCCGTCATCACCATGAGCACGGCCCATACGATAATATATGTCTTGTTGCCCGTTATATGGTTTTGTCCAGTATGTGACTGCGTAGACATTTTTCATTTCCTCCGTTCAGCCTATGAGATAAAGTAACGGGAAAAGATATATCCATATCAAGTCCACGAGGTGCCAGTAAAGCCCCCCGACTTCGACGGGTGTATTGTACTTGGCCGTGAACTTTCCTTTGATCGTAAGGGCGAATAAGACCCCGAGAATCGCAAGCCCTATGAATACGTGAAGCATGTGGAGACCGGTCATCAGAAAATAGAGTGAAAAGAATATGCTCGTGTCGGGATATATATGGTGATGGAACTTGGCGCTGTACTCGAAATATTTAACGACGCCGAAACCGAGGCCGCACAGTATCGTTATAAGGAGCAGGATAGCGGTAGCCTTTTGTTTCCCGCGCTGAATTGCCGAAACGCCCATGGCCATGGTCAAACTGCTGAATATCAGTATGCACGTGTTAACGGCGCCCATCTTCTTATTCAGCTCGACGTGCTGCTCGAAAAACATCTCGGGATACTTGGCGCGGAAAATCGCGTAAGCCGCAAAAAGCCCTCCGAAGAGCAATATCTCCGTCCCGAGGAACAGCCACATGCCGAGCTTCGAAGAGCTGTACTCGACAGCGGGGTCCATGTGGTGTCCGTGTGAATGTTCTACGCTGGCATCTCCCATATGTTGGGCCTCCGATTATTTCTTTTTTCCGTAACCGTACGACCAGTCGGTCACATGCGGTATTTCCTCAAAATTCTCGAGCGGCGGGGGCGAAGGCACCTGCCATTCGAGTGATAGCGACCCGTAGGGGTTCTGAGGGGCTTTTTCTCCGTTTATAAGACCCGCTATGAGGTTCACGGTCATGATGAATATGCCGGCACCGAGTATCCAGGAGCCGTAAGTCGAAAGTGCCATGAGCGATTCGAACTCGGCCGGGTATGTCGCGTATCTTCTGGGCATGCCCTGTACCCCGAGAAAGAACTGGGGGAAGAACGTTACGTTGAAGCCTATGAATATGAAGAGCCACGCTATCTTCGCCACCGTTTCGTTGAACATCCTGCCGAACCATTTCGGGTACCAGAAATGGAGTGCGCCGAAGAAACCCATGACGGTTCCGCCGATCATCACATAGTGCATATGAGCCACTACGAAATAGGTATCGTGAAGGTGGATGTCCGCGGCGAGGGCGCCCAGAAAGAGACCGGTAAGACCGCCGATCGTGAAGAGGAAGACGAAGGCTAGGGCGTATAACATCGCGGAGTGCAGGTGTATGGACCCCTTATAGAGGGTAGCAGTCCAGTTAAATACCTTGATAGCCGTCGGGATGGCGACAAGGAAAGTAAGGAATGAGAATATAGTCGCTGCGATATCCGAGATTCCGCTCGTGAACATATGGTGCGCCCAGACGAGGAAGCTGATGAACGCAATGCCGAGGCTCGAATACGCAATTGCCTTATAGCCGAATATCGGCTTTCTCGCGAAAACCGGAATGATCTCGGAAATGACTCCCATAGCGGGTATGATCATGATATAGACTGCGGGGTGGGAATAGAACCAGAAAAAGTTTTGGAACAGTACCGGGTCTCCCCCTTTTGCGGGATCGAAAAAGCCGACGCCCAGCGTCCTCTCGGTTATTAACAGGAGAAGCGTGATCCCCACAACGGGAGTCGCCAGGAGCTGAAGGACCGAAGTAGCGTAGGAAGCCCATATAAAGAGAGGGAGCCTGTGCCATGTCATGCCGGGGGCCCTCATCTTATGAATCGTGACTATGAAATTAAGCCCCGTAAGGATCGACGAGAAGCCGAGGACGAACACACCGAGGGTTATCAACACAACGTCGGTGTCGGTCGTTGCGCTGTAGGGCGTGTAGAACGTCCACCCGGTGTCGGCCGGCTTGGCAAGGGCTATGAGCACTATTAAGGTGCCTAGAAGGTAGATCCAATAACTTCCGAGGTTGAGCTTCGGGAACGCGACGTCCGGGGCCCCTATCATGAGGGGTATCAGGAAATTGCCGAAGCTCGCGGCGAGGCCCGGGACGATAAAGAAGAAGACCATAATCGAGCCGTGGAGCGTGAAGAGTACGTTATACGTATGCGGTTGAACGAAATCGGAAACCGGGGTCAGGAGCTCGTATCTCAGCATTAGAGCGAACACGCCCGCGACGAGGAAGAAAAACGAGATAGATATTAAATACATTATTCCTATACGCTTGTGGTCCGTGCTAAGAAGCCATGACCATATCCCCTTCTTCTCGAGAAAGGGAACATATACATCATGGGCAATCGTATGATTTGCCATCAAACTAACCTCCTTGGAAAACGAACGACTATTTTAACGTCTTTATATATGCTACCAATGCGGTAACGTCCTCATCACTCAGTATACCCTTGAACGAAGGCATGACCGGCGCGAAACCTTTGACCACCTGCGCCTGGGGCTCCAGTATAGACTCCCTGATATAGTTCTCGTCCACATCGACCTTCGAGCCGTCCTGAAGCTCGACCGTGTGGCCGAAAATGCCTTTGAAGGAAGGACCGACAAGGGTAGAGCCGTCCAGGCTGTGGCAGGCATTACACCCTTTTTCTTTGTAAATTTTTGCACCCAATTCTGCTGGGGGGAGAGACGCTACACCGGCGTCCTCATCGGCCTTTACACCCTTTTCCCAGATCTCGTAGGCTTCAGGGCTCAGCACTATGACTTTCCCGAGCATTGCCGAATGACCCGTACCGCAGTACTCGGCGCAGAAGATATCGAACGTCCCGATTTTGGTGGGAGTAAACCAGAGCTGGGTGTATCTGCCCGGAACCAGGTCCTGCTTAACGCGGAACGCGGGGACGAAGAAGCTGTGGAGCACGTCCGGAGCCTCCATAACGAGCCTGACGGGCCTGTTGTACTGCACGTAAAGTTCGTTTATCGTCTTCTTGCCGTTGTAATAATCAAACGTCCAGAGCCACTGCTTCCCCTGAACGGTAATCTCGACTGAGTCCTTTGGCGGTGTCCTCATGTCCTTGAAAACCACATAACCGTAAACGAAAAGCACGATGAGAAGTATGGAGGGTATCACGGTCCAGATTATCTCGAGGGGCTCGCTCCCCGTGATGTAGGGAGTTTCCTCGTCTTCCCTCTTTCTTCTGTACTTGATGGCGAAATATACGAGCACTACGGTAATGAGGATGAAGAATACAAGCGACAGCAGAGTAATCAGAAGCAATACTCCGTCAACCTTGCTTGCCAGATTCGATGCTACCTCGGGAATCCAAGTCATTTGTCTCTTTTAAACCTCCATTCTCCTATTCGGGTCCCTTCCTCTCTTTTCTCCAGAAATACGTGAGCACCCCGCAAAGCGACAACAGCGTGACGACTCCGGCGGCTTTGACTATATTCAAAGCCTTGAGCGCATATTTTTTACCCACCGGATCGAATTCATAACAGAAGAGAAGCAGCTTGTTCAACATTTCGGATGAACCTATCCTTCCCTTGGAGGCTTCGAGGAGCGACAGCCTGAAATCGCCGGGCTCGTACTGAATACCCGGGAGGTACCTCGAAATTTTCCCCTCCGGTGTGAGAATAATCAGGGCGGATGCGTGCGCGAATTCGTCGCCGTCGACCTTATACCTGAAGCCTACGGCTTCAGTAAGCCGGCGTATGCTCTCGGCATCGGACGTAAGAAAGACCCAATTCTCCATTCCCGAATCCCCGTGCTTTAACATCTCACGGTACTTAGAGGCCTTGGCGCCCGCGAGCTCAGGCGTGTCCTCGGGGTCGAAGCTGATTGTCAAAACCTTAAAATCCTTTCCCATCTCGAGCGAATTCTGCTCATTCATCACCTGAACAAGCCCGTCCGTTGCAAAATTGCACAACCTCGGACAGCCGAAATAGACGAGGTTCAATATTAGAGGTTTTGCCGGATTGAAGAAGTCTTTTAACTCTACAGTCTCATTGCTCTCGGTAATGAACCCGATATCGCCGGGGACAAAAACTCCTGTTCTTTCATCAATCCCGATTTCCTTTACATCCCTCGAATCGGTTATGGCAAATACATAATTTGCCGAAAATAGCAATAACAGAACCGGTACTGTTAACAGCAGTCTGGGGTTACGCATATTTCAAGTCTGCTCCGTGTCACGCCCGAAAAAATATCCCGTCACACAACACCGTTCATTCCCGTAAACGCAAGCGTCTTTTATCATCATTTGGGGTAAACACAGGATATTTTATTGAATTAAAAGCAAGTTATAGATTCTCAAACTCCCGAACTCTAATAACCTTAAATCGTGGAAGATTTTATCCTATTATCATATCCTGTCAAGTTACAGGCAGGGCGGAGCGGACGGGGCGGACTTTGAAATAAAAAATAATGATTTTAGAATAGTATCCATGATCTCAATTACTGATATTGAAGGTATAAGTGTCGGCCATGCTTCCGATTTCGGCGCCGTGACGGGATGCACTGTAATCCTCTTCGATAACCCCGCCACCGGGGCGATAGATTTGAGAGGGGGCGGCACGAGCACGAGGCAGATAGACTCACTCCTCTCGCACAATACATTCGGCAAGGTGCACGCAATCTTGCTCACAGGGGGGAGCGCTTACGGTCTCGATGCATCGGGCGGCGTCATGAAGTTCCTCGAGGAGGGGAATAAAGGGCTCAGTGTCGGGTACGGAATGGTCGTACCGTCCGTACCTACTGCCGTGATATTCGACCTCGGAATAGGGAACGGGAGGATAAGGCCCGACGCCCGCATGGGTTACGAGGCATGCCTAAATGCCGAGTCCTCGGGGGTGGAGGAGGGGAGCGTCGGCGCAGGGACCGGCGCGACCGTCGGAAAGCTCCTGGGACTCGACCACGCAACGAAAGGGGGCGTAGGGACCTCCGGTCATAAATTCGAAAACGGGGTTATCGTCTCAGCGCTCGTCGTCGTGAACGCGTTCGGAGACGTGGTGTCTCCGGAGAACGGGGAAATAGTAGCGGGCGTGAGGAAAGACCCGCGGGGGAGCAAATTCGCCGGAACAGTGAACCTTCTAAAGCAGGGAGTTACTTTCAGGGAGGATAAATTCCGGAACACCACGCTCGCGGTCGTGGCGACGAACGCCCGGTTCTCGAAATCCGAGCTCAGTAGGATAGCCAACATCGCCCAGACGGGGCTTGCGCGGGTCATATCCCCCGTACATACGATCGCAGACGGTGACGTAGTAATCGCGGTATCATGCGGTGAGATAGAAGGGGACGCCAACCTGATCGGCGTCATCGCCGCGGAGCTGGCGGCGAATGCGATACTCCGCGCCGTCCACCACTCAAAGGGCCTGGGGGGCATACCCAGCGCGGTGGATCTTAAGGGAGAGGAGATTACCTGAGCTCGACCGCCGGACCCTGAA
>Ga0187894_10005119_pt1 | contig 13625 bp, 15 predicted proteins | sample GBC1701081metaG_FD_136650 | JGI IMG/M metagenome (GOLD analysis project Ga0187894, IMG submission 136650) | White microbial mat communities from a lava cave in the Kipuka Kanohina Cave System on the Island of Hawaii, USA - GBC170108-1 metaG ...
ACGGGGTCGACGATCGTGCGCAGGCGCCCGGTGGCCGGGTCGTAGGTGTAGGCGGGCGACGACGGCTTGGCCATGTCGTCGTGCACGGCAACAGCCTTGACCAGCTGGCCGGCGTCGTTGAAGAAGTAGTCGATGCCGTCCACGCCGTGGGCCACGTAGTACCACCGGTTGTTCTCGAACGACATGGCGACCATGCCGTCGCCGGGCTCGGTGGGGGCCCAGGTGAACGACGCCACCGGGGCCGAGGTGGACCCGCCGAAGGTGAAGCCGTGAGGCTCACCAGCAGGGTCGAGCAGCACGAGGTCATTGCCGACCACCACCAGCTGGCTGTACGCGAGGGTGCCACCGGCGTCGGCCGACAAGGTCCAGCCCTGGGACAACGCGGGCGGGCTGGTGGACAGCCAGCTGGCCGGCAGCAGCCCGTTGTAGGGGCCGGCCACGTGCAGTTGGAGATAGGCCGCGCCGACCTGCTCGCGGTAGTCGACGCGGATGGGCACGGTCTGGTTGGCGCCGAGGCTCACCGAAGAGGCGAACTGGGGCGTGGCGGACACGCCGGTGGTGTCGAGTACCACCGAGTTGGCAACGGTGATCTTCACACCGTCGTCGTGCACGGCGCCGAAGTACCAGCTCGCCTGGTAGGGCACGGTGACATAGCCAGTCCAGCTCACCGTGAAGTCGTCGGCCGGGACGCTGGGCCCCGGTGCGCCCTGGCCCCAGTTGAAGTCGAGCTGGCGGTCCTTGCGGACCATGCGCTCCGACGCCGGGTTGGCCACGCTCTGGTAGGTGCCAAGGAGGCCGAACTGCTCCGGGGCGCGGGAGTTGTAGGTATAGGACAGGCCCATGGTGCCTCCCACGGTGCCGAACGCGGGCGACGCGGCGTGGACCACGGCGTTGCCGTTGGCCAAGTTCACCAGTACCGGGCCGACCGAGTCGGTCGGGCTGACGGCGCTGTCGCCCAGTCGCTTGTCCACCTTCAAGGTGCGCGTGGGCGACGTCTGGCCGCTGAGCCGTACCAGGAGTAGCGGGTCGCTAGGGACCTTGGCCGCCGCCCCCGGCCAGGGCGGCGGCCAGGGCCCGGAACGCCCGGCCGCGATGCGAGAGCGCATGCTTGTCCGCCGGGGCCATCTCGGCGAACGTCCGGCCGTCCCCACCGTCGGGCCGGAACACCGGGTCGTAACCGAACCCGCCCGTCCCCCGAGCCGCCGACGTGATGGTTCCCTCCACGACACCCTCGCCGAGCACCTCGCGGCCGTCCGGGAAGGCGACGACGGCGACGGTGCGAAAGCACGCCCGCCTGTTCTGTTCGCCCGAGAGCGCGTCCAGCAGCTTGGCCACGTTGTCGGCGTAGCTGGCGTGCGGTCCGGCCCAGCGGGCCGCCCGGGGCCCGGGGGCGCCGCCGAGCGCCGCCACCTCCAGGCCGGTGTCGTCGGCGACCGCCGGATGTCCGGTGGCGGCCACCAGCGCCCGGGCCTTGAGTCGAGCGTTGTCGAGCAGCGTGGCGCCGTCCTCCTCCACCTCGGCGACTTCGGGCGGCCGCGGCACGAGCTCGATGCCCGTCAGGATGGCGGCGATCTCCCGGGCCTTGTCGGGGTTGGCCGTGGCGAGCACCAACCGCATGGTGGCGCCGCTCAACGGGGCGGCGGCGGGGTGGCGACGGCCGCGGCCTGCGCCTCCAGGACCCGGCCGACTCCGGCCGCGGCCAGCTCGAGCAGTTCGTTCAGGTGCTCCGGGCTGAGCGGTGCCGCCTCTGCGGTTCCCTGGATCTCGACGAACTGGCCGGTGGAGGTCATGGCCACGTTCATGTCGACCTCGGCCCGGACGTCCTCGGAGTAGTCCAGGTCGAGGAGGGCCACGCCGTCGACCACGCCGACCGAGACGGCGGCGCAGCCGGTGAGCAGGGCGTCGGCCAGGTTGGGATCGGCGAGACGGCGGCGGGCCAGCGCGTCGTGCAGGGCGACCCATGCCCCGCAGATGGCCGCCGTACGGGTGCCGCCGTCCGCCTGGAGCACGTCGCAGTCCAAGGTCACCTGCACCTCGCCCATCCGGCGCAGGTCGGTGACCGCCCGCAGGCTCCGGCCGATCAGCCGCTGGATCTCGTGGGTGCGGCCGGACTGGCGGCCCCGGGCCGCCTCCCGGTCGACCCGCTCGGCCGTCGATCCGGGCAGCAGGGAGTACTCGGCGGTGACCCATCCCTTGCCGGTGCCGTGCATCCACCGCGGCACCCGCGTCTCCACCGAAGCCGTGCACAGCACCCGGGTGCGACCCATGACGACCAACACCGACCCCGGCGCGAACTCGGTGTAGTCGCGCTCGAACCGGAGCGGTCGCAGGTCCGCCCGCCCCCGGCCGTCGGCCCGAGGGCCCCCGGTCATGGGTGCACCATCCTTCGAATGGCGCACCCATGAATGCCGATGGAGCGGCCTCCCGGGCCGCTCATATCTGGTAGGTCTCGCCGGCGGCGGCCATGGTCACCGGCGCACCGTACGCGGCCTGCGCCTCGGCCGACGACAGGGCCGGGTCGACGGTGGGCCAGACATGGGTGAGCACCAGGCGGCCCACGCCGGCCCGGCGGGCCATGGCGCCGGCCTGCGCCGCGCTGAGGTGCCCACCGACGTGCTCGTGGTCGGCCAGGTAGGTGGCCTCGCACAGCCCGAGGTCCAGCCCCGGCCCGAGGGCGTCGAAGGACCACCCCGGTCCCGTGTCGGCCGAGTAGCCCAGCGACCGACCCTCGCCGTCGACGCGCACGGCCAGCGTCTCGGGCCCGTGGTCGGTCCGGGAGAACGAGAGATCGAGGGCACCGATGCGGGCCGTGACGCCCTCCGAGATGACCCGCCAGTCGACGACCGACCGGAACCCCGGATAGACACGATCCTGCAGTCCGGCAGGGGCGTAGACCGGTGCCGCCGGCCGCTCGAGTACGTAGGTGCAGGCCACCCGGTAGCCCTCCAGGTCGCTCCAGTGGTCGGGGTGCTCGTGCGACAGGACCACCGCGTCGAGCGCGTCCAGGTCGACGTGGCGCTGGAGGTTGGCGAGGGTCCCGGGCCCGGCGTCGAGCCAGACCGTGGTCCCGCCGCCCCGGACCAGATAGCCGCTGCAGGCCGCGCCCGGCCCCGGGTAGCTGCCCGAACACCCCAGGATGGTGACGCTCAGGCCCATGACCACGGCTCGGCGCTGTCGAGGTCCGGGCCGAGCAGGCGCGACCCGAGGCGGCGGAACCACTCGACGTCGCCGGACGACACGAACCGGTGGTGGCCCTTTCCCGCCTGGCGCGATTGCAGGCCGGTGTCGTCGAGGATCGATCGCACCTCGAACGCGGTCTCCTCGGCCGACGACACCAAGAGCACGTCCCGACCCATGACGTCGCCGATGGTGCGGGCCAGGAACGGGTAGTGCGTGCACCCCAGCAGCAAGGTGTCGATCCCGGCGCGGCGCATCGGCGCCAGCAGCCGCTCGGCCAGGACATGGACCTGGTCGCTGTCGGTCTCGCCCCGCTCGACGAACTCCACGAAGCCAGGGCAGGCCGCGCAGGTCATCTGCACCGGCGCCCGGAGCGCGCGCAGGCCGCGCTGATAGGCCCCTGAGGCGATGGTGCCGACGGTGCCGACCACACCGATCCGGTGGTTGCGGGTGGCGGCGACCGCCGCCCGCAGCCCCGGCGCCAGCACGCCGACGACCGGCACGTCGTGCTCGAACCGGAGCACGTCGAGGGCCGCCGCCGCCGCGGTGTTGCAGGCCACCACGATCATCTTCACGTCGTAGGTCGCCGCCAGCACGTCGCTCACCTGCCGGGCGAAGTGTCGGACCTCCTCGAGCGGCCTCGGTCCGTACGGATAACGACCGGTGTCGCCGAAGTAGACGATGTCCTCCTCGGGCAGCAGATCGATCAGGGCCCGGGCCACGGTCAAGCCGCCGAAACCGCTGTCGAAGACCCCGATCGGTCGGTCGTCCACTGCCCGCACGCTAGGGCGTGTACCGGAGGAACCGGGTGCCCGCCGCCGTCAGAAGTAGATCTGCGTGCGGGCGCGCTCGGTGACCGCGTCGAGGTCGTCGGTCCACGCCCCGGTCGACAGGTACTTCCAGCCGCCGTCGGCGACCACGAAGACGACGGTCCCCCGCTCGATCTCGTCCGCGCAGCGGGCGGCGCCGGCCGCCATGGCCCCCGACGAGATGCCGGCGAACACCCCGACGTCCAGAAGGCGGCGGGTCCATTCGATCGACTCCCTGGGCCCGACGACGCGCTTGCGGTCGAGGAGGGCGTATCCGTCGGCGGCCACGAAGATGGGGGGTACGAAGCCCTCGTCGAAGTTCTTGAGCCCGTCGACCATCTCGCCGGCCGGCGGCTCGACGGCCCAGACCTGCACCGCCGGGTTGCGCTCCTTCAGGTAGCGCCCGACGCCGAGGAGCGTCCCGCTGGTGCCGAGCCCGGCGACGAAGTGGGTGACCTCGGGGCAGTCCCGCCAGATCTCGGGGCCGGTGCCCTCGTAGTGGGCACGCGGGTTGGCGTCGTTGCCGTACTGGAACGGGAACCACCACTCGGGATGCTCGGCGGCCAATCGCTGCGCCATCCGCATGGCGCCGTTGGAGCCCTCCGACCCCGGCGACGGGATGATCTCGGCACCCCACACGGCCAGCAGCTGGGTGCGCTCGGCCGACACGTTTTCCGGCAGGACGACACGGAGGCGGTACCCCTTGATCCGCGCCACCAGGGCCAGGCCGATGCCGGTGTTCCCCGAGGAGGACTCCAAGATGGTCGCCCCCGGCGCCAGGAGGCCGTCCTTCTCCGCCGCCTCCACCATCGACAGGGCGACGCGGTCCTTCACCGAGCCGCCCGGGTTCTGACCCTCCAGCTTGGCCAGGATGCGCACCGCCGGGTTGGGGCTCAGCGGCGAGACGTCGACCAGCGGCGTGTCGCCGATGAGATCCAGAACGTTGCCGTAGGCGGTCACCGGCGAAGCCGCCCGAGGCGCTCAGCCGCCGGCGACGGCCGGGAGGATCGACACGACGTCGTCGTCGTCCACCTTCGTTTCGAGCTTCTGCAGGTAACGGACATCGTCGTCGTTCACGTAGACGTTCACGAACCGGTGCAGCGCACCGTCGTCGGTCACGACCTGGCCGGCCAGATTGGGGAACTGGCGCACCAGATCGGCCAGCACCTCGCCGAGGGTGCCGCGGTTGGCCTTCACCTTCGCCTGGCCCCCGGCGTGGGCGCGAAGGACCGTGGGCAGGCGGACTTCGACCGGCATCGAGGGAATCCTACCGGCCGACCACGATCACGGGTTCCTCGGCCACCTCGCCGCCGCCGATGCGGAACGAGCGCACCACGGGTTCGGCGTCGCGGAGCGACACGATGACGTAGTGCCACCCCGGATCGGGCGCCTGGGCGACGTCGGTGGGCGAGGGGTGGGCCTCGGTGTGGGTGTGCGAGTGGAACACCCCGATGATCTCCAGACCGCCGGCCTCGGCCGCCCGGTCAGCCCGCAGGTGATCGAGCGGGTTGAGCGTGTAGAGCTTGGCCGACGCCGCGTCGTTGCGGGCCGGGTAGCAGACGGTGGCCTGCGCCGGCTCGGCCGTCCCCGCCAGCAGGCCACAGCCCTCGTCGGGCAGGCCGTCCAGGCAGTGGGCGATCATCTGGAGGTGGACGTCGGCGTCGAGGTGGATCACCGACCGTCACGGTAGCGTCGCTCGAGATGGCGGCGGCACGGGCGTCGAAGGCACCGCGGGCGCTGGCGCAGAACCGTCGGGCCCGCCACGACTACGACATCCTCGAAACCGTCGAATGCGGGATCGCCCTGGTCGGAAGCGAGGTGAAGTCGATCCGGGCGGGCAAGGCGCAGCTCCGCGACGCCTACGCCAGGGTCGACGGCGGCGAGATGTGGCTGCACGGCGTCCACGTCGCGCCCTACGAGTTCGCCACCGGGTTCGCGGGCCACGACCCCGAGCGGCCCCGAAAGCTGCTGCTCCACCGCCGCCAGATCGGCGAGTTGGCGGCCCGCACCCAGCAGGACGGCTTGGCCCTCGTGCCCCTGTCCGTCTACCTCAACGAGGGCCGTGTCAAGGTGGAACTGGCGCTGGCCCGTGGCCGCAAGACCTACGACAAGCGCCACGCCATCGCCGCCCGGGACGCGGCACGCGACGTTGAGCGGGACTCGGCCCGGAGCCGCCGGAGCGGGTGAGGAGAGCCGGTAGACTGGAGGTTTCAACCACCAGGGGGTGACTGGCTTCGACTTCGGTATTCAAGGCAGGTGAAGCGAGCCGTGGTCTCCGGAGCCACGTTAAAGAGCCGGAACCAACAACAAACGCCAAAGCACCAGCTTTTGCGCTCGCTGCCTAGACAGTAGCGACGTCAGCCCGGCCCCAGCCCTGCGGGTCGGGATCTGGCGCCATCCAGCGGGGCTCACCCGACCAGGCTCGTCAGTGGCCTGAACGGGGACAACTCAGCTGACTGGGGCCTCCCGCCGATGCCGGTGACGAGCGGGTGGCCCGAGATCACAGCACCGGCTGCGCTCGGAGAATCCCTGTTGCGAGGCTGAAGGACGCGGGTTCGATTCCCGCCACCTCCACGACCGACGACGACGACAGACAGTCACGTCAGGTCACGTCCTGTGGGCCCATTCGGACCGGGGTCCCAGAAGCCCGGGCCAGGCGCTCGACCCTCAAGCCCGACGCCACCATCGCCGGCCGCGCCCGCTTCGAGCGACGGGAGTAGGGGGGCGATCGTGGTGGGCCGCGCACACTCCTGCGGCTACAGGCCTGGAGCGCAGGAGGCGACCACTCCTCGCCCGCCCCACTGACCGCGTTCAGGAGGTCGTCGCGAGACGCCGTCGCGAGCGCGAGGAGCACGGCTCAGTGCGTAGTCCTGGGTGCGCAGGATCGGCGGTGACCCCGTCCTCCTCGGCCAGCCTGGGCTCGTCTACCGGAACGTGACTTCGGGGTAACTCGCAGAAGGGCCGTCGAGCAGCGCCTGGGGCTCACCGCGCAGATGGCGGTCGAGGAAGGCGACCACGTAGGCCGACTGCACGGCGAAGGACCTTTGGGGGGCGATGGTTCCCAGGCCGACCAGTTCACGGGGCTCGTTGGCCGGGCGGAGCGCCATGAGCGCAGGAAGATCGGAGAAGTCCATGTGGCCAGCCCCGTTTACCTGGATCCACAGGACATTCGCACTCGCATTCGCGAAGGGGGCCCAGCCGTCGTCCCCCGCGTCACCCGGTTCCTCCAGCCGGCCGCTGCTCACCAGGAGGAAGGGCCGATCGACGCCGGTTGTCACGACGTCGCCGAACAGGCTTCCGTCGAGATTGACGCCGGCGCGAATGCGAGGGTCGAGCCGCATGGCGGCCGCCGCGGCGGCGCCGCCCAGGGAGTGACCGGTGAAGGCCACCCGACCCAGGTCCAGCGCTCTACTGAACCGCCCCTTTGGTCGGGCGTCCATGCGCTCCAACAGGTCCAGCACGGAACGAGCGTCGGCGACGCGGGTCGGCAGAAGGGCCATTATGCCGGCCTCGTCGGTCACCGCGACCGGGGGTGTCACAGAGCCGTCAGGGAACTCGACGGCTTGTCCCTCGCCCGGGTGCTCGATCACGGCGACCAGGTAGCCGTGGCTGGCCAGGTCGGCGCTGAGTCCGCTGTAGAGAGGGCGGTTCACGCCGGCCCCCGGGGAGAAGAGCACGATCGGCAACCGCCCGCGGCTGGCGTCCGGCGTGCCCGACGCAGTGGCGTTGGTCCTCACCGCGACGACGTCGGCCACCGGTACGGCAAAGTCGCCGGCCAGGCGGGTCGCAGTTGCGGGTAGCGCGTACGGCACAGGCCGGGCCTTGGCGCCTTTGCCTCTTGTTACGGGGTACCAGAGCTGGACCGGGATCCGCCGTCCAGGCCGGGCGGCATCGTTCGCCACGATGGTCTCGGTGCCGACGGGCGACAGCCCGGTGGGATTGGGCAACGACACCGGCCCGAGACCGCGCCCGGCCCGAGGGCCCACCGGGAACAACTTGCCAAGGACTCCGGCGATGCGGCCCTCACCGTCGACGGTGAGGGCGAGCACTTGACGAGCCTGGCCCGCTCCGGGGTCGAGGGCCGCCTCGATCGACGAAGGTGTGGCGACCAGCACACCGAGTACGCGCACCGCAGATGCGTCGCCGCTGCCGGCCAGCAGGGCGTTCAGCTGATCGGGCGGGAACTGAGTCAGGAACTCGGCGGTGAAGTGCTTCGTCAGCTCGGGCACCGGGATCGGCAGCTTCTTGGCTGCGTCGAGCATCCAGCGAAGCTGGCGGCCGGCGGGGCTGTCAGGGATGGAGGTCGAGATGTACGTCGGGTTCCAGGTTGCGGGTGCCGACGTGGTCGACCGCTCAGCCCTCGGACCGCTCGCCGTGTTGTCGCCGGCACACGCTGCACCGAGCAGGGCGACCGTGACCAGCCCGGCGCCGACGTAGGTTCGGGCCGTCCTCATGCGACGTCTCGGCGCACGACGAAGCGGGTGCCGGCAGCGGCGAAGGCCAGCCCGTAGGTTGCGAAGAGCAACGCCGCGCCCCACATGGGCAGCAGCCCGCCCTCGGGCGTGATCGAGCTGGTGAGGGCGGCGACGGCACCGCCGGGGAGCCACCGGCCGACCTCGGGCAGGAAGCCCACGACGATGCCCTCCACGACCAGGGCCCATACCAACGCCCCGGCCACGGCCGCGGTCTGGTTGCGGATCAGCGACCCCACCCCTACGCCCACCAGCGCGTAGAGCGCTGTCGCCGCGACGGCCCCGAGGATGACGAGACCGACGTCGGCGCTGAGGAGGTCGACCGCGACGTCCTTGGACGCCAGCCAGGGCACCGCGATGGCCAGGGTGAGCGCGGACGCGGCGAACGCCAACGCCACCCCGACGATGCTCGAGGCGATGAGCTTGGCGCCCACCACCCGCCGGCGGTCGGGGCTCGCCAGAAAAGTCGAGGTGGCCGTGTTGTGTCGAAACTCTCCGGCCATCATCATGATGCCGATAAGCAGCACCAGAAGGGTGCCCGATGAGGCCGCCGACAGTACGTTGCGAACGCCTTCGCCGGTGTCGAGCGCGGCCCCGGCGCCGTCCGTGCCGGCGGTCTGGATGGCGAAGGTGACGCTGATGGGCACGAAGGCCAGGGCGGCCAGGGCGTTGCCGTAGAACATCCGAGTCGTGCGCAGCTTCAGCACTTCAGCGCGAACGGCGTTTCTCATCGGGAGCCTCCAGTAGTAGTGGTCAGGTCGAGAAAGAACTCCTCGAGGTCGAATCGGCGGGCGGTCATCTCGTAGATGGCGACGCCGGCACCGGCCGCAGCCAGGCCGACGGCTTCCGTGGTGGCACCCAGGGCAACCAGTGCGTCGGCGCTCTGCAGCTCGGCGCCGATGTCGTGCGCGGCGAGGACGGCACGAAGGCGCTCGGCGTGCGGCGTGCGGACCCACACGCCCGGCGTCGCCCGGTCGGCCAGGTCGGCCAGCGACGACTGGGTCACCAGGCGGCCGCGGGCCACGATGACGACGTCGTCGGCACTCTGCGCCACCTCGGCCAGCAGGTGGCTCGACACGAGCACCGTGCGGCCGGCGTCGGCATACGAGCGTAGGAACCGGCGAAGCCACTGGACGCCCTCGGGGTCGAGGCCGTTGGCCGGTTCGTCGAGGATGAGCACCTCTGGCTCGCCGAGCAGGGCCGCGGCCAGGCCGAGGCGCTGGCGCATCCCGAGCGAGAAGCCCTTGACCCGGCGGCCGCCAGCGTCGGCCAGACCGACCTGGTCCAGGACCTCCTCGACCCGGCTCACCGCCAGCCCGGCGGCGACGCACAGCACCCGAAGGTGGTCGGCGGCCCGCCGGCCAGGATGGAAGTTGCTCGACTCGAGCACGGCGCCAACGTGGCGGACGGGATCGGTCAGCTGGTCGTAGGGAGTTCCCCCGATCGTGGCGGAACCGCGGGTGGGCGTCACCAGTCCGAGCAGCATGCGCAGCGTGGTGGTCTTGCCGGCACCGTTCGGTCCGAGAAAGCCCGTGACGCTGCCCTCCTCGACCCCGAAGGAGAGATCGTCGACCGCGACGACGTCGCCGAAGCGCTTGGTCAGGCCGTGCACCTGGATGGAAGTCATGACGTCAATGTGCGACGGCCAGCGAGTTGGCGCATCACCGGTGGGAAGGGTTGTGCCCTCTGCCCTTCGACCGAGGGCGAGCCCGCCGTCTCCGTCGCGTGGGGGAGGTGGGGCGTGACGTGGCTCGGTTACCGTCGAGTCGTGGAGCACCGGTCGCGGTGAGGGACCTGGCCAGGACGGTGACTGCGTCGGCGCGCCGCCACCCGAGAACCTACGACGTCGTTCTTGCCGTACTGCTCGCCGCTGGTGCCCTCGTCTCTGTCGCGGCCATCTACGACGCCATCCGCGCCGATCCTCCGCCCCCTCCCTTCCGGTTGCCGGGGATGCTGGCGACGGTCCTCGTGATGTCGGGGGTCTCGCTTCCACTGGCCTGGCGCCGCCGGTTCCCGTGCTGGGTGTTGGTGGTCGTGGTCGCGACCTACATCGTCGGCCAGAGCGTGGTCGAGGTCCCCGAGACCCAGGTCTCGGTGATCGCCGGCTCGGTGGCCATCTACAGCGCAGCGGCCTACGGGCACCCGCGAGCCCGGACGCCGGTGCTGGCGCTGTGCCTGCTCGCCATCCTGGCCGAGGTGGTGCGCCAGCTCTACTTCGGGCCTGCAACCACCGGTTTCCGCCCCCTCCTCCAGGGCTTCATCGTCGCCTACAACGCCGTCCTGCTGGCGCTGCCGTGGGGCCTCGGCGTCGCGGTCCGTTCGTCGCAGGAACGGGAGCGGGAGCTGGCGCACCGGGCGGCCGAGCTGGCCAGGGAGAGGGAGGAGAACGCCCGCCAGGCGGTCTTCGCCGAGCGAGTCCGCATCGCCCGCGAGTTGCACGATGTCGTCGCCCACCACGTGAGCGTCATGGGGGTGCAGGCCGGCGCGGCGCGACGGGTGATGAACAAGGCACCCGAGAAAGCGGCCCAGGCGCTCAGCTCCATCGAGATCTCCAGCCGCCAGGCCGTCGTCGAGTTGCACCGCCTGCTCGGTTTCCTGCGCCGCGCCGATGAGGCCGACGACCTTGCGCCCCAGCCCGACTTGGCCCGCCTCGCCGACCTGGTTGCGTCCGATGGCGTCAGCCGGCCCATGGTCGAGATCTCCATCGACGGTGACCCGCGGCCGCTGTCGCCGACCCTGGAGGTGTCGGCATTCCGGATCATCCAGGAGGCGCTCACCAACACCCGCAAGCATTCGGCCGGGGCCACGGCGACGGTGCGGGTCCGCTACGGCGAGGAGACGCTCGAGGTCGAGGTGCTGGACGACGGGTCGGGCCCGGCCGGGCGGACCAAGGGGAACGACGGGGGTCTCGGGTTGATAGGGATGCGGGAGCGGGTGAGCCTGCACGGCGGGCATCTGAGCGTGGGCCCCCGTCCCGAAGGAGGATTCGGCGTGCACGCGACGTTCCCGCTCGAAGGGCCGGACCGGTGACATGACCATCAGCGTGGTCCTGGTCGACGATCAGGCCATGGTCCGAGCGGGGTTCCGCCTGATCCTGGAGGCCGAGGACGACGTCGAGGTCGTCGGCGAATCCAGCGACGGCGACCATTCGCTCGAGGTCACGCGCCGGCTCCGACCCGACGTCGTGCTGATGGACGTGCAGATGCCGCGCATGAACGGGCTCGAAGCCACCACCCGTATCACCCAGGAAGCGGGACTGGCCAGCCGGGTCGTGATCCTCACTACCTTCGAGCGCGACGACTACGTGTTCGAGGCCCTGCGGGCCGGCGCCAGTGGTTTCCTGCTCAAGAACGCGCCACCCGAAGAGCTTGTGCACGCCGTGAGGGTGGTCGCTGCGGGCGACGCGCTGCTGTCGCCCGCGGTCACCCGACGGGTCATCGCCGAGTACTGCCGGCGCCCGGCTCCTCGCACCTCCGACGGCGCCGACCTCGCCCGGCTCACCGAGCGGGAGAAAGAGGTCCTGCGCCTCCTGGCCACCGGCAGGAGCAACGCCGAGTTGGCCGCCCACTTGTACCTGGGCGAGGGGACCATCAAGACCCACGTGTCCAACGTCCTGACGAAACTCGGACTGCGGGACCGCATGCAGGCGGTCGTCTTCGCCTACGAGAGCGGCTTGGTCGAGCCCGGCCGCCACCGGTAGGCCGGGTGGGCCTCACCGATGGGCGCAACGGCACCTGGCCGTTGGTTGTCCCGGGATATCGCTGCGCACACCCTGCAGGCTGTCGCAGAACGCAGGCAGGCCCGTATGGGATCGCGCTATAGCCCAGGCTGCGGCCCGCCCATGGCGGCCTTCCGGGCGACTCCCTGGTGGGGCAGGATGGGCAATAGCGCTCACGCCCGAGGCGCCCGGATACCGGTGGAGCGGCGGCCTCCCGAGACCGCCGCTGACCGTGATTCAAAACGCTGCGAGCGACGCTAGTCTGCAGTCATGGCGGCGATCACCGTCCGGGACGTCCCGAACGAGACCAGGGACGTGCTCGCAGCACGCGCCGCGGCGAGCGGGCGATCGCTGCAGGAGTACCTTCGCATGCAGCTGGTGGAGCTGGCCCGGCGGCCCGATCCGGAGACCCTCCTTGCGCAGGTCCGAGAGCGGAAGCACCGCGCCGGCACGAAGCTGCCGGCGGCCAAGATCATCGAACACCTGGCTGCCGACCGTCGGTGACGCTGGTCGTGGACGCCTCGGTCGTCGTGGCTGCGCTCATCGACACGGGCGCCGACGGGACCTGGGCGGAGCAGGTACTCGGGTCCGAGGCGTTGGCTGCGCCTCACCTCATGCCCGCGGAGGTGGCGAACGTCCTACGCCGGGCCGCCCTCGCCGGAGACGTCTCGGCTGACTCCGCCGCTCTCGCCCACGCCGACCTCCAGGATCTTCGAGTCGACCTGTTCGCCTACGAGCCCTTCGCGGCGCGCGTGTGGACGCTGCGCACAAGCGTCACCACCTACGACGGGTGGTACGTCGCGCTCGCCGAGAGCCTGGACGCGCCGCTCGCCACCCTCGACCGTCGACTCGCCCGATCGCCCGGCGCCCGCTGCACGTTCACCGTGCCCGCCTCCGAGCGAGCCTCGAGACGGGCCCGGCGCTGACCCGCGCACCAGCTCAGGCGAGATCGGGGCCGAGGAGTTGTTCGAGATAGAAGCGGGTCTTCCGCGGCGGCTCCCGGTACGGCTCGGAGAAGTCGCTCGAGCGTGGCGATGGTGGGCGTCCGGGCGCCCGACCCGTAGGCCGCGATCGCCGGCTGCGCAGTGCCGCGGCGGCGGGCCAGCTCGACCTGGGTGAGCCCAGCGCGTCGGCGGGCGTCTCGGAGGAAGGCGGCGGTCTGCGCCACGAGAATATATGCGATCCGATATACCGAGGCGTCAGGGCGTGAAGACGGCGCCGTCGTTGATCGGTTCGACGGTGGTGGCGCCGGCCGGGAACACCAAACCCCCCCAGACCAGGAGCTGGCGTCCCGTCCAGTGCGCGCTCGGGATGAACCGGGGCGCGGCCGGGGCGATGCGGCGCCACGACCGGCTCGCCGGGTTGTAGATGGCGCCGTTGCCGTAGAACGACGTCCCGGTGGCGGCCGCGCCGCCCCACACGACCATGTCGGCCCCGGTCCAGGCCGCA
>Ga0187894_10005121_pt1 | contig 13621 bp, 24 predicted proteins | sample GBC1701081metaG_FD_136650 | JGI IMG/M metagenome (GOLD analysis project Ga0187894, IMG submission 136650) | White microbial mat communities from a lava cave in the Kipuka Kanohina Cave System on the Island of Hawaii, USA - GBC170108-1 metaG ...
GCCGATTCGGCTGATGGGCGCCGGCCGCACCGACGCCGGCGTGCATGCCGAAGGTCAGGTCGCATCGGTGCGGCTCGAGACGCGGCTCGACGAAGAGACGCTGCGGCGCGCGCTGAACGCGAAGCTGCCGGCGGACCTCGCGGTGATCGAAGCGCGCGCGCGTCCCGAGGGGTTCGACGCGCGCCGCGACGCGGTCGCGAAGCGCTACCGCTACCAGATCTGGAATGGCGAGCTCTCCTCGCCGCTGCGCGCGCGCCGTTTCTGGCATGTGCGTGAGCCGCTCACGCTGGTGCCGATGCGCGAGGCGGCGGCCGCGCTGGTCGGCACGCACGACTTCGCGAGCTTTCGCGGCGCAGGCTCCGTCGTGAAGACGAGCGTCCGAACACTGACGCGCGTCGATCTCTCCGGCGAGCGCGGCGGCGAGATCCTGCTCGCCGTCGAGGGCGACGGCTTCCTGCGGCACATGGTGCGCAATCTGGCGGGCTCGCTGGTCGAGATCGGCTTGGGGGCACACCCGGCCAGCTGGCTCGCGCTCGTCCTCGCGGCGCGCGATCGCACCGCAGCGGGCCGGACTGCCCCGGCCTGCGGACTCACGCTCGAGTGGGTCCGTTACCCGGAACCCGCCGAGCTGGCCGCAACTCCGCGACGCACCCCCGGAATTCGTTGACGGCCCAGGGCCGCTTGGCTAGAAAGCGCGCCTCGCGCGGACTGCCTCGCGGCTCGTCCGCGCCTGTTTTTTGCAGCTGGCGCCGCCGCAGTCGCGGCCCGCCATGCGGGAGACCGGTCTGATGGGAGCGACAGCGCACCGCGCCACCAAGAGCGCGCGCGCCGAAGACGTGCAGCGGCGCTGGCTCGTCGTCGATGCGGAGAATCAGGTTCTCGGGCGGCTTGCGACGCGCGTCGCGACGATCCTGCGCGGCAAGCACAAGGCGATCTTCACACCCCACGTCGACACCGGCGACTTCGTGATCGTGATCAACGCCGAGAAGGTGAAGCTCACCGGCAACAAGCGGCAGCAGAAGGTCTATCGCCATCACACCGGCTATCGCGGCGGAGTGAAGGAGACCACGGCGCACCGGCTGCTGAGCGGGCCGCACGCGGACCGCGTCGTTTCCGAAGCGGTGCGCGGCATGCTTCCGAAGAACCATCTCGGCCGGAAGATGCTCGACAAGCTCAAGGTCTACGCGGGCCCTAAGCATCCTCACGATGCGCAGCGGCCGGAGGTGCTCTCGCTTGGCTGACCCCCGACTCCCCGAAATCAAGACCACCGCGCGCACGACCGGCCGGCGCAAGAGCTCGATCGCCCGCGTGCGGCTCGCGCTCGGCACGGGCCAGTACTTCGTCAACGGCCGCTCGCTCGAGGAGTATTTCCCGCGCGAGACGCTACGCACGCTGATCAATCAGCCGTTCGAGGCTGTGAACGCGGCGGGGCGGTACGACGTGCACGCGAATCTGGTCGGCGGCGGGATTGCGGGACAAGCGGGCGCGCTTCGGCATGGGATTGCGCGGGCGCTGCAGGCGTTGGATGAGACGCTTCGGCCTCCTCTCAAGCGGGCGGGCTTGCTCACGCGCGATTCGCGAGAAGTGGAGCGGAAGAAGTACGGGCAGCGCGGGGCGCGGGCGCGGTTCCAGTTCTCCAAGCGCTGAGCTGTTTCGGATAGAGGTTCACGCGCTCGCGACGGCGCGCGCCGGCGGGGTGGCGGGGGCTCGGCTTCGCTCACCCGCGTGACCGCGAAGGGCGTTGCAGTGAGCCGTCCTCGGTTGTTTGCGGTGCGCTTCCAGCTTGCGCGCGGTCACGCCTGGGGTTCGCTCCGCGACCGCCGCCTCGCTTCGCGAGGCGCGGTCCACCCCCGCCGCCCCGCCGGCGCGCGCCGTCGCGAGCGGGCGGAGGTGTACGGCGTCTCGTGCGGTTTCTTAGGGACGGGGTGAAGCAAAGCGCGCCGTTGAGGCGCGCTTTGCTTCACTCTTCGGCGCAGGTAACGCGGGGACGCTCGTTGCTCGATTGACGCATGCGAAGGTGCGCGGTAAACCGCGCGAGCTTCGGGGGGCGGGAATCGAGGTAGCCGCTCACAGCGCGCAGCGTGTGGCCACGCGCGCGAGGGTGAACGGGGTCGTGGCGTGAGTTCTTACTTCGCCAGCGACCCCACGGCGATCCGCCTCTCGGTCTCGGCGGTCGTCTGGCGCGATCGACCGGGTGGTGAGCTGCTGTTGATGCAGCGCTCCGACAATCGGCACTGGGGCCTGCCGGGCGGTTACGTCGAGCGCGGCGAGAGCGTCGCGAGCGCGGCTGTGCGCGAGGTCTACGAAGAGACCGGCGTGCACGTCGAGGTGGGCAAGCTGATCGGCGTCTATTCGGATCCGGCGCGGCAGGTGATCGACTATGGCGATGGCCGGCGCGTGCACGCGATCAACCTTTGTTTCGAAGCGCATGCGACCGGCATTGGCAGCGCAACCACGCCGCACGAAACGCTCGCGACGGGTTACTTCGCGGCGGATGCGCTGCCGATGCCGTTCGTTCCGATTCACGAGATTCGCATTCGTGATGCGTTGGCCGGCGCTCCGTCGGCTGCGGTGCGATGATGCAAACGGGGAAATGGGGGTGAGACGATGAACGCGCGCCCGAAGAAGTTCATCTTTGTGACCGGCGGCGTGCTGAGCGGCCTCGGCAAGGGCCTCTCGGCGGCGGCGATCGGCGCACTGCTCGAGGCGCGCGGCCTGCGCGTCGGCTTCCTCAAGCTGGATCCCTACTTGAACGTCGACCCGGGCACGATGAACCCGGTGCAGCACGGCGAGGTCTACGTGACCGAGGACGGCGCGGAGACCGACCTCGATCTCGGCCACTACGAGCGCTTCACGAAAACTGTCACGGGACAAGTCAACAACGTCACCGCCGGCCGCGTCTACAACGCCGTGATCACGAAGGAACGGCGCGGCGACTACCTCGGCGGCACGGTGCAGGTGATCCCGCACATCACCGACGAGATCAAAGCGCGCATCCACAAGGCCGCCGAGACCAGCGACCTGTTGATCGTCGAGGTGGGCGGCACGGTCGGCGACATCGAGGCGTTGCCGTTCCTCGAGGCGGTGCGGCAATTCCGCGCCGAGGTCGGCCGCGACAACGTTTGTTATGTGCACCTGGCGCTGGTGCCGTTTGTTCCGTCGGTGGGCGAGCTGAAGACGAAGCCGCTGCAGCACTCCGTGAAGGAGCTGCAGGCGCTCGGCATCGCACCCGACGTGCTGCTCTGCCGAACGGATCGCTTCCTGCCGCGCGCGGTGAAGAGCAAGATCGCGCTGTTCTGCAACGTCGACGAAGACGCGGTGATCACCGCGAAGGACGTGCAGCACCTCTACGAGGTCCCGCTCGCGTTCCACGACGAGGGCCTCGACGAGAAGATCACGCGCGTGCTGGGGATCTGGACCGGCGAGCCGCGGCTCGACGCCTGGGAGCGCGTGGTGCACGCGGTGCGGAATCCCGAGCGGACGGTGCGGATCGCGATGGTCGGCAAGTACGTCGACCTGACCGACTCCTACAAGAGCCTGAACGAGGCACTGCACCACGGCGGCATCGCGCATCGCACGCGCGTCGCGATCGAGTACTTCGACTCGGAGAAGCTCGACAACACCGACGCGCTCGCCGGCGTCCATGGCATTCTCGTGCCGCACGGCTTCGGCTCGCGCGGCGTCGAGGGCAAGATCGCCGCGGTGCGCTACGCGCGCGAGCGCCGCATCCCGTACTTCGGAATTTGTTATGGGATGCAGATGCTGGTGATCGAGTTCGCGCGCGACGTCGCCGGGCTCGAGCGCGCGAACAGCGCCGAGGTCGATCCGGAGACACCGAATCCGGTGATCGACCTGATGCCCGAGCAGCGCGCGAAATCCGACAAGGGCGCGACGATGCGGCTCGGCGCCTATCCGTGCACGCTGCGCCCGGACACCAAGGCGGCCGAGGCCTACGGCCGGCTCGAGATCAGCGAGCGGCATCGGCACCGCTACGAGTTCAACCCCGAGTTCCGCGACCGGCTCTCGCGTGCGGGGCTCGTGCTCTCGGGCACTTCGCCGGACGGACGGCTGGTGGAGATCGTCGAGCTCGCCGATCACCCGTGGTTCCTCGGCTGCCAGTTCCACCCCGAGTTCAAGTCGACGCCGTTCGAGCCGCACCCGCTCTTCACCGCGTTCGTCGGTGCGGCGGTGCAGCAAGCGGAGCGGAGCAAGCCGAAGGCGTGAGCCTTCGGCGCGCAGCGAGCCGTAGGCGAGCGGAGTCCCGAGGAGTGCCGAAGGCGTGAGCCTTCGGCGCGCAGCGAGCCGCATGCGAGCGGAGTCCCGAGGAAGGGCCCGCGTCCTTTGCGTCGCCTTGCGAGCGCAGGGGCGCTCGCCTACAAAGCCTCGCTTCCCGGCGACGAGTTCGCGCGCAGGACCGGGGCGTTAGCTCAGTTGGCTAGAGCGCCGTGCTCACACCGCGGAGGTCGCAGGTTCGAGCCCTGCACGCCCCACCAATTCGCCAGCCGAGCCGAGCACTTGCGAAGGCGGTTCGGATCGGGTGGCAAACGGGTGACACGCTCACTCGGGATCGACGCCCTCCGCGAACTCGGCCGGCGGCACCTTCGGCAGCCGCTTCGGCCGCCACGGATGCCGCGCGAGTAGGTCGCGCAGTAGCTGCACGGCCTCGCGTTTGGCGCCGCGCGAGACGGCCTTTCCGACCTCGCGCATCGCAGCGGTCTGCTCGTCGAGTGTTAGGGGGGGGGTAACGCACGGCTTGCTCATTTCGGCCTCCTCTGCCGGAACAGATCTTCAACGCGCGCGACGTCGGCGAGGCGCGCGTAGCGTTCGGTCGAGCGGCGGTCGCGGTGCCCCAGCGCGTGCTGGATCTCCTCCAGGCGGCGGCCGCCGCGCAGCGCTTCGGTCGCGCTCGTGTGCTTTGTGCCCTCGTACATCCGCACCTTGACGCCGACCTTCTCTGCCGCGCGGTTCCACTCGCGGCGCAGCGCCGAGGCGATCCAGCGGCCGCCGCCGGCGCGCGCGGTCGGATTCGCGAAGAGCGGCGCGCGCGTGATCGCGCCCTCGTGCGCGACATGCGCCTCGATCCACGCGCGGAGCTCGGCGTCGACGATGATGCGCCGCACGTTGCGCTCCTTTGTCGATCGCCGCGGCGCGCCCGCGCTCGCGCCCTTCATCGCCGCCGCGATCGTGAGCGTCCCGCTCGGGGGGTCGTAGTCGCCGACCTCGAGCGCGCGCGCCTCGCCCGGGCGAACACCCAGGCGCGCAGCGAGGAACGCGCCGCGTCGGTCATCGGGGATCGCAGCGAGGATCTGATCCTGCACCTCGAGCGAGACGGTGCGCGGCAGGTATTCGTCGACCGGGATTCGCGGAAACTCGGGCACGCGATCGAGCTCGCCGCGTCGAACGAGATCCGCGAGGAACGAGCGGAAACCCTGCAGCACCTTGCGCCGCGTGTTCGCGCCGAGCTTCTTCGCGGCCATCGCGCGGGACCAATCCTCGAGCGCGCCGAAGCTCACTTCCCAGATCGTCGCGTCGTTCCACCACGGGAAGTAGCCTGGCGCGCGCACGTAGCGCTCGAGCTCGCGCAGATAGCCCGGCGAGATGTCGCCGGCGGCCGCGTCCTCGCGGCGGCGCGCGAGCCACGCAGCCGCGCGCGTGGGCACCATGTTCGCCGGCGAGCGGTTGCGCATGAACGCGGCGCAGGCCTGTTCGATCGTCTTCCCGGCGACGAAAGCCGCGCGAATCGACTCGAGCACCTGCTCGGCGTGCATGCGCGAGGTGAGCGGAACAGGCCGACCTGTTACGGGGTCGGGGATCGACGTGATGCGGCCGTTCGGCCGGAGATCGACGATCCAGCGCTCGGCGCCGGCGGCGGTGCGCTTGTGCAGGTAGATGCGTCCGACGGAGCGAGCCACGCTCCAACGGATACCCCAGGCGAGCGCAGCGCTGCTCGGGGCGGGCGCGCTCACACCGTGATCCTTGGCGGCCGAGGCAGATCGTAGTCGATCGGGCGCCACAAGTGCAGCGCGTACTCGTGCAGGTTGACGTACTCGCTGCGCGGCGGGTGGATCTGCAGCACGAGATCCTCGGCGTCCCAAAGCTGCTCGCGAACCCAGCACATCTCGGCCCAGTGCGGCGTGCGCTTCACCGAGAGCGTGATCGAGGCGTGCTCCCAAGCGGGCGGCGGAAACGGCCACTCGTCGCCATCGCTGACGACGAGGAACAGCTTCACGCCGAGACGCGAGATCACGAACGCGCCGAAGTTGTCGCCGGTGAGGCTCTCCATCCGACCTCGGCGCACGCGATGCGCTTCCCAGCTCGAAGGCACGCGCAGGCTCACTTCTTCCCTGCCCGCTCGCGCTTCGCCTTCGCGAGCAGCGCGCGCGCCTCGGCCTCGGCGTGGAAGAGCAGGTGAGAACGGAGCGCCTTCGTCGACACCTTCGCCTTGCAGCGCGGGCACGGGATCATCGGCGCTTCGTACGCGATCGCGTGGTTCATCAGCGCGTAGAGCAGCCGCCTCGAGACGATCAAGCCGTCCGGCCTAGCCCTGCGCACGGTCGCTCTCTTGCGCACGGAGCCCGATTACGAGCGCGCCGACGCTCGTCGCCTGCGCCTCGAGCACTCGTTTCGCTGCGAGCGCGTACGGCTCATCGTTCACCGCGCGCAGCGCGAATTTGACGAGGTCCTCGAGCGCGTCGAGCAGCTCGGGGGCCGCGGCCGCCAGCTTGCTCACGCGCTCGAACTCGGCCTCGTTGGATGCGAACGTCTCGCCTTCGCGCCGCGCGCGCTCGACGCGAATCCGAACGCGCGGCGTGAGGATCCCACCTCCGGTCTTGGTTCGCGCCCAGCGTTCACCGCGCATCGTGATCTTTCCTCGCGACGAACCAGCGCCGCGGCCGCCCGTCGACTCCGCCCGCGGCCTCGAGCTCGCCTTGCTCGAGCAACGTCCAGAGCAGCGCCCAAACCTGCTCGGGGGCGACGTCGCGGCGAAGCACAGCCACGAGCTCGGCGACGCCGCGCGCGGTCCGCGCAGGATGCGCCGCGATCACCTCCAGCACGAGCTCGCGCGGCTCTCGTGTGTCAGGCGCCCCTGTGGCCCGACGTCGCCGTTGGGCGCGGAGCTCGAGCTGCCCGCTCACGACTTCGGTACGCAGGCCGAGCAGAGATCCCGCTCAACCCAGAAGCACGGCGAGCCCGTGCGACGGATGAACTCGCGGCAATCGTCCTCGGTGCAGCCGCACCCTCTGCACGCGCGTACTGCCTGATAAGAGCCGTTCGCGATGCCGAGCACCGCGTCGCGCATGGCGGCGCGCACCTGCCCGACGGTGACGGCGAATCCCTCGCGCGGCGCCCTTGCGACGATCGCCACTTTCACGGCCTGATAATCCCAGCAAATCGACCGTGCGAGATCTGCCGGCCCGCTCCCCGCGTAGCCGCACTCGAAGCCCGTCGGGCTGTGCAGCACGCGATGCTCGAGCGGGTATGGGTTGCGATCGCCATCGTCGACGGTCACGACGAGCTCGCCCCGCGCGTTGCGCGTCGCGAGAAAGCGGACGTCGTCGGCGAGCCGGCTCACCGGATCACCAGATTGTTCCGCTCGACGAGCTTCGCTCCGGGCACTTCCTGCCCGAGATCGAGCCGCTTGCGCACGGCCGTCTTGTCCGGCGATCGCGAGTAGCGGAAGAGGTCCTCGGCGAGCTCGTCCTCGGCGACGATCTCGACGGCCTTTGACTTGCGCCACGTGAGCTCGCTGCGCGCGTCCTTCAGCTTCGCGCCGACGGGCACCACCTTCTCCGCGAGGAACTGCTCGAGCCTCGCGGCGCGCGCGCGGTGGCGCGCGTGGCGATCGTAGAGACGATCGGCCTGCGCCTTCACGGCTTCGGCCTCGGCGAGCTCGCCCTTCAGGTACGCGGCGAGCTCGAGCGCGAGATCGTCGCGCGCCACCTCGAGCGCCCCGAGCTGCGCGAGCGCCTCGTCGCCAATCTCGCCCGTCTCCTGGTCGACGTGCTTCGCGAGGATCTCCTCGATCGCGTTGAGCACTTGGAAGAGCTGCATTAGTTGAACGCCTCCTCGGCTGCGGCCTCGACGACGACGACGTCGTCGACCGGCGGCTCATCGCTCGGCACGGGCACCGTCCACCGGCGCGCGGCCTTCACGATCTCGTCGAACGCCGGCGTCGGGATGTCTCCCGAGCTCGCGAACCCGCGCGACTTCAGGAGCTCTCGAACGATCGTCTCGCGCGTGATCGACTCCTCGCCGATCTCCTTCGCGCGCTGACCCGCGGTCGCCCAGAGCACGGTGATCTGATTCTTGGAGATCTTCGCGGCCGCCGGCGGAGTCTCCGGCGGCATCTTCTTGAGCTGCTCGCGCGCGTGTTCCTGCCGCTGCTCGGCAGTCCGCTCGTTTGCCCAGCTTCCGCGCTGAGGCGCCGCCGGCGCGCCGATGTTGTCCTCGTCGGGCTCCTCCTCGGTGACGATCCCGAGCGCGAGCATCAGCGCGTAGCGGCGCGCGAACGTCGTCGCGGCTGCGAGGCCTTGCGCGCCGCTCATGCGCGGCCACACCGGGAAGAACGAGACGACCTCGGTGCCGCTCGGCGGGTGCGCAACCGTGAGCCGCAGCTCCCAGAAACCGAGATCCTTGGCCACGTCGGCAGGGCGGTCTGCATACAGCACGAGCTCGTTGCGGAGCGCGAGCCCGTGGCGCGCGACGAGCGGTCGCACGACGGCCCAGATCGCGGCGAGATCCGCGTACTGGAACTTGCGCATCTTGTCGCCGCCGACTGGCACCGCGCCCTCGGCGCTGCGCGGGATCGCGGGGAGCTCGCCCTGGAGGGCCGCGATCGCCGCGTTCACGTCCTTGTGCTCGAGCGGCGGGCCGGGCGGCTGCGTTGCCGGCGCCGGCCTTGCGTCCTCGATCTTTCTTGCTGCGTTGCTCATAACAACCTCCATCGAAAGTTCGCCGCCGGTCCGGGATCACCCTTGGTCCGTCGAATGACCCGGACCGGCGGCAGCGGCACGCGCCTTGCGCGCCGCTCCCCATTCACAGCCGCGCGAGCACGAGCAGCGCGCGGTAAAAGAGAAGAGCTCCGGTGAAGGCGCCCGCGATCGCGAGCGCGACGCCGAGCCCGAGCCACCACGGCGGGCGGCGGTTCGTCTCGATCGCGAGGCAGCGGCGGCAGATCCCGTGCGAGACGGCCTCCGACCTCGCGCGGCCTAGCTGCTCGACGATCGCGCGGCCGCACCACGCGCAGCTCACTCGCACGGTGCGACCTCGGCGAGCGGGCGCAGCGAGTAATGGATCAGGTCAGCGAGCTCGAGCACGCGGTCCGACTTCGCCCAGATCGTCACGCGGTAGCCGCGCTGATCTGCGATGTGGATCGCGCAGAGGCCGTCGGGCTTGACGTCGATATCGAACTCGGCCTCGGGATGCTCGTCTAGGTGAATCGTCGCGTCGACCACGGTTTCGCCTCCGGATTCGCGCCTAGAGTATTCGCACGTAGCGAACTAGTCAAGAACGAATCCACGTCTAGCGAATCGTGCGGATGCGACCGTCTCTGTCACACCGACGGAGCAGGGTTCGCCTACGCCTTTTGGCGCGCGGGCGCTGACTCGATCACGCCCTCGGCCATGGCGGAGCCAATCAAGGCGTCGAGTTCACGGAGGAGCCGCTTGTCGGGAATCGCGAGGAGGAGTTGTGCGCGGCGCGCGCCGAGCCGGGCGGAGAGGGCGCGGGATGCGGTTTCGAGGCTCTGCGACTTCGGCAGCGCATCGGAGAGCAAGAACGAGACGCTCTCGCGCGTCGCACGCGCGATCGCGACGACGTGCTCCGCATTGGGCGCGCGCCGGCCCTTCTTCCACTCGGTAACCGTGCTCGCGGCGACGCCCACCTTCTCGGCAAGCTCGTTGCTCTTCAGGCCCGAGTTACGAAGGGCTGCGGCGATGTGTTTGCCGAGGCGCTTCTTGAACTCCTCGGACTCGGCAGATTCCTTCGGCATCGGCAGCAGACAGTCCCGCGCAGCATTCGGACCACCATCGTGGGCGCCTAGCGTACACGAGTTCGCTTGACGCGAACCACATGAATTCGCTAAACGCGAATCCATGAAAAAGCGCCGCGAGCATCCGATCGACCGCTACTGCCGGAGCGCCGAGATCCCGCGCAGCGAGCTTGCGCGGCGCGCGACGCTCTCCCCGGGCTTTTTGTGCGACGTCGTGAACGGGCGCCGCGAACTCGGCGCGCGGGCGGCGCGCGCGCTCGTCGTTGCGAGCGAGAACAAGCTCTCGCTCGAGGAACTGCTCATGCCGGCGGCCGCATGACCGCGATCGCGCTAGAAGGGCCGCTTGATCTGGGCCGAGCACTCCATCTGCGTCACGTCGGCGCCGGCGAGATAAATCAGCATCTCGTCGGTCAGGAACTCGCGCGACGCCATGGTGTAGCTGCGATCGTCGACGGCGACGCGGCGCGTCCCGGAGAACGCGACGCACTGCACGACGACGCGCTTCGTGCTCGTCTCCGTGTTCTCGACGGTGAAGATCACCGTCGCGTAGTTGCCCTCGGCGTACCAGCGCTCGAGCTTCAGCGAGATCATCGCCTGCGCGGTGCTCGCGAAGAGCAGGGCGGAGGCGACCAGAGCGGCCCGCTTCATCAACACCTCCTGCGGCGCTCGGCTCGTGGCCGGCGCCTTAGCTGCCGTCTCAGCCTGCCATGGCCGAGGGCCGCAGGGCCACCTGTGAACTGTTTCACACGCCGATAGTGGCGCGGCTTCTCTCCTGGGGGGCGAGGGACCGTGAAGCGCGAGGCGCTGGACCATCCGAAGCTGCACCGGCTCGCCGACGAGCTCGTCCTACGCGCGGGCGTCGATCCACGCGACGCGTTCACGCTCGCGACCGGCGCGCTCGAGCGCCTGTGGGGCTGGACTGCCAAGCACTGCCCTGACGGCCGGATTGGCCGCTACCCGCACGGCGCGATCGCGCGCGGCTGCGCGTGGGCGCGCGACCCGGAGGCGCTGATCGCATCGTTCGTCGAGGCCCGCTGGATCGACGGCGTCGGCGAGCAGCTCGTCGTGCACGACTGGTCGCATCACGCCGATCGCCACGTGCACCGCGCGCTCGTACGCCGCCTCGAGCACTTCGACGACGGAACGAAGCCGAAGATCTCGCACGCGGACGAGGCCGAACGCGCTCGATGGCTCGAGCACTTCGTAGAGTCGGTGAACCCGCCGGGTAGCCCGCCGGGTCCGAGCCTGAGCCGTAGCCAGAGCCAGAGCCCTAAGAACCGTACCGTTGATCTGAGGAGATCTCGGGACAAAGAGCCGCTGCAGCGCGTGAACGGCCACGGCGGTTCGCTTTCGCGCCCCGGAACGGTGACGGCCGACGAGGCGATCACCGCGCGGGTGGGCGAGCTCCGCGAGCGCCTGCGCGATCGCTCGAGCGACGAGCGCAACCTTCGCGTGATCGTCGCGAAGCTGCCGTGGGACGCGGTCGATCTCGCGGCGCACGAGGCGTGGGCGGCGTTCCGCGACGGGCGCACCAAGACGCCAACGCCGTACTTCGTCGGGATCTGCAAGCGCCGCGCGCGCGAGCTCGCGATCGAGCTCGGCCTGCGCGGGAAGAGGAGGAGCGCATGAGCCCGAGCCTCGCCCGAGATCCGATGTTCGACGACGACGAGCCCGCGAGCTCGTCGCGCAAGGTCAACCACTGCGCGCAGCACGGCGCCTACAGCAAGGCCGTCGATCGTTGCCCGCGCTGCCCAAGGGAGAAAGAGCCTGTGAAGCCGATCGCTGTGAAGCGCCGCGCGAGAAAGGAGATCAACGTCCTCGAGAAACCCGAGAGGATCGAGATACTTCCGCCGGGGGGCGGTGGCACGCGCACGCGGTGGGATGACCCCGTGCTCTCAGCGCTGCGCGCGGCTCCCGGCGTGTGGCACAGAGTCGCCGAGGCCGAGGACACGAAGCACGCGACGAGCCTCGCGAGCTACGGGCGCAAGTCGCGCAAGGAGTTCGAGTACGCGGCGCGCGAGGCCACGGTCTACGCGCGCTTCGTGGGCAAACCGAAGAAGTGACCCCCGACGGCTTCGCCACGACGAGCGAGATCGCGCGGCTGCTCGATCGCCGCGATCTCGCGTGGCTGCGCGAGCGGCTTCGCTTGATGGAAATCCCCTCGCGTCGCCTCGGCCGCTTCGGGCGGCTGCAGTGGCACGTCGCCTCCGTGATGAAGGCATTCGCGGACGGTTCCACGCGGAACCATCAGGGGGAAACGGGGGGGGGCGTAGGGTGACGCCGGAAACCTGATCGCCAGCGCACGCGCCGCGTGTTAGGTGCCCTCGCGGGGGTGGGGCACGCTGGTGGGAGCGCGACGCAAGCGATCTGCGCGCAAGCCGACCGCGCGGCAGCTCGAAGTGCTGCGCACGCACGCGTTCCCGCCCGGGAAGAGCGGCAACCCGAGCGGCGTGAATCAGTTCACCTACCGCGCCGATTTCGAGGCCGCGCTCGACAGCCTGTTCGCCGCGGCGCCCACAGATGCCGAGCGCGTGGCGATCGCGAAGGCGGTCGCGAAGTTCTTCGGGCGCGGCAAGATCGCGCGGCTACAGGCCGACCTCGCGCTCGCGGTGATGCCGCGCGACGCGACCCGCGCGCAGCTCTCGGCGTTCATGCACGCGTTCGCCGCGCTGATCTCGCCGGGGCATCCGATCCTGACGCCGCGGCTCTGGCCGCAGTCTCCGCTCGAGGTGAAGCACGGCGGCGATCTCACGGTCACGCTCGAGGCGCGCGAGGCTGTGGCGCGTCGGCTCGATCGGTGGCTCGACGTCGTGAAGCGCGACGTCGCGGGGGCCGCGTGAGCGCCGCCGATCGCCTCGCCTTCACGCGCGCTCGCAGCATCGGGCGAATGCAGCGGCGCGAGCAGAACCGCGCGCAGCACGGCGGCGAGATCCGCACGCACTACGCGTGCCGCGGCTGCGGCGTCGCGCTCACGCACGGGACGCGCTGCAGCGACTGCGGAGGGCGCCCGCTCGAGCGCGAGCAGGAGATCGACGAGCTCGCCGAGCTCGAGCGCGAGGAATGCGAGCGCATGGCAGCAGAGCGCGCGTTCGAGGAGCGGCTGCGGTGAGCGCGTGGCTCCTCGTCGGCTGGTTCGCGCTCTACCCGAGCGAGCGCTTCTCGATCGCGACATTCGCGACGCGCGAGGCCTGCGAAGAGCGCGTGCTGTGGTTCAGCGAGTCGCGAAAGCGATCGCGCCAGCGCTTCTTCCAATGCCTCGAGGTGCCCGTCTCGCCGGCGGCGCCGGAGCTGGTGCCGTGAGCGCCGCACTCGAGCACGTGCGCGAGGAAGTGCGCTCGCTCCCCGAGCTCGAGCTGCTCGCGCTCGCCGAGGAGCTCTACACGTGGCGTCGCTGGGCACGCACCGAGCAGCTCGCGCCCGACGGCGACTGGTTCGTGTGGATGATCCAGGCCGGCCGCGGCTGGGGAAAGACCCGCACCGCGGCCGAGTTCGTGCGCGAGGAGATCGACGCGGAGCGCGTTCGCGTCGTGCACGCCGCGGCACCTACGTGGCTCGACGTCTGGTCGACGATGGTCTTCGGCAGCGACGACGCGCCTGGGCTCGCGCGCGTGTGGCCGCCGCCTCAGGCGC
>Ga0187894_10005122_pt1 | contig 13620 bp, 12 predicted proteins | sample GBC1701081metaG_FD_136650 | JGI IMG/M metagenome (GOLD analysis project Ga0187894, IMG submission 136650) | White microbial mat communities from a lava cave in the Kipuka Kanohina Cave System on the Island of Hawaii, USA - GBC170108-1 metaG ...
CTCTCCGCGCGGCGACAGGCCAAGCCGGTCGCGACGCAAAATAGAAGCCCGATCACACATCGAAGGTTCGTTTTCATCATTGCCCTCGCTAAATCAGAACACGCAACATTGGGTCACAGGATTCACCGCGGATTTTCACGGATGCGACGGATCAGCGCGGATTATCCGTATCAATCCGCCGTATCCGTGAAAATCCGCGGTGAATTTCCTGCCGATCTTGTGTGGCTCGATCTACAGTTCGCCGATGGCTTTTTCAAAATCGGCCCGCGCCGTCCAGAACGCCAACAAGGCCTGCTGATACCGATCCTGGGCCTCCGCGAGTCCGGCCTGGGTCTGCAGCACGTCCTTGTACAACACGGCCTCCAGCGCATATTTGTTGGTCACCACCCGAAACTTTTCGCGCGCCGCCTCCTGATGGAGTTGGCTGACGCGCAAGAGCGCCCGGGCTTCCTGCAATTTTCGGAACCGGTCGCTCACTTCGCGCAGGATCAAGGATTCGGCTTCGCGCAGCCCCTCGCGCGCCTGTTCGATAGTCTTTTGCTTCTCAGCCATCTCGTGTCTTCTGCGTCCCCAGTCGAAAGGCTGCCAGTTCAGGGTGAAACCCACGCCCGCCGCGTTTTGCGGCAGGACGGAGACGCCGAAAGCGGAGAAGTAGCCGAAGGTGAAGCTGACGTCCGGGATGGCCTCGGCTTTCTTGAGCCGGTGATCATACTCGGCCAGCTTCAATTTCAATTGCGCCTCTTTGATCTCCGGCCGCTCGGCCAGGGCGCGAGAATGGGCCGAGGAGAGTTCGACCTCATAAATCGCGCCGGCGGAAATCGGATTGACCGTGAATTCAGCGCGGATGTCGCGCCCAAGCAAATAGTTGAGCAGTTCTTTCGACGCCGCCATGTTGTTGCTCATCCTGAGCGACTCGTATTCTTCCTTTGCCACTTGCGTCTTGACGTCGAGGCTTTCTGAAGTGAGCGCGATCTGTTGAACCACATACTCGCCGACGACGCGGTCGAGTTCGCGGTAAAGCTTGAGCGTCTCTTCGGCGGACGCGAGCGCGCTTTGCATTTGCAGTATCGCGTAATAGCTGCGTTTGACCTGGTGGGCCACCTCCCGCCGTTTCGATTGGAGTTTGCTTTCGGCCACATCACGGCCGAGCTCGCTCATCCTGACGCCCAATCTGACGCGATGCAGTTGGGTGAGCGGTTGCGTGGCGCGCGCTAAGATGAATGCGCTAGGCCCATGGGAAGAAGTGATGACTGTATTGACTGGCGGAAACGGACCGACGCCTGGGAAAGCGCCGAAGACGCCCTTATCGAAACGGAACTCGGGCGGTTTGAACCATTGGAGTTGGAACAAAGAGATGTCGAATTCCGGCAGCCGGCGGGAGTTGATCACAGCCAGCCGGTCATCCGCTTTCTCGACCTCCAGCTTCTCGTGTTGGACCAGCCGGTTGTGCCGCAGGGCCGTCTCCACGGCCTGTTGGAGTGTGAGCGTTTCGCCGGGAGCATTGGTTCCCGTCTGGCCACAGACCGGAATTGGCAGAAACAAAACAGCGAACAGTATAGCAAGTTTGAACACGCGCCCCCTTTCAGCCTACGCCGAGTTACGAAGCTAACGCTATTTGAAGAATTGTGTCACGAATCCGCGCGGCCCGGTTTGGGACTATCCTCGGTCATGACAGGTTTGTCTATGACTACGGTTCGTCGAAGACTGGAAGGAGCGGGTTCCTCAACTACTTTCTTACTTTCGACGCTTGGGCCAGCATCCGGTCGCTTCTCGACGGGAGGTTTGGGTTTGGAGAAACTTGTGATGGCAGACAGGATCATGGATTTGTGGTCTTCTACGGCTTTTTTGCCTGCCTCGATAATTGCCGGCAATTCGTGCATGTCCCAGGGGTTTATGGTGCGATCGAAATCGACCTCGACGATCACTATTTCATGATGGTGCAGCGAAAACGAGAGAAACATCTGACTGCGCGTCAGCGTGCGCATCGTATTGTCAATATGGTGATAGAAGCAACTGAAAAAACCTTTGGGCTGGGCCTTCACTTTCTCCTTGAAGTCCAGGGCGATGATCACGTCCATATTCCTTTTAATGGCTTCCATCACCGGCACGGGCGCGCTGTAGATACCGTCTCCCAGGTGGCGGCCATCAATCCTGGCCGGAGGGAAGGCTGGAAAGAAGGCGCATGAGGCATAGACCGCCTCAGCGACCGACCCTTTGGTCAGGACGACGCCTTCTCCCGTATCCACATCAGTCGTCTGGATCAGTGTGCGGGGGCGCAGTTGCTCGAGCTTCTTGTCCCCAAAATAATCGCGGAGAGCCTTTTGCCATCCGTGAGGTTTGATGACGCCGGATGTTTTGTCGAAGGTCCCAAGACGCGAGTTGAAGATTCCCAGCAATGACCGGTAATCGAGCTTTGTAAACAAGGTCTTTTCCAGCTTCGCCAGGCCATGTTCGCGAATTTCGGCCGGCGAGCGCCCCATGCCGATCGAGGCGCAGGCCAACGCGCCGCCGCTGCACCCAACCATCAAATCGATAGGGATCTTTTGTTCTTCAAAAAATTCGAACAACGCCAGACCTGCCATCGCCTTAATCCCGCCGGTTCCAAGGACTACGGCGATTTTGGGTAGTTCTCTGACGCCCGTGGGCAAGATCGGTTTATCCATAATCGGTTTCAGTTCCGGCTCAGCCTCCCGGATATCACTCGTTGTTCTTGCGCCTGCTCTCGCGCGGCGGGGAAAGAACACCGGAAGCGGCGACCCCGGCGACTGCCTCCTCGCGTGTATCGTAGAGGCGCGCGACCATTGAAAAACCTGTTCTCTCGAAAATCTCTTTCGCAGGTTGACTGGGCGAGTGAAGCGCAATCCTCCCATCAACATTTAAAATCCGCTTGGCGACATTGAGCAACACGCGAAGCCCGGCGTTGTCGATATATTCGATCTGTGAGCAATCGATGATCAATTGCTTCGCTCCATCGTCAATTAACTTCACCAGATTGTCTTCCAAAGACTGAGCATTATTACTATCAAGACGCCCCTTGAGATAGAGAAACAACATATCAGTGTGTTTCTCTTTGATGACTTTCATGCTTGACCTCCTCTACATCAGCGTACGCGAGCAGGATCGTTGATGGGACAATTATATGGCCAATCATATTTCAGGGTAAAAGATGTTTTCAAGCTCCGCCCGGTTGCGAATCCATTTGTCGCCCTCCAAAAAGTGGACTGCCGTTTTATTACGAAATTGGCGCTTGCGCAAGACCGCCTTAGTCAGATTAGGATGGCCGCGCCGAGGAGTTTTTGAGAGCAGACCACACTATGAGCGTCCCGAATCTCATTGAAGGCTTTATACATTCGGGGCATTATCCCGAACGCTCTGGCGATCCGGAACCTGGAACGCGTCAAATCACAGTCAATCCCGGCATCTGACCTCTTTTTCAACTGACTTTCACTTCGCGCATCCCAGCCTGGATAATTCGTTGACACCACTTATTTGTAGTGATATTAATCAAGCATCCGAAGGTCATTTAGCATTTCTTAGCGGGTCAGTTCCACACATGAGCGATGTTGCCCCATTGACGCGGGTTCGAGAGGTTTAGAAGCGCCCTCAACCTGATTTTTCAGATCGGCGAAGCAATGAGATTGACTACTCGTTTGCAGCGCCCGAACGGATGCAAAACCGTTGAGCGAGCCTTCAACTTGGTTCGTTATATCTGAAGTCTCCGAAACTCAATAGTTGAGTTAACATTGGCGCCAAAAATGTTGTTGGCCCAACATGCGGTAGCTTGCCAAATCTCATTTCGATTCTAACTACAAGGTCATGGGGGGGCGTTCAATGATGAACGAGGCCACAATTGCCACAATTGAAGATATGCCTTGCTGGTATGTGATCCATACTCATCCAAAACAGGAAGATCGAGCATGCAGTAACTTGATGGTTCTAGGGGCGCCAACCTTCAATCCGAAAATTCGAGAGCGCCGTTATAATCAATTTGTAAATGTATCGACCTACGTGACGAAGTCTTTGTTTCCCCGTTATATTTTCGCTCATTTTAAAATCAACGACCTGTATCGTAAAGTCCGTTTCACCAGAGGTGTTTACAGTGTGGTCAGCTTCGGCGAAGGCCCGACCCCAATTGATGAAGAAATCATCAAACTGATTCAATCCAATATAGGGAAAGATGGCTTCGTCAGAATTAACGAGGATATTAAACCTGGCGATAAGGTGATAGTAAAGGACGGTCCGCTGAAAAATTTCGCGGGAATATTCGAGCGAGAAATGAAAGACACTGATCGGATAAGGATTCTTCTTCAGACTGTGAGCTACCAAGCTCATATCGAGATCGAAAAGGCTATGGTCAAGAAAGTAGGTTGAAATTCCCCATTCCGCTTGGAAACCTTTCAAAAAGAACCATGGATTATGGAGGTTAAATCAATGAGTTGGCACGATCCTGATAAGGAAGACACTACCATTTACAAAGTCGTGGTAAATCACGAAGAGCAGTACTCGATCTGGCCCGAATATAAAGAAAATCCCCTTGGGTGGAGAGATGTCGGTAAGGTCGGGCCGAAGGCGGATTGTCTTGAATATATCAAAGAAGTCTGGACCGATATGAGGCCGCTTAGCCTGAGAAAGAAAATGGAGGAAATGGCCAAGAATCCGCCGCCGCCGCCGCCGCCGCCCGATCCAAACAGACCCCGCGAAAAAAGTCTGGTCGATAGACTTTGTGAAGGCGATCATCCTGTTGAAGCAGGATTGCGCCCCGAGAGAACGGTCAAGCTGTTTAAAGAAGCTATCGACCGCAATTACGTACATATTAAGTTCACAAAAACGAGAGGTGGAACTGAATTAGGCGTCAGACTCGATTTGGAAGCTTGTGATTTCAGAGCTGCGGATTTTGAAAACGGAACCGGCTCAGCGCATGTCGAGGGGGATTTAACCTTGGATTACGTGAGGGTCAGGTGCGTCGCCGATATAGATCTCAAAACACTTGAGGGGAAAGGCCACCTGGAAAAAATCGAAGTTACATCCGGACATGCATAGGACATGATGAGCGCGACCGTATCGGCGCTTACGGATAGAGCAAAGAAAACCGGGCGAGGCTAAAATGGCTAATTTTGAGGAGTTTCAATTTCAAGCGGAGACTAAAAAACTGCTTGAATTGATGATTCACTCCCTTTACACGAATAAAGAGATATTTCTTCGCGAGTTGATTTCCAACGCCTCGGATGCGCTTGACAGGCTTCGCTTCGAGGCGTTGACCAATCCCAATTTGCTAGGGGAGAACGATAAATACGAAATACGACTGGAAACCGACAAAGAAGCCAGGACTCTATCAATTTCCGATACTGGAATTGGCATGAGCCGTGAAGAAGTAATAGCTAACATCGGAACCATCGCCAAATCGGGAACTCACGAGTTACGCAAAAACATCGAAGAGGCCTCTTCCTATAACATGGTCGCGGATCTCATTGGTCAGTTTGGAGTCGGGTTCTATTCTTCGTTTATGGTGGCTGATAAAGTCGTTCTGGTAACACGCAAGGCCGGCGAGACGACGGCGACCAGGTGGGAATCGACCGGCGCCGGCTCCTATTTTCTCAGTGACGGTGAGCGGGACAGTAAAGGCACAACTGTTACTCTGCATTTGAAGCCGGCTTACCACGAAAACGGGGCCGAAAGTGAATCTGAAAGTGGGATGGGAGATTTTACCGATCAGTGGGCGCTGTCGCGCATTGTAAGAAAATACTCCGATTTCGTGACCTATCCGATCATATGTAAACACGCGCATGAAGATACGGCGAATGACGGCGGCGGTGGCCGCGTGAAAGGATCGGAGTCCACGGTAATCATCGAAGACAAAATCCTCAACTCGATGAAGCCGATCTGGAGCCGCCCGCAGGCTGAAGTATCGGAAAGCGAATACGCCGAATTTTATCGACATATCTCGCACGATTGGACCGAACCGTTCAAAACAATATCGCTCAAAGCCGAGGGGGCGATCGAGTATCAGGCGTTGTTGTTCATACCATCCCAAGCGTCTTACGATCTTTTCTATTATGCCTCTCAAAGCGGGCTACGCCTTTATGCCAAGAAAGTCATGGTGGTTGAGAATTGCGAGGATCTTTTGCCGAGATACTTGCGATTTATTAAGGGCGTCGTCGATTCCGCGGACCTGCCCCTAAATATCTCACGGCAGATGTTGCAACAGGACCGGCATATCACACAGATCCGAAAATGGCTTACCAAAAAAGTCCTGGATGCGCTCACAGACCTTTTCGAGAAGGATTACGACCAATATCTGAAATTCTGGAATCAATTCGGCAGGGCTTTAAAAGAAGGGGTCTCATCCGATTACGACAATAAAGATAGAATACTCTCGATACTGCTTTTCCACTCCTCCGGCGATCCCGAGAAGCTGACGACTCTTAAGGGCTACGTCGAGCGCATGAAAGACGGGCAGGACGAGATCTACTATCTTACCGGAGAATCACGCGATGTGGTTGAGAATTCTCCCCACCTTGAAGCGTTCAAGGAGAAGGGTTGTGAGGTGCTTTATTTGATTGAACCGGTGGATGAGTTGCTGGCGCAATCATTGATGGATTATGAAGGGAAGAGACTCAAGTCCGTCGGAAAGGGGGCTGTCAAGCTGGGCAGTAACGAAGAAGAGAAGGAAAAAACTCAAACAGAGCTTAAGCGGAAAGAAGAGGAATCCGCCGATTTGTTAGCGGCGCTGCAAAAAGCTGTCGATAAGTATGTTAAACAGGTGCGCCTTTCAAACCGTTTAGTGTCGTCACCCGCCTGCTTGGTCGGCACTGAAATGGATTATAGCCCACAGATGGAGCGCCTTCTGCAAAAAGGGAAGGGCGGCGGGCCGAAACAACGCCGAATTTTGGAGTTGAATCCCAACCACGAGATATTTACCAGGATGCATGAGCGATTTAAGCAGAGCAAAGAAGACAAATCGCTTGAAGAGTACGCCGAATTGCTGCTGGGCTATTCTTTACTGGCTGAAGGATCGGAAATTCCGGATCCGACGAGGTTTAACCGGCTCATGGTTAATCTTATGCTCAAGACGCTATAAGAATCAGACGTGATCCCATTGGAACCATGCGCATTTTCGCCGTCTCCGACTTACACACGGATTTTGCCGAAAACTGGCGCCGGCTACGGCAGCTCTCGTCAATATCCTACCTACAAGACGTAGTCGTTGTGGCCGGTGACATTGCCGATAATCTGAAGATTATTGCCGGCACCCTTCAATTGCTACGGTCGAAATTCAGTAAAGTGTTTTATGTTCCCGGTAATCATGAACTGTGGGTTCGCGGCGCGCCCGGCAATTCGGTCGAGAAGTTCCGGCGCATCCTGTCTTTGTGCGACGAGCTAGGTATTCACACACGGCCTTCCGAAGCTGGGGAAACCTGGATTATCCCGCTCTTCTCCTGGTATGAATCCGCCTATGACGACGACAACAGCGCGGACGTCTCGGAACTGGAGGGATGGGCCGACTTCTATTTCTGCAAGTGGCCGGATGAGATTCAATCCGTTTCAGAATACTTCCTGAAGATCAATGAGCCGAATATTAAAGCCTATAATGGCCCTGTAATCACTCTGTCTCATTTCCTGCCTCGCCGCGAACTTCTTCCTCCCGTTTCAAAACTCAGCTTCAAAGGGCTTCCGCTCGTAGCAGGCTCTACGGCCCTTGACCGGCAAATCAGGGCGTTGAATTCACTTGTTCATGTCTTCGGGCACAGCCACATCAACTTTGATCAGATCATTGATGGAGTAAGATACGTCCATAACGCGTTTGGCTACCCGAAAGAAGAAGGGGCTTCGAACTTTTGCCTCAAGTTGATATGGGGAGCCGGCCATCAAGGATAAGGTATCCCCATAGATATGCCCGCAGGTCATTGGGATTGCCCGCCCAACAAAATCAGCATCGCGGTAAACGAAGCGCATGTCTGGAGGACATCGCTGAATCAGGATGAGACGACGGTCTTGGAGCTGTCGTCTTATCTCGCGCCGGATGAATACCGAAGAGCTACAAAATACCATAGAGCAGTAGATCGTGATCGGTTTATAGTAGCCCGCGGAGTCTTGAGGAGCATCCTTTCCACTTACCTTCACATCCCTCCTAACGAGCTACAATTTACTTATAACCAATACGGTAAACCGGCTATCTCTGACGGTCAGAACCGTTGCGCCTTAAATTTCAACCTATCCCATTCCAATGATCTAGCCTTGTATGTGACTGCCTGTGCGCGGAGTGTAGGTATCGACATCGAATATATTCGTAGAGACTTCGCTACACTCGAAATAGCTGAACATTTCTTCTCAAAAGACGAGGTCAGATCGCTCAAAGCAGCGCCAACAGACGGGATGATCGAGGCATTCTTTAATTGCTGGTCGCGCAAAGAATCGTACATCAAGGCGATCGGTATGGGAGTTTCGTACCCTTTAGACGGGTTCACCGTATCGCTGGCCCCCAATGCCGCTCCGGCTCTGCTGAAAGTCGCCGCGGATGAACGTGAGCCGGATCGTTGGCAAATGTATGAACTAAAGGCTGGAGAGGGATATGCCGCGTCATTAATTGTCGAAAACCCTCCCGTTACACTGAGACAATGGCAATGGATCGGCTGATTTCTCGAAGCGACAGCCTGATGGAAATCTGAACCACTAATTCTGTATATTTGCGACGGCGACCAGACCCATGATGAATAACAACATCATGAGCGCTTCCGAATCCCCGAAATTATAATTGACGAGAGAGCTTGCCGAGAAGCCGATCAATACGGCGAAGGCTCCGATCATCAGGCCGCTAGTCTTGACATCGCCTTTTTGCAGAGCCTGCTTAAATCCACGCCACGCCATAGCCATCATCACTCCCATCAACCATAGATAACAGCCGAGCGCGGGCAACCCGCGATCCAGCGCTATTTGAATCGGCGTTGAGTGTGTGTGTGTCACGTAATCGCCGGGGAACCCCCATTCCTCCCAGTGGCGCTTGTGCGCGTCTATCCCCACTCCGAGCAGCGGGTACTGTGGTATCAAACGCAGACCGGCCCGCATATACGCGAGGCGTCTGGAAGCGCTGTCATCATTGAAATTCAGAGTTACCTGTTGGCGAGTGGATGTGACCACATATGCGCCCACCCCCCCCAGGGTGAGTACGGCGACTACCGCAATGACCGGGGCAAAACGACCGCCTACGCTGATCGAGACGAACAACAATGCGACAATGAACGACGCAATCACCGCGCGAGACGCCGTCAGCGCCAATGCCAGAGCGAAAGAGACAAACACAAGACAAAGGAGGAGCAGCCGCGTTCGCGCCGCGTGTCGCTTCCATAACTTGATGCTCGCGAGCAATCCTCCATAAGTGAGCAGAGCCAGAATCTGCATCAACTCGGCGTAGGTTTGAAATTGCCGCGAAAAGCCGGAGACGCGAAACTGGCGACTCCGTCCGTTTACGCTGATCCCCAGCGGATTGGACCGGGTTTTCAACTCTTCAGTCACCGCCAGCGTGACTGGAACAGGGTCGCCCGCATGCAGCGCTTCAACTCCCAGGACCTGCCCCGCGCGATGCCGGCGAATAATGTTGGCAGCCTCTTCGATGGAAGATACCCTGCGGCGGCCGACCATCCAAATAACATCGCCGGGTTGTAACCGGCTGCCGGCGAGCGGGCTGTCGGCGTCAATCGCGGTGACGATCATCCCACGCCCACAGACTTTTTCAGTCAGGCTGAAACACACACCGACAAGGCTCGACACAATCAGCGCCCCGACAAGGAACGCTACTCCACCAGCGCGCAGATTGGTCACAATAATATAGATCACGCCAAAGACCAGGAGCGTTTTCAGCTTCGGCAGGCTGACACCAGGCTCGACGGAGAATACTGATGAAATGACCGTCAGACTCGCAAAACAAAGCAGTGGGAGGTCAATCGGCGTGCGGGTGAAATTGAATCGGCGAGTCGCCAGATCCCGCCCGATCCATGCGAGAAAACATATCCCCAAACTGATTTGAGCCGCAGCGATTGAATGCGGAAGAGAGAGCGCGAAAAGGGTAAGCCCGCAAAACAGTATGCGATTCGCCCACAACGCCGGAGTACTATCATCAATTCCAGTGAGAATAACGTCGGTAAGACGCAGCCTAGAAACAAAAGACATATAGTTGCGCATAGCTCGGTCGTGCGTAGGCTAAATCGAACGTCATTGCGGCGGGCACTTTAGTCGTAGTCGGCGGTTTTCGCAAGGAGAGCCGCTAATCAATTACAAATCGGCTCTGTGGCGAGGAGGTTATTCGTCGGCCGAAGATGATCTAATAAATGTCGCGGCGCCTCTGACGGATGGGTCCAATCACTTGACGCTTACCTTCACTGTGTTTGCCGCCTTTCCATCCACGGTCAGCGCAACGTCAACTTCGCCACGCCCCATCAGGCTGCGTGGAAGGCGCAGGTTGGCCTGGTCAAGTCCCGCTAAAACACCCTGCGCTCCGGCGTATAGCACAGACCGGCGCCCATCAAAATCAGGATGACCAGGGCGCTGGCGTTTCGTCGTGTATATCCAGTGGCAAGGCCGTTCCGCCGAGCGGTTTTATCGAGCGAACAAACAAATCGTCGTTTAAGACACATCGTGACAAACCTCATTACGTTCATCTTTCATCTGGCGCCTGAAACCTATTCAGATCGAAGCGCGATCACCGGGTCTACTCTCGTCGCCCTCCGCGCTGGTAAATAGCAGGCCAACAAGGCGACCATCGTTAGCAGCGGGATGATCGCTATAAACGTTAGGGGGTCAGTGGCGCTCACCTCGAACAACAGACTCGTCATTGCGCGGGTCGCCACGCTCGCGCCGACCAGACCGATGGCGACGCCGATCAGCAGCAGCGCCAGCCCTTGCCGCAAGATCATCTTGAGCACGTCGCCGGCTTGCGCGCCTAACGCTATGCGGATGCCGATCTCGCGCGTGCGCTGGCTGACTCCATAAGACATCACGCCATAGAGGCCTACGGCGGCCAGCGCAAGCGCGATGGTGGCGAAGACGCCCAATAATGTCAAATTCATCCGCTGGGGCGCAATGGAGTTGGCTCGCATTTCCGCCAGCGTGCGGATGTCATAAATCGGCTGCTCGGGGTCGAGCGAAAGCACTTGCTGGCGCGCCACCGCAATCAACGTCTCCGGGGCCAGCGTCGTCTTTATTACCACAGACATGTTCCCCTCCGTCCGTTGGAGGGCCGAAAGGTAAGCCTGGACCTTCCCGCCTTGGTCGCTGAGCGTTTCCTCTCTGACCCGCTTCACCACTCCAACGACCGTCATCACCGGGTGTTGCTCCCTCGGCCCCCAGGGTAGACGGACTTGCTTGCCGATGGGGTCTTCATTGGAGAAGTGGCGCCGCGCGAACTCTTCGTCCACGATAATCACGTTCAACATCGCATTCTCCGACCGCTCCCGAGGCGTACCGCGAACGTGTTCGCGATTGTCCTGTTCGGTGAACGCCCGACCACGCAGCGCCGGAATTCCCATCACCCGGAAATAGTCCGGGCCGGCAAGATGCATTTCCACTTCCGGACGTTCAGACGGCGGCGGCTCCGGTCGCCCCTCGATCAGAAAAGACGTGGACCAATTGAGAGTACCCAGTGGAAGCCGCGCCGCGACGCTAGCCGCCTCTACACCGGGCAGCGTGCGAAGTCTGGCCACCAGGCTCTGGTGAAAGCCGCTGAGCGCATCCGGGTTCGGATACTTCCGTTCCGGCAGGTTCATTCGAAATGTCAGGACGCGTTCGTCATCAAAACCGGGATCGACCCGTTGCAACTGGTAAAAACTGCGCAACAGCAGGCCCGCGCCGACCAGCAGCGTGAGCGTCAACGCGACCTCCGCTACGACCAATCCGTGGCGTAGCCGCGCCCGCCCGCCCGTCGAGCCGCGAGTCGTCTCCTTGAGCGCGCTCTGCAAATCCATTTGGCTCGTCTGCCACGCCGGAGCCAGCCCGAACAAAATGCCCGCGAGCAACGCCACAACAGCAGAAAACAGCAACACGCGACCGTCGAGTCTGATCTCGCCCGCGCGCGGCAGGCTGTTCTGACTGAGGGACACAATCAGGCTCAGACCCCATTGCGCGAGGAGCAGGCCGGCCGCGCCGCCAACGCCGGCGAGCAAGACGCTCTCGCTGAGCAACTGCCGGATGATGCGCCAACGGCTCGCGCCGAGCGCCGCGCGCAGGGCCATTTCCCGCTGCCGGACTGTGGCGCGAGCCAGCAGCAGATTCGCCACGTTAGCGCAGGCGATAAGCAGCACCAGCGCAACCGCGCCGAACAAAATCCATAAGGCGCGCCGCGCCTGGCCGACCTGGCTGTCGAGGAGGAATCTCATTCCCACGCGATAGTTTTTGTTCGTATCCGGGTATTGTTGCGCGAGCCGCGCGCCGATGACGTCCATCTCGGCGCGGGCTTGCTCGAAGCTGACGCCGGGCTTGAGCCGGGCAATCGCGCTGCTGTGACGCTCGCTGCGATCTTGCCGATCTGACGTGTCGATTCCAGCCTCAACCGGCGCCCACAGACTCACCTTGCGGAGGAATTCGAAACCGGCGGGCATGACGCCGAGCACAGTGTAGGCGTTTCCGTCGAGCGCGATCGTTCGATTCACGATGCCCGGATCGCCCCCGAAGCGGCTCTGCCAAAGCTCATGACTCAACACCACCACTCGCGGCCCGCCCGGTTTGTCCTCATCAGTCGTGAAAACCCGGCCCAGCGCAGGCTGTACCCGCAGCGCGGCAAAGACCTCTGAGGCGACGTGGCCGGCTGACAAACGGAGCGGCTCGCCGGTTCCGGTAAGGTTGTAAGTCGGCCACTGGTATAGCCCCATGTGCTCGAACACCGTTTGCTGCGCCCGCCAGTCGGTGAAGTTGAGATAAGAGATGGCGCCATTCGACCCATCCGGCTCGATCTCGCTCAGCCGCAGCAGCCGGTCGGATTCCGGGTAAGGCAGTGGGCGCAACAACACTGCATTCACCACGCTGAAGATCGCCGTGTTCGCGCCAATACCCAGAGTCAGCATGATCACGGCAATCGCCGTGAAGCCCGGGTTCTTCATCAACATTCGCGCGCCGTAGCGCAGGTCTTGCCAAGTGTCTTCAAACCAGCGCACGCCGCGAGCGTCGCGGCTTCGCTCTTTCGCCTGCTCCACCCCGCCGAAAGTTTTACGAGCCGCGTAACGCGCCTCCTCCGGATTCATCCCCAAGCGGATGTTCTGTTCGGTCTGCCGCTCGACGTGGTGGCGCAACTCCTCATCCAGCTCACGCTCCATCTCCGATTTGCGCAGCAGCGCTTGTAATCGCATCCTCAATTTGCTCAGCATCACGACCTCCTTGAGATTGGCTTGTCCAATTTATGAATTCGACTCAATCATTGCGAAGCGCTACCAATGGATCAACTTTCATCGCGCGCCGCGCCGGTACCCAGCACGCCACGAGCGCCACGCCGATGAGCAATAGCGCGACTACGCCAAACGTCAGCGGGTCGGTCGCGCTCACGCCGAACAATAAGGTTTTCATCAGCCGCGTCACCGCAAACGACGTAATCAACCCAAGCCCCACGCCCGCGAGCGCCAGCCCCATCCCGCGGCGCAA
>Ga0187894_10005123_pt1 | contig 13620 bp, 10 predicted proteins | sample GBC1701081metaG_FD_136650 | JGI IMG/M metagenome (GOLD analysis project Ga0187894, IMG submission 136650) | White microbial mat communities from a lava cave in the Kipuka Kanohina Cave System on the Island of Hawaii, USA - GBC170108-1 metaG ...
ATTCGAAGACCCGGTCGCTGCGGTCCGGCAGCCACAGTCGCACGTCGTCGAACCGCGCGTCGCGCACGTCTCGACGGCTGGCCGCGCCAATGTCGCAGGGAAGATCGAAGAAGGAGCCAACGGCCTCGGCGACGCGCTCGCGATGCGCCGCGGCCAGGTACCAGACGCGCGAGAGAATTCCCGCCGCCGCCGCGGCCGCCACGCCGAGGATCAGTGCAATCCGCGTCCGTCGCGTCACGTCGCGGGAGTCCGTCGCAGCGCGGCGAGATAGTTCTCATAGGCGGCGCGCAGGTCCGACAGGGTGTCGCCGCCGAATTTCTCGACGAAAGCGCGGGCGATTTCGAACGCGACGACATGCTCGGCCACGATCGACGCCGCCGGCACGGCGCAGATGTCGCTGCGCTCATAGTCCGCCCGGGCGGCCTGCCGCGTGCGCAGGTCGACCGTGTCGATTCCCTGCAATAGTGTGCTGATCGGTTTCATCGCGGCGCGCAAAAGAATCGGCATGCCGTTGGTCATGCCCCCTTCCAGTCCGCCGGCGTTGTTGCTGCGCCTCACGAAACCCGCCGATGGTTCGCTCGCCCGCGCCGGAAGGTGATCCATCGCATCGTGCACGGTGCTGCCCGGCCGCTCCGCCGATTCAAACCCCGCGCCGATCGAGACGCCCTTGATCGCCTGAATCGAACCGATCGCCGCCATCAGCCGCCCGTCGAGCTTCTCCTGCCAGCGCATGCAGCTTCCCAGCCCCGGCGGACAGCCGAACACCCGCACCTCCACCACGCCCCCCAGCGTGTCCTTGCTCTGCCGCGCGGACTTGATCGCTTCGATCATCGCCGCCGACGCCGTCGCATCGGGGCAATAGACCTCCGATCCATCCCGCCCCGCCCGCAGCGCGTCCGGCGTCGCGTCGCGCCATGCCGTCTCCGCGATGCCGACGCCGCCGATCCGAGCCACGAAGCCGACGAGGGAGATGCCGAAGGGCTCGATGAGTTGCCGCGACAGCGCGCCCGCTGCGACGCGCACGACCGTCTCGCGCGCGCTGGCGCGCTCCAGCACCGGGCGGCAATCCTCCGTGCGCCACTTCATCGCGCCGGGAAAATCGGCGTGCCCAGGTCGCGGACGATGGAGCGGCGGGGTCTCATCTATGCGGTAGTCGCGGTTTTCAATCTGGAGCGTGACCGGCGAGCCAATCGTCTCCCCGCGCAGCAGCCCCGACAGAATTCGCACCTCGTCGCGCTCGATCTTCTGCCGCCCGCCACGGCCGAAGCCCCCCTGTCGCAGCCGCAGGCTGTGGTTGATCGCCTCGACATCGACGCGCAGGCCGGCCGGCAGCCCCTCGATCAACGCGACCATCGCCGCGCCGTGCGACTCACCGGCCGTGCGGTAATCCAGATTTGCCATCAAGGTATTTGAACGGATCGCAGCGCAGCCTGCATCGGGCATCCCGCGATATGGATGGAATCGCGGCGATCGCCGGGACCATTACTGCTCGCCAAGCTTTTGTGCCGCAGTAGCTTCGTGATCGGTCCGGGTTCGAATCCGACGGGCTCTCTCTCCAGATCCGGCGGCCGGTCGGCTCGTTTGCAACCCCCCCGAACACCGTTATACTTGCTCGTTTGCCCAACCCCGAACACGCGGGACGCAGTGTCTCCGCCGGGGGCGCGAAATCCACCGTCAGGCCGCGGCACGCATCCATGCGGCGCGGCGCCCGATCACCTACGCCGCGATGCGCGGGGGTCGAACGGGAAACGCAGAAGTGCAGTTGAGAAACCTCCCTCATGCCCGCATCCAACATTCTCGATCAGATCAGTCTCGTCCGTGATGAAGTCGACCGCGAGTACAGCCGGGTCTTTTCCGAAGGCTTCGACATCTCCGAAGTCGAAAAGGCGATGAGCCCGCTGCTGGGGACCCAGGAAACATCCACGATCATGACCGGCAAGGTCGTGAACATCACCGGCAACGATGTGATCGTTGACGTGGGCATGAAGAGCGAAGGCTACGTCGCGCTGAACGAGTGGGACGATCCCAGCCGCATCAAGATCGGCGACACGGTCGACGTGATGCTTGAATCGGTCGAGGGCGAATCCGGAACGATTATTCTCTCCAAGCGCAAGGCGGACCGGGTCCACGGATGGAACCGGATCATGAACGAGTGCAAGGAGGGCGACCGCGTCAAGGGCCGCGTGACCCGCAAGACCAAGGGCGGCCTGCTGGTGGACATCGGCGTGCCGGTCTTCCTGCCCGCCAGCCAGATCGACATCCGCCGCCCGGGCGACGTGGGCGAATACGTCGGCCGCGACATCGAGGCGCTGGTGCTCAAAATCGACACCGAGCGCCGCAACATCGTCATCTCCCGCCGCAAGCTGATCGAAGAGGAGCGCAACGCCGCCAAGTCCCGCCTGATGGCGGAAATCGAGATCGGCCAGATGCGCAAGGGCATCGTCAAGAACATCGCCGACTTCGGCGCGTTCGTCGATCTCGGCGGCATCGACGGCCTGCTGCACATCACCGACATGAGCTGGGACCGCATCGGTCACCCGAGCGAGCTGCTCAAGATCGACCAGGAAGTCACGATCAAGGTTCTGCACGTTGACAAGGACAAGGAAAAGATCGCCCTGGGCCTCAAGCAGACGCAGGCCAACCCGTGGGAGGCGGTCGAGCAGAAGTACCCCGTGAGCACGCGGCTGAAGGGCGAGGTGGTCAATCTCGTCAACTACGGCGCGTTTGTCCGGCTCGAGCCGGGCGTCGAGGGTCTGGTCCACGTCTCGGAGATGAGCTGGACGCGGCGCATCAACCATCCCTCGGAAATGGTGAACGCCGGGGACCAGGTCGAGGTCGTGGTCCTGGAGATCAACAAGGACAAGCAGGAAATCTCGCTCGGCATGAAGCAGATCGAGGTCAACCCCTGGCTGCGCGTCGCCGAGAAGTATCCGCCCAACACCGTGGTCAACGGCAAGGTGCGCAACCTCACCAACTACGGCGCGTTCGTCGAGATCGAGGAAGGCATCGACGGACTACTGCACGTCTCCGACCTGAGCTGGACCAAGAAAGTCAGCCACCCTTCCGAAGTGCTCAAGAAGGGGGACGAGATCAAGTGCGTCGTGCTGACCGTCGACCAGGAGAAGCAGCGCATCGCCCTGGGCCTCAAGCAGCTCACCGAGGATCCGTGGCTGCGGGCCGTGCCGGATCGGTACATTCCCGGCATGATCATTCGCGGCAAGGTGACCAAGATCACCAACTTCGGCGTCTTCGTGGAGCTGGAGCAGGACCTCGAAGGTCTGCTGCACGTCTCCGAGCTGGCCGACCACAAGGTCGAGGACCCGCACAAAGAGGTCAAGATCGGCGAGGAGATCGAGGTCAAGATCCTCCGCGTCGACACGGGCGAGCGGAAGATCGGCCTTTCCAAGAAGCGCGCCGACTGGGCCGCCACGCCCGAAGGGGCCGACGCCCAGACCAAGTCCGGCAAGCCGCGTGCCCGCCGTGGTGGTCTGCATGGGGCGGCCGAGATCGGCACCGACGTCATCAATTCCGAGGCGTTCCTGCGGCAGCCGGGCGAGACCCAGCCCTCCGAGGGCGGCGAGGAGTCGGCCGGCGAGTGACGCCGGCGACGAATTGACCGGACCCGGAACGTCTAAATAACGGTACGACGCTACCGAATCGCGATCGGCGCGGCAGATTCCCGTCGTGAGTGCAATAATAGATGGATCGAGAGTTCCGCGTCGGCTGCGGTGATGCCGGCATTAGCCGAACCGAGGCATCACTTGCGCCGATGAGACAGGCAGCGCCGCGGCAAACCGGCGCTCCGCGTTGAGGAGGGCTGCGCCATCGCGACGGAACTCGGATTACAAACGTATCTGCGCCAGATCAACGACGCCCCGCTCCTCACCGCCGAGCAGGAACGCGAACTGGGCTACGCGATCCGCCACGCCGAGCGCGCCGCAACCGATTTCGCCGCCGGCAAGGTCTCGCTGCCGCAGCGCGAGGAACTCGAGCACCGCGGCCACGAGGCGCGCGAGCGAATGGTCCGCTCCAACCTGCGGCTCGTCGTCAAAATCGCCAAGAACTACCAGAACCGCGGAATGGCCCTCGCCGACCTCGTCGAAGAGGGCAACCTCGGCCTGCTCCGCGCCGTGGAGGGTTTCGACCCCGACCAGGGAACCCGCTTCAGCACCTATGCAAGCTGGTGGATCAAGCAGGCCATCAAGCGCGCGCTGATCAACACCGTCCAGCCGGTGCACATCCCCGCCTACATGGTCGAAATGATCGCCCGCTGGAAGCAGGCGCAGCGCGAATTCGAGGAGAAGAACGGCCGCAATCCCAACCTTCAGGAGCTGGCCGAGTTCATGCAGCTTCCGGAGCGCAAGGTGCGGATCATCCGCCGCGCCGTGCGGGCGTTCAATTCGCCGACGCAGAGCGGATCGGACGTGGACGGCATCTCGCTGAGCGAAATGCTCCCCGACGAAAAGACCCCCGCCCCGGAAAGCCAGATGTTCAGCGCCGGCGAGTCGGAGTTGATCCAGAAGCTGCTCGCCGTGCTGGATGACCGCGAGGCGCAGATCCTCAAGATGCGATACGGGCTGGAGGACGGTCAGCCGATGACGCTCAAGGACATCGGCGCGGCCATCGGCCTGACGCGCGAGCGTGTCCGGCAGATCGAAGCCGACGCGCGGCGGAAGATGAGCGAGCTGCTCGAAGCCCAAAGCTGATTGGGGACGTCACTCGCGACAGATCGCAGAACCGCGGATCGCGGTTCCGACGATTCTCGACGACCGCCGTGCAGTTCCCCGCCTGTAACCTCTATTCCTACATAGTCTTACAACGTGCCACCGCGGACAATGAACTCTCTTGTTCTGCGACCGGGCCTTCCAGCGTCGCGCGCCGCCACCGCCCCGCACAATTCCCCCCATCGCAGCGCCCGCGACGTTGCCGACGTATAAGACAATAATCCCGCGCGGTCGCTCGCTTCGGTTGCGCGCGGTCCGCGACCGCCTGTTCTCCTGATTCCGCGGAGCATTCGTGGATACGCCCGTCCCTTCCCGGTTCAATCCGCTGGCCGGCTTCGTGCTTGACGTGCTCGAGCGCTTCGGCGACTTCTGCCTCTTCAGCGGCCGGACGCTGCACCTCACGGTTCCCGGCTCGCGCTCCTGGCGAAGCTGGCGGCTGCTCCTGCCGCAGTTCTACGAAATCGGATGCCGCACCGTGCCGGTGATCCTCGTCACCGGCTGTTTCGTCGGCATGGTGCTGGCCGTGCAGTCGGTCGATCAGTTCAAGAGCTTCGGCGCCGAGGACCGCATGGGCGTCGTCATCAACGTCTCGGTCGTCCGCGAGCTGGGACCGGTCCTCGCCGCCGTCATGCTCGCCGGGCGCATCGGCGGCGCGCTGACCGCCGAACTCGGCACGATGAACGTCACCGAGCAGATCGACGCCATGCGCGCCATGGGCACCGACCCGATCCGCTTCCTGGTCGTGCCCCGGTTTCTCGCCTGCCTGCTGCTCACGCCGATCCTCACTGCCTACTGCGACCTGATGGGCGCGCTGGGCGGCGCCTTCATCGCGGTCTTCATGGGGGACGTTTCCGCCCGCCCCTACTGGGATTACACCGCGCTGGCGCTGGGCTGGTACGACGTCTTCACCGGCCTGCTGAAGGCGCTGGTCTTCGGCGGCTCGATCGGGCTGATCAGTTGCTACAAGGGATTCACCTGCCGAGCGGGGGCCGAGGGGGTGGGCCGCGCCTGCACCGAGGCGTTCGTCAGCAGCTTCATCGCCATTCTGGTCCTGGACTTTTTCCTCGCGTATCTCATGCAGAACGTCGGAGTCGCGATCTGGGGATTCAAACCGCTGCTTTGAGCAAGCCGGAACGTCAAGACGCGGGATCGCCCGCCGGCCACGCCGCTCCCCTCATCGAACTGAAGGGAGTTAAGAAGCGCTTCGGCCGGCAGGAGGTGCTGCGCGGACTTTCCCTGCGCTTCGATGCCGGCAGGACCACCGTCATCATCGGCGAGTCGGGCACCGGCAAGAGCGTGCTGCTCAAGCACATCGTCGGGCTGCTGCGCCCGGACGCGGGCGAAGTGCACTTTCACGGCCGGCGCGTCGATGGGCTGGATGAATCGCAGTGGCACGACGTGCGGCGGCGCTTCGGATTTCTGTTTCAGGGCGGCGCGCTCTTTGACTCGCTCAGCGCGGGCGAAAACGTCGCCTTTCCGCTGCTCGAGCATGCCCGGCTCGCGCCCGCTGAAGTCACCCGCATCGTGGCCGAAAAGCTGCGAATGGTGGGTCTGGACGGCATCCAGGCCAAGTACCCCGGGGAACTCTCCGGCGGGCAGAAGAAACGCGTCGCGCTGGCCCGCGCCATCGCGCTGGACCCGGAAGTGGTGCTCTACGATGAGCCCACCACCGGCCTGGATCCCGTGCGGTCCGACGTCATCAACGAGCTGATCCGCAAGCTGCAGCGCGAGCTGAACGTCACTTCCATCGTCGTCACGCATGACATGGTCAGCGCTTACAAGGTTGCCGACCGCATCGTGCTCCTGCGGGCCGGGCAGGTGCAGGCCGACGGCACCGCCGACTTTTTTCGGACCAGCAGCGATCCCCTCGTGCGCCGCTTCGTGGACGGCCGTGCCAACGAGGAGGATTTGAAGGCCCTGAATGACTGACGGATCGATCGAAACGAGGTAACCCATGCAATCGCAACGGTCCAAGACCATCATGGTGGGCGCTCTGGTGATCGGCGGAATGGCCATCACCGGCTATCTCATCATCCTTTTTGGAGATGTGCGCAACCTTTTCGGCGGCGGAACCTATCCGCTGAATATCTACTTCGCCGACGGCGTCGCCAACACGCGCGAAGGGACCGACGTGATGCTCGGCGGCAAGCGCATCGGTGGCGTCTCGCGCATCGATTTCGTCAGCGGCGACAATCTCGCCGAAGGGGTGCAGGTCGTCTGCAACATCGAAAAACGCTACATCGTGCCGCGCAGCGCCCGCGCCTATGAGATCATGAGCGCGCCCGTCATGGGCCGCGCCGTCATCCAGGTCTTCGTCCGCCGCGGCGTCGCCGAGGAGATCGTCCCGCCCGACGCGCAGATTCCCGGCGAGGTCCGCGGCATCGTCGAGACGCTCCTGCCCCCCACCATGGCCCCCGCGCTGGAAACCTCGATCCGCCAGATCGGGGAACTGGCCGAGTCGCTCCGCCCCGTCGCGAAGGGGCTGGACTCGCTGCTGGAGAACCGACCGACCGAGGAGGTCGACCGCGATTCCGCCGTCATGGTCGCCAACCTCTCCACCGCCGTGCAGCGCATGGATCAGGTGCTCAGGAACATGAACAACCTGGTCGGCGCGCCAGATCAGCAGGCCCAGTTGCGCGAAACGATCGCCAACATGAAGGCCTCCAGCGAAAAACTGAAGGCCGCGCTCGACGAGATTCATTTGCTCGCCAATGACGTGCGCGGCACCTCCGGCGAATTCCGCGCCGCCATCGTCGATATCCGCGGCTTCATGTCGCGGCTCGATGAAATGATGCAGGGCCTCTCCGGCGCAGGGGTCGATACGCTCCAGACGTTCGGCAGCACCGCCGTCGCGATGGAACAGGTGGTCAACCGCATCAACGAGGGCAAGGGCACCGCCGGCCTGCTGGTCAATGACAACCGGCTCTACGAGGCGATGCTTGAGATGATGCAGCGCATGGACGCAGCCATCGGCAAGTTCCAGGAGACGCTCGAAATGTGGCAGCGCGGCGAGCTCCGCTTCAAGATCATGTAACGCCACCGGTCGCGCCGGGCGCCCGCCCGGGTGATGCTCTTTTCGCGTGCCACTGCTTCGGGCGCCGCTGTCAAGCAGTGGCTGCCTGCCGCGAGCCGCGCCCCACGGTCTCAACCGGTGCTTCCCATACTCCAACCGCACAGTTTGCCCATCCCCCCATTTGCAGGTATAAATAGTGGTTGGAATCGGCAACCTGTCGTTCCAATCCCGGCCGCGTACCCAAGTGGTTCAAGGGGACGGATTGCAAATCCGTTATTCGCCGGTTCGAATCCGGCCGCGGCCTTGAATCGTCGCCGCGAACCCGCACCCGCAGCGCCGAATCTTCGGAATCGCCATGCCGACGCTCCATCGGAATTCAGGCGTCATGCCGCTCCGCGCGGCGCTGCTGTTGACCGCGCTGCTCGCGCTGAGTCAGATGAACCTGATGTGTCCGCCCCCGCCGCCCGATCCCGGGCCGGCACAGCGCCCCGCCGTCACCGACTGCGGCTCCGTCGCCGTGGCCTGTTTCGATGAGCTGCCGCGTCAGCCGGGGCAGATCACCGTTTTCCGCCCCACCACCCGGTGGAACCGCTCCGACCTGACCTGGAGCGTGACGCTCAATCCGAATCTCAATTCCGCGGCGCAGGAGACGGTCTTCAACGCGATCTTCGCCGCCTGGGGCGAGGTGACGCCGATCAACTTCACGCGCGTCGCCTCCAACGGCGACATTCGGATCTCCTTCGAGCGCGGCGAACATGGCGACGATTTTCCCTTCGACGGAATGGGACGCCGGCTCGGTCACGCATGGTTCCCCAGTTCCAGCCGCGGCGGAACGGTCCATCTCTGCGCCGACGAGGACTGGGCCGTTCCCGGCAAGACCGGGCAGTTCGATCTCTTCACGGTCGCGCTGCACGAAGTCGGTCACGCGCTGGGAGTGGAGCACACGCTCGCCGAACCCGCCGTGATGGCCTACAGCTACGGCGGCGGGATGGCGGCGCTCTCGTCGGACGACATCGCCGCGGTCCGCCGTCTCTACGGCAACCGCGAGGGCACGATCCAGCCGCTGCCCATCGACCTTCCCGGCCAGTTCAGCACCGCGGTCCCCAACCTCGTCGCGCGCGGCGACCCCGACACCGACCTCGACGGAATCCCCGACACGATGGAGGTCTTCTACTTCGCCACCGATCCCTTCCTGGCCGACACCGACGGCGACGGCGTGGACGACCTGACCGAGATCTTCATCAACGGCACCAACCCACTCGTCGGCGGCGACGACACCGATCTCGACGGCCTGCTGGACGAAGACGAATTCTTCTTTGGAACCGACCCCTTCAACTTCGACAGCGACGGCGACTTCATCGGCGACGGGTTCGAACTCTTCTACTATGGCACCGATCCGCTCAATCCCGACACGGACTTTGACGGCGTCAGCGACTTCGACGATCCTTTCCCGACGTTCAGTCAATATCTGCTGATCGACGCCTGCGCGGCCGGCTTCGATTTCGACTGCAACTTCAACGGGCTGCTCGATGATTGCGACGTCGCACTCGGAATCAGCGAGGACTTCAACGAGAATTTCGTCCCCGATGAGTGCGAAGGCGACTTCGATCAGGACGGTTTCCTCGATTTCGAGGATGCCTGTCCCTTCGATCCGTTCAAGGCGGATCCGGGCTTCTGCGGCTGCGGCTTCGACGACTTCGACAGCGACGAGGACGGCCTGCCGGACTGCTACGACGGCTGCCCGTTCGATCCCTTCAAGTATGGTCCGGGCTACTGTGGTTGCGGCTTCGACGACACCGATTTCAACTTCAACGGCTACCCCGACTGCTTCGAGTAACCGGACTGCCGGCAGCGCCCGCCTCATCCAACTCGCGCTGCTGTTCCTGTCACTCTCTGTATCGCTGCCGCTCCGAGCCGACCCCCGCGGCCCGCTCACGCTCGAACCGCCGCCTCCGCAACCGGCGGCTACCGCTCCGGCCTCCGCGCCATCGGATGAGTCCCGGGTCTTCTCCCTGCTCGATCAGGCGGCGCGCTCGCTGAGCGCAGGCCGCTATCGGGACGCGCTCGCCGGCGCGGACCAGATCGAATCCGACGAGCCCAACAACCCCTGGCTCTGGTACATGCGCGGCGCCGCCCGCGCTCCGCTGGGCGAGCCTTACAAAGCGATGGCGGCGCTGGACCGCGCCGCCGCGCTGATCGACCCGGACGATCCCGACGCCGCGCGCCTGTTGGAGCTGATCCGCCGCCAGCGCCGCGACGCCCGCCGCCGCACGCTCAGCCTGACGCTCGAAACAGGCCTCGCCTACGACACTAACGTCACCTTCTTCGGCACCGGCGCCTCCTCGCTCGGCGCGATCTCCGGCCAGGCGGACGGCAAGTATCTGCAGCGATTCCTGATCGACTACGCCCCGATCGCCGACGCGAACCAGACGCTCGCGATCTCGGCCCGGCTCGCACACTCCTGGCATTTCGACATCGAAGAGTTCAACTACCAGGACTATGGAATGACCGTGCAATACACGCGCCGGCTGGCCGATCGACTCGACGCGCTGTTGCGATACGACTTTGACATGGCCCTGCTGGGCAACAAGTCCTTCGGCCTCGATCACATATTCTCACCCGGCCTGCTCTACCACTGGGAACCCTCCGACCGCGCGTTTCGGCCGCTGGAGTCGCGCGTCAACTACGTCTTCGAGTCGCGCGATTTTCTCTTCGACACCGATCCAATGCTCGACCAGGATGGCTTCGCAAACGGCGTCGCCGCCGAGCAGTCCTTCCGCCTCCGGCCGGTCCCGAATCACAACTGGGCATGCGATCTCACATTCGGCTACCGCTACCTCAGCGTTCCCACGCAAGGGGAGGAGTTCAACCGCTACGAGCATCAGTGGTATCTCGGCTGGCTCGCTCCGCTCCACAATCCGCTGCTTCCCGACAAGCAGCTCCTCTTCCGCTTTCAGGCTGACTGGCTGCTGGCGCAATACCGATACCCAAGCGAGTTCGACGCCGGCGGCCGCAGCCGCCGCGACCTGATCCCGGCGCTGACCTTCGCCCTCTCGCAGAAGCTGGTGGAAGATCTGGATCTCGGCGACCTGACGCTGCACTTCGTCATCATCTGGAGCGATGCCGATTCCAACGTGGTGACGGAGGACTTCGGCGAACCTTTTACCTACGACAGGTCGGTGTTCGGCGTCCAGCTTGAGTGGAACTGGTAGCCGCACTGCGCACTCATCGGGTTTTTCAAGATCGCAACCGGAAGGGAGCGGACTGATTTCGCCAGAGAATCGCCGGTATCGCGCGATATAATCCATGCGATCCAGGAGCGATTCCCCTTTGCCGACCCCCGCTGAAACACAACCCCATCGACGCAGCGGATCGGCTGCCACCGCGCTGTTCGCCGCCATCCTGCTTCCGGCCCTGCTCGCCTGCGATGTGCAGAACTTTTTCGCCCACCTGCCGATTTTCTCCAACTACGGCCTGCTGGTGACCGTCTGCGCCCCGCCCGACGAGCTGCCGGGTGGCGCGGATGACAACGACTCAAATACCTCCGGCACGTCCGACGATGCCTCGACAAACGTCTCCACCGACGGGCCCGACGATCCGCTCCCGGACGACTCCGCCAACGGACCGACCTTCCCCGCCGGCACCCTTTTCGCCGAGTCCGCCGTGCGCCCGCCCATCGCCAGCCAGTGCGCCCAGTCCGTCATCAGTTGCACCGTCGTGTTCCCGCATCCAGTTCTCACCGTCGAGGCGGGGCCCGATCAAACCGTCACTCCCACGGCCGATGGATTCATGGTGCAGGGCGGCGGGCAGGAAGGCTTCGAGAACGTCCATTTCCGCGGCTCCGATTCCGATCCCGGCGTCGTCAGTACGGTCCTCCTCTTCCAGTGGTCGAGCGGCGCGATCGACGAGGACCCGCGCACGCTCGCGGCGGGAACACCCTTCTCAACGGAGGCGAATCCCGTCGCTCCATTGCAGCTCGGTCGCCATCGCATCCGGCTGACCGTGACCAACGACCTGATCTTCGACGAGCTGGTTTCCAACTCCTATGGCGTGATCGCAACCGACGTGGCCCTCTACGACTTCGTTGAAGTGGTGGTCGACGTCCATGAGTGAGCACGAGACCGACGCCGCCCCTCCGACCCTCTCAACGCCGCAGCGCCGTCCGCTCCTGGGGCTGGATCGCGCGGAACTGGAAGCCTGGTGCGAGGCGGAATCGCTGCCGAAATACCGCGCCGGACAGATTCTGAGCTGGATCTACGCAAAGCTCGTCACCACGTTTGACGCGATGACCGACCTGCCCGCCGATCTGCGGCGCCGGCTCGACGAAGCGTTCGTCATTCAGACCGCCGAGGTCGCGCGCCGCGCCGAGTCGAACGATGGGACGATCAAGACGCTGCTGCGATGGAGCGACGGCGCGACCTGCGAATGCGTGATGATTCCGGATGGCGACCGCCGCACCGCCTGCATCGGCTCGCAGGTCGGCTGCCCGGTGCAGTGCGTCTTCTGCGCCAGCGGGTTGGAGGGATTGGAACGCAACCTGACGCGGGGCGAGATTCTCGAGCAGCTCCTGTGCGTCGCCCGCGACAGCCGCGTGGGGGGCGGAAGACTCAGCAACGTCGTCTTCATGGGATCGGGCGAGCCGCTGGCGAACTATGACGAAGTCATGGCCGCCGTCCGCACGCTGCACGCCCCCTGGGGCGTGGGGCTGGGCGCGCGGCGCATCACCATCAGCACTGTCGGACTGCCCGCCCGGATTCGCCGCCTGTCGGACGAAAAACTTCCCGTCAATCTCGCCCTCTCGCTGCACGCGCCCAATGAGTCGTTGCGGCGGGAGATCATTCCGTGGGCGGGCAAGATTCGACTGGATGAGCTGGTCGCGGCCTGCCGCTTTTATTTCGAGCGCACCGGCCGCGAGATCACGCTGGAGTACATCCTGCTCGGCGGCGTCAACGACGGCGCGTCGCACGCCGATGAACTCGCGACGCTCTGCAGCCAGCTTCGCTGCAACGTCAACCTGATCCGCTATAACCCGGTCGAACCGCTTCCCTTTCGCCGTCCCACGCCGCAGGCCGCGGCGCGATTTCAGGAATCGCTGCGCCGCCGCGGCGTGAATTCGCACCTGCGCCGGTCGCGCGGACTCGATATCGACGCCGCCTGCGGACAGTTGCGACGAAAGGCAAAATTGGAATCGGATGCCGGTGGGGCAGTGGTACAGATCAACCTGCCCCGGCCGGATCAGACCTAGCTCACCCCGCCACCATGTGCCACAGCTTGATCAGCTCCGGCTCGATCCGGCTCCAGAACGCGCACGCCAGCACCGCATAGGTCGTCGTCAGCGCGTGGCCGAGCAGAATCGCCAGGCCGTCATCCTCCAGCAGTCCGATCGCGTAAAGCAGAATCGGGATGATGAACACGAGGTTCGAGCCGGGAATCGGCAGCGGCAGAAACAGCCCGATGCCGTGGACCATCAGCGCGATGCCGATGGCGACCCAGAAGGGCCCGCGCGTCAGCAGGCTGAATCGCGGATAGACGATACGCTCCAGACCGCGCGTCCAGCGTGCCAGCCGGTCGCTGATCCAGTTCAGCGTCTGCATGCTCACCGCGTGCCGCCGCGCCCGAGCCGGCAGCCAGGGACGGTCTCCACCGATCACCATCTGCAATCCCAGCAGACAGACGCCCAGCCCCATCGGCCAGCTCAGCCCCGGCAGCGGCAGTGAGAGCAGCGCCAGCAGCGCCGAGAGAAATCCGAAGCTGATTCCGAATCCCGCATGACCCGTGCGGTCGAGGATCTCCCCCAGCCGGATATTCGAGCGAATGCGCCGCCGCGGCCGCTTTTGCAGGCGTGAGCGAATGCGCCCGCGAACTCCGACGGGCGCCCTGCCG